>SL_3KL_010_SEDDRAFT_10005935_pt1 | contig 10930 bp, 8 predicted proteins | sample SodLakKL_010_SED_2_FD_10381 | JGI IMG/M metagenome (IMG submission 10381)
TACGCCGTGGAATACCATGGAACACAGGAGCACCAGGTCACGTGGGAATCATTTCGTGAACGCTATGAAACTTATTTCGGGATTCTGCCATGAATGACGGGAAAGGTTCTTGCGGGAAGTGATGCAGGGCGTATTTGACATTGCGGGCCTGTTTTCCCATGCCCCATTGCCGGGGGACCCGCTGATTCACACCGGGGAAGGGGGGAATTCATGGATTGGCGGCAGTCAGCATGAAATGAGCCTGAAGTCACGCTCAGGAGACTGCCAGCTGCTTCTGGCGCAGCCTTTTGAGCCGGTCACGAATGGCGGCCGCCTTTTCGAATTCCAGCTCAGCGGCTGCCTGCTTCATGGCCGTCTCCAGAGACTGCATCTGAGCCTCCAGTTCTTCCCTTCCTTCAGACACATTGAATAGAGCTTCCGGTTCTTCCAAAAGGCCGCTGTCCGTGTGGGAATAAGGTGTTCTGTAATCTGCCAGAATGTCGCCGATTTCTTTCTGGATGCTCGTGGGGGTGATTCCGTGTTTTTCGTTGAAGGCCAGCTGCACGCTTCTTCTGCGCTCCATTTCTTCCATGGCCCGCCGCATGGAATCGGTGACCCGATTGGCATAGAGAATAACGGTTCCGTCCACGTTCCTCGCGGCCCGGCCCGCCGTCTGAATGAGGGAACGTTCCGATCTCAGGAAGCCTTCATTGTCTGCGTCCAGTACGGCCACCAGTGACACTTCGGGTATGTCCAGCCCCTCTCTCAGGAGATTGATGCCCACCAGCACATCGTATTCACCGAGCCTCAGGTCCCGTACCAGCTCGATGCGCTGAAGCGTGTCTATGTCCGAATGCATGTAGCGAACTCTCATGTGGAGTTCAGCGAGGTATTCGGTGAGGTCTTCCGCCATCCTTTTGGTGAGCGTGGTCACAAGGGTTCGCTCCCCTCTCTGGACTCTTTTTCTGATCTCGCTCACCAGGTCATCCACCTGGAAATCGGCACGCCTCACTTCCACCTGAGGATCCACGAGCCCCGTGGGGCGGATGATTTGCTCGACCACATGCCCTTCCGTCCGCGACATTTCAAGGGGGCCGGGGGTGGCGGAAACATAGATGATGCGTCTGACCCTGGCGTCAAACTCTTCGTAGGTCAAAGGCCGGTTGTCCAGGGCTGATGGCAGGCGGAACCCGTGTCGCACGAGGGTTTCCTTTCTGGATCGGTCGCCGCGGTACATGCCGCGAATCTGGGGGATGGTGATGTGGCTCTCGTCCACGAAGACCATCCAGTCTTGGGGAAAATAATCGAGGAGTGTGGGGGGAGGCGCTCCTTCTTTGCGGCCATCCAGGTAGCGCGAATAATTTTCAATGCCCGTGCAGTAGCCCAGTTCGAGGAGCATTTCCAGGTCCAGCAGGGTTCTTTCTTCCAGGCGTTGGGCTTCAAGGAGTTTTCCCTCTCGGTGGAAAATGTCCAGGCACTGAGACAATTCCTCTTTGACCTGGTGCACGGTCCTCTCCAGGGTGCTCCGGTCCGTGACGTAGTGCGTGGCAGGATAAATGGCTGCGGACTGAATCGCCCTGAGCGTCTTGCCCGTGAGAGGGTCCACTTCCTTTATGGAATCCACTTCGTCGCCAAAGAACTCGATGCGCAGCGCCCGTTCCTCTTCGTGGGCGGGAAAGACTTCCAGCACATCGCCTCTCACGCGGAAGACGCCCCTGTGAAAATCCACATCGTTGCGTTCATACTGGATCTGAACCAGTTTGCGCAGCACGGCGTCGCGGGGAATTTCTTCATGGACCTTCAGGGTGAGAAGCATGTCGCGGTAGGCTTCAGGGGAGCCAAGGCCATAGATGCAGGAAACGCTGGCCACGATGATCACGTCTCTGCGTTCGAGAAGGGCCCGGGTGGCCGCATGCCTCATTTTGTCGATGGTGTCGTTGACGGAGGCGTCCTTGGCAATGTACGTGTCCGTTCGGGGCACATAGGCTTCCGGCTGATAGTAGTCGTAGTAGGAAACGAAGTACTCTATGGCATTTTCGGGAAAGAAAGCCTTGAATTCCCCGTAAAGCTGTGCCGCGAGAGTCTTGTTGGGTGCGATCACCAGGGTGGGCTTTTGGGTTTGGGCGATGACGTGCGCCATGGTGTAGGTCTTGCCTGAGCCCGTCACGCCGAGGAGTGTCTGTTCCCTGACGCCCCCTTTCACTGCGCCTGAGAGCTTTTCGATGGCCTGAGGCTGGTCGCCCGTCGCTTTCCAGTTGCTTTGGAATAGAAAGGATTTCATGGGGTCGTTTGGACGGTTTGGAAGGCCGTCATGGCTCTGAAGCCACAAAAAAAGACCGCGGACGCGGTCTTGTGCGTTTCAAATGGTGGGGTGAGTGATCGGACTTGAACCGACGACCTCTGGGGCCACAACCCAGTGCTCTAACCAATTGAGCTACACCCACCGCAACAGTGTTGATGCCTCACGGAAAAACATGGCATGCATATCATGGAGACCTGAAAAGTTCAAGCAGAATTTGAGGGATCTGAATTATCAGGATGCTGCTCGCAAAAGGATGGCTGCGCGTGCCTGCGATGAGCCCGACTCCTGTGGGAGAAAATGGAATGGCCTCGTCCCATGCTTTCCGCCCCGGTGCCCTCAAGGAATGGGTTTGCCTTGACCTCCCCTTTTGCCTTATTGTTTCCGGCAAAGCACGGGCTGATCAATTCCGGGCACCGAAACGGCCCGCATGCTTGCTTGCTGCCCGGAAACACCCCAATGGGACCTCCCCGCATCCTTGACCTTTGCCAGGAGGACGCATGCTCTCCAGGAATGAAGTTCGGGAAAGAGCCTTGTTCTGCTGCTGCGTGTTTCTTCAGCTGAGCTGGCTGCATGCCAACGGTCGAATCTTGCCCGCGGACTACCTTCAAATGCTGGAAGGCTCATCGCTCCATCTGGGCAAAGACCCCTTCATACGCATGACCCTTCACGAAGCGGGTACTTTGGGAGATTGCGAAAGTGGTCTTCGAGGGCTCATTCACCTTTATGAGGGGTTCACCCATGCTTTGTGCGAGGTCCTGGAAACAGAGATGCGGTGTCTTGCAGAGGAAATTCCCCGTGAGCTTTTGCATAGAATCGCCTCGGAGGTGGGCATGGAAGCACTGGATTGGAAGGAGGTGCTGGGCCGCCTTTAGAGGGGCGCAGAGAGCGTGCGGAAGCATTCATCAGGGTTTGCGAAGCGATGCCCGGTTTTTGCCAGGGAAAACCCGAAAGGCAATGAAGCCCCAAAAGGCACTTTCACCCCTCGGGCTTTCCCTTGCATGATCCATGAACTCCCCGTGAAGAGCTGGAATCCCCTTCCCCGGATAAGGGCTGTGTCATCCATCGATGATGGATTGAATGTTTGCGGGGTAATCCACCTTCTGGGGCAGAAAAATCAGCTCAGGGTCCACGAATTCCCTCAGGACAAAGAGCTCCCGGTAGGTGGGGTGAGGGGTTTCACCTTCGATTCGGGAAACGTTCAGATCAAAACCGCAGTTCTCCTGAACCTGGGCCACGGTCACTCCGGGATGAACGGTCTTGAGATAAATGATGCCTTCTTCATCAAAACCATAGACCCCCATATTGGTCACCACGGTGCAGGGTCCGCTTTCAGCGAAGGGAGTGTTTTTCCACACTTCCTTCTTGGGCTTCCACTCTCCACTTTTGAAGTCCCAGCACCACCATCCGGGCGTGGTGGTGTAATCGTTTTTTTCCAGAAACCTTCTTTTCTCCTGAAGGATGATGAAAGCGGTTCGGTGAGCCAGGGTGCCGATGTCCGAGTTGCCCCCCGATCCCGTGAAACGGTGAGTGGGAGTGAAGTAGTCCCCAATGGACGTGACATTGACGCCGCCGTACTTGTCGATGGCGGCTCCGCCCAGAAAACCCAGGGTAACGTACCCTCTTTGAAGATAATAGCCAAAGGTGTCCACCAGTCCCCCCAATGTTGAACTCATGTTGGCCGCTCTCTGGTCGCACACGGTCATGGGCACGTGCATGGTCTTGCCATCGCAGATTCCAGACTCATAAATGAGCAGCGCATGAGGCGCGTTCAAAAGGTTGGCGGTCATGATGCCCACCATGGGCAGGCCCGTCCCGGCGAAAACGATGTCATCGTCCCGAACTTCGTGGGCCACGGCAATGGCCATGAGTTCGGGAAGCATGAATTCACTGGGCTTGGCAGGTTCATGGGGGATCTTGTCCATCAGTTCGATCATCTGTTCCATTGACTTGGCCATGGGTTGTCTCCTTTCAGTAACCGCTCTTGGCAACGGATAGAGGCATCGTCATTCTAGGAGCGGGCTTTTTCCCGCGCATCATGCGTGTGCTGTACCCCGTCACGCTGTCCGCTTTCAGGTCCAGCAGTTTTCTGGCTCCCAGCTTTTCCATGAACTCTTCCCAGGATTGGGGTTGGAAAACCCATTCATCAAGCCACTTTTTCAAATCTTCTTCCTTGCGGGAAGCCGCGTCCATGATCCTCATGAAAGGCGCATCATAGTCATAGTAGAAGGGAACGGAACTGGGGTATGCGCCCCAGGGCTGCTCCACCACGCAGTCCACCACAAAGTAGGGAATCTGGTTGCCTTCCGGAGTTTTTCTCAGTTCCGACTCGGGGACAATCTCTTCGCAGATGACGACAACTTTATCGCAGGCAAAGGCGATTTCTTTGTCAATGGTTCCCACGCCGCGCCACCTGGCGGTGCCTTTTTCGCCCGCCTGGCTCACATGAATGACGGCCAGATCAGGACGTGCGGCGGGAAGCAGAACCAGGTCTCCTTCTCCGTAGAAAGGGTCCTCCATCTCGATGAATTTCTTGCTGGGTATTTTGGAGTGATCGCCTTCCCGAAGTCCGGCACGTCCCAGTGCGTCAAAGCGTGGGTTGTACAAGTCCGAACCCAGGGGAGCGTGATAGGGAATGAAGGGGATTCCCACAGCGCCGGCAAGAAAGCGCATGGCAATGGCGCCGTGGGCATAGTCCTCCAGGATCATTTTCCCCGCCTTATAATTTCTTTCCAGGTTCACATCCAGCTTGCCCGCCATTTCTCCCCAGCCGAACCAGTCCGTCTCCTGGATTTTTATGGCGTTCACGGCGTTGAGGAGCCACGTGCACACGCTCCCATGTCTGTCCAGGACATGAATGTCCTTGATTCCCTGGCGGACCGTTTCCCATGCAAAGGCAACGGGATTCCGGTTGAAACCCGTGAAGCCGCTGAATGCGCACATGATGCCATCGTGCATGTATTTTTTCACGGCTTCACCCAGGGTCAGAATTTCCGCTTTCTTGGTTTTTGGAAGACTTCTTGCCATCTTGGCCTCCTCACTGGATTGTAAGTTGCTGCGCGAAAGAAGAGCGGCACATGTGGCGAAGCCACTGGCCGTGCCGGGAAAATGCGGTTGGAACAGGTGGAAGGGTTTTACGGAATTTTGGGCATGCGGAGTGTTCCCATCATGAATCATTTCCTTGGAATGTCCTGAAGACAAAGGGCGCCCGGGACTCCCCCGTGCCCTCACTCCCAAAAACTGAAAACTTTGACGGGCTTGTGCGGACTTGGAAAGCGGTTTCTGAATCCAGTTTTAATACTCTGAAATCAATACGAATTCAGCGGTTATTCTCAGCTCTGCTCATGAGGCAGCCAGATGTGGAAGCCACCGATGCAGCACAATGAGCTTGATACTACCACATGGGCAATGGGGACAAGAAAAATTTGAGTGCTGCACCCGTATAATGTGGTTTATTTGGGAGTCATCACCCAAAAGAGATTTCGGTTGCCCACCGATGGTAAAAGTTGGTCTTTTTTCATTGACAGAGGTAAGCCAGCGTGCTAGGAATCGTAACCGTTACATCTCTTATCGATTGGCAATGTGCAAGCGAATACGGATACTCTTAGCAAATCATTGCTGCTCTCTTCTCTCAAATTCGGCTTCTTACTCAAAGTTGCGTGTTACTCATAGCACAGTCCCGTGCTCTATAGCCTAAGATGTAGTTGAAATCACGATCATATAACTGTTCAAGTGTTTGTGGCGTCGCCCACAAATGGTCCAGTGGAGCGGTAGGGCTCGTGCTGCATCGTCCTATCAGCACAAATGAACCAGATTGCAGAAAGGAGGGGAGACACGCCAGATTTGTATTCGTGATGCCTTGTATTATTTAATCAATCCATCTGTCTTGGCATTCCATCGCTGCAAAACCGACTTCATTCCAGGGTAAGTCTTGAGAAGGAGGACTAAATTGATTAACAACGTCAGCTCGAAAATCAAGAATATTTCCAAGCTCACTTATAAGGAAAAACCCTTTGAATATTGGGGTCCCACTCCAGCCGAAGCCAGAAAGGCCGTGGTGAACAAACCTCATGGCCTCCGTGACAAAAGAACAACCATGAAAGAAGCTGTGGACAGGCACATCAAAGATGGCATGAATCTGTGCATCGGCGGCTTCGTCAACACCAGGGTGCCCACGGCCATCATTCACGAAATCGTGCGTAAGGGCGTGAGGGATCTCACCATCTCCATTCAGTCCATGTCCATCTGCTGTGAATTGCTGGCTGGCGCCATGATTCTCGATCCCGATCGCGTGTCCATCCGCCGCGTGGAACTCGCCTGGTGGGGTTATGAGATCATCGGCATCGCGCCCCTTTTCCGCCACCTGGTCACCAACGGCATCATCGAAGTGGATGACTACACCAACTACGGCATGTCCGTGCGCTTCAAGGCCGCTTCCATGGGTATTCCCTTCATCCCCATCAGGGATCACGGCGGATCGGACATGGAATTGGTCAACCGCGGCAGAATGATTGAATGCCCCTTCACCAAAGAAAACGTCTACATTGTTCCTTCGTGCATTCCCGATGTGGCCATCATGAACACCACCATGGCGGACAAGTTCGGCAATGCAAGAATTTTCGGCGCTCTCTGCACCGATCCCGAAATGGCTACCGCCGCCAACCATGTCATTATGACCACGGAAAAAATCATTCCCTCTGAAGCCATCAGGACCTATCCCAACCTGACGGAAGTTCCCTATGCCGCTGTGGACAGCCTGGTTGAGCAGCCCTTCTCCAGCTATCCCGGCGCCGTTTACGGCAACTATTGGTTCGACATGGATCACATCAGAATGTTCCGCAATGCGGGTGAAGAATTCCGCAAAACGGGCAGCAAGGAAGCTCTCCAGAAGTACTATGACGAATATGTGTTCGGTGTTGCTGACCACAACGAATTCCTCGAAAAGATCGGCTTCAAAACCCTTCAGAAGCTCCGGGACATGGATGGCCATCAACCCCTGGTCATGTACTAATACACGTGGGAAGGTCTGGACCCAATGCCGTCTTTCAAAAAAAGACGGGCATGCCGGTCCCGAACTGGATGCTATCCCGCTCGATCGAGCTAGAATGACGACTAATGAAACCAATGGAAAGCTGAGGGAGTAAAGAATGGTAGAATACACTGATATGGACATGATTGCCTACACGGGTTCAAGGGTCCTCGAAGATGACAAGATCGTGTTTGTTGGAACGGGTTTGCCCATCATTGCTGCCATGCATGCGCAACTGACCCACGCTCCCAACCTATACATGATCTATGAAGCCGGGTCACTTGCCCCCATCCTTGACATGGGCATGCCCCTTTCCGTGGGTGACACGCGCGCTGCACGCAAGGCATGCTACCTAAAGGGATTGTGCTCCGCTTTTGAGCTCACCCAGAGAGGCTATGCGGACTACGCCTTCATCGGCGGCGCTCAGATCGACATGTATGGCAACATTTGCTCCACCATGGAAGGCACCGATTATGACAAGCCCTCCATTCGTTTCCCCGGGAGCGGTGGGGCGGGCGCCATGGCGGCCAACTGTGAGAAAACCATCGCCATTATGGCTCTGGAAAGAAGACGCTTTGTGGAAACGGTGGATTTCGTCACGAGCATCGGCTTCGGTGATGGATCCCCCGATTACAGGCAAAAAGCGGGTGTGGCGGGGTCAGGCCCCTACCGCGTCATCACCAACCGTGCCGTTTTCGGCTATGATGAAGCAACCAGAAGAATGAAGCTCCTTGAAGTGAAGCCTGGTCTCAGCCCCAAAGACATTCAGGAACTGGTCAGTTTTGAACTGATCATTCCGCCCGATGTGAAGGAAATGGTTGAACCGAGGGAAGAAGACCTGCACCTCATGCGCGAAGTCATCGACAAAGAGGGTTACTTCCTGAAGAAGAAAGTTCAAAAGTAGTGCTTGCGGGGGCTCCACGGTGAGCCCCCCTTTTTCCAAATGGACAGTGGGGACAGGCGCGCGCGTGCTTGATTCTCTTCTGAGCCGGGGAGCGATGCCGTCGAAGCTTGTGGCTGGGTGGACGACGGCTTTTTATGTGGTTTTATCCCCCCGAAAGCGCCGGCGTACGGGATCCCTTGCCCCATGGACCTGACCTGTGGCTGACAATCTGGAGCATCGTAGCGTACATCTGACCAAAACCCTGTGACTCCCGCATACACCCTCGCCGTCACCCCAGGCCAACGGCCTGTCTTGCTGGCACGCCCTGAGTTTCCAAGCAGTGTGTGATTGTTCCGGCGTGGCCCCGCAGTTCCATGATCGAGTCGGTCTCTTTTGTGTCCGGCTACAGCCCATTCCGCCATCACGGCACAGGAGAGAGTGGGACTGCTGTGCCTGGAGATGCTATTTCAGGCCAAGTGAGCATCAATGCTCAAGGAGTTTTCCACGGCATGCATGAAGAAACGAAAAATGGTCACGGGGTTTCCTCGGTGGACAAACGCATGTCGCTCAAAGATGCGGTTTCCCGTTTCATAAAGGATGGGGATGCCCTCTATTATGGTGGCTTTCAGACCATGGTGCCCATGGCCATCACTCACGAAATGATCCGGCAAAGGAAAAAAGACCTTCACGTCTTTTGCACCACCACCGATGTGGGAGGTCTTGACCTGCTGGTGTCGGCCGGCTGTGTGAGTGAAATGCACCTGGCATGGTCCATGAACTGGTTTGCGAGGGGCAGCCACGGCATTCGAAGAGCATTTCAGCAGGAAACGCTCAAACGCCACGACCTTTCCAACTTTGCAGCTACCAGCGCCCTCATGGGCGGCTTTCTGGGAATCCCCTTCATGGCGGTTCGTGGCAACGTCGGTACGGATCTTGTCAAATACAACCAGGAGGATCTTCGGGTGATCGAAGATCCCTTCACCGGAGAAAAAATCACTCTGGTGCGTTCCTGGCGTGCCGATGTGGGCATCATTCACGCACAGCGAGCGGACCCGCTGGGTAACATTGTGAGCTGGGGGACTCGATCCAGCCCCGATGAATTTGGAGCCATGGGGAGCAAGAGGGGCGTCATCGTCACCGTGGAGGAAGTGGTGGAACCCGAGGTGGTCCGCTCCGATCCTGATCGAACACTCATTCCCTTTTACAAGACCCTTGCGGTGGTGCACTGTCCCTGGGGGGCACATCCTTCAGCCTGCATGGGCCATTACGGCCAGGACATTCGATTTTGTGAGTACCAGGGGGAATACCAGAGAAACGAACACCTGCTGCACCATTTTTTTGAAGATTGGGTTTACGGCTGCTCCGATCATGAAGCTTACTTGCAAAAATACGTTCAGATGTTCGGCCTTGAAAGCCTGGAACGCTTGAAACCTCAAAAAGGTTTCAAACCTCTCCTGGACGTACACTACAGCTACCATGATCCTGTGGTCTGGCTTGATATTCCCCCCTTCAGCGACGCACACATCGGGGGGCGTGATTGAAAATCAGCGCATCCACCGCTTCGGGGTTTCTTCATTGAGGTGCCACTTTGGCCAATCATTACCGGTCCACAGAGCAAATGGTGATTCGTTGCGCCAAGGAGCTCATTGACGGTGAAGTGGTTTTTGCCGGCGTGGGCCTGCCTCTCCTGGTGGTGTGCTTTGCCATGATGACCCATGCCCGCCACATAACACTGCTCACCGAAGGAGGATCTGTCCGCGGCACGGCGCCTCCTGGCCTGGCCATCACGGTGGATGATCCCGTACTTTTTGCATCGGGAGACGCCACATTTGGAATGACGGGCGCCATGGCCGCATTGCAAAGGGGTGAGGTGGACCTCACTTTCATCAGCGGCGCCCAAATCGACCGTTTGGGCAACATCAATTCCACCGGCGTGGGAAACTGGGAAAAACCCAGAACATTCACGTACTTTGCCGGCAGTGGAGGGGCAAATGACATGGCCACATCGGGCAAGAGGGGTTTGATCATCATTCCTCAGGACCCGAAAAAGTTCGTGGAGCGCGTGGACTACCTCACCAGCCCGGGTTTCATCGGAGGTGCGGGGCATCGAGAAGCTCTGGGAATGCTGGGAGGAGGGCCTGCCGTGGTGGTCAGCACCATGGGGGTCTACAGGTTTGACGCCCAGAGCAGGGAGATGTATCTCGCTGAATACTTCTCCGGACAGTCAGTGGAGAAAGTGCGTTCATTCTGTTCTTTTGACCTCAAAGTTTCACGGGATGTGAAAGAGACGGAATCGCCCACGGAAGAAGAGCTGACTCTGTTGCGGGAATTGGACCCCAAAGGCTTTTATCTCTCCTGATAAACTTCGCAGATCCGCGAAGAGACAATCCTATTTCCGTGCTCAAAAGAAGTCGCGCTCCTTTCCTTCCCGTTCCCAACAGGGATTGCCCCCTCTTAAACCTTTCTCACATCCACGGAAACGCTGTATTTTCAGGTTCTGCCCATGAAAGTCACTTGGGTGCCAGTTCGTAAAGGAGCGCCGCCGCAGAACGTATTCCGCGGTGAAAATCTTGAAGGGAAAACTTTTCATTGGGCGAGTGAGCACCATCATCGGGACTCCCCCATCCCAGGAGCAGAATATCCTCAACATGGAGCTCTCGCTGGAGCACATTGACAATGGGTATGGAACCACCTTCCCGAATAAAGAGGGGCCTTTTGCCAAAACCAATCTCAATGGCTC
>SL_3KL_010_SEDDRAFT_10005936_pt1 | contig 10930 bp, 8 predicted proteins | sample SodLakKL_010_SED_2_FD_10381 | JGI IMG/M metagenome (IMG submission 10381)
GAAATATTATTTCAGTATCTGGATAATTTATACATGAAATATCATCAATTAGAAAAAGACAGCATTAAACAAGGCGATATCACAAATTATGGTCAGATGAAAAATGCTGTTAAATGTTTAAAAAAAACTATTATATTTTTCTCTGGAAATAGAGATGTATCAAAATCAGAAATGGTTGATTATTTAATTGAAAATTATAATGTAACAACATATTATTTAAATAAAGCATTTAACTGTGAAAGTTTTGTCAAAAGACAAACAAAAAATGACGAAGATAAAGTACATAATTATCTGAATTATCAAATAGACTTCGATTTTGCACCCGATGTATCTTATAGCCTTGCAAATTATCGACAGCAAAAAATAAAAAAATATCACGGTGATTTGTATACAAATAACCCCAAAAAATCGTATTTATTTAATATAAATGATAAAAATACCCCCAAAAACAAGAAAAAATGACGGAAAAAGATAAAAAAAATAGATATAAAAACGGAAGATTCAAAGATAATAATACGGCACGGGAGAAATGGACTGAAGAAGTAGTCAAAAGACGTTTAAAGAAAATGTTAAAACGATTAAAGGCAGATGAAGACAATGAAATATGTGCCCTAATTATCCTAGCTGAAAAGGAAGGTCTATACTTGGACTGGTTTAATCACATGCGAACTAAATTTAAAGATAATTCTGTAATTATTGAATTAATGGATCAAGTGGTCACACAAACTGAAAGTAAATTATTTGGGCGTGCCTTACGGAGAGAAGTGGATTCATATGTGGCATTGTTTGGCCTGAAAGCATACTACAAGAGAGTTGATCGACAACACATTCTCACCGAAAATGATAATAAAAATGATGGTAAATTGGATATAAATTTCAATTATCCACAAAAAAATGATGAATAATAATGGGATGTAATTGTGGGAAAAAAAAGAAAAAACTAAATAATAATTATATGGATTTGGTCCAGATTAAATCAATGGACGAAAATGGAAATGTATATTATTTAATTGTTGATAAAAGCACATCTAAAGTTATCGATACGTGTAAATCCAAATTCACTCAAATACCTTTGGTTGAGAGTGTTATAATTACAAGATAATTCGGAATGTAGATTTTTAAAAAAAATGGATGTTAATTTTGACGTGACGACTGCCTTTGATAAACATCAACAGGCAAACAAGAAAATTGTGATATCACAAGGTGGTGGTAGATCAGGTAAAACGTATAGCATTATTCAAGTTTTAATAATAAAGTCATTATTAAATGAGAATAAGGTGGTATCTGTTGTCGCTGAAAATATGCCCTTCCTTAAAAGAGGTGCACTAAGAGACTTCAAAACAATTATGATCAAAACCGGGTTGTGGGATGATAAATGTTGGAATAAAACGGATTCAATTTATAAATTTCCCACTGGTACTATAATGGAATTCTTCTCTGTCGAAAACCCAGGAAGAGCCATTGGTTCAGCAAGAGATTATCTATTCATTAATGAAGGTAATAATCTTGCATATGAGACTGCATTTCAATTAATTGCAAGAACCCGTGAACAAGTTTATATTGATTTTAACCCCACTGGTGAATTCTGGGTGCAAGAAGAAATAATGCAGAATCCAGATTTTGAAGGTGAATATGAATTAATTGTTTCGACCTATAAAGACAATGAATTTTTAGAGAAATCAATTATTAATACAATGATAGCACGAGGGAATAAAGATCCCAACTATAAACGTGTTTATATAGACGGTGAAATGGGTGTTGCAGAAGGACTGGTGATACCAACTATTAATTTAATTGATCATATCCCTGAAGAGATTTATGATAAAGTAAAAATACAGTATATCTCACTTGATTTCGGCTATTCTAATGACCCTTCATCAATAAATGAGGTCTATATACTTGGAGATCATAAACAGCCCGTAATCGATATCTATGTGGACGAGGTGGCTTATCAGACAGAATTATCAAACAAGAATTTAACCTCAATAATAAAAGATAAAATTTTAAAAGATAATTATAAAGTAATTGCAGACTCATCAGAACCTAAATCAATTGCTGAAATTGAATCTTATGGTGTTAACATTCATGGGATCGAAAAACCACAAGGATCCGTTAATTACGGTATATCATTATTGCAGGGAGCAAATATATATATAACCAAAAATTCAACAAATACAATAAAAGAATTTAGAAATTACAAATGGGCAAAAGACAGACAAGGAAAGCCAGTTAAAGATTCAAAAGGAAGACCACAACCAATTGATTTGTGGAACCACTCAATTGATGGAATAAGATATGTTGCAATGTTTCACAATGGAAAGAAATTTGAATATCGAGACATACCAAGATCTAGACGTAAAGGATTAATACCTGTGTAATTTATCGTATTTATTATAAATAACCCATATAACATGAAATTAATAGATCTATTCAAAAGAGAAGAACCAACATCTTCTTTCGCACACGAAAAAAACAAAAGTAATACGTTTCAGATATATGAAATGTCTAAGCAGCGTATAACCCCTGCCATCGACAATTATATCGAAGCTCTCGAAGCTGCAAGCTCGAAATTAATACAGATGAGGGTGACACTATATGATTCTTATCTGACTACATTAATGGTTGATAATCACGTAGCATCACTGCTGGATAAAAGGCTTGAAAATATTTCAAATAAAACCCTGTTACTGGCTGATCAAAATAATGAATCAATTGAGGATGTTAATTATTTTTTAACAGCACCAAGATTTCGTGAATTTTTAAAAGATATTTTGCTGACTAAATTTTGGGGGTTTCAATTATTTGAATTTGATAAATTTGAATATAACAATAAAAATTGGTTTGACTATTCTAAAATACCACATAAACACGTTAATCCTTATCGCAAGGAAGTACTTGAATTTCAAACAGATGATGTTGGTGTAGGATTTGATAATAGAGATGATTGCTTATTTATAGGTGATGAAGATGATCTTGGATTGCTAGCTAAAATAACTTTACTATCACTCTATCGAAGATTGGGTATGTATAGTTATTCAAAATATTTGGATTTGGCATCCGAAAACTTTACAACATTAAAAGTAAGAGGTTATGGTGATGATCAAAACATGAGTCAAATTGCACAAGCAATTGAAAGTAGAGCAGGTGGTGGATTACTTGAAATACCTGATGGAATGGATTTACAAATGGATAATCAAAGTTCACAATCACAAAATCAATTGTTTGAGAATTATATGAAAATGATTAAAGATGAATTAACCATACTAATTTTGGGTCAAACAATGACAACTGAAGATGGTTCATCTCGTTCACAAGCAGAGGTTCATCAAGATGAACAACGATCAAAATATAGCTCTGATGAAGTTTATATACTGGATATATTAAATTATGAATTTATTGATTATTTAAAACTTTGGTTTCCACATCTAAAAACAACCAATTTAAAATTTAATTTCGTGCCAACCAGTGATGATGAAATCACTGAAAAATTACGAAATTATGAAAGACTTCGTAACTTGGGCCTTACTTTTACAGATGAAGAACTAAGAGAAAAATTTGAGAAAATATTATAATGAAATTTACATATAATAAGAAAATATATTCATTAAAAATTGCATGGGAAGATATAACACTTCGTGAAGCCATTGCATTATCTAAAATTGATATTGATGAAAAGACAATGGAAAAATTTCATAAAGAAATAGATGTGGATAACTTTACATCAAATGAAATTACTCTGATGAAAGAGTATTTAAAGATATTGTCCAGTCCAAATATTTCTAAATTGGATTTAATGGATGAAGCGTTTATTTATGTGTTATTTTCATATATCAGAGAGTTGATATATCATTTATATTTTCTAAATATTGAAACATATCGACCCAAAGGAATTGAGGAATTTAAATTTAAGGGAAAAATATATTATCTGCCTGAAACACTAAATGTAAATGGCGAAAAAATTGTTGGACACAAAGAAAGATCTAAATTTGTTACCGAAGGAAATAACCTAATGAGTTATATCTCTAAGGCCAAAGGAAGAGGTGTGGAAGCACTTAATTTATTAGCGGCATTATATGCCAAAGAAGATAAAGATGAAGTGTATGATGACCAGATAGTGGCTGAAAGAGCAGAATTGTTTATAGATCTACCCATGTCAATTGTGTGGGAGGTTTTTTTTTGCATATACTACTTTTACATCAACTACGCAATCGCTTCAAAAGCATTTTTAGAAAAACCAAAGATGGGTCTGTGGCGAAGGACCGCCCTTACAACTCTTGGATTATTAATGTTGCCAATCAAGGGGTTGCAGGTACTGTTGAAGAGGTTGAAAAAATGAGTATATGGAAACTCTGTGAAATACTATCCTATTACGCTGATCAAGCAGATGACCAAAAAAGAGAAATGGAAAAATCAAAAAAACGTAGAAAGAAATGAATATAAATAATTTAAAAAAAGAACTTCAAACAATTATCCAAGATAAAGGATATGCAACTTGGTTTGGATCAAAGGTTCGCTATTCTACCAAAAGAAAAATTACAAATAGAGAAGTAATTATTGAACCATTTATTTTAAGACTGATACCCAAATCTGATTGTATATATGATATAGATCTATCCTTTTGGGTTGGTATTAGAAGAGAAATATCAACTAAATTTAAAGATTCACAAGGGGATGATTTTGCCTTTATCCAGTTTATGCTTGATGAAGCAAATGAATTATTTGATGCCATTAATGCATCAGATAAAATGTTAATAAAGATTAAAAAGAAAGACGTTAATTTGCGTTACTATGAAGCTGATGGGTCACAAACTGTTAATACTCAATCCTTCATACATTTTACATTACCAATTAGATGTTATGGACTCTAAATTATATAAATTAATTGATATACTTATAGATGCAATCGATGACGAATTTACACTAAAAGGACATCCCAATACTGGGGAATTTCAACAATCACTTGAAGGTATAATTGAAAGAAATGGTCCTGATATTAGTGTACAAATATGGGGTAATGATTATGGGTTATATTTATCCAGAGGTGTACCTGCTGATAGAGTTCCATACACCAGACGAAACAGAGGACAGGGTTCGGGTGGTACATCAAAATACATAACAGGTCTTANNAACTGGGTTGAAACAAAACTTGGTATCACTGATCATAGAGAAGCACTTTCCATAGCATTTGCAATTGCACAAAGACATTCAGAAGAAGGTTATCCAATTAGTGATGGTGAACTTGGTTCAAAGTTCCTGGAAGCTGTTCAAGAGAATTATGATGATAAAATTCAAGAAATAATTGAAGATTATTATGATGATCTAATTAATAAATTTTTATTTAAAGACAAAGAATAATGGCAATATCAATCATACAAAATTTACCACTTATAGCACCTGCATTTGGTGATAATTTATTCGTTTTGGCAACGTCTAATACAAATGCTGAAATGATTAAACACGAATTAATTATAGATTCCAATGTGGTTGTAACAACATATGCACCAGTTCATGGTGGTGTCGCAGATTTACACTTGGGTCCAACATACAGATCAGTTCTTGATTATTTTAATAACCCTGTTAATGATGCGGGTATCAGTTTTTATAATGGTGGTGTTNATAACCACAATTTATTAATTACTGATAAAGTGACAGAAGTAATTGATGTGGTTGAAGAAGATTTTGGGGATGTAAAAGAATATAATCGAAGAATTATAAAGGCAGTAGACGCTAAACAACATACAACTGGTCAACCAGCAATCTTTTGTAATCAAGTATGTGATGATGGTTTTATTAATCGGTTTATTTTAAGTGGTCAAAAGGTACCACTTATGATATTAACTGGTACCGAAACAAACTATAATATTAATTTAGAAACTCTTGGTGAAACACATATAGAATTGTTTGGTCAAATTACAACCGATCAAAGAATGGGTCAAGGAATGAAAACATTATCTGGTAATGCAGATGGTTATGTGCTTGCAATTAATGGTAGTGATACACCCAAAATGAGATTAATGATTGACCATAAATGTTATCCACGGAAAAAAACAATTTATTGGCTTAATAGATTTGGTGGATGGGATTGGTTTAATGGAATTGATTATGAAAGAATACATAAAACAGAAAAATTACATTCAATCAGGCATCGTAATGGTGGAAGGAATAAAGAAATTTATGAACAAACAAAAGGGAATATAATGGAATATAAATTATTTGGGAGAGAATTAAATTCCAATTATTATTTATATTTAATGGATATGATATCATCACCCATTGCATTTGATGATGAAGGAAATCGAATAAGAATCCTTGATACAAATGTTGATGTTGTAAGGGAAGAGATGATGTTGGAACCAGAAGTAAGAATAGAATATTTAAAAGAAAATTCAATAACGTATTAAAATATGTATATCCTTCAAGTAAAATATAATGATACCTATGAAGCCTTGGATTTAACTAATGAATTTGGTTTTATATTTGAATCCAATTCACCTATCGAATTTAAGTTTGGTAAATCATTTAAGACATATACCATTACAATTCCAAATAATGGAAACAACAATAAATTGCTTGATAATTTATTTAATAAAAATATAGAATGGACTGTCAAATATGAAACCAGATTAATCATTGAGGGTACATCAATTGATGGCTATCTTGAAATTACAGATATTAATGATCAACACGCACTCGGTCAATTTGTGTCGGGTGCTGGTGTATTGTGGGATGAAATTGGTAATAAAAAATTGAGGGATTATGATTGGTCAGAGTATAATCATACAGTTAATGCAGAAAATATTAATGGTTCACACGCATTTACTGGTGGTGATTTAAGATATGATTATATATTCAGAGGTGTTGGTGAAGAGATTAACAAGCCAATGACATTCATTAATGAAGCAGCAAGGGATTGGTGGATAAATCAGCATGGTCTTGAACCATTGGATTTTAAGAACTATCAGGAAACACTTGGAACAAACGAAATTGGATTTGATATAATACACCGTCAACCAGCCTTACGTGTAAGAGCAATTATTGAAAAGATATTTGAAGATTATAATATTGATCAAGAGGTATTTACAGAGGCCGAATATGATAATTTATTTTTATTAAAAACGTGGCAGGATACAAGAAATACACCTGAATGGTTTTCAGATGCTGCTGTGGAAGCAAACAGGGACGAACGTGAATTAGTAACGAAGTCTCTTAGTTATTCACAACCAGGTGGTATACATACATATAGCACTTGGTTAAATGATTTTATTAATCTTGACCAAACCAAGGGTGACATTGTAAAAACAAACACTGGTTACAGGTATCTGGTAAAAGAACGTGGTGCATATCGAATGTGGGGTTCTATTTATTTAATACTTGAACATTCACATACCACACAGAATTGGCAGAATAGAAGGTATGTATTTGAAATTACTGAAAGAGATGCTGGTGGTACGTTTGTAAGACATCTTAATCGGTCAGTGATGAATAAGGAAGTATTTGGTACTGCTGGGTGGATGGATTATGTTCGTCATACGTACGATACAAGGACCGTAGAGATACCGGAAAATCACACAGTAGACATAACATTAAGATACATTTCAGAGACATCAGAGGGTCTTGGAGTGGGTACACAGGTAGATATTTTTTATATGCCATTCTATTATGAGCCTGATGGTGTTGAGCACTCACAATTTAAAGAGGTTAGTTCACTTGTATTAAAAATTAATCCATATAATGGTATTGGTTATGGTGGTGAATATCCTGGTGAGTGGGTTGTTCCAGATATAACAACTGAAGATTTCCTTGATATGTTATTTGATCAATTTAATATTGAAATATATTATTCAGTTAATGAAAGAAAAATATATTTATTAAATCGTGATAGATATGAATCTGAAATATATGATATATCAAATAATATAATTGCTGATACGTGGCAAATAAGAGAATTTCCTAAATCATTTAATTATAAACTGAAATATCTGGAAGATACAAGAGATGAACATGCAGATTATCTGTTTGGTGATCTTGATTATGATGATGGAAGTATATTTATAAATAACGAAGAAAAAGAATCGGTAGAACTGGAATCCAGTTTCTCATACAATGCAGTTGTAACTGATAAACTATTAAAATATAATCATATACACCTACCCAAAATGTCAGGCTCTGACACAGGAACCTATGTGCGTCTAATCGAAAGAACCTTTGATGAAGATCAGGAAGATCTGTTAATGGGTCACGTTAAAAAAGATATTCAAGTACCCAAATTAACCACAAGATTTAATTATAGACTTGCTTATTTCAATGGAAATATTTTAGATAATGATGATAACCAACTTGTTATAACGTTTGAACATTATTCAAATGAACAACCAACGTTTGTTGATTATAACGTACCTTATTTCTCTAATCATTTAATTGATGATGGAAAAACATTAAACTATAAAGACGTATTACCAACTAAAAACATTATATCAAGCGTACAATCAACACAAAGTGGTTTAACTAAATATCTAACAGGTTTATATAATTCATTTTATAGGGAATTAATCGATACAATGGAATCACAAACAATGGTTACTATTGAAATGATTGTTGACCCTAATTTCTGCTCTAATATTTATAATATTATGGGTATGGATCTAAGAGCAGAATATTTTATTAATATAAAAGGTATTCAAGGTTATTATCGAATTATTAAACTTAATCAAATTGAAGGTGATAGATATGAAGCAACATTGTTTCGTGTACCTGAAAGATTAACTGATTTGGATATCCCGAATTTATATACCCTATTATTATTAACTGACCCAGAAGATACCGCAAGTGTCTTTGGTGGTGGTGTCTATCTCGAAGATACTAATGTCCCAGTTAGTTGTATACCATATGAAGGTAATGCGTTTATTAAATGGGTTGATACAAGTGATAATCTTATTAATTTATCACCCAACTTTAATTTTACAATGCCAGCAGAAAATACCACATTAATTGCTAAAATTGATGAAGATATTATTATAGAAGGTGCATTTAAAATGTTAATTGATACTGAATTAACTGGTTCAAGTGGTAGTGGAATGTTTCAAATAAAAACAGATGGTACTTATAGTGGTCAATATAGTTATAACGTGGATTGGGGTGATGGAAATACATTAACTAATGTTAATGGTGATGCCACACATACATATACAACACCAGGTCAATATCTGGTTCAAATAAGTGGTGATTTCCCTGCAATACAATACGGTACAGGAGAAGATTCTGGTAAAGTGATGTCTATTGTCGAATGGGGTGATATTGAGTGGAAATCGTTTAATAATGCCTTCATGGATGCTAATTATTTTTTATTTAATGTGGTGGCAACCGATGTTCCTAACCTTTCATCAGTAACAGATATGAGTGGAATGTTTGATGGTTGTATAGGACTGGTTGGAACAAAATCAATGGGTGATTGGGATACGTCAAATGTTCAAAATATGGATAGAACATTTAAAGGTTGTGTTAATTTAGGGGTTCCTCTTGGTAAATGGAATCCAGTATCTATTACAACAGCAGTTGATTTCTTAGAGGATGTTAAATTAATGACACCATCATATGATGAATTGTTAATTAATTGGTCAACACTTGCTGGTGAAAATAATGTTATTTTCTCTGGTGGTCTTTCCAATTACACTTGTGATGCAAGACTGGCACGTAAATATTTAACAGATACAATGAATTGGACCATTACTGATGGTGGATTAGAAGATGGTGCAGGTCAGGATTTAAAAGTTCTCCCTGAACCAGAAGAGGGTGGATCAGTTACAGGTACAGGTGAATATTGTCCTGATGAAGTTATTGAATTAACAGCAACATCCAACTTTGGATATAATTTTATTGGTTGGTATGAATTTAATACACTAATTTCAACTGATAATCCATATAATTATACAATGCCAGAATATGATGCTGAAATCATTGGTAAATTTGAAGAAGATATTGTGGCACCAGAGGATGAATTTATGTTCAAGGTTGATACAACAATGGACCAATATTTAAACTTTAACCTATGGGCAGAGTTTGATGAAGAGGTTACTGTTTATTGGGGTGATGGTACTAACACATTACTTGGACCAGGATCTGTTAATTACACTAAAGATTATGGTGTGGGTGATATTTTCAAGGTAAGAATTGTTGGTGAAATTAATCAATTTTATAATGTACCATCATCACCACAAAATGCAAGAAAGATAATTGAAGTAATGAATTTTGGTAAAAGTAATTTTAAGAGATTACAACTGGGTGGTACAAATGGTTTTAACAAACAATCATTCGTATTATCAGCAACTGATACACCAAACTTTGATAATGAAGCCATTCTTGAAGGTTGTTTTTCAAATATTAATAATTTTACTAATACATCAAATAATATAAATGATTGGGATGTAACCAATGTTTATACAATGAAAGAAATGTTCAAGGGAACGGTCTTTAATTATGATATAAGTTCTTGGAATACTATAAATGTAAAAGATATGAGTGGTATGTTTATGTATTCAATAGATTTTAATCAAAATATTGGTACTTGGAACGTATCTAATGTATTGGATATGTCTTATATGTTCTTCGTATCAACTTATTTTAATGGTAACATTGCAGGATGGGATGTTTCAAGTGTTAATACAATGAGAGGAATGTTTAGTGATGCATCAACATTTAATATTGATATATCTGGATGGGATGTATCTATGGTAACAGATATGAATGAAATGTTTAAGGATGCTGAATCATTTAATCAAGATTTATCCCCTTGGTGTGTCGAATTAATTCCAAGTAAACCTAATCAATTTGACCTAAATGCACATCCATCTTGGGAAGATGATCATCCAAGACAACCACAATGGGGTGATACGTGTATATTATGGACATTAAATGTATTTCCTGAACCTGAATC
>SL_3KL_010_SEDDRAFT_10005937_pt1 | contig 10930 bp, 12 predicted proteins | sample SodLakKL_010_SED_2_FD_10381 | JGI IMG/M metagenome (IMG submission 10381)
CTTGGCTCCAAGGGCATAGATTTCATTGAATGTCTGTTTGAAGCGGGGCAGATCCTCTTTAGGTAGCCCGGCGATCAGATCAAGGTGGAGATCGATGACATCGTGATCGATGATGTTTCGGATGGTGCGTTTCAGTCTTTCGTTATCCTGGAGACGTTCTACCAAGCGATTTGTCTCTGCGTTTGTCGATTGGATGCCGATTTCGAATCGGAAGAGATGCTTGGGGGCATGCTTGTGGATGTAATCGACGATTTCCTGATTGAGGATTTCACCGGTGATTTCGAATTGGAAAGACATGTTTGGTTGGTGGTTGCGTATGATGAAATCGATGATGTCGAGCGCACGGGGATTGGCGTTGAAGGTGCGATCGAGGAACTTGAATGTCTTTGCACCTTGTCTTTGACAGTGAATGATATCGTCCGTGACGGCTTTGACAGGAAAAAATCTCACGGTTTTCTCCAGTGATGAAAGGCAGTAGGTACAACGATAGGGACAACCACGCGAACTTTCGATGTAGTGGATTTTGTGGGCGGGGTCGTCGATGTTGATTATATGAGGGGACTTGAGGGTTGATAGATCGCTGATTTCCTTGATGGGAGTATCAAGGGTCCGACTTTGGATACCGGGCATGTTTTCGAGTGCCGTATCACCATGTTTGAAATATGCGATGATAGCATCGATCGCAGCCTCGCCTTCACCTTTGACCACAACATCGACATCCAGGGTTTCGATGAAGTGCTTGGCGTCATAGGACACCTCGGGACCGCCGAGGACAATAGGGATATCGGTGGTCTCTTTCAAGGTTCTGATAATGGGTATTAGGATTTCGATGTTCCAGATATAACAGGAAAAACCGACAAACAACGGCCGGCTTGTGGTAATGTATGAAAGAATGTCTTCGGGCGCATCCTTGATGGTGAATTCCTTGATGTCCACTCGGGAACTTGCGTTGGCTTTCAGCAGCCTTAACGCGTTGTTCGGATGAATGAACTTTGCGTTCATACCGATCAAAAGAGGATTCATGGTATCACTTCCGCTTTTAGTTTATCATAGCAGCGGATTTTATGATACAATATAATCTCAAAGAAGGAGGGTGGCCTATGGGTTTCAAATTAAGAACAGAATATCAGCCGAAGGGCGATCAGGTAGCGGCGATCAAGACGTTGATTGAAAACATAAAAGACGGCATCAAGGAACAAGTCCTGCTAGGAGCTACCGGGACAGGGAAGACCTTTACCATGAGCAATGTCATCAGCGACATCAACAAACCCGTTTTGGTGCTCGCCCATAACAAGACCCTGGCGGGGCAGCTGTATTCGGAGTTCAAGGAGTTCTTTCCGGAAAACCGTGTCGAATATTTCATTTCATACTATGATTACTATCAACCGGAAGCCTACGTCCCTTCGCGTGACTTGTATATCGAAAAGGATTCGGCAATCAACGATGAAATCGATGAGATGCGCCATAGCGCCACCGCATCGTTGCTTGAGCGTGATGATGTGATCGTTGTCGCGAGTGTCAGTTGTATCTACGGTATCGGTGATCCGGAGGACTATAAAGAGGCGACACTGACTTTAAGACAGGGCGACGTGATTGAAAGAGACGATGTTCTTTTGAAACTCGTTGACATGTTGTTCGAACGCAACGATATTGATTTCAAACGCGGCACCTATCGGGTGAAAGGCGATGTCATCGAAGTGATGCCCACTTACCAGAAAAGTACCGGCATCCGCATCGAGTTCTTCGATGATGAAATCGAACGGATTCGCTCGTTTGATGTCATCAGCGGTGAAATTCTGGAAGACTACAGTGTCATCACCTTGTTTCCGGCAACGCAGTTCGTCACCAATAAGGAAAAACTGGAATCGGGCATCAAAAGAATTGAACGTGAACTGCATGAGCGCTTGAAACTGTTTGAGGAAGAAGGCAAACTTGTTGAAGCCGAACGCATAAAACAACGCACCAACTACGATATCGAAATGCTTAAGGAGATTGGAACCTGCAAAGGTGTCGAGAACTATTCCAGACATCTGTCTTTACGTCAAGCCGGGGAGACGCCATCCACACTCATGGATTTTTTCGGAGATGATTACCTTTTGATTGTGGATGAATCCCATGTCACCCTCCCACAAGTCAGAGGAATGTATAACGGAGATAGAGCCCGTAAACAGACACTTGTTGATTATGGATTCCGTCTACCGAGCGCTTTAGACAATCGGCCGCTTGATTTTAACGAATTCAATGAAAAGATATCGCAGGTCGTCTATGTCAGCGCCACACCGGGCGACTACGAAATTGAAAGAACGGATCACGTCATTGAACAGATCATCCGGCCGACAGGCTTGCTTGATCCTTATGTCGAGGTCGTTCCCAAGATGAATCAGATCGATGACATCGTTGAAGAAATTCAAAAAAGAAGTGCACAAAACGAAAGAACCCTGATCACGACTTTGACAATCAAAATGAGTGAGGATTTGACGAGCTATTTGAAGGAACTTGGCATCAAAGTGGCTTATCTCCACTCGGAGATCGATTCCCTGGAGCGCATTGAAATCATCCGTGATCTAAGACTGGGCGTGTATGATGTCCTTGTCGGCATCAACCTCTTAAGAGAGGGTCTCGACTTGCCTGAGGTATCCTTCATAGCCATCTTGGATGCTGATAAGCAAGGCTTTCTCCGTAGCGAACGCTCCCTGATTCAAACCATCGGACGCGCTGCAAGAAACGTGCACGGTCATGTGAAACTTTATGCCGATAAGATCAGTGAAGCGATGCGGGGTGCCATCGACGAGACCAACCGACGCCGCGAGATTCAACTGGCACACAACAACCGGTTCAACATCACACCGACTACCATAAAGAAAAAAGTCCGGGATTCCATCCGGGTCAAACTGGAAGCCACCGAAGATACCGAAGCGAAACGGTTATCTGAAATGGATAAGGCCGAGAAGAAAGCCATGGTCGAAGAGCTTGAAAGAGATATGAGAAAGGCCGCGAGGGATCTCGATTTCGAGAAAGCCGCGGAACTGAGGGATATCATCCTCGAAATCAAGGCATCGATGTAAGGATGCCTTTTTTTATTGACGTATTATGACACCTGTGTCATAATAGCCATATATGACATCAATGTCATAATTACGGAAAGGATGGTGCTGGTGCCATACAAGACATTTATGAATCTGCCTGAAGCGAAGCGTAACCGTATCTTGACTGCAACGATGCGAACCATTAATGACAAGGGGTATGACAAAACGACGGTAAGTGATATCGTCAAGGCAGCCGGCATTCCAAGAGGAAGCTTTTATCAGTACTTCAACGATAAATTGGATGCCTTTATGTACTTGCTGGAATGGGTGCAGACCCAGAAGATGGCTTACATGAAGCCAGTATTGAAAAGACTTGAGACAGAACCCTTCATTGAACTTTATGAAGATCTTGTCGATGCGGGTGTACAGTTCGCCAGAGTGAACAACGAGGCCTATCAGTTGGGTTATCAGTTGTATAGATCATCAGATTCCACAGTACAGCAACTGACACGACGCTTCGAGACATACGGTGTCGAACTTTATGCGTCTTTCATACGTACCGACCAGAAAAACGGTTATCTGAAAGCGGATGTCGATTCTGAACTTGTCGGTAAAATGCTTTACAACTTCAATGTTAAAGAGTTGTTCAATCTTGTTTATGGTGGCGGAAGCGATGCGGAGATTCGCCACACAGCACAAGCGGTCATGCACATTATCAAATACGGCATCAAGAAAGGATAGAGCGTTATGGCTAAAAAAATTATCGAAGTTAAGAATTTGCGTTTCACCTATCAAAAAGACGCAGTAAAAGCGGTAGACGGTATTGATTTCACGGTACACGAAGGAGAGATATTCGGACTTCTGGGCCCTAGCGGTGCCGGGAAATCAACCACCCAAAAAATCCTGATTAGACTTCTGAAGGGTTATGAGGGTTCGATTTCGTATTTCGGCAAGGACCTATCGACGTATGACAACACCTTCTATGAGGATATCGGTGTCGGATTTGAATTGCCGGTACATTTTTCCAAATTGACCGGGGCAGAAAACATGGCTTTTTTCTCAAAACTTTATAAAAAACAGGTTGATGTCGGACCCTTGTTGAAGCGTGTCGGTCTTTATGAAGATAAGGATCGCCTTGTCGGTGAATATTCTAAGGGCATGAAAATGCGCCTGAACTTCGTTAGGGCCCTGCTCAATGACCCCAAGGTTTTATTTTTGGATGAGGTAACCAATGGGCTGGATCCCAAGAATGCCCGTATCATAAAAGATATGATCCGGGAGTTCAAAGAAGCGGGGGGCACGGTCATTCTGAGCACGCATCTCATGAATGATGTCGAGGAACTCTGTGATAACATCGCCTTCATCAGTAGTGGTAAGATAAGAGAGATAGCCACACCGAGAGCGCTAAAGTTGAAACACGGCAGACGCATCGTCGATGTCGAATATCAGCACAACGGTCAAACGACAACCGAGACATTCGAACTGGATGACATCGGAAACAACGCGGATTTTCTTAACCTTATCAAGACCCGTGAAATCGAAACGATCCATTCGGGCGAAACCTCGCTAGATGACATCTTCATCAAAGTGACGGGTGAACAGATCCATGAATAATCTCACGCGGTTGGTCGCCGGTGAATTCCAGCGGCTTGCGAAATACAAAATTTTGCAATCTGGTCTTGGTGTCACAGTTCTTTGGGTCCTCGTCTTGTTTTTGATCGGTCGTGATGAGGGCGGGCTGTTCATTCCTCTGTTTTTGTTCATGGACCTTACGATGATGACCGTGCTGCTCATCGGTGCGGGATTGTTCTACGAAAGACAGGAAAATACGTTGAAGACATTACTGATTACCCCGACGAAGCTATCCCATATCATTTTCTCCAAACTCATCAGTGCGGTGTATATCGCCTTGCAGTCAGCGGTGTTTCTTGGTTTGCTCGGCTACCTTTTCTTTGATTCGACCGTCAAGTTCTATTATCTTTTGCCGTTTACCCTTTTGATAGCTTTGACCCATGCGATGATCGGCTATACCTTTTCGGTATTGGTCAAAGACTTCACCGGTTTGCTTGCCGCAATCATGTCCTACATGATCCTATTTGCCTTTCCATCCATCTTCTATGCGTTGGATATCTTAGGAGACACTTGGGAATATCTGCTTCTTATCTCACCTACCCACGGATCCATGCTTCTGGTCGACCTTTCCTTTGGAAAAAGCGTGGCACCAGCTTTGATTATCCTGTCCGTACTTTACCTTGTTGCTCTAAGCTTTATCTTGGCGAAGTTCATTGTTTTCCCGAAATATATAGAAAAAGCGATCAAGGAGTGATCCTATGATGAAATATTTTCGTCTGTTCACCTATGAAATGAAAAACATCCTACGTGACAAGATGACAATGCTTATGCTGGTGTATCCCTTGTTGATCATTATGATCGGCTCGTTCATCATTCCGCGACTCATCGATGTCTATGGTCAGGAAGCCGCCGGACAGGAACTGGCGGTACTGGTTGTCATCATCGTATTCTCTTCACTCGCGCCTTTTATCACTGCGGCGATGCTCGGGTTCAACCTGATTGATCATCTGGATGAAAATACGCTGGACACCATACGGGTTACACCGGTTTCCTTGAAGGGTTATGTGACGTTTAAGACCGTCTATGCCTATTTACTTAGTGTCAACGCCTCATTTTGGACCTTGTTCGGTGTCAAGCATCTCAGCGGCGACGGATATACGTTCCATGGTGTCAATCTATGGGATAGTTTCACCGCAGGCAATATCCTTATCTATGCGTTTGCGGCAGGACTGTTCACGCCAGTATTTGCCATGTTTCTTGCCAGTGTATCGAAAAACAAGATCGAAGGTTTCGCCTATATGAAAATCACCGGTATGCTTGTCTTTTTACCGGTCATCCTCGTTCTTGACACGATGCAGGACTTCAAACAGTACATCATCGGTATCTATCCGATCTTCTGGCCGGTCAAAGCTTTGATGGTCAGTGCGGATTTTCTGACCCATGAACACAATCTGACCTATTCTTTATATATAACCATTGGGGTTTTCTACTCCTTGTTCTTGACATTACTTGCCTATAAACACTTTGAAAACAAGCTTCAATCCTAAATAAAGACAAACATATAAACTAAAGCGGTTAATAAAATTAATCGCTTTTTTTAATAAATTAATAAAAAGATTAAAAAAATTTATTTTTTATGTTGACAACCTATAAAAAGTGGTGTATTATGTGGTTGAAGTTAAAAAAAGTAATGCAAAGATTAAAAAAATTAATAATCGCATTAAAAAAGTAAAGGAGAAATGAAAATGTATAATGATGTATTGTTCCAAGAGATTTTAAGAAATGAAGAAAAGCAACTGAGAAAAGAACAAGAACAAAAAGACCAATTCAACTTGACCCGTTAAGACCCGCACCAAATCGCCGCATCAAGTTAATAAAAAGAGAAAGGATGCGTGACAATGTTCGAACTAGGCAATGTCTGTGGTGGATTTGAACGCCACATCGCAAAACACAAAGAACTGATTAAGAAAAACGAAAAAAAATGCATCGAGTGTTGACCTATTCGTTTTGATCATCAAAAACCAAATAAGAAAGGATGATCATGATGTTTGATACTACCCTCCTTTACACCATCATGGAACATGAAAACCAACAAAAAAAGGAACTAGTTAAAAAAACGTTGAAACGTAACGTAAACCGTTAAAGAAAGAAGTGATACCATGTACGATCAAATAGATGTTCAGAGAGTTATATTGCAAAACAACCACAATCGTAAACCTAAGTGGTGGCAAAACCCTAAAATCCAAAAAAGATAAGAGAGGAAGAAAACGATGAACAAATCTATGGAATGGTTGGAAAAACTATCCAACAAAGAAGTATCATTCGCAGATGCGAAACAACATTTATCAAAAAACGGTGATCGAGACGAGGTGAAACCTCATATGGATGCAACAGCAACGAAAAGCAACGCAAAAGAAATAAAAGTACTGATCGACTCAAGTGACGGCGACAAGGTGCGCATCAAAGTACCACTCTGTTTCGCGAAAGGTCTGTTGGCTTTCAGTCCCAAAATCGTCAAGAACACGAGTTTTGACGAAACGGATCTGGATTTGAAAGCGGTTCTCCAGATGCTTGAAGAAGGCGTGGTAGGAGAACTGGTTGATATCGAGTCAAGCGATGGCGATCGCGTCAAAATCGTAGTTGAATAACCTTCTTTTTCGAGAAAGCGAAATTTGCTTTCTCGTTTTTTTTATTGATGCTATAATATAGGTTGAATGGAGGGAAGTCATGGAAAAGGATTTGTTATATTACCAAGGGAAGAAACAACGGAGTGAATTGGTCACTGGTATCGGGATTTTACTGTTGATCCTGGGTATTTTGACAACTGTCAACTTCGAACAAGCAACTTTTCTTGGGATGGCAGGTCGAGTTCTTATCGGTATCGGTATCGTGACGATACTTGTTGGAATTGTGATGTATAACCGTTTGATCGGCTATTTCAAGAAATCGTATTTGAAAGAATATTTTTCCAGTATCATTGAAAATGGTGAGTACCGACCCAAAAGAGGTTTGAATGCTTCAGAGGTTTATGCTTGTGGTTTCATTAAACGCGCCGACCGTTTCAAGAGCTATGATTATCTCGGCGGAAAAATCGATGGCATTGATTTCAGATCGAGCGATGTCCATCTTCAGGAAAGGCAGGTCTATACCGATAGCAAAGGTAGAAGAAAAACACGGTATGTAACGTATTTTAAAGGCCGCGTCTTCGAGTTCGATTTTCATAAGAAACTGGAACACCGTCTCCAGGTATTGGAGCGCTACCGTCCACTGGATGGGCATAAGTACAAAAAGGTCGAACTTGAAAGCATCGACTTCAACAAGAAATTCAAAACCTATGCTACCGATCCACATACCGCGTTTTACGTGCTTACGCCGCATTTCATGGAGGCGCTTATGAAGGTAGAGAAGAATCATCCCGGTAGAATCGGGTTTTCATTTTTCGACGAGAAGTTGCGTTTTGCGATAAACAACAACAAATCATCATTCGCGATTTATCCCATCGTCAAGATTGACGAAAAACTGATCGATACCTTTAAAGCGGATATCGAAGGCATCTATGAACTTGTTGATGATTTAAAATTGAATAAAGATATCTTTAAGGAGGAAGCATAACAATGGAAGATCTTTGGATTGTATTGATTGTCATCGGTGTCATCGTATTTCTGGTTTTAATCTGGTATATCAGCACGATGAACACCTTAAGACAAAAAGAAGTAAAAGTTTCCGAGGGTGAATCAGGCATCGATGTTGCCTTGACCAAACGCTTCGATACCCTATCTAAAATGGTCGATACCGTTAAAGGCTACACCAAACATGAAGCCAAAACATTCGAAAATGTCGTTAAATGGCGTAAAGGTATGCCTGATGACATGACGCTTGAGCAAAAACAGGAGTTCATGCAGAAACTGAATCAGGTTCAGGCGGATATCAATGTCGCCGTGGAACGCTATCCGGATTTGAAAGCCGAAAAAGTGTTTACAAACCTGCAACGCAGCATCGCGGATGTCGAGGAACATATCCAGGCGGCACGCCGACTTTATAATGCGAATGTATCGGCTTTGAACCGCCGCATCGTTTCGTTTCCGACCAGTATTGTCGCTGCGAGAATCGGCATGGATAAAAAGCCGTTCTTTGAAGCCGAACTGGAAAAACGTGCTGATGTCAAGATGGATTTTTAATCACTGATCACATTCTTTGAGGCCTAACGGGAATGCGCGATGCGCTTTCCCGTTTTTATGTGAATTGTGGTATAATGGTTGTAGAGTTTTAGTCTTCTGGAGGCATTATGAAATCGATCAGAGCATTATACAAAATCGGAAAAGGACCATCGAGTTCACACACGATGGGGCCTGAAAAGGCTGCGAAGCTATTCAGATCCAAGTTTCCAGCCGATACATACAAGGTTGTCTTATACGGTTCCTTGGCTTTGACAGGCAAAGGGCACCTTACCGATAGGGTTATCGAGGATACACTAAAGGACGTTAATGTTGTTTTTTCTTCAGACTTCATCGATGAACACCCGAATACGCTCGATTTTTTCGCTTATGATGAAAACAAGCTAGAAATCGGTTTCATGCGGGTGTATTCGATCGGCGGGGGTACGATACTGATCGAAGGCGAACCACACACGGAGGCTGAAGACGTCTACCCACACCGTAGCTTCGAGGAAATCATGGTGTACTGCAAAGAGGAGAACATCAGACTTCCGGAGTATGTCGAACGTTTCGAAGGAAAAGACATTCGTTCATTCCTCCGCACGATCTGGCATGTGATGGAGCGATCGATTGAAGAAGGTCTTTCGCGGGAAGATACGCTTCCCGGAGAACTGCGTGTCGTCAGAAAAGCGAAGTCGCTATATGATAAGATCATCAAGAAGGAACCAAGTGAAATTCGAGAATCACGCCTTGTTAGCGCCTACGCTTTTGCGGTTAACGAGATGAACGCAAGCGGCGGCACCATCGTGACCGCACCGACGTGTGGTGCGAGTGGGACGATGCCGGCTGTATTGCGCTATATGAAAGAACGACACAAGTTTACTGAAGAAGACATCATCGATGCCTTGGCCGCTGCTGGCATCATCGGCAACATCATTAAGCATAACGCTTCGATAAGTGGTGCCGAGGCCGGGTGTCAGGCGGAAGTGGGAAGTGCGTGTAGCATGGCGGCCGCGGCGCATGCGGAGCTGTTTGATCTGACACTGGATCAAATCGAGTATGCGGCCGAGATTGCCCTCGAACATCATTTGGGCCTGACGTGCGATCCGATTCTCGGCTATGTGCAAATCCCCTGTATCGAACGGAATGCGGTTGCGGCATTAAGAGCCATCGATGCGTGTGGCCTTGCCTATTTTCTGAGTGATTCCCGTAAGATTTCTTTCGATTTGGTCGTAGATACGATGTTTGAAACCGGTAAGGATATGCCTGCGAATTATCGCGAGACCGCTTGTGGCGGTTTGGCAAAGAAATATCAACTTAAATGATAGCATGAGAAATGAAGGTGGCAACGTGATCCAAAAAAATAGTACACACGACGTGACATTTACGGATTTGACCCATGATGCGATGGGGGTAGCCAAGATCGATGGCTTCCCTGTTTTTGTCAAGGATGCCCTGAAAGGGGAGAAGGGTCAGATCAAAATCATAAAAGTAAACAAGAACTTCGCGTTCGGAAAACTGCTTACACTTCATGAACCGTCACCGTTTAGAAAAAAACCGATCTGCGAGCATTTTGATACTTGTGGTGGCTGTAACATCATGCATATGAACTACGAGATGCAATTGTCCTTCAAGAAACACAGGGTCAAGGAGACATTGAAGAAAATTTCCGGAATTTCACCACCCATCGGCAATACCGTGGCGATGAACAATCCATATTACTATCGAAACAAGGCGATCATACCTTTTGGCGAACAAGACGGTAGGGTCGTGGCAGGGCTTTATAAAAGCCGTTCACACGAGATTGTCGATTTGCGTCGTTGCCATATTTTTCCAAAAATATACTCAGACATCATCCGTGCTGTAAAAGCATTGGTCATCGAGCACGACATCGATGTCTACGATGAGGAAACCCATGATGGACTATTGCGTGCCATCATGCTAAGACATAGCGAATCCACCGGTGATATTTCGTTGACATTCATCATGACTTCCGGAAAACTACCGAAAAAAGAAATTATCATACAGAGCATTGTAGAGCGGTTTCCCGTTATTTCCAATATCAATGTAAACATCAATCAAGACAAGACAAATGTTTTGCTTTCGTCTAAAAGCAAAACCCTATACGGCAAAGACGAGATGAAAGACACACTGCTTGGTATCGAGTATACATTCAAC
>SL_3KL_010_SEDDRAFT_10005938_pt1 | contig 10929 bp, 10 predicted proteins | sample SodLakKL_010_SED_2_FD_10381 | JGI IMG/M metagenome (IMG submission 10381)
TTCGGTGCGCGTGTTCTCGGTGCGCGTGGACGTGGTCATCGTGGTTGGTCTCCGGGGTGGTGCTCCGCGTACTGGTGGTCGTGTCCTGGTGGTGGCGTCCTGGTGGTCATCCAGGGTGCTCATCGGGATCGGCCGTCGCAACCCGACCGGTCGCAACCCAGCCGATCGGCGCGTCCTCGTTGATGGACAACGTCGCGCCCAGCACGGTTGTTCCCGACCCGGCCGGTTCCGAGGAGCGGACACGGTACGGGGCGTGGCGGGCGTGCAAGGACATCGTGCGGGAAGGGTTCGGCGCCCACGGGTTCCAGGATGGTCGCCCGGCCATCGTCCGCGGCTCCAGGGGGCGGTCGCACCGCAGACGCAGCAGGAGGACGGATCGCGCGTCGAGGGGGCTCCGGCGACGAGCTACGCTGTGGGGTTCGTCGTGCCAGGAGATCATGTGGGCGTGCGGCCGGAGTTGACCTTCGTGCCAGGGGAGCTGGTGCCTGCGGGCGGTTCCTTCGCGCTGTGGGCAGCGCCGTCCAACGCCTCGCCTCCGGGAGCCGACGACGAGGCTCGGGTCGCTGAGGCAGCGCTGGCGTTGGGGTTCCCGGAAGGGACGTCGACGCGGCTGCCGACGATCTCCATCGATGGCGACACCGTGCAGCCGGTGACCGTGCCGGCCCGATCGGTGCCCGTGCTGGCCGCGGTCCGGCGCCTCGCCGCGTTGCCACCCGGTTCGGACTGGCCCGGGTGGTCGCGGCCGAGCGCCGCGGTGCTCGCATGGAGCGTGGCAGCGAAGCTCGCGCTCGAGCTGGTCGCCGCGGGACGGCTCGTCCCGACGCTGCGGCCCGGCACCGAGCCTGCCGAGGCGATCGCTTCCTGGCGCCTGGCCACCGCCGACGACAGGCGGTTGGCGGACCTGGCCGACGCGCTGCCGGTCTCCGCGCACGCTCTCCGCCGGTCGAGCGGCGCGTTGTGGTCCGCTCAGGAGCTGGTGGCGGCCTTCCTCGACGCCGTCGCCGATGCCTGTGCCCGAGAGGGGCGGCGGCCCGAGCTCGACCCCCGACGACGCGCTCCCCGTGGTCCCCTCGGGCAGATGTGGGCTGCGGCGCTGACCGGCAGCGATCCGACCGTCGCGCACCTGCGGGTGCCTGCCGACGAGCTGGCCGCCGAGGTCACCGAGTGGGCGTCGCCGTTGCTCGGCACCGAGCGGACCTCACCGGCACGGCTGGCGGTGCGCCTCGAGCCCCCGGAGACCGGTGACGACGGCTCGGAGGAGCTGCCGGGGCGCCTGGCCGCGATGGAGCGGCCCTGGCGGCTGTCCTACCTGCTGCAGAGCTCGCGGGATCACGATGCGCGGCTCGGCGCCGACGAGGTCTGGGCGCGGTCCGGCGGTCCGATCGAGCTGGGTGGACGGCTGATCGACGACGCCGAGGTGGTGCTGGTCCGTGGGCTCGCGACGGCGGCGCGGCTGTTCCACCCCATCGACCGGAGCCTGTCGGAGAGCCGTCCGACGGGCATCGACCTGGGCGCCGGAGACGTCGCGGAACTGCTCTCGGAGGGCATCGATGCCCTGTCGGCTGCGGGGATCGGGATCGAGCTGCCTCCGGAGCTGCGCGAGACCGGCGCCCGCAAGATACGCCTGCGGGTGCGGCTCGGCGCGTCGACGCCCGGACCGCCGCGCGTCGACGGCTCCGACCCCCTCGGCATGTCGTCGCTGACGGACCTGCGGTACGAGATCGCCCTCGGGGACGAGACGCTCACCGCCGAGGAGTTCGCGGAGATCGTCGCCGCAGGACAGCCCCTGGTGCGCTGGCGTGGCTCGTGGGTCCGCGTCGATCGTTCCACGGTCGACCGCATCGGTGAGCTCGCAGGGGACTCCTCCGCGCTCCAGCTCACCGAGGCGCTCGCTGCCGCGCTCTCCGGCCAGCACGAGGTCGACGAGCTCGGCTACGTGGAGGCGGTCGCCGACGGCGCCCTGGGTCGGCTGATCGAGGACCTGCGCTCCGCGGACGGGCCGGGCGACGCCCGGATCGTCGGGATCCACGGCCAGCTGCGTCCCTACCAGGAGCGTGGTGTCGCCTGGCTGCAGCGGCTCACCGAGCTGGGCATGGGAGGTGTGCTCGCCGACGAGATGGGGCTCGGCAAGACGATCGAGGCGATCGCGCTGCTCACGTCTCGCGAGCAGGACCGCCCCCACCTCGTGGTGTGCCCGACGTCGGTCGTCGGCAACTGGGAGCGCGAGATCGCCCGGTTCGCTCCGGACCTGGACGTCCTGCGCCACCACGGACCGGACCGTGCCGTCGCGCGGCGTGCCTTCCGGCCAGGGGCGGTGACCGTCACCAGCTACGCGCTGCTGCGACGCGACATCGGGCTGCTCGAGGACATCCCGTGGGACATCGTGGTGTTCGACGAGGCGCAGCAGATCAAGAACCCCTCGTCGAAGGGTGCGCGGGCGGCGCGAGCCCTCCAGACCCGGGCTCGGGTCGCGATGACCGGGACACCGATCGAGAACCGGCTGTCCGAGCTCTGGTCGATCGTGGACGTGACCAACCCCGGCTTGCTCGGCTCACAGCGGTCCTTCAACGAGCGCTTCGCCGTCCCCGTCGAACGCTGGCACGACCAGGGCGCAGCTGGCCGCCTCAAGCGGCTGGTGGCCCCCTTCGTGCTGCGGCGCCGGAAGGACGACGCCGAGGTGGCGGTCGACCTACCGCCGAAGCAGGAGGCCACGGTCGCCTGCTCGCTGACCCGTGAACAGGCCAGCCTCTACCAGGCGGCGGTCGACCACGCCTTCGCTGGGGACGGGCTCGGGTCCACCGCCTTCGAGCGTCGTGGCCGGGTGCTGGCGCTGCTCACCGCGCTGAAGCAGATCTGCAACCACCCGCGCCAGTACCTGCGCGACGACGGACGTCTCGAGGGCCGGTCCGGGAAGCTCGCCCGGGCGGGGGAGATCCTCGCAGAGCTCGTGATGGCCGGTGAGCACGCGCTGGTCTTCACCCAGTTCCGTGAGATGGGTGAGCTGCTGGTGCCGCACCTCGTCGACCGTCTCGGGGTGCCCGAGGTGCCGTTCCTCCACGGAGGTGTGCCGTTGACGCGACGTGACGAGATGGTCGAGCGGTTCCAGAACGACGACGACGCGCCGCCGGTGCTGCTCGTCTCGCTCCGTGCCGGAGGGACCGGACTGAACCTGACCCGGGCGAGCCACGTGGTGCACTTCGACCGTTGGTGGAACCCCGCGGTGGAGGACCAGGCCACCGATCGTGCGCACCGCATCGGGCAGACCCGTCCGGTGACCGTGCACACGCTGGTCACGGCCGGCACGATCGAGGACCGCATCGCCGAGCTGCTCGAACGCAAGCGCACCCTCGCGGACGCGATCGTCGGTACCGGTGAGACCTGGATCACCGAGCTCAACGACGACGAGCTGCGCGAGCTCGTCGAGCTGTCCACCGCCGACCTCGCGGACGACGATGACGAGGACGACGACGTGGGCGAACGACCGAAGCTGACCGCACTCCCCGGCGGCCTGGCATGAGCGGCGGCGGAGGCCCCGTGGTGGGGTTGCAGGGGCCGGAGCCGGCCTCGGAGGAGGGGACATGAGCGGCGGCGGAGGCCCCGTGGTGGGGTTGCAGGGGCCGGAGCCGGCCTCGGATGGGTGGGCTCCGGGAGAAGCCTCGGAGGAGGGGACATGAGCGGCGGCGCGTCGGCCACGCTGCAGCCCCGACACTGGTGGGGTCGTGCCTGGGGGGCGGTCGCGGACGAGGTGGCGCCCGCAGCGATGCGGGCGGTGCAGCGCGGCCAGGCGCTGTCCCGTCGGGGTGCGGTGGAGGACCTGCGCATCGAGGCGGGCGCGATCTCGGCGCAGGTCGTCGAGGAGCGTGGCGGATCTCGTTCGGTCAGGTTGACGTGCTCGGTCGCCTCCGACGAGGTCTGGGAGCGCACCGTGGCCCTGCTCGCGGACGAGTTGCGCTTCACCGCCGCGTTGATCGACGGGCAGCTGCCGGATGGCCTCGACGAGGTGCTGGAGCGGGCCGGCCTGCGGCTCGTGCCGAACTGGGACGAGCTCGAGGCCAGCTGTCCCTGCGACGAGCGCGGTCCGATCTGCCGCCACGTGGCCGCGGTCCACGCGTCGGCCGGGGTCGCCATCGACCGTGACCCGTTCCTGCTGATCCGCCTGCGGGGCTGGGGTCGCACCGAGCTGCTCGCTGCGCTGCGGGAGCGTCGCGGTCTGCCCGAGGCGGAGGTCGGGGCGGGCGCGACCGACCTGACGGGTGGGCTGACCGCCGCCCGCGGGGATCTCGAGGCGATCACGTTGCACCCGGCACCCGTCGAGGACCCGGCCGGGCCGTTGCGCCACCTCGGCCCGCCGCCGGGGGTCGACGACGAGGAACCGCTGGTGCTGCTCGTCGAGCGTGCCGCGGCCGCGGCCTGGCGGCTCGCGGCCGGTGACGGCGCCGACGCCGCCGACGAGGAGCTGCTGCTCGCGGAGCTGCGTGCGCAGCGTGTCGCGACGCCGGCGTCGCTGGCCGAGGCCCTGGGGCGGGACGCCGACGAGCTGCGCGAGGAGCTCGACCGGCTGTTCAGCGCGGGCCAGGTGATGCGGACCGGGTCGGGGGACCGGGCGAGGTACCGGGCGGCATCCGGCCCCGTCAACTGAACGCCTCGTCAGCTGTCGGAGGAGCGGTCCAACCATGCTGCGGGGACATCGACGCGGCGTGACCGCAGGTACTCGCCGAGCCCCTTGGCCTGCGGATCGGGGCGCGTCGAGGAGGCGACGCCGTCGCCGAGCAACCCCCGGACGACGATGTTGACCGCCGACAGGTTCGGNAACGGATGTACCTCGACGTCGAGGTGCGACGCCTCGGGGAGCAGCTCGCGGACCCGGTCGGGGGTCCCGACGGTGGCGAGGAGCCATCCGAGCTGGGCGGGATCGCGGACCCAGAGGCCGACGTTCGCGTCGCCGCCCTTGTCCCCGGACCGTGCACCGGCGAGCCGACCGAGCGGGGCACGGATCGTCGGCCCGTGCGGAAGGGTGGCCAGGTCCTGGTGGGCGTCCACCGACGGTCGCTCGTCCGGTGGCGCGCCGTACCGGACGCCGCTCTGCTCGATCTCGAGCGTGGCGTCACCACGGCCGGTCTCGTCGCTGACGTGGTCACCGGCGTCGTCGAGGATCACCCGCTCGCGGAGGGCGGTGGCGGGGATCCGACCAGGCCAGTAGCGCCCGAAGGGCTCCGCGTCCTCGGGTGGCGCGGTCAGGGTGAACCCGGGGTAGCTGGCGAGCGCGAGCTCGACGCAGGCGGCAGCGAACCCCCGCCGACCGATGGGGGTCGGGTCGTGGTGCTGGACCGTGACGGTCAGGCTCGCGGTCGCCTCGGCGTTGTCCTCCGCGTCGGGATGGTCACTGCGGACGAGCCGCCACTCCACGTGGTCGAGTCCGTCGAGGTCGATGGCGTGTGCCAGTTGACGACGTGCCAGCTCGGCCTTCTCGGGGATGTCCAGGCCCGTCAGCACGAAGGTGGCACGGTTGCGGAAGCCGCCGAGGGTGGTGACGCTGACCTTGGTGGTCGGCGGTGGTGGTTCGCCGCGGACACCGCTGATGCGGACCCGGTCGGGGCCGTCGCCCGCCAGCGAGATCGTGTCCATGCGGGCGGTGACGTCGGCGTTGAGGTAGCGGGGGCCGCCGATCTCGTACAGCAGCTGGGCGGTGACGGTGCCCGTGTCCACCCGTCCACCGGTCCCCGGGTGCTTGGTGATGACGCTGCTGCCGTCGGGGTGCACCTCGGCGATCGGGAAGCCGGGATGGGTGAGGTCGTCGACCTCCTGGAAGAAGGCGTAGTTGCCCCCGGTGGCCTGTGCGCCGCACTCGATCACGTGGCCCGCGACGACCGCGCCCGCCAACGCGTCGTGGTCGTCACGCATCCAGCCGAACCGCCACGCCGCGGGGCCGACCGTCAGGCTCGCGTCGGTGACCCGGCCGGTGACGACGATGTCGGCGCCCTCCGCCAGGGCTGCCGCGATGCCCCAGCCGCCGAGGTAGGCGTTCGCGGTCAACGGTGCGAGCCCGGTGGCCTCCAGGCCGATCCCGGTGTCGAGGTGGACGAGCCCGAGCTCGGCCGCTCCGCGCTCCTCGATGGACGGCATCAGGTCGTCGCCGGTGACCGCCGCGACGCGGAGGTCGAGGCCCAGTTCGGTGACCAGCTCGCGGACGGCTGCTGCCAACCCCGTCGGGTTGAGCCCTCCTGCGTTGGCGACGACCTTGATGCGGCGCTGGGCGATCGGTGCGATCACCTCCCGGAGCTGGCGCAGGAAGCTCTTCGCGTAGCCGGTGCTGGGATCCTTCTGGCGCGATCGCCACAGGATCAGCATCGTCAGCTCAGCCAGGTAGTCGCCCGTGAGCACGTCCAGTGGGCCGTCCTCGACCATCTCGCGCATGGCCGCGTGGCGGTCGCCGTAGAAGCCGGACGCGTTGCCGACCCGCAGGATCTCGTCCACCGCGTCTCCTCGTCGGTGCGGTGAGCACACGCTAGCGAGCGGGTCGGGCGACCTCGATGGTGAGGCGGCCGATCGCGACTAGGGTGCGCGAGTGCGGGGGACGGTCGCGGTGGTGGCACCGAGGGCGTCGGTCGAGGCCGTCGGGTTGGCGTGTGTCGTGGCAGTCGCGGGAGGAGCTGGCGGTGGACGTGTCGGGACTGTTCTCGGTCGAGGGCAAGGTCGCTCTCGTCACGGGCGGCTCCCGCGGGATCGGCGAGATGATCGTTCGCGGCCTGGTCGCCTCCGGGGTGCGCACCTACCTCTCGTCGCGGTCGGTCGAGGCCTGTGAAGGGCTGGCCGAGGAGCTCCAGGACAGCGGCGCGTGCATCGCCCTGCCGGCCGATCTGTCGACACCGGAGGGGTGCGAAGAGCTCGCGGGAGCCCTGCAGGATCGCGAGGATGCCCTCCACCTGCTCGTCAACAACGCGGGTGCGACGTGGGGAGCGCCGCTGGGGGAGTACCCGGCCGACGGCTTCGACAAGGTGATGGACACCAACGTGCGTGGGCCGTTCCTGCTCACCCAGGGCCTGCTGCCGGCGCTGGAGGCCGCGGGTACCACCGACGACCCCGCCCGCGTGATCATGATCGGGTCGATCGACGGCATCGCGGTCCCGAGCTTCGAGTCGTACGCCTACTCGGCGTCCAAGGCGGCGGTGCACATGCTCGCCCGCCACGTCGGTCGGGCCGTCGCTGGCCGGAACATCACCGTCAACGCCATCGCGCCGGGGCTGTTCCCGACGAAGATGACGCGGTTCCTCTTCGAGGAGCACGAGGCCGAGGTGCTCGCCCAGATCCCTCGGGGTCGTGCGGGGACGGCGGAGGATCTGGTCGGCACGGTCATCTACCTCGCCTCCCGCGCGGGTGCGTACACCACCGGGGTGGTGCTGCCCGTCGACGGTGGCGTCGCGACGTTGCGCTGATGGGCCCTCAAGTGGCGGGCGGACCGGGCCGAGGACGATGGAGACGCACCATGCGCACGAGGCGTCACCTGCGAACGGACGGTGGCCGCTCGCCAGGACAGCCTCCTGGCCCTCTGGAGCAACGTAAGGCACACTAACCACGCTGGCAACACGCCAGTGACACGCTGGGATCGAGCGGGCACGACGCGCGGGCACGACGAGCGAGACAGACGGAGAGGTTGCGGGTGCGGGACGAGTCGCGGGGCCGAGCACGGACGATCGGGTCATCGAGCCTGGTCCTCGTCGCGGTGGTGGCGCTGATCGTGCCGATGACGGGTGCCCTCGCGCAGTCGAGCGAGGAGATCCGGTCGGAGCTGCGTGAGACCGAACGCGAGGGCGAACGCTACGAGCAGGAGCTCGATGCGGTCCAGCAGCGGCTGAACGCCGCGGTGGACGAACTGGCGGACATCGCCCTGCGGCTCGAGCAAGCCGAGGCCGAGCTCGTCTCGGCGAGAGGCCAGGTGGCGCTGGCCGAGGAGGCGCTGGTCGAGGCCGAGGACGAACGTGACCTCGCCCAGCTGGAGCACGAGGCCGCGGTGAGCCTGCTCGAGCGCACCGAGGGCCAGCTCGCCGAGGCGGAGTCGAAGCTCACCACACAGTTGGTGGAGTCGTTCAAGTACGGCTCCGCGGGTGCGCAGCACGGCGCCATGATGCTGGAGGTGCTGCGCCGGGCGCAGGACCCGAACAGCTTCTCGGTCGGGATGAAGCAGTTGCAGATGGTCATCGACGACCAGGACGCCACGGTCAAGGAGGTGTTCGCGCTCCGCGACGAACGCTCGGAACTGGCCGACGACGCGGCCCTCGCACGCCGGGAGGCCTCGCAGGCCGCCGCGGACGCCCAAGCGACCCTCGCGAAGGTCGAGGAGCTGCAGGCGGAGGCCGAACGGATCGCGGCCGATATCGAGGCCGACAGGCGGCGTCAGGCGCAGGTCATCGCCAGCCTGGAGCAGTCCGAGTCCGAGCTCGAGGGCACGCTCCAGCGGGTCAGCCAGCGCGAGTCGGAGCTGCGTGCGGAGTTCCGTGAGGCACGCGACCGGGAGGCTGCTGAGCGGGCGGCCGAGCAGGCGGCGGCAGGTGGTGGAAACGGCTATCCGGGCGCGGGTGGGGGGCCGTTCATCGAGGGGATGGTCTGCCCGGTCCAGGGGGCCGTCGCGGGGCGTGACTTCATCAACGACTGGGGTTTCCCGCGCTCCGGTGGCCGCTGGCACCAGGGCAACGACCTGTTCGCGAACCGTGGTCGCCCCGTGGTCGCGGTCCACGACGCGACGGTGACCTCGTGGAACCCGCCGAGCAGCCAGACCAGGCTCGGGGGCATCACCGTCACCTACGAGACCGCGGATGGCAGCCGCTGGTACAACGCCCACCTCGACAGCATCGCGGACGGGGTCACGCCGGGTGCCTCGGTCAGCCGCGGTCAGGTGATCGGGACGGTCGGGAACACCGGCAACGCACGCACGACCCCGCCGCACCTGCACATCGGACGTCGCTACGGCGGCAGCCCGGTGAACCCGTACCCGACGATCAGCCAGGTCTGTCGCTAGACCTGATGTGCCGCGGTTGCGTGGGGCGTGATCGCAGGTGCACGGAGGGACCCTCCTGGAACGGCAGGATGTGGGTGTTCAGCGTCCACGCCGCCGGACGGGAGGGCGTCACCGTGCGGGTGAAGGACGACAGCCGGGTCGTTGGCGACGAGGTGACCGCGGACGCGGCCGGGGTGACCGCCGCGCGTGCCTTCGCCCGGGACGAAGCGTGACGGGCGGGGGCGGCTCCACCAGCGCGCCCGCACTGGGCGGGAAAGGTGTCGCATCGCGACCGGAATCCCGCCCAGCACCAGCCACGGCCCGGTACAGCTAACCCGTGGAACATCGACGCTAGAGAGCTCGCGGTCTCACCGGGTGACCGCGCCGGTCGGGCCGCCGTCCAGGTCCTGTCACCGTGCCGAGCGGACCCCGGGTGCGCGCAGTTCGTCGGGATCGGCGTCCGGCATGGCGAGCCGCGGGAGGAACCAGTGGACCAGCGGACCGATCGTCAGGGCGAACAGCACCGTGCCGACACCGACGGTGCCGCCGAGCAGGTAGCCGACGATCAGCATGCTGATCTCGACCGTGGCACGGGCCACACCGACCGGCCAACCGTGCCGTGCGAGCCCGGTCATGAGCCCGTCGCGGGGTCCCGACCCCAGCCCGGTCCCGATGTAGAACCCTGAGCCGATCGCGAACAGCAACGGTCCGGCCAGCATCAGTCCGGAGCGCGCCACCAGGCTGTCCGGGGTCGTCAGCCACAGCAACGTGACATCGATCACGATGCCGATCACGAGCACGTTCAGCACCGTGCCCAGGCCGGGTCGTTCGCGCAGCGGCAGCCACAGGCCGAGCACCACCACACCCACCAGGATCGCCATCATCCCGATCGGGATGCCGGTGCGGACGGCCAGGCCCTGGTGCAGGACGTCCCACGGACCGAGCCCGAGGTCGCTGGCGACCCCCGCCGCGATCCCCCACCCGCACAGCACCAGGCCGAACAGCAGCCGTGGGAGCCGGCGGCGCAGCTCCGGGCGCGCATGGTTGGGTGACATCGGCGCACCGTAACCGGTCGACGGTTGGCCGCACGTCGCGTCCGTCGTGCCGACCGCTCAGCGCTCGTCGCGCTCCTGCAGCCACCGCTCGAGCTCCACCCGGAGGTCGCGGAGTTCCTCGTCGTCCCCGGCATCGACCGCGTCGGCGGGGTCGTCGCCACCGCGTGTGGTCGAGGCCCGGCGGCTGGCTCGTCGTCCCCAGACGGGCGGGAACAGGCTGGTGAGCCGGCGTTGTCCCCGTGCCACCTCGCCGAAGGCCTTCCCCGCGGGTGAGTCGGGCACCTGGCTGTCCTCGTCGGGAACCGCGAGGTCGACCCGCCACAGGCCCTCGGTCTCCAGCTCGCGGACTGCGCCGAGGTTGTCGAAGACCTCCAGCATGGCGTGGTTGCCGTCGAGCACGTAGCTGCGGAAGACGTGGATCCCGTTGCTACGGGCCCTGCGGGCGATCGCGCCGAGGAGCAAGGTGCCGGCGCCCGTGCCCTGGTAACGGTCCGCGACGGTGATGGCTGCCTCGGCGACGTGGGGTTCGTCGGTCTGGCGGATGTAGCGTGCGACGCCGACGCCCGGCAACTCGGGACGGTCGAGGTCGAGGGCCACGATCGCCTCGTGGTCGACGTGATCGACCTGGGTGAGGTAGTCGAGCTGCTCGTCGCTCAGCTCCTCGATCGCCTCGTGGAACCGCAGGTACCGCGTCGCCGGCGAGAGCTCGGCCATGCCCGCGGCGAGCCGCTCACGGTCGGTCGCGCGGATCTGGCGCAGCAGCACGTTCGTCCCGTCGCGGAGGGTGACACGTCGGTGCCACTCGTCCGCCGCAGGCTGGAGGGCATCGGTCATGGTCACGCCCACGTCGAGGGTCTCGTCGCGTCACTGTATTGCGGGGGG
>SL_3KL_010_SEDDRAFT_10005939_pt1 | contig 10929 bp, 8 predicted proteins | sample SodLakKL_010_SED_2_FD_10381 | JGI IMG/M metagenome (IMG submission 10381)
TCCAAGAAGAAGGCCTCCAAGAAGAAGGCCTCCAAGAAGAAAAAGGCCGGTGCGGTAGACAGTCGTTATGCCAAGGTGCTGGCGGCCGCGGATGCACTGCGCGATGCCCTGGCCGAGCTTGCGACCAGCGAAGTGCAGGAACGTCGTCAGGCCGTCGAGGAGTTCAGGGCCGCGGCAAGGTCCAAGATCTCCGACCTCGAGTCGGCTGCTCAAAGCAGCATCGCCAGGCTGACAGGTCGCGGTTGATCCGAGGCGTTGCGGCAGGGACGGCGCTGTCCGTCCCTGCTCGATGCACTGCAATGGATCAGGCGCACGCCGTCATCGACGCCTTTCTGGATGCCGCCTGGGCCGAACGTGGCCTGGCGGCCAACTCCCTGGAATCGTATCGTCGCGATCTGACGGCGTTCTTCCGTGAGGCCGGTGAATCGTCGCCGGAATTGATCGGCAAGTCCCACGTGCTCGACTGCATGGCCGCCCGCCTGCGCGCCGGTGATGCCGTCAGCAGTATCCTTCGACAATTGTCCTGCCTGCGGCAGTTCTTCGCCTGGGCCGTGCGCGAGCGCCTGGTCGAGACCGATCCCACGATGGATCTCGAGGGGCCGCGTGCGCCCCGCATGCTGCCCGGGGCATTGACGGCCAGCCAGGTCGAGGCACTTTTGTCGGCGCCGCCGGTCGATGAGCCACTGGGTTGCCGTGACCGGGCCATGCTCGAAACTCTCTACGCCACCGGTATACGCGTCAGCGAACTGGCGAGCCTTACGCTTGCGCAGCTCAACATGGCGCGGGGGGTGGTGCGAGTGCGAGGCAAGGGCGGGCGCGAGCGACTGGTCCCCCTGGGCGAAACCGCCCTCGACAGCCTCGAGCCGTGGCTGCGTCGTTTCCGCCCTGGCTTCAATCCGGTCTGCGAACAGGTGTTCGTTTCCCGGCGTGGCAAACCGCTTTCGCGCCAGGCCTTGTGGGCGCGTATCCGCCTGCACGCTCGCCGTGCCGGCATCGAAGAGCCGGTTTACCCGCACCGCCTGCGCCACTCCTTCGCGACGCACCTGCTCGATCACGGCGCCGATCTGCGTGTCGTGCAGATGCTGTTGGGACATGCCGATCTGTCGACCACCCAGATCTATACGCATGTTTCCCGTTCGCGCCTGAAAAACCTCCATCGCCAGCATCATCCGAGGGGATAATTCCGTATTGGTCGAAACTTGTGGCCGCTTTGACGTTCAAAGCGGCATGCACCGGTGCCGTCGCCCGTTAATATGTCGACCGAGCACGTTTTCACGTATCTCTTGCAGGAGTCTGAAATGAAAATCTGGATGAAAATCGTGGCAGCTACTGCCGTGCTGTGCGCGGGGCCTGCCGCATTGGCCACCGATTACGCGGATATCGAAGAACGGATCAATTCGCTGGTTTCCGAGGTGCGGGACCTGTCCATTGCCGAGACCCCGGTGCCGGGTCTGAAGCAGGTGCGGGTCAACAGCGAGATCATTTACATGAGCGACGATGGTCGTTACCTGTTGCAGGGACGCTTCATCGACCTGGAAACCCAGACCGACCTGACCGATAGCGCCCAGGCCGAACTGCGGCGCGAGCAGTTGGCCGAACTTGATCGTGGTGAATTTGTCACTTTCGGTCCGGATGATGCCGAGTTCGAGTTGATGGTGTTTACCGACCCGGATTGCGGTTACTGTCGTCGTCTGCACGAGCAGATGGATCAGTACACCAGCAACGGCATTCGCATCCATTACATGGCTTTCCCGCGCGCGGGCGTCGGATCGCAGACTTACGAGAAGCTGGTGTCGGTATGGTGTTCGCATGACCAGAACGCTGCCATGGATGTCGCCAAGTCCGGCGAGACCCCGCCCCGTGCCACCTGTGACAACCCGGTCGAAAAGCAGTACCAGCTCGGCCAGTCACTGGGTGTGACCGGTACGCCCTCGATGATGACTTTCGACGGCGACATGATTCCCGGTTACGTGCCGCCGGAGCAGCTTCGGGCCCGCCTCGAAAGTCTCAACGGCGCACGCTGATTCAGGGTTTGTCGAGATCGCCCGGTACATCCTGCCGGTCGATCTGGTCTTCAGTTCCGGTCTGATTGCGGCTGCTGTGCGCCCGGCGGGTCTCGCCGGGCGTGCGACTCGCCTATAATTGCGCCCTTGATTTGCCGAACTTTCCAGGGGCCTCAATGATCTTTCTGTCTGGCCGACAGGCACTTCCCGGTTTTCGCCTGCAGCAACTTGCCGACACTGTTTCCGAGCTTCAGGGCCGCAGGGTCGGGCTCGAGGCGCGCGAACTCTTTCTCTTCGGGGGCGATGCCCTGCCGGCAGAGCCCGAACGTTCCAGGTTGCTGGCGTTGCTAGGGGCCGAGTCGCGTGAGCTGTCGGGCCTGAGTGGGCGCCAATTGCTGATCGCACCGCGGCCGGGAACGATCACGCCGTGGGCATCACGGGCCCGTGACATTCTGCGCCGATGCGGTCTGCAGGATTACACGAACATCGAACGTGCAGTGATGTTCGAGTTCGACGGCGTCGATGCCGTCGACCTGGTGCCGGCCTCGCGCAACCAGTTGCACGACCGCATGACCCAGATCGTTGTCGGTGACCTGCATGAACTCGATGGCTGGTTCGAACTGCCCGAGCCCGCCGCGCTGGGGGTGATCGAGTTGGGCGACGATCCGACCGGCGTGCTCCGTCAGGCCAATGACGATCTCGGTCTGGCACTGAGTGACGGCGAGATCGATTACCTGGTCGATTCCTATGCCCGCCTGGGCCGCGATCCCACCGACGCCGAACTGATGATGTTCGCCCAGGCCAATTCCGAGCACTGCCGGCACAAGATCTTCAACGCCTCCTGGACCGTCGACGGACAAGAGCGCGATCCATCGCTGTTCAAGCTGATTCGCACCACGCATGCCGCCACACCGACCGGCACGCTGGTGGCCTATGACGATAATGCGGCCGTGCTCGAGGGCTTCGATACCCGTTTGCTGGTCAGCACCGACGAGCAACCCGCCTACGACCTGCGCGAGGGGCGGCTGCATATGCAGATCAAGGTCGAGACCCACAATCATCCCACCGCGATCTCGCCTGAACCGGGTGCGGCGACCGGTTCCGGTGGCGAAATTCGTGACGAAAGTGCGACCGGCCGTGGTGCCCGTCCGATTTCCGCGCTGACCGGCTTTACGGTCTCGGATCTGAAGATTCCCGGTCATGTCCAGCCCTGGGAGACGGCGCCGGATTCTCCCGTGCGACTGGCGTCCAGCCTGCAGATCATGACAGAGGGTCCGATCGGCGGCGCGCGCTTCAACAACGAGTTCGGTCGCCCGGCCTTGCTCGGTTACTTCCGCAGCTTCAGCGCCACCGTGGACGACCGCCTGTGGGGCTACCACAAACCGATCATGATCGCCGGCGGCAGCGGCATGATTGCCGACGGTCAGACCCACAAACAGCCCCTGGCGGCCGGTGACCGTATCATCGTGCTTGGTGGTCCGGCCATGCTGATCGGCCTGGGCGGCGGGGCGGCCTCTTCGATGAGTTCCGGCCAGTCCGACGAGGATCTGGACTTCGCCTCCGTGCAGCGCGGTAACCCGGAAATGCAGCGTCGCGCCCAGGAAGTCATCGATCGCTGCTGGTTGCGCGGCGAGCGCAACCCGATCAAGTCGATTCATGATGTCGGTGCCGGCGGACTGTCCAACGCGATTCCCGAACTGCTGCACGACGGCGGCGTTGGCGGCCGGCTGGAGTTGCGCGAGATTCCCACCGGTGATCGCTCCATGTCGCCGATGGCGCTGTGGTGCAACGAGTCGCAGGAGCGCTACGTACTGGCCGTCGATCCCGACGACCTGGAGACTTTTGCCGCCATCTGCGAGCGCGAGCGCTGTCTTTGGGCCGATCTCGGACCGGCCGATGCCGACGGCCACCTGCGCCTGGACGATCACCTGCTCGGCCAGCCGGCGGTGGACATGCCGCTGGACATGCTGCTGGGCAAGCCACCCAGCATGCACCGTGACGCGCAAACCGCATTGATTGCCGCTGGCGATGACGGGCTCGAAGGCATTGAACTCGATCAGGCGATCGAGCGTGTGCTGGCCCTGCCGGCGGTTGGCTCCAAGCAGTTCCTGATCACCATCGGCGATCGCAGCGTGGGCGGGCTGACCGTGCGCGACCAGATGGTCGGTCCATACCAGGTGCCGGTGGCCGACTGTGCCATCAGCCTGCTTGACTACGAGGGTCATGCTGGCAGTGCCATGAGCATGGGCGAGCGCACTCCGCTGGCGATCTGGGATTCGCCGGCCGCGGCACGCATGGCCGTGGGCGAGTCCCTGACCAACCTGGTCGGCACCCGCGTGCGCGCTCTCGACCGGGTCAAGTTGTCGGCCAACTGGATGGCTGCAGCCGGCACCGAGGGCCAGGATGCCGCCCTGCGAGCCGCCGTGGAGGCGGTCGCCGAACTGTGCCCGCAACTGGACCTGGCCATTCCCGTGGGCAAGGATTCGCTGTCGATGCAGACGGTGTGGAACGACGAGTCCGGCGAGCAGCGCATGCGTGCGCCGGTGTCGCTGATCGTCTCGGCCTTCGCGCCGGTGCCGGATGTCCGCCGCCACCTCACGCCACAATTGCACGAAGAAGACGATGCGCCGTTGCTGCTGGTCGATCTCGGTCGGCGTCGGCTGGGCGGATCGGCACTGTCGCAGGTCTTTTCGCGCCAGCTCGGCGACGTGCCCGATGTCGACCGGCCCGAGCAGCTCAAGTCGCTGTTCGAAGTGGTTCAGAGATTGCTCGATGAGCAACGTCTGCTGGCCGTGCACGATCGTTCCGACGGAGGTCTTTTCACGACCGTGCTGGAGATGGCGCTGGCCGGCCATTGCGGGGTGGAGCTGACCTTGCCGTGTGCCGCCGAGGCGGCGACCGCCTGCCTGTTCAATGAAGAACTCGGGCTGGTGTTGCAGGTTGCTTCGGGGCAGGCCGACGCCGTGACCGGGGCATTCGTGGAAGCCGGCCTGGGCGATTGCATCTTCCCGCTGGGCCGGGTCTCGGCAACGCCGCGCTACCGGGTGCTGGCCGACGGCCGGGAACTGCTGTCACGCGACATGCCCGACCTGGCACAACGCTGGGGCGAGACCAGTTATCGCATGCAACGCATGCGCGACCATCCCGAATGCGCCGATGAAGAGCATGAAGCGCTGGGCGACTGGTCGCGCCCCGGACTGTCGCCGAAGGTCGATTTCAAAGTGCAGCCCCCGGCGGTGGTTACCGGCGCGAGACCGCGCGTGGCGATCCTGCGAGAGCAGGGCGTCAACGGTCAGCGCGAAATGGCGCGGGCTTTCATGACGGCCGGCTTCGAGGCGGTCGATGTGCACATGAGCGACCTGGAAACTGGCCGTCAGCGACTGACGGATTTCCACGGCCTGGCCGCCTGTGGCGGATTTTCATTCGGCGATGTGCTGGGCGCCGGTCAGGGCTGGGCGCGATCGATCCTGTTCAACGACGCGATGCGCGAGCAGTTCCAGGCCTTCTTCGAGCATCCCGAGCGCTTCGCCCTGGGTGTGTGCAACGGCTGCCAGATGCTGTCGGCGCTGCGGGAGATCATTCCCGGCACGGCACACTGGCCGGCCTTCGTGCACAACCGTTCTCGTCAGTTCGAGGCCCGCCTGAACCTGGTGGCCATCGAGGAAAGCCCGTCGCTGTTCTTCGCTGGCATGGCCGGTTCGCGCCTGCCGGTGGTCACGTCCCATGGCGAGGGTCGTGCCGAGTTCGCTTCCGGCCAGGATGCGAGCGCATCGGTGGCCGCACGTTACGTGATGGCAGGAGGCGAGCCCGCACTGCGTTATCCTGATAACCCGAACGGTTCGCCCGAAGGAATTACCGGGGTGTGCAGCGAGGATGGTCGGGTGACCATCATGATGCCGCATCCCGAGCGACTGCTGCGAACGGTCAACTACTCCTGGGCACCGGCACAGTGGGGCGAGCACTCGCCCTGGATGATGATGTTCCACAATGCCCGCCAGTGGGTTGAATAAGCGCAATGGACGATCAGGAGCAGGAAAAGAAGCAGGATAAGGAGCGGGAACTGCGACAGTCCGGGGATGCCGCAGAATCCGGCGATGGGGATGGTGACGAGAAGGAGCCGAGCGGTGGCAATCCGGTCAAGGAGATGTTCCTGCTGGCCGCGCTCTACCTGCCGCTGGGGTTTTTCCTGTGGTTTTTCTTCGCCAGCGCGCTGATGTTTCCGACCGCGCGCCTGTTCGAATGGTTGTTGACCGGGTTCTTTTCCGATATTTACGAGCGGGTCTTGCAGCTCGGCTTCCAGTTCGAGGTTCAGACGCTGATCATCCTGTCCGAGCAGGTCGAAGGTCAGACAGCGGCGCTCAATATCCACATCAATCCCATGATCTATGCCTGGGGCATGGCCTTGTTGTTCGGGCTGATCATGGCCACGCCGCTGACGGCCCGTCAGCGTCTGGTCCAGTTGCTCGGCTCCTTTTTCGCCGTCACCCTGGTGACCGTCTGGGGCGTGTTCTGGGAAACCTGGGTGGATCTGGCCTTTCGCAGCGGCCCGGAAGCGGCGCAGGTGGCCCGCGATGCGATCTTTCCGATGGATATGATCGCGCTGTGTTACCAGCTGGGCTACCTGATGTTTCCGGCCGTGGTGCCGGTGGCGGCCTGGATCCTGATGAACCGCCCCTTCATCGAGCAGCACGTGCTCAGGGGCAGGCGTTGAAACGTTGTCAGCCGGGCGCTGTCTGTTGCAGGGTAGCGTTGCCGGGTACACTGGCGAGTTGCTGTTGAACCATATGCTCCACCGCGAGATCTCCTTTCATGAATGAGCAGACACTGACCGCCACCGACGACACCAGCCTGTTGCCCAGCGTGGGCGAGCACCTCGAGGATCGTGCCGGCGAATTGTGCCGGCTGTTGATCGAACAGGAGCGACTCCGGGAAGACGACCTCCAGCGCGCCCGTTCCTACCAGGAACAGCATGGCGGTAACCTGCTGACGCTGCTGGTGCGTCTCGGACTGGTCTCGGAGCGGGATCTCGCCCGTGCCCAGTCGGAGTTGCTCGACATCGAGCTGGTCACCGACAAGGACTACCCGGAAACCGGCCCCCAGATCAGCACCATTTCGGTGCGCTACATGAAGCAGCAGCACCTGGTACCGATCAGTGCCACCGACGGCGAGGTGGCCGTGGTCATGGCCGACCCCACCGACCAGTTCGCGCTGCGCGCCATGGAGATGGCGACCGGAAGCACCATCGTGCCCAAAGTCGGTATCACTTCCGAGATCGACAACAACATCGAGCGTTATTTCGGTGGCGGCAAGAGTGCCATGGGAAAGATTGCCGAGCATCTCGGCGGTGAAGGTGGCGACGAGGACGAGGAGGACGTCGAACACCTTCGCGACCTGGCCTCCGAGGCCCCGGTCATTCGCCTGGTCAACCTGGTTTTGCAACGGGCGGTGGAATCGAGGGCATCGGACATTCACATCGAACCGTTCGAGAATCGATTGAAAGTCCGTTATCGCATTGACGGCGTGCTGCAGGAAGTCGAGGCGCCGCCGGCGCGTTCGACCGCGGCGGTGATCTCGCGCGTGAAGATCATGGCCAAGCTCAACATCGCCGAGCGCCGCCTGCCGCAGGATGGCCGCATCATGCATCGCGTCGGCGGCAAGGAACTCGACCTGCGTGTCTCGACCGTGCCGACCGCGCATGGCGAGAGCGTGGTCATGCGTATTCTCGATCGCGAGGCAGTGGTGCTGGATTTTTCCAGTCTCGGTTTCGAGGACAGCGTGCAGAAGCGCTTTGAGCATGAACTGGAAGTGCCGCACGGCATCATCCTGGTGACCGGTCCGACAGGTTCGGGCAAGACCACCACGCTGTATACCGCGCTGAGCAAGCTCAATACGCCCGAGCGCAAGATCATCACCGTCGAAGACCCGGTCGAGTACCAGCTCGAGGGCGTCAACCAGATCCAGGCGAAGTCATCGATCGGGCTGGACTTCGCCCGCGCCTTGCGTTCCATCGTTCGCCAGGACCCGGACGTGATCATGATCGGCGAAATGCGCGACCTGGAAACGGCCAAGATCGCCATCCAGTCGGCACTGACCGGTCACCTGGTGCTTTCGACACTGCATACCAACGATGCCGCCGGCGGCGTGACCCGAATGATCGATATGGGTGTGGAAGACTACCTGCTGACCTCGACGGTCAACGCCATCATGGCCCAGCGCCTGGTGCGACGACTGGACCAGGAAACAATGGAATCCTACGAGGTGCTGCCCGAAGTGGCCGAGGAACTGGGACTGCGCAAGCTCACCGACGTCGATCCAATCACGCTCTACCACCCCGGCAGTTCCGAGGCCAGTCCGACCGGCTACCGCGGGCGTACCGGCATCCACGAGCTGCTGGTGCTGTCCGAAGAGATCCGGCGCATGGTCATGAAGCATGCCACCTCCGGCGAGATCGAGCAGCAGGCGCGCCGGGAAGGGATGCGCACCATGTACGAGGATGGCCTGCTCAAGGCCCTGCAGGGCGTGACCTCGGCCGAGGAAGTACTGCGCGTGACGCAGGAAGCGTAATGAATAGAAACAGATTCGAAACTCGAAATCCGAAATCCGAAATGCGCCTCCGATGGTCTGTCAGGGGTTGTCTCGGATTTAACCCGGAGGGTGTCTCCATTGCCTTTGTTTGAGTACAAGGCCGTCACGCCGGGCGGTGAAACCTTCACCGGCGAGATGGATGCCCCGAGCAAGGATCTGGTCATCGCCCAGCTTCAGGAGGCGGGCAATATTCCGGTGTCGGCGCGCGAGGTGGGTTCGGGTTTCCGGCTCGCCAACCTGTTGCGTGGTCGCAGCGGACTCAATCAGCGCGAGATCGGTGATTTCACCCAGCAGCTCGCGACCCTGCTCAGCGCCGGACTGCCCCTGGACCGGTCGCTCGGCATTCTCTCCGAGCTCGCCGAGAACGAGCGGGTACAGCAGACTGTCGACAAGATCCGCAACCGGGTGCGTGAGGGGATCGCATTGTCAGAAGCGCTCGAGGAACGTCACGGCGTCTTTTCGCGCTTCTACATCAATATGGTCCGCGCCGGCGAGATCGGCGGTTCGCTCGACCAGACGCTGTCGCGTATGGCCGAGTACCTCGAGCGCACCAAGGAACTCAAGGACAACGTCGTCTCGGCGATGATCTACCCGGCGCTGCTGGTGGTGCTCGCAATCGCCTCGCTGATCCTGCTGATGGTCTACGTGATCCCGCAGTTTGCCCCGATGTTCGAGGAATTCGGCGGCGATCTGCCCACGCTCACCCGCGTGGTGATGGCGGTGGGCGATGCACTGCAGATGTACTGGTGGCTCATCATCGGCGTCGTTTTCGTAGTCGTGGTGTGGTTTCGCAGCCAGATGGCGCGACCGGTTTCCAGGCGTCGATGGGACGCGCGCTTTCTGGGCATGCGCGGTGTGGGCGAGGTCATCGCGAAGATCGAAACCGCGCGCCTGGCGCGCACCACCGGCACCTTGCTGGTCAACGGCGTACCGTTGCTGTCGGCACTTTCCATCGCCAAGAATGTCATGAGTAATACGGTGCTGGCCGACGACGTGGCAGAGGCGGCCAAGCAGGTCAAGACCGGCACACCCATGGCCAAGGCGCTGGCCACCAACGGGAATTTTCCGAGGTTGGCGCTGCAGATGGTCAACGTCGGCGAGGAAACCGGCAAGCTCGACGACATGTTGCTCAAGGTGGCCGACACCTATGATCGCGAAGTGCGCGTCACTATCGATCGGTTGATGGCCATGCTGGTGCCGGCGCTGACGCTGGGACTGGCCGTGGTTATCGGCGTGATCGTGATGTCGGTGCTGATGGCCATTCTCAGTATCAATGAACTCATTGCATGACGATTTTCAACAAGCGTGAAGTCCCCGTCAGTCGGGGCGGAGGAAAGAAAAGGTGAAATTCAAGTCTGGACAGGGTTTTTCCCTGATTGAGCTGCTGGTGGTTCTGGTCATTCTCGGCCTCATCGCCGGCCTGGTCGTGCCGAACATCCTGCAACGTGGCGAGGATGCCAAGGTACGAGCGGCCAAGGCCGAGGTGCAGCGATTGTCGATGGCCGTCGACGAGTTCTATCTCGATAACGGTCGGGTGCCGCGTGAGTTGCGCGAGCTGGTCGAGCGTCCGGGTAACGCAAGCAACTGGAACGGCCCCTACGTCAACAACTCCAACCTCACCGACCCGTGGGAGAACGATTACAACTACCGCTACCCCGGCCAGCACCGCCCCTACGACATCTGGTCCAACGGTGCGGACGGGCAGCCTGGAGGGGAGGGGGTCAACCGCGAAATCGCCAACTGGGATTGAGTCGAGGAGACTGCAATAGGTGACCCGGTCATCTCATCAAGTCAGCGGGCTGCCCGGTTTCAAATCCGATCGGGCAACATTGCGCTTGTCCGCTTGTCGGCGGAGCCGACAGGGCGGGTTCAGTCTGCTCGAGTTGATGGTGGTGATGGTGCTGGTGATGCTGCTGTTCGCCGTGGTCGGCGTTTCCGTGAGTCGTTCGGTTGCCGGCGCCGAAATCCGTAACGCGGCACGCGACATTACTGCCGGCATCCGGCATACCCGCGGACAGGCCATCGTGACCCGGCAACAGCAAGTTTTCCACGTCGATGCGCGCAACCGCACCTGGAAGGCGTCAGAGCGCGACACCATGGAACTGCCCGACGGACTCGAAATTCTGCTTGAAACCGCGCGCTCGGAACTGACTGGAGAAGACGCGGGCGGGATTCGCTTCTATCCTGACGGGGCCTCGACCGGGGGGCGGATCACCCTGCGTGCTCAGGAGCGCGAGTGGGAGATCAATGTGTCGTGGCTGACCGGTGAGGTCAGCCTGGACCGGGATATATGAGTTCGAATCAAGCCTTCCTGCATTGCCGCACCGGTTGCGGATCCGCT
>SL_3KL_010_SEDDRAFT_10005941_pt1 | contig 10928 bp, 9 predicted proteins | sample SodLakKL_010_SED_2_FD_10381 | JGI IMG/M metagenome (IMG submission 10381)
AAGAGTTCGTTGTAGTGCATTGGGATCAGCGGGGTGCGGGTAAATCAAACCACCGTGGATTTGATGCACAAAGCATGAGATTTGATCGGTACATAACAGACGCGCACGAACTGATCAGTTATCTGAAGGAGCGGTTCGATCAGGAGAATATCTTTCTGCTGGGTCATTCCTGGGGTACTCAGCTTGGTATTGAACTTGCTTCAAAATATCCTGAAGATATCAGAGCCTATATCAGTGTCAGCCAGGTTGTGGACAACCACCGTGCCTATGAAATCGGATATGAGTGGCTGCAAGATCAAATCAAAAAAGGCCAAAATCCGGATGATGTCAAAGGCCTTGAAGAGCTGGGAAGTCCGCCCTACACCGAACACAGCAAGCATGTAGCCTTTGCACAAATGGTGGGAAAATATGGCGGTAATTTTGATATCAGTATGAGCCGCCTGGCACGTATTGCTATGCGGGCACCGGAGTACAGCATCGCAGACTACTATCGCTGGCTGAACGGCGCCAACCGCGGCAGCGGACCCATGTGGGATGAAGTGTATACACAGCATATCAATTACACCGAAAAGATTACGAAGCTTGAAGTGCCGGTTTTCTTCTTCGCCGGATTGCATGATTACAATACCCCTCACCAACTTATAAAGGAATATTTCGAAAAGATTGCCGCGCCTGTAAAAGAGCTTATCACTTTTAAGAACTCAGCTCATACTCCTTTTTTGGGCGAGCCCGAGAAATTTTCAAGGGAGATTATCCGAATCAAACATGAACTAAAGAATATCAGGGAGAATAATCATGAACTTTGAAAAACTGATAGAGTACGCAACAATGGCCCCTTCCGGGCACAACACACAGCCGTGGAAGTTTTCAGCCGAAGATCATGAAATTCGTATCTATCCGGACCATAACCGAAGTCTCCCTGTGGTAGATCCGGATGATCATGCACTCTACATCAGCCTTGGATGTGCGCTTGAGAATCTGATCATTGCTGCAAAACAAGACGGCCTGAAAAGTTCGGCCGAATATTTTCCGCCGGATGAAAAAGAAGAGTGCATTCGCGTAACCCTTTTCCAAAATGGAGAACCCGGTGATGACGAACTTTTCAATGTCATTCCGGTCCGGCAATCGAACCGAAGCCTGTATAATGAAAAAAAGATCCCCGGAGATTATGTCCGGAAACTGACAGAAGCCAGCCAATTCGATTCGGTGAAAATCAAAACCTTCGATGCGAATCATAAAGTAACAGAGCCGGTCATCGATCTGGTGAAAGAAGGAAACAGGGTACAGTTCAGCGATCAGGATTTTGTTGAGGAGTTGATATCGTGGATCCGTTTCACAAGAAAAGAGATGAACGAAAGAAATGACGGACTAACTGCTGAAGTGATGGGATTTCCTTTTGTCCCCCGGTGGTTCGGGCGGTTCATACTGAAGACATTTGCCAAACCGGAAAGTGAAGCATCAAAAGCGGAAAAACAGTTGCGCAGTTCATCCCTGCTGATGTTGTTCATCAGCAAGAAGAATGATAAAAAACACTGGATTGAAACAGGGCGCAGTTTTCAGCGGGTTGTGCTTACCGCTACATCACTCGGGATTGTACATGCACATTTGAACATGCCGTGCGAAGTTGAAACGGTTCGGAAAAAATTGTCGGCTCATTTAGGGCTGAATAACGATGAACAGCCTCTGCTTTTGATTCGGTTTGGATATGCCAAAGAACTTCCGCGCTCACCCAGAAGGCCCATCGATGAAGTTATTTTGAAATCCAATACGGTATGATTCTGTTGCGATCAAGAAAATTTTCAATATCATACGTTTTCAGCCATGCCGGAGCCGGATGGGGCAAGAAAGCAGGCTTGTTTCTGATATCAATGATTTTGATATGGTGCAGTTCTATCACGGAGAGTTCAGGACAGGATACAGCGGAGCAGTTTATTGTGAGTATGAACGAACAGATTCCCCGCTGGATGAACCGGTATAGTGTGCCGGGTGTTTCTATTGCATTGATCCGTCAGAGTGAAGTCGTTTGGCTGAATTCCTACGGTTACGCCGATCTGGAACAGGGCAGGCAGATGACATCCGATACGGTTTGCCGGGTGGAATCAATCTCAAAATCAGTAACCGCCCGGGGTGTGATGAAATTGGTGGAGCAAGGCAAAATCAGTTTGGATGATCCTGTTCACGAATACCTTGAAAGCTGGGAGTTTCCCGGGTCTGAATCCGAATCGGAAAGAGTTACAATCAGGCAATTGTTGAGTCACTATTCAGGCCTGCCTTTGGGAACTATAGGGTTGGAATATGACCCGCAGGAAGACAAACCATCCTTGAGAGAAAGCCTGACCCGTGAAATGAACTTTGTGCAGGATCCCGGGCGATCATTCATCTACTCAAATGTAGGGTTCAATCTTCTGGAACTGCTCATAGAGGATGTAAGCGGACGCAGCTTCAGTGATTTTATGGAGGATGAGATATTGCTTCCCCTGGGAATGCAGAATTCAAGCTTTGAGTGGCGAGAGAATTTTATCACTATGGTCCCCAATGGTCATAAATTAAACGGAGAGTCCGTTCCTGTTTATCTCTATTCAGAGAAGGCTGCAGGCGGTCTTTTTGCGAATGTGGAAGATATGGCCCGGTTTGTCAGTTCGGGAATGGCCGGCCCCTTTTATTCAGAAAACAATGTGCTCACCGAAAGCAGTCTCCGGAAGCTCTACACACCGGTAACTGATGTAAAGGATATCTATTCGCTGGTGGCAGATAATTATGGACTGGGTCATTTCATTGAAATATTACCCAATGGAAAAGTTGCCGTATTCGTGGGCGGTCAAGGCAACGGATGGATGACTCATTTTCATATGATACCGGATAGCGGAGACGGGATCGTGATCCTCACAAACAGTTCAAGAAGCTGGCCGCTGATCTCTCACATTCTGGGCGAGTGGACAGCTTCGATTGGATACGGGCCGGTAGGTATGGAGATTATCACCAAAGCAATCTCAGCTTTGTGGATACTGACCGGTTTGATGATGGTACTGGCATGTTTCCAAATCGCACGAATCACCTTTCAATACTTTCGGGGTGCCCGCCGGTTCGATTTTCATTTAATCAACTACTCACCTGCACAATTTCTGCAGCTTGCACTTTTCGTAATATTACTTTCTGTATTGATCTGGAGTGTCACCCGTGATTATCTGATCATTACGTCGGTTTTCCCGGGAGTATCCGGCTGGCTGATTTTTACTCTATTTCTGATTGCAATGGCTCTGTTGATAACTGCTCTGTTTCAAAAAAATCAAAGCCGGGAGACTTAATGAACGTGAGTTCGACATATGGAAAAACGTGAGTTCGACATATGGAAATAAGTCTGAAAAAGTCGCACTTCGAAGGGGGAAAAGGCTCGTAAAAGCCAAGCGGGTTGACCCACTGAGCTAAGATCTAGCACAGATACTCTATGTTAAGCTTTGAATTAACGATTAATCATCCCTGTCTGCCAAAGCGTTTAGCCAGGCAGGCCCCATTGCCCGCCTTCAATGATTTCATTGAAATTTTCCGAATTTAAATGAAACCGTTCCGTTGATGCCTGAAAAATCACCGTCGCTAAACCCGGCCCTGTTGATGCCGCTTGTCATCCTGTAGCTGAGTCCCAGTGCAACCCGGAAAAAGTGGGTGAAATTAACTTCCAGGTTCGCACCCGGTTCAAAAACGAAATAGCTGTTGGGAGATTGATCTACATCGTCAAAGTCCCTGTCCCTGATTAATAAACCGCCGCCTCCGATTAGTGAAGTAACCGTAAAGTGTACCACCTGCCAGGAACGGTTGGTGTATTCCACATCGAAACCGCCGTAGAAGTTCAAGGCAAAATAATCGGTGCCGGCATCACCGAAATCAGGATCGGGTACCCGGTTTTCGGTAACCAGGGCATACCCTGCGCCCCCGAGTGAGATAGCATGATTTCGGTCCACGATCAAGATACCGCCGCCGCGTCCGCCGATCCATACCCCGAGGTCGCCTGCAACGTCACTGAATTTGACAGTCGGCCCTCCAAATCCCCCGAAAGTTACGCCATTGTCCATCAGTGTTTGCTGCTGAGCTTGTGCCTGTTGAGTAAAGGCAAATAGCAGTAAAAAAGTAAATGTGATTGCAATTCGTTTATTCATTTGAGACCTCAATCTGATCTGTTTATCTGAATATATTCTTGAGTTCCTTACTGTTAATGGTCAGTTTCTTTACCTGGAACAAACTTCCCTTGATAAAGAAGTAACTATTTAAAATATATGAATTTGATATCTGTATTTATGTAGGGGTTTTCCTGTGTTTTAAGAAGGGAATTTTTTTAAAGCTGTCTGTTCACTGCCTCACTTCAGGGATGACAAAATAACCGATAACGGAAAGTGTACGGCAGGGGAAAAATCCAACAATCAGGAGTTTACCTACATCCGTATTGAATACTGTTTGGTATCATGTATTAATGAATCGAAGGCATGGCCTGAAAAATTTGTGCACTTACAAAATAATTTTCCGGGATAACGATGAACGCTCTCTGGTGGACACTGGCAGTGGTGATTATACTTGCTGTTTCTGTTACAGCTATGTTTCTATGGGATATGAATCAGGCTTATAAGCGTATCTCGGGTCAAAGCAGCGTTACTGAATCGCCATTCGGAAACATTGAATACAGGGAAGGCGGGACTGCTGCGGGAGTTCCCGTCCTTGTAATCCACGGCGGAGGGGGAGGATACGATCAGGGTGAGTTGATAGCAGAGACGGTGGTCGATGAACGATTTCGCTGGATTGCACCGTCGCGTTTCGGGTACCTGGGGTCGGCGCTTCCGGAGGGTGCCACATGGGATGAACAGGCAGATGCCTACGCTTACCTGCTCGATCACCTGGGAATCGATACGGCAGCCGTGATTGCCATGTCGCAGGGCGGCCCGTCGGCGCTGCTTTTTGCCGTAAACCATCCGGAGCGGGTAACTTCGCTCACGTGCCTGTCGTGCGGAGTGGCGCCATCGGTATCGAAAGACCAGGTTCAGGCTGACCGGAAAGGCAATATGCTGGAATTCATCTTCAGGTATGACTTTACCTACTGGGCCATGTCGAAATTTTTTAAGAAGCAGATGATGGAAGTGATAGGTGCAAACAGGGAGGTGATTGCCGGACTTACACCGCGGCAGCGGGAGCAGGTTGAACATTTCATTGAATACATGAATCCAGCGGCCCCGCGATCGGCCGGTGCTGCCTTCGATAACGAAACCCCGCTTCCGGGAGGGAGGATTGCTGCCATCAAAGCACCTGTGCTGATCATCCACGCCAAAGACGATCTGCTGCAGCTATACCACAACGCTGAATTTGCTGCATCCGCTATTCCCGGCGCAAGGCTGATGAGCTATGAAACCGGTGGCCACATTCTCATGGCCGTGGAACAGGAGGCCATCAGGGATGCCGTGAATAAACATATTCAGGGTGAAGAAGAGAAACTTGAAATAACGAACAACTGACATGGCCAAAAAGAACACACCGCACAAAGCGGAAGAAAAGTCGGGCAAAAAGACAGCAGCAATGTCGGCAGCCAAGCTTATTGACCGTGATCTGAAACCCATCGAATTCGGCCGCATTGTTGCCCTGAGTGACGGGGTTTTTGCCATTGCCCTGACGCTTCTTGTGCTGGACCTTGCCCTCCCGATTGGGGCTGCCGGTGGAGATCTTTTTCAGGAACTGATAGCCCGGCAGGCTCACTTTGGGGCTTTTGCCATTAGCCTCCTGTTTGTGGGCAGCGCATGGTGGTCGCATCATCATCTCTTTTCCATGCTGCAGGGAGTGAACGGGCTGCTCACAGCGATGAACATCTTTTATCTTGGCCTGGTTGCCCTGCTTCCGTTTGTGCAGGGAGTTCTGGCAGCCTATCCCGCGGAGCCGCTATCCTACGCGGTTTTCGCTGCCGTGCTTGCAGCGATCGGTACCATTGATTTGGTGATATTCATGTACGCACGATCGAGAGGCCTGCTCCGATCCTATGTAACGGAACGGATGAGCCGTATTGAAATATTGGCAAGTGCTGCATTCAGCTTAACCTTTCTTTTCTCAATACCGCTGGCTTACCTGATCGGACCCTATGTTGTATTGATCTGGATTGTGTGGCCTTTTGTAGGGCTATGGATATGGGAAAAGCTTTAGTGCTTCAGATGGAGCAGAATGATCAGAAACAAGAACCAGTATAAAATCATGAACGAGAAGGCTATATCACACTTTTTTATTACACCCGATCATTTTGTTTCTGGTATTCATTGGCCTGTGTACAGATTCTGTGTATGGGCATTCAGACATGAATGGCTTCGGTTCATTGGATGAAGTAACTGCCTTTCACTCAGAGAGGATTCTAAAGGGGGATCCATCAGCGGATATCCGGGTGAATATTGACCCGCAAGATCTTGAAAGCTACATCGACGGTCTCATGGCATCCCTGCGGTCGGCGCACAACACTGCAGGGGCAACGGTTGCTGTTGTACATAACGGGGAAGTAGTGCTATCAAAGGGATACGGCTGGGCGGATGTAGAGCAGCGAAAACCGGTTGATGGCGGCACAACCCTGTTCCGGATTGGTTCTGTAAGTAAATTATTTACTGCGGTTGCCGTCATGCAGCTTCGTGACCAGGGCAGACTCGATCTCGATACCGATGTTAACGAATACATTGATTTCCCCATCCCGCAGGCCTATGACGAGACCATAACCCTGAGGCATTTGCTTACGCATACGGCTGGCTTTGAAGATCGGGTATTCGGAATATTTGCTCCGCTGAACGGAGAGAATCGGGGTGAGTTGCTCAAGGCAAACATACCCGCGCGTATTAACCCGCCCGGCCGATATGTTTCGTATTCTAATTTCGGCATTACTCTGGCCGGATATATTGTGGAGCAGATCAGCGGGATGAGCTGGGAGGAATATATTCGACAGTACATTCTGGACCCATTGGGTATGGAGTATGCCACAGGTATCCAGCCGGTTCCCGGTAATCTGGAGCCCTATCTATCCAATGGTTATTCCTTTAAGCAGGGGCGTTTCGACAGGCAGGCCTTTGAAAATATTGGGATCCACGCACCCGCCGGAGGAATAAGTGCTTCAGCCGAATCCATGAGCCGGTTTATGATCGCTATGCTGAATGAGGGAGAGTACAATGGAAGTCGCATCCTGGATGCAGAAACTGCAGTGGAAATGAGAGAACGCGCTTTTGTAACCGATGAGCGGGTCAACAATATGGCGCTTGGTTTCTATGAGCAAAGCAGCCACGGCCTTCGGATGGTTGGCCATGGTGGGTCAACCACCTGGTTCCATACAGACATGTCGCTAATTGCCGAAAAGAAGCTGGGAATCTTTGTCTCCTTCAACACCGATCAAGGTGGCATACCGGCAATGGGCGGGTTCCGCAGGATGATTCTGGACCGGTACTTTCATGTTCAGGAACATGAATTTGATGATCCTGCCCCGGGATGGGATGACCGCGCCGCAGCTTATCAGGACACATATATCATGCTTCGGCGTTCATTTACCACGTTTGAAAAGGTGTTTGGTTCGATTATTGGCCGAATCGCAATAGAAGCTGCTGACGATGGGGAAATAATTTTAAACTGGCCGCTGGGACAAGAACGCTTGAGGGAGATTGAACCCGGTTATTTCCGGAAAGCGGGCGGCCATCTTGAAGTGGCTTTTATCGGTGATCCGGAAACGGGATATCATCAAATTTCGGTTAGTGACCTGCCGATGATGGCAGCAATACGACCTGCCAGTGCAGATTCAGACGCACTGCATCTCACCCTTCTTGTATTCTCTATGATTTTGTTCCTGTCACTGCCGGTGATGATGGTGAGAAGGTACTTTCTGCAGCGACGCTTTAAAGAGATAAAACCACTCCGCGGTCCGGAGAGATGGATCCGCTGGCTGGGACTGGGTTTTGTGATGCTGGTATTCATTTTCTTGATTCTGCTGCTGAATGGAATTGGCGACCTGGAGTCGTTCATGATGGGAGAGGGTGCCTCAACAATACGCGCCGCTCTTTCAATTCCGGTTATTATGGTGCCATGGGCACTGTTTTTGGTTGCAGCTTCCGTAAAGTCTGTGAGGCAGGGCTGGTGGAGCCGCATCAGCCGTATTCATTTTGCGGCGTTCACGGTTGCCGCTGTTATATTCCTGGCACAGCTGATACATTGGAATCTGTTAGGGTGGTGGAATGTTTAACTACACCGGTTTTTCTTTTCGGTTTTAAACGGATAGATTTGCAACTGCCAATATCAGCCAGCCAACCGTAATGGTTGCCATCATCTCTTCACTGTTCAGGGGTTTTCCGAGAAGCTTGTACAAAATCCACGGCAGCATGGAAATGCCTACTGCAAAGGCAAGATGCCCGGCTATGCTTGATACCATTCCGCCCAGGGTAATCCGGTAGGAGGTAATGGCCGATACTACGACCGTGGCTGCAATGAGCAGAATCCACCAGAGGATATGATCAGTAATGATTTTCATTATGATGACGTGAGTTCGATGTTTCGTCCTGAATTGTATCGATCATAACTATTTTCTTCCTGCTTTCCGGGGGGGATTGTTGGCCATCACGGATACCGCGATATAATAGACCGGGTAATAAAACGACAGAAGTACCAGCCAAAAAGGCGTTTCCCTGAGAGTGAAGAGCATGAAGATTATTATACAGGCAAATGGAACGGCCAGGATCAGTGTGGTTCTTCTCCACGTTGTGGTGCGGCTGGGATAGATAAACTTTATCGGCACAAGAACAAGAACGGCAAGGATGACCAAAACCGTGGTGCTGACCCATACATCGGCCTCAAGCAGATAGAGGTAGAAGACCACAAAATTCCAGTAGGAGGGAAATCCGCGGAAGTAGTGATCTTCCGTTTTAGCCTCGTTGTGGCTGAACCCGAACAGGCTCGCAATCAAAACCACTGTCCCCGCGAGAAAAGGGACGTCAAGAAACATATAGGCCCAGAATACCGGGATAAACACCCAGTTGAGGTAGTCGCTGATATTGTCCATCAGGGCACCGTCGATGAAGGGTGCGTTGGTTGAGACATCGGCAAGCCGGGCAAGGGTTCCGTCGAGAGAATCAACGATGACGGCAAGGGCCATAACGAACAGTGAATGTTGCAGCTCACCCTGAATAATCAGCAGCAGCGCCCAGAAAGCCAGCAAAACACCAATGGCAGTGAATAGATGTACGGCTAATGCTGCTGCTTTCTTTTTCATTGAGTAAGGGTGGTTCTGGTGTGCGCCTTATAAAACCCGCAATGTTTTTCCCAGAAAAATATTCCAATTTACTTGCTACCGGGATATAAAAGAAAGAAACATTGCGGGTTTTGTTATAGGTGTCCAGTCACAATGTCATTAAAATAATAACAGTTAGTTAGTTGACTATCGAATGTCCTGAATAATAACTTACCGGCTCATAACACGATCTCCGGTCCACTCTTCACACAAATCCCATATTCTGTTTTGCACCTCCTTGCGAAGGGCATAGGCCGGGTATACACCGGCACCCGCTCCCTGTTTTATATCAGTGAGAATACCGGCACCCGTTTGTGCCGGCTGCATGATCTCCAGTTTATGGTTGAAATACGCGCCTGAACTGTTCCTGAACTTTTCTGAGGTACAGATTTCAACATAGAGATCCGCCGTAAATTCGGGCGGACGAAAGAACAGGTTCTGTACTCTGGCAATCATGCGAAAGTGGGGTTTCACTTTCATCAGCGCTTCTTTCGACATGGTTGCCCCGTTGATCTGAAGGGAGTACAGCTTGATTCCATCACCGGCAAATTCTTCTGCCATCCTGAAAGTGAGCATTAACAGAGCCATTTTCGAATTCCGATAGTTGATGTAGACGCTGTGATGGCGCGGATTTTCGGGTTCTTTCAGCAGATGATCAAAATCGATCTCTTTTTTCGGATTCAGAAAGTGCTTGATTATGTTGCTGCCCGCATGAAGAATCCGGGCATCGTCAGACTCAGCCAGAAGGCCGCGCAGCAGCATGGTCATCAGGAAAGGCCCCGCTACATTGGTGGCAAAGGTGATTTCAATACCGTCGGCACTTTGTGTATAGGGCGCGCCGTGATTGAAGTAGGCTGCATTATGAATCAGAATATCGAGTGCCCGGTAGGTTTCAATATAGCGGCTGCAGAATTGCCTGATGGATTCGAACGATCCCATATCCACCTGCTCCAGGTACACGCGGCCATTACCGGTTTCGGTGGCAATCTGGTTGCGAACCAATTGGCTTTTCTCCAGATTGCGGCACGCCATGATAACGGTATGACCCTCGACGGCAAACTTCCGCGCAGCGGCTTTTCCGATTCCCGAATTTGCACCTGTAATGATGACGGTTCGGATGTTGGCTTTTTTCATGTTGCAATCCGGTTACAGATAATGAGCAGAGTTCCCAAAAGGCATTATACGGAGAATTCACCTGCTGTGCCTGCTTTCTGGGAATACAGGAAATGGTTGGCGTGAATTCGATAAGGGAGGGAGGGGTTTTGTGAGGGGGAGAGGGAGATAGGGAGATAGGGTGAGGGGGCGAAGTATGTTGTTGGTTGATCAATTGATTGATCTCAGTTCTTGGGAAATATAAAGAATGGCAATGAACATCCCCTCTTGCCCCAACGGGATGCCTTTGGCAAGAGGGGACCGTAGTGAGATAGAGTGCGCAGCGCTGCTTTCGACTACAGGGGTGTGTTTCGAGCTACGAGCGCGAAATCAATTTTTGCTGGCATCGTGTGCCTAACCCACCTATCGAACACACCCCTGCCTGCGCCGAAGCTTCGGCAGGCAGGCCTAAATCCCCTCTCGAGAGGCTGTGTGAAAATTATAGATCAACAGGAATTTGTCATTTATGGTAAATTTTTCAATTAAAAACGATGGTCCCACCCACTTACAC
>SL_3KL_010_SEDDRAFT_10005942_pt1 | contig 10927 bp, 8 predicted proteins | sample SodLakKL_010_SED_2_FD_10381 | JGI IMG/M metagenome (IMG submission 10381)
CGCGTTGTGGCCGGCACCGATGGTCAAGACGTCGTAGTCGGGCACGCGGCCCCTCCTTCGGGTTCCCGGCGCCTCACGGGCGCGCGCCCGCCAACTGCAGCAGGGCGCGGGGGATCAGCGCGATGCGTTCGACGGGGCGCAGGAACGCCCGCCGGTTGAGGTTGTCGTAACCGTTCTGCCGCAGCTTGCGCAGGATCGCCTCGTAGTTGAGGGCCGCGACGGCCACGCCGAGGGCGGCCACCCCATGGAGCCGCGGGATGCCCCGCCAGCCCTCGCGGTAGAGCCGCTGGGCAAGCGCAGCGAGCTCCTCGATCAGCGCCACGTACTCCGGCGTTATATCGCCAGAACGTAGTTGCTCGAGGGTGACACCATGCTTGGCGCGCAGGTCGGCCGGCAGGTAGCAGCGTCCCAGCCGCAGGTCTTCGCCCACGTCACGCAGAACGTTGGTGAGCTGCATCGCCTGCCCCAAGGCCATGGCCATGTCGAGGGTCTCGGCGCCACCGCGGTAGCCGGCGACGGGCGCGACCAGCCACCCGACCACCCCGGCCACGCGCCGGCAGTAGCGCATGAGCTCGTCCATGTCGGCGAAGTCGGCCGGCTCCAGGTCGGAGGCCAGGCCGAGGTACAGCTCCTCGAAGGCCGAGAGCGGCACGTCGTAGCGCTCGAGCACCCACGCGAGGCCCACCTCGACGGCGACGTCCGGGGCGGGACGCCCGGCATACGCCCCCTGGATGCCGTCCCACCAGCGCGCCAGGCGCGCGCGCGCCTCCGCCGCCGTGGCGGCCCGGTCGACCGCGTCGTCGCCCGCACGGCAGACGGCGTAGATGACCGTCACCGCAGACCGCCGCTCGCCGCGGAACATCCTCGAGCCCAGGTAGAAGGTGCTCGAGTGCGCGCGCGTGTCGGCGGTGCAGCTGGCGATGGCCTGCTCGACCGTCATGCCCCTCCCGGATCCCCTCGGCTCACCCCTGCGCGGCGACGCTAGCACGCGTCCGGCAGCGGTTTCGGTGGCCGACCGCCCACTCCGCGGCGCCGGTGCGCCTCAACCGCCGGTCGGCAGGGCGATCCGCTCGTCTGCCGGCCGCTGACCGCCGCCGTAGCGCTGCTTCACGTACGCGTCGAGCATGCGGTTGAACTCGGGCACGATCTCGGCGCCCTGCAGCGTGCCCACGAACACGCCGTCCTGGTAGACCGGCGCACGCGGCGACTCACCGGTGCCGGGCAGCGAGATACCGATGTCGGCGTGCTTGCTCTCGCCCGGACCGTTCACCACGCACCCCATCACGGCGACCTTCAACCCCTCGACGCCGGGGTAGGTCACCTTCCAGTCCGGCATGCGGGCCTTGAGGTAGGCCTGGATGTCGCGCGCCATCTCCTGGAACAGCGTGCTGGTGGTGCGACCGCAACCCGGGCAGGCGGTGACGCTGGGGGCGAATCGGCGCAGGCCGAGCGCCTGCAGCACCTCCTGCGCGATCTCGACCTCGCGCTCCCTCGGCGCCCCGGGATCCGGTGTCAGCGACACCCGGATGGTGTCCCCGATCCCTTCGGCCAACAGCGGTACCAACCCGGCGGTCGAGGCCACGGCCCCCTTGATGCCCATCCCGGCCTCGGTCAGCCCCAGGTGCAGGGGGTAGTCGCAGCGGGCCGCCAGCTGGCGGTACACGTCCCACAGGTCAGGGACCTGGCTCACCTTGACCGACAGCACGATGCGGTCGTGCGGCAGCCCGACCGACTCGGCCAGCTCCGCCGAGCGCAGCGCCGACTGCAGCATCGCCTCGACCATCACCTCCCGCGCCGAGCGCGGCTCGGGGCTGCGGGCGTTCTCGTCCATCAGCTCGGTGAGGAGCGCCTGGTCGAGCGACCCCCAGTTCACGCCGATGCGGACGGGGCGGTCGTAGTGCTTGGCGACCTCGACCATGGTGACGAAGTTGGCGTCGTGCCGCTCGCCCACGCCGACGTTGCCGGGGTTGATGCGGTACTTGGCCAGCGCCTCCGCCGTCGCCGGGAACTCGCGCAGGAGCTGGTGACCGTTGAAGTGGAAGTCGCCGACCAACGGCGCCTCGACCCCCAGGTCACGCAGGCGGTCGCGGATCTCGGGCACGGCCGCGGCCGCGGCCCGGTTGTTGACCGTGATGCGGACGATCTCCGACCCCGCCTGCGCCAGCGTGGCCACTTGCTCGACGGTGCCCGCGACGTCGGCGGTGTCCGTGTTGGTCATCGACTGCACCACCACCGGGTGCGCGCCGCCGACCGGCACCGGGCCGATCGGGACGGTGACGGTGGATCGCCGGCGGGGGGCTTCCATGCCCCCCAGTCTACGCGTCCTCCCCTGCGCCGTCGTGGCCGTCGCCACGGTTCCGGTCGCCGATGAGGGCGGCCACCTGCGGCCACAGGCGCTCGGTGGTCGACAGCGCCTCGCCGCCGTGGATCGTCTCGCGGCCCGACCAGTCGCCGAAGCGGCCCCCCGCCTCGCGCAGCAGCACCGGGAAGGGACCGGCGTCCCAGGGGTTCATCACCGGATCGAGCATCAGCTCGAGCCGGCCGCAGGCCACCAGCGCGTGACCGTAGGCGTCGCTCCACCCGGCCTGGTAGGCGGTCGCCGCCCGCAGGCGCCGCCAGGCGTCCGCGCGACCGTGGCGCGCGAACGACCCGGCATCGGTGAAGGCGACGTAGGCATCCGCCAGCGCCTCGGTGTCGCGCACCCGCACGGGCCGTCCGTTCAGCCGGGCGCCTCGGCCGCTGGCGGCGTACACGGTCTCGCCGAGGGCCGGGAAGTGGGCGACCCCGACCTCGACGCGTCCCTCGATGGCCAGGCCGACGAGGACGGCGTAGAGCGGCACGCCACGCACGAACGCCTTGGTGCCGTCGATCGGGTCGAGCCACCACACGTGGCTCGACTCGGGGCGGTCGGCGCCCTCCTCCTCGCCCACGATGCCGTGACCCGGGAAGGCGCGGCGGAGCCTGTCGCGCAGGATCGCCTCCGCCGCGCGGTCGGCGGCCGTGACCGGCGTGGCGTCGGCCTTCGACTCCACCGCGACGCCCGTGCGGAAGTGCGCCAGCGTGGCCTGCCCGGCCGCGAAGGCGGCCTCCAACGCCACGTCGAGGAAGACATCGAGTTCGGCCATGCCGAACAGCGTACCGGGGTCGGCGGCACCGGCACCCGCGGCCGGGCCACCCGCGTCACCGCCGCGCGGGCGACGGCCGGGCGCCGGGGTCGTCGCCCGCTGCTACCATGCGTTCACCATGCTCATGGACCGCCCGCGCCTCGAGGAGAACGAGCGCCGTACCTTGGCGCCCTACGCGGCCTTCGCCGACGCCAGCCGCGGCCGCCAGCACCGGGAGCCCGAGGGCGAGTTCCGCACCCCCTTCCAGAAGGACCGCGACCGCGTCATCCACACCAGCGCGTTCCGCCGCCTGGAGTACAAGACGCAGGTGTTCGTCAACTACGAGGGCGACTACTACCGCACCCGCCTGACCCACACCCTCGAGGTGGCCCAGGTGGCGCGCTCGATCGCCCGCGCGCTCGGGCTGAACGAGGACCTCTCCGAGACCGTGGCGCTGGCGCACGACCTGGGTCACCCGCCGTTCGGCCACGCCGGCGAGCGCACCCTCGACCGCCTGGCGGCCGACGTGGGCGGCTTCGACCACAACCGCCAGAGCCTGCGCATCGTCACCGAGCTCGAGCGCCGCTACCCCCACTTCCCCGGCCTCAACCTGACGTGGGAGACGCTCGAGGGGATCATGAAGCACGAGACCGAGTACGACGTGGCCGACCCCGTGTGGGAACCCGACGCGCGCCCCAGCCTGGAGGCGCAGGTGGTCAACGTCGCCGATGAGCTCGCGTACAACGCCCACGACCTCGACGACGGCCTGCGCTCGGGGCACCTGACGGCCGCGCAGGTGGTCGAGGTGCCGGTCGTCGGACGCCTCATGCGCGACCTCGGCATCGACCCCCACCGCTTCGACAACCGCGCCCGCTACGCGCTGATCCGCGAGCTGCTGGGGCGCATGATCGACGACGCGATCCGCCATACGCACGGTGAACTCCAAGCCGCCGGCGTCGCCACCCTCGACGACGTGCGGGCGCATCCGACGACCCTGGTCGGCAACGGGCCGGCGTTGGCGGCCGAGCTGGCGGAACTCAAGCGCTTCCTGTACCGGCACCTCTACCGCCACCATCGGCAGATCCGCATGACGCGCAAGGCCGACCACATCCTCGAGCGGCTCTACCGCGCGTACGTGGGCCAGAGCGACATGCTGCCGCCGGAGGTCGGGCAGGAGGCGGCGGCGCGGCACCGAGCGGGCGGTGGTCGACTACCTGGCGGGCATGACCGACCGCTACGCCACCGACGAGTACCGCCGGTTGTTCGACCCGACCGCGCTGACCTGAGCCGCTGGCGAAGCATCGGCCGCAGCGTCGGACGGTGCGTCGGCCACAGCGTCGGCCGCGGCGTCGGTCACGGCGTCGGACGGTGCGTCAGTCGCTGCGGCGGGCCACCGCGATGAGCCGGCCCTCGACGGGATCGCGGAACCACACCGCGGCCACCCCGCCGCGCGGCACGCGCAACAGCAACCACGGGCTGGTCAGCGCCTGGGTCACCATCGCGCCCTCGCCTGGCGTGGTGAGGACGAGGTCGACGAACAGGTCGCCGCCCTCGAGGGTGACCCCCCGCACGTCCATACCGAAGCCGCCCGTGGGCTTCTGGCCGAGGAAGATGGCGACCAGCGTCTCGCGCTCGAGGTCGGCGCCCGGCACTGGCGGCGGCTGCAGGCTGCTGGCGTGGGCCACGCCCCAGGCGCTGGCCAACTCGTCCGCGGACCGCAGCAGCCGGTAGCTCGGCGCCGTCACCCCGACGGCCTGCTGGCCACGCGCCACGACCTCGAAGGGCACCTCGCGCGGCGCCGGCCGGAAGGCGCCGAGGTCGGTCGGGACGCCCGCCGTGACGTGCACCGCGGTCGCCCGGGCCTCGGCCACGCCGTCCACCGCCCGCCGGGGAACCTCCTGATCGGCCAGGACGGACACCACCAACGGTTCGCCCAGGTCTTCGAGCACGCGCGTCAGCGCGTCCGCCTCGGCGTTGGTCAGCTCGCCCAGGCCGCGCAGGGCACCGAAGCGTGGCCTCGGCGTCACCCGGACGTCGAGGCCAGCCGGGTCGAACTCGCCCAGCGTCAACCAGGCGCTGCCGTCGTAGTACAGGACGGCCCGCGTCTCGCGCGCGGTGCGCAGCTGCAGGTCGGTCGTGAGGGGGATGCGGCGGACGGTCGCCGGCGCCTCGATGGCCGGGACCTCCTCCTCCACCCAGGCGGCGGCGCCGTCGATCGACAGGGCCGCGGCGATGAACCACGGGTCCACCGTGGGGCCGGCCTCGGTCAACTCCAGCACGCGCTCCTGCCCCTCGAGCGTGAAGCGGCGCGGCTCGCCGTAGAGCCAGGTCACGCGCCGCTCCAACGCCCCGGTGACCGTCACTTCGTGCAGTTGCGGTGCCGGGTCGGCTTCGCAGCCTGCCACCAGCAGGCCGAAGGCGGCGATGAGGGCTCCGGCGGAGCGCGCGCGGGGACGACGCATGGGTTCCTCCTCGGACGACGCTACCAGACCAAGCTGAGACCGCGTGAAAGAGCTCGCCCGACCGAAACCCCCTCCTGCCCTACACTCGAGGGCGTGATGCCCATCGGTCGTTCGCGATGCCACGATCCGGCCGCGCCCGCGGGTGGCGTCCGCGGCTCCGCGCACCTTCGGGCGCGTCGTCTGCGGCTCGCCCTCGTGACCCTGTTGGCGTCGGTGGGCCTCGCCGCCGCGAGCGCGCTGGCACAGGAGGACCACCCCCTGACCGCGCGAACCGCCTCCCCGACCTACGCGTCGTGGGACGTCATCGTGGTGGGCGCCGAGCCCGAGGCCATCGCCGCGGCCGTGGCCGCGGCCGAGGAGGGGGCGCGCACGCTGCTCATCAGCGACGACCCGCGCCTCGGCGGGCTCTTCGTCCGCGGCGCACTGAACGTGCTCGACCTGCGGGTCACGCCGAGCGACTTCCAGCTCGGGCTCTTCGAGCGCTGGTGGCGCCGCGTCGGCCGTTATGACGCCTTCGACGTCGACCGCGCCGAGCGCGCGTTCGCCGACCTGCTGGCGCAGGCCGGCGTGGACGTGCGGCTCTCGCAACCGCCGCCGCGACCCTGGGTCGAGGACCAGAGGGTGGTCGGCGTGGTCGTCGGGGCGCAGGCGCTGCGCGCCGCCCAGGTGATCGACGGCACCGGTGATGCCGACGTGGCGCACGCGGCCGGCGCCGGCAGCAGCTGGGGCTTCGAGGGCATCGGGTACGCCGCCCGCATGGTCGACACGCTGGTGTTCCGCATCGACGGCGTCGACTGGCCCGCCCTGCGGCGCGGGATCGCGGCACGCGGGCGCGATTACGCTCACGCCAACGAACGTGTGGCCTACGGCCACTTCGGCGGTCACCCCGCCGCCTACCGCGCCCAGAACCCAGGCCTGCGCCTGCGTGGGCTCAACCTGGGGCGCCAGGACGACGGTTCGGTGTTGGTCAACGCGCTGCTGATCTACGGTGTCGACCCGCTCGACCCGGCCAGCCGGGACGAGGGGCGGGCGCGCGCCGCCGCCGAGGTGGAGCACGTCGTCGCGTGGTTGGCGCGCGACCTGCCGGGCTTCGCCAACGCCCGCGCGGGCGGCGTCGCCGACGACCTCTACGTGCGCCAGACGCGCCACCTCGACGCCCTCTGCAGGCTGACCATCGACGACGTGTTGGACCACGTGGTCACTGGGCTCGACGTGGCGCAGGGGGGCTACCCGCTGGACGTGCAGACCCTGCGGCCGACCGACGACGGCTTCGTCTTCGGCCTGCCCGAGGTGTACGGCGGCCGCCTGTGCATGATGGTGCCGCGCGGCGTCGACGGGCTGTGGGTGGTGGGGCGCTCCGCCGGCTACGACCCGCTGGCGCAGTCGAGCGCGCGGGTGGTGCCCTTCGGCATGGCGATGGCGGAGGCGGCCGGGGTGGCCGCCGCGTGGGGCGTCGCCCGCGACCTGCAACCACGCGCGGTCGCCGACGACCCCGAAGCCGTCAGGGCCGTGCGGGCGCGGTTGGCGGCGCGCGGCGCGGTCTTGCCGACGGTGCAGCCGCGGCCGGCGGCGGGCCCCGTCGGGCATCCGCACTACGACGACTACCGCGCCCTGCTTCGCTGGGGCTTGGCCGTCGGCGGCTACGGCAACGACCCCCGGCTCGACGCGGTCATGGCACCCACCGGGCTGCTCTTCCTGCTGGCCAACGTGAGCCAGCGCGCGCTGCGCGACGAGACGGCGGGTCGACGCACGATCGACCGGCACGGTCTGCCGATTGGCGACCTCGCGCCTGCGCACGCCGCCGCCATCGTGGGAAGCTTCCTGGACGCCGCGGCGCTGGTCCCGGGCGACCCATGGCCGGGCGAACACGCGGCTTGGGACGACCTGCGCGCGTTGGGCCTGCCGGTGGCGGACCCGGGCCGCCCGCTGCGTCGGGGCGAGACCTACGCCCTGGCAGCCTGGGTCCTCGACCTGGCGGGCCGGCGCTACCCCCCGGACGCCGGCGGCTCGATCACCACGGCGCCCGACCCGGAGCGCTGAGCCAACTCGGTCACGTACTGCCGCGCCGTCCGGCCGGCGAAGCCGTTGCCCCGCTCGGCGTACGCGAGCGCCTCGCGTGCCCAGTCCCCCTCGAGTTCGCAGCCGGCGGCCGTGGCCAACGCCGTCACCAGCGTGAGGTAGCGCTCGCGGTCGACGTGCGGGAAGGTGAGCACCAAGCCGAAGCGGTCGGCCAGCGCCAGGCGCTCGTGCTGCGTGTCCCAGGCATGCACGTCGTCGTCCAGCGGATCGGGACGGTCGCGGTGGCGCTCACGGACCAGGTGGCGGCGGTTCGACGTCGCCACGACCAGCGAGCGCGGCGGCAGCCCGCGGAGGCCTCCCTCGAGCAGCGAGCGCAGCGGTCGGTAGCCCAGCTCGTCGTCCTCGAAGGCCAAGTCGTCGAGCACCAGCAGCGTGGGGTACGGCCAGGGGCCGAGAGCGGCCAACGCCCGCGGCAGTCCGGCCAGGTCGGCCCCCACCTCGGCCAGGCGAAGTCCGTCCGCCGCGAAGCGGTCGAGCAGGCCGCGCACCGCGGTGGACTTGCCGCTTCCTCGGGGTCCGTACAGCAGCGTGGCATGGGCGGGCCGACCAGCCACGAACGCCGCCACGTTGGCGTGCAAGCGCGTCAGCTGCGCGTCCACGCCGATCAGCGGGTCTGCCGGCGCCGGGCTGGCGGCGCCCCAGCCGCGCCCGTCCCAGGCGATCGCGGCGTGCCGCGCGAGCGGTCCGGCGCCGCGCCAGCGGGCGTGGTCGATCAGGGCCTGCACCACCGCCCCCACGTCGGCGGCGCGCAGCCCGGCGGCGACCGCCGCGCGGGCGGGGTCGGCGTCGACCGGCGCGGCCGCGGGCCACGGCGGCGTGACCTGCTGGGCCACCGCGCCCGCCACGACCTGCGCGACCCGGCCGACGTCAGCACGCAACGCCGGCTCGACGTCGAGATCCAGAGCCGCCGCGCCAGTGGCCGCCAGCCGCGCCCACGCGCCGTCGGCGTACAGCAGCGCGTCGGCGAGCGTGTCGGCTAGGTCGCCGCCGGCCAACCGCGTCGCCTGCCAGGCCGCCGGGTAGGCCCGGCGCACGCGCTCGCCGCCCGCGGCCATCGATTCGGCCGCCGCCCACGCGGGCGTCGACTCGACCCCATCCAGTAGGAACCAGGTCATGCCACCTCGTCTCTCGTCCGGCGCTCGTACGGCGCCGCAACCCGGTCGCCCGGCGTCGGGTCGCCGCCGGCCGCAGAGGCCAACCAACTCCCCAGGTCACCCTCGTCGAACGCCGCGCGGACGGCTCGCTCGCCGGCCGCGATCGCCGCCTCTCGGCGGTGGAAGTCCCACCATGCCACCGGCGGGTACACCGACACCAGCCGCGCGCCGGGCGGCACCGACAACCCGCGCTCGTACGACTGGGCCGCCAGCGCGATGCCGCGCGCCAGCCGCCGCCACGGGCCGCCGGTGCCCCGCGCCAGCAACCAGTCGCGCCAACGCGCCCCCAGACGCCCGGCGTGCACCCACCGCACCAGCTGGATGACGCGCGACCGGCCGGCATCGATGCCTGCATGGAGCCCGAGCATGCGCGGCGGCCCGAGCGAGGCCAACGCCTGGAAGGGTACCGCCTCCACGAACCCGCCGTCGACCCAGACGCGCGCGCCGTCGACCACGGGGGCGAAGTACCCGGGCAAGGCCGAGCTGGCCACCATCGCTCGCGCCAGCGGCCCCTCGCGCAGGAGGCCCAACTCGCCGGTCACCAGGTCGGTACAGGCCACCACCAACGGCAGCTTCGTGTCGGCGAAGGTGGCGCCGTGGAACACGTTGCGGTCGAGCCATGCCTCGAGGCGACGGCCGCGGATCAGGCTCGCCTCTCGCAGCCCCGGATCGAGCGCCTGACGCCACAGGTCCCGCAGGTCGATGCCATGCAGCAACCGCACCATCTCCAGCGGCGTGACACCGAGCGCCAGCAGCGCGCCCACCATCGCGCCCGAGCTGGTGCCCGCCACCGCGTGGGGCATCCACCCGCGGTCGTGCAGCACCCGGAGGCCCCCGACATGGGCGAAGGCACGGGCGGTGCCGCCCCCGAGGGCGACCCCGAAGCCTGACTGCACGGGCCGCATCACCGGCATGCTACCCGGCTTCGCGGCGTCCAAGCTGCCGGCGACCCCGTGGTAGCTTGGCGCCGATGGCGTCGATCTACCAGCGCGCGCGGCCTCGTCGCTTCGACGAGGTCGTCGGCCAAGAGCACGTCAAGGACGTGCTGTTGGCGGCCCTGCGCCAGGGCAAGGTCGGGCACGCGTACCTCTTCTCGGGACCGCGCGGGGTCGGCAAGACCACGACGGCCCGGCTGCTGGCCATGGCCGTCAACTGCGACGCCGAGGCGGGGGTGCGCCCGTGCGGCGACTGCGAGTCCTGCCTGTTGGTCCAGCGCGGCGACCACCCCGACGTGATCGAACTCGACGCCGCGTCCAACAACTCGGTGGAGGACGTGCGCGACCTGCGCGAGAAGGTGCGGCTCGCGTCGCTCCGTGGCGGGCGCCGGGTGTGGGTGCTCGACGAGGCCCACATGCTCTCGCGCGCGGCCGCCAACGCGCTGCTGAAGACGCTGGAAGAGCCGCCGCCCGGCCTGGTGTTCGTGCTCGCGACCACCGAGCCGGAGAAGCTGGCGCCGACCGTGCTCTCGCGCTGCCAGCACTTCCGCTTCCGGCGCCTCTCCGTCGACCAGATCCGCACCAAGCTGGTGCGCCTGGCGGCGGAGGCCGGGGTGGCGGCGGACGACGACGCGCTGGGGCTGGTCGCCCGGGCCGCCGACGGCGCCATGCGGGACGCGGAGTCGCTGCTCGAGCGCCTGCTGGTGGAGGGGGCGCACGTCACGTTGCAGCGGGCGGAAGCCGCCCTCGGCCTGCCGCCCGGCGACCGCCTCGAGACCCTGGCGAAGGCCCTGGCGGTCGGCGCCTGGGACACGCTGCTGCAAGAGGCCGGCGCCCTCTACCGCGACGGCTTCGCCCCCCGGACCGTGGTCGAGCAGTTGGGGCGCGCGTTGCGCGACGCCCTGTTCGCGCGCGTGACGGGCGAGCCGGGACCCGAGCTCGACCTGGACGTGGCCGCGATGGCGCGGGCGATCGACGCCCTCGACCAGGCCGGCGAGCGCTTCGTACGTCAGAACGACCTCTACGCGTTGGAGGTGGCCCTCCTGCGCGCCGCGGCGGCCAGCACCGGCCCCTCGACCTCCGCGGAGGCGCCGACGATCGCCGACGTGCCCACGGAGGCGGCCACGACCGTTCCGGCCACGGCCGTCGCGGCCACGGCCGTCGCGGCCACGACCGTCGCGACCACGGCGGAC
>SL_3KL_010_SEDDRAFT_10005943_pt1 | contig 10927 bp, 11 predicted proteins | sample SodLakKL_010_SED_2_FD_10381 | JGI IMG/M metagenome (IMG submission 10381)
ATCTTTTCCAGGTGGAGACGGGCCACTTCTTCGTCCAGGTGCTTGGGCAGCACATAAACTTCATTGCCGTATTCACCCTTGTTGTTGTGCAGGGCGATCTGGGCCAGCACCTGGTTGGTGAAACTGGCGGACATGACGAAGCTGGGATGGCCGGTGGCACAACCCAGGTTCACCAGACGGCCTTCGGCCAGCAGGATGATCTTCTTGCCGTCCGGGAAGGTGATGTGATCCACCTGGGGCTTGATGTTGTCCCACTCGTACTGCTTAATACCGGCCACGTCGATTTCATTATCAAAGTGACCGATGTTGCAGACGATGGCCTGGTTCTTCATCTTGGCCATGTGATCGTGGGTGATCACGTTGTAGTTGCCGGTGGCGGTGACGAAGATGTCGGCCTTGTCGGCGGCCTCTTCCATGGTCACCACGCGGAAACCTTCCATGGCCGCCTGCAGGGCACAGATGGGATCGATTTCGGTGATCCAGACACTGGCGCCGAGACCCTTGAGGGACTGGGCACAGCCCTTGCCCACATCACCGTAACCGGCCACCAGGGCGATCTTGCCGGCGATCATCACATCCGTGGCACGCTTGATGCCATCCACCAGGGACTCACGGCAACCGTAGAGGTTGTCGAACTTGGACTTGGTCACCGAGTCGTTGACATTGATGGCCGGGAAATCCAGGGTTCCGTCCTTCTGCATGCGATACAGACGGGCCACACCGGTGGTGGTTTCCTCGGTCACGCCCCGGATCTGGGCCTTCACCTTGGAATACCAGCCGTGATTGCTCTCCAGACGCTTCTTGATAGCCGCGAACAGAGCCTTTTCCTCATCACTGCCAGGCTTGTCCAGCACCGAGGGATCCTGCTCGGCCTGGGCACCCAGGTTGATCAGGAGGGTGGCGTCACCGCCGTCATCCAGGATCATGTTGGCGCCGTCGCCGTCCCATTCAAAGATGCGATGAGTGAATTCCCAGTACTCGTCCAGAGTCTCGCCCTTGAAGGCGAACACCGGCGTGCCGGCATCAGCGATGGCGGCAGCGGCGTGATCCTGGGTGGAGTAGATGTTGCAGGAGGCCCAACGCACTTCCGCGCCCAGGGCTTCCAGGGTCTGGATCAGCACCGCGGTCTGGATGGTCATGTGCAGGGAACCGGCCACGCGCGCGCCCTTCAGCGGCTTTTCCTGACCGTACTTTTCCCGCAGAGCCATCAGACCCGGCATTTCGGTTTCTGCAATGGCGATTTCCTTGCGACCAAAGTCCGCCAGGGACAGGTCGGCCACATGAAAATCACCGTCTTTCTGATTTTTTACCACAGCGTTCATAGTTCAACTCCATCGTTCTGAAGCGAGCGCCGTTCCTACAATTGCATCCCTTGGTCGAGCCTGGCGGGTTACCCCGTCGCAACGCTCCTCGACCTGGATTTGCATAAACAAACTATCAGGCTTGCCGTGCCGCCTTGATACCAGCGGCATCACGCAGAACGTCGGCCTTGTCAGTCTTTTCCCAGGGGAAATCACCGTCTTCCCGCCCGAAGTGACCATAGCTGGCGGTCGGCTGATAGATCGGGCGCACCAGATCCAGCATCTTGAGGATGCCGTAGGGCCGCAGATCAAAATGCTGCCGAATCAGGGCGGTGAGCTTCTCATCGTCCACCTGACCGGTTCCAAAGGTATCCACGCTGATGGAAGTGGGCTCGGCCACGCCAATGGCATAGCTGAGCTGGATCTCGCAACGCTCGGCCAGGCCGGCGGCAACGATATTCTTGGCCACATAGCGCGCCGCATAAGCCGCAGAACGGTCTACCTTGGACGGATCCTTGCCGGAGAAGGCACCGCCGCCGTGGCGAGCCATGCCGCCATAGGTATCGACGATGATCTTGCGCCCGGTGAGGCCGCAGTCACCCACGGGCCCGCCAATCTCGAAACGGCCGGTGGGGTTGATCAGATAGCGGGTCTTGTCGTTGATCCACTCCGGCGGCAGTACCGGCTTGATGATCTCCTCGATCACACCCTCGCGCAGGTCCTCGTTGCTGACATCCGGACCGTGCTGGGTCGACAGCACAACGGTGTCCACACCCACGGGCTTGTTGTTCTCGTAACGGAAGGTGACCTGGCTCTTGGCATCCGGACGCAGCCAGGCGAGCTTGCCGCTACGACGGACCTGGGACTGTTGGCGAACCAGGCGGTGAGCGAAGGTAATGGGGGCCGGCATCAACACATCGGTCTCGTTGCTGGCATAACCGAACATCAGACCCTGGTCACCCGCCCCCTGTTCTTCCTCGGAGGCCCGATCCACACCCTGGGCGATATGCTCACTCTGTTTGCCGATGGCATTCATCACCGCACAGGTATGTCCATCAAAACCCAGCTGGGAGCTGTCATAGCCGATGTCCACAATGGTCTTGCGGACCAGGGCTTCCAGATCCACCCAGGCACTGGTGGTGATCTCACCGGCGATGATCACGAAACCGGTCTTGACCAGGGTTTCGCAGGCCACACGGGCGCGAGGATCTTCGGCGAGGATGGCATCCAGCACCGCATCAGATACCTGGTCGGCAATCTTGTCCGGATGTCCTTCGGACACCGACTCGGAAGTGAACAGGTAATTTTTGGACATGCCAGGCCGTCTCCTGGGTTGGCACCGGCCATCGGGGCCGATTTTGAGTCGAAATCCGGAACCGTTGACCGCTGCAGCCAGGCGTCAGCCGACCGGCAATACCATGGTCGCGGGTTCCCAACGAAAACAGACAGAATGCCCTATTCTACTAGTCCCGTCATGTTTTCTCGACCATCGGGGGGGCTCTTGTGGGACAATTGCGCCCGGCCGGACACACGCCGGGCTCACCCGCCCGACCTGTCGGCAGCGAAATTTCCCAGAATTGCGAGGAATGACACCATGGCACGCCTTGAGACACCGGACTGCGATTTCGGCCGCCCGGCCCCGGATTTTGACCTGCCCGGCGTGGACGGACGGCGCTGGACCCTGGAAGACTGCCGCGGCGAGAACGGCACGCTGGTGATGTTCATCTGCAATCACTGCCCCTTCGTGCAGGCCGTGCTCGACCGCATCGTACGCGATGCCCGGGAACTGGAGTCCCACGGCGTGCGCAGCGTGGCCATCATGTCCAACGACACCAAGGCCTATCCGGAAGACAGCTTCGACAAGATGCAGGCCCTGTCAGAAGAGGCCGGTTTCCCCTTCCCCTACCTTTACGACGAAAGCCAGGAAGTGGCCCGGCTTTATGGTGCCGTCTGCACCCCGGATTTCTTCGGTTTCAATCGGGATCTTAAGCTCCAGTACCGGGGCCGACTGGACGCCAGCGGCCGCCACCGCGCCGACGACAGCACCCCCCGGGAGCTGTTCGAGGCCATGAAGCGCGTCGCCATGACCGGCAGCGGCCCGGAACCGGAAGACCAGATGCCCAGCATCGGCTGCTCCATCAAGTGGCGGGAAACCGGGTAAAAGCGCCGCTAAATGGACGTTCAATGAACGCGCGATAAATTCAAAAAGAAGACCACGAAATGGCCACAAGATGGACACGAAATGGTTTGGCTTGGCGGCAGGTTCCGCGCCAGGACTTCTCAGTCTGAGTTGAGCTGGCGCCTTAATAGGCCGCAAACACTATTCAGTTCATTTCATTATTTTGTGTCTATTTCGTGTGCATTTCGTGGCTCTTCCTTAACTTAGCGTCTATTTTGCGGCAAACTGTTTTCGCTTGTCCCTCAACGCTTTCTCGCCAGGGTCAGACCGTCGCCGATGGGGACCAGGCTGATATCCACCCGCTCGTCGGCATACAGTTTCTCGTTGAAGGCGCGGATGGCCCGGGTGTCCTCGTCATCCACGGCCGGGTCGGCCACTTTGCCGTCCCAGAGACTGTTATCCACCGCAATCACGCCGCCCGGACGGATCAGTTTCAGGCACTGTTCGTAGTAGTCCGGATAGGACGGCTTGTCGGCGTCGATGAAGGCAAAATCCCAGTCGGGTGCCCCGCCCTCGTCAATCAGAGCGGTCAGGGTCTCGCTGGCCGGCGCGATACGCAGATCAATCCGCTCCGCCACGGCGGCCGCCTCCCAGTGACGCTGCCCGATGGCCGTCCATTCCTCGCTCACATCACAGGCCAGAATCCGGCCGTCTTCCGGCAGGGCCAGCGCCATGGCCAGGGTGCTGTAGCCGGTAAAGGTACCGACCTCGATGCAGCGTCGCGCCCCCATCAGCCCCAGGAGCATCTGCATAAACTGCCCCTGCTCAGGCGCAATCTGCATATTGTGCTCGGGCAGCGCGGCGGTCTCTTCCCGCAGCTGCCGGAGGGCGGGCACCTCCCGCAGGGAGACCGAGAGCAGGTAGTGATGCAGGCGTTCGTCCACCGGGGTGGTTCGATTGGACATGGGGCAGCCTCCTGGCAAAGAAAATCAGCACGGATATGGAAAAGTGAGGACCAGTTCACGTCAGTGTTGCTGGACTTATGGTAACTTTTCTCCTATCAGACCGATATGCCCGGTGTGGTGACCCGACACCGCCCCGGGCCCAGGGAAAGGCGACACGGTGTCCGAGATGGAAAAGATACTGCAACTGACCGACACGCACCTCTTTGCCGATGGCGAAGGCGCACTTCGCGGCACGCGGACCGCCGCTACCTTGAGCAAGGTCCTGGAGCATGTGCACGCCCATCACAGTGATGCCAGCTGCCTCATGGTGACCGGTGACCTGGTCCAGCAGGAAACCCTCGAGGCCTACCAGCACTTCATCCAGTTCTTTGGTGGTTTCCAGGTGCCTGTCCTGTGCCTGCCGGGCAACCACGATGATCCGGCGCTCATGCGCCAGGCCCTGGACCGTGCCCCATTCCACCTGGCATCCCATTTCAGCCTGAGCAGCTGGGACATCGTCCAGCTGGACAGCCATCTGCCCGGCTCCGCCGCCGGCGAGCTGACGGACGCCAGCCTCGAAGAACTGGCTGCAATCCTCAAGACGAACCGGCCACGACCCACACTGGTGGCGGTCCATCATCAGCCCAGACCGGTGGGTACAGCCTGGCTGGATGGTGTCGGCCTTCGCAACGGCGAAGCCCTGCTGAATTGCCTCGAAGGCCATGATCACGCGCGCGCCCTCATCTGGGGCCATGTGCATCAGGCATCACGCATGGAGCATCGGCACATAAAGCTGCTGGGCACCCCATCCACCTGTGCCCAGTTCCTGCCCGGCAGTGTGGATTTCGCCATTGATCCCGAAGCCCCGCCCGCCTACCGCGTGCTCTGGCTCGGGGACGATGGCCAGCTGGATGACGAGCTGATTGAACTGCCGCAGGCGGCCGACCGCTAGCCGAGCGCTGGCAACAGTCAGAATCACGGCCTTGAATACCGGGCGCTCGACACCGATCATGACTGTCCCGGCATTGATCAGAGGCTTCTCAATGGACCACCACCAGATCCTGCGCAGTCCGCTTTCCGCCCTGTCGGCCAAAGAAGCGCTGATCTTCTATTACGATCTCCTGCGTCGACACGGCTATAACGACAGCCACAGCGGCAACGCCTCCGTACGGGACGGAGGCTGCATCTGGGTCACCCCTACCGGCGCCTGCGCGGACACCCTGGAGGCCGATGAACTGGTCGGGTGCCGGCCGGGGCAGGCACCAGCCGCCGGGGCTTCCCTGGATGCCGCCCTGCATCTGGCCGTTCATGCCGCACGAGACGATATCGGGGCGGTACTCCACAGCCACGGGCATCATGCCGTCGGCCTGACACTGAGCGGACGGGATTTTATCCCGCCGGATTTCGAGGGCGGCTTCTATTTCCCCCGGGTACCCGTGCTGAATATTCCCTACGATCGCTATATTGATGAAGCCCCTGCCCGGGTGGCCGCCGCCCTTGCCGATGCCCCCATCTGCATTGTGCGCGGTCATGGCCTGTATGCCCGAGGCGAGAACCTGGACCGGGCCTACAAATGGAGCTGTTCGCTGGAGCAGTCCGCCCGCACGGCACACGTTGCGCTGCAGGCGGGGCTGATCGGGCTGGACGACATTCTGGCCCCGACCGAAACTGGTGCCTCGCTGTAGTAGACTCCGTGAACTATTACATCCACATCAAACGCCGATGAGAGCCACACACCGCCATGACTGCGAATGCTGACGACCAGGCACTGATCGAAGGACTCCGTCGCGGCGACGACGCGGCCTGGTCCGAGGCCATACGGCGACATGCCGGCATGATGCATCGTACCGCGGCCGCCATCGCGGGGCCCGACGCCGCCGACGATATCCTCCAGGAATGCTGGATATCGGTGGTGCGCAAGATTGAAACATTCGAGGGCCGCTCGCGTCTCAGTACCTGGCTGGTCTCCATCGTGGCNAATCGGGCGAGAAGCCATCTGCGCACGACAGGCCGNGAACAACAACGGCGACACAACCCGCNCGATGACCAGACAGTCGAAGATCTGTTTGATCAGAATGGGCGATGGAAGACGCCCGTATCGGATTGGGGCCGGGACATGCCCCAGGGCCTGCTGGAGTCGGACGAGTTGCGCAACTGCCTGGAAAAACACATCGATATTTTGCCGCCTCAGCAGCGGGAGGCCCTGGTCTTGCGGGAAATTGATGAACTCAGCCACGATGAAATCTGTGAAGTTCTGTCCGTGTCACCGGCCAATGCCCGTGTCCTGCTGCACAGGGCCCGCCTGCGACTGATGCAAATGGTCGACGGTTTCAAGGAGACGGGCGAATGTTGAACTGCCGACAAGCCTCCGAACTGCTGAGCCGCACCCATGAGGAGACCCTGCCCCTGGGTACCCGGGTAAAACTGCGCCTGCATGTAATGATGTGCCGTTGCTGCGCACCCCTGGGACATAATCTCGAACTGCTGAGCAGCGCCATCAATCGTCAGTCCCGGAAACCGCTGGACCCCGAAAAGCAGCGAAAGCTGGAGGCCACTGTGCGACAGGCGCGCCAGAAAGACAGTAAGGACGACTGACATTCCTGACATGCGAAACAAAGCGAGAGGACAGGCACGATGACATTTGCGATCCGATTGATGCTTTTGCTGATTGCCGCGCTGATATCCCAGCCCCTGATGGCGGAGAATGATGAGGCCTCGACGCCAGCACCCAGTTTCTGGAAAGCCGAAGGTGAGAACAACACCGTCTGGCTGTTCGGTTCAGTGCATGTATTGACGGAAGACCATTACCCCCTGGCGGACAATGTGGAACAGGCTTTCGAGGAATCCGCCTATCTGGTGGTGGAAACCGATGTGATCAATGTCGACCCGCAGGTCCAGCAACAGTTGATGATTTCCGCCGGCATGCTGCCCGATGGCACCACCCTGGAAGATGTCCTTGGTGAGGAGCGCTATGCCCGGGCCCGCACCCTGGCCCAGGAAAACGGCTACAACCTGGACCAGATGGAAATGCTGCGCCCCTGGCTGATCGCCCTGGTACTCAGCATCACTGAACTGGAACGCATGGGTTACACCGCTGATCACGGGGTGGAAAGCTATTTCCTGAACCGGGCCGGCGATGAACGCAAGTCCATTGTTCAGCTGGAAACATTGCAGTTCCAGATCAGCCTTTTTGACGACATGGATCAGGAAACCGAAACAGCCTTCCTGATGCAGACCCTGGAGGAAATCCAGGATCTGGAATCACAGATGAAAACGCTGATGGAAGCCTGGGAATCGGGCGAACTGGACAAGCTGGAAGAGACCATGCTGGCCGACTTCGCTGATTACCCGGAGGTCTATGAGCGCATCGTCACCGAACGCAACCATAACTGGATGAACGATCTGAAGCGCTTCCTCGACGACAGCGACAAGGATCATTTTGTCGTGGTCGGCGCCCTGCACATGGTGGGTGACGAGGGTGTCGTCAATCTGCTGCGTGACGCGGGTTACACAGTCAGTCGCCAGTAAACCTGTCCGGTTAGCAGGGCCGATCGTAATCGCTGTCGTGATCGTAATCCTAATCGGCATTTTCAGGTAAATTCAAAAGCCGATTACGGTTACGACAGCGATTGCGATCACGAAGGGCCATGCTGAACCTCAAGCGTCTGGGTCCTGACCTTCCCACAGCTTCCCCTCCTCATTGGCCCCGGCGACGGTGGCATGGGAAAATGAGGGGATTCGAAGAACCCCTTGCCATACCTTAGGAGCTTGACACCCCCATGAAAGCCTATATGTGCGTGATTTGCGGTTATGTTTATGAGGAAGAGAAGGGCGACCCTGATTCCGGCATCGAGCCGGGCACCCGGTGGGAGGACATTCCGCTGAATTGGGTATGCCCGGATTGCGGTGCGGGCAAGGAAGATTTCGAGATGATCGAACTCTGAAGCGAGAAGTCGCCATGAGCAGCTCAAGTGCGCCTCCCGTTGTACTGATCATTGCCGGCAACGACCCCTCCGGTGGTGCCGGCGTAGCCGCCGATACCCAGACAGTGTCGGCCCTGGGGTGTCATCCGGCCCCGGTGATCACCGCCCTCACCGTTCAGGACACGCTCAATGCCTACCGGGTGGAAGTCTGCCCGGCGGAACTGGTGGCCGAACAGGCCGCCACCGTGCTCGATGATCTGCCGGTCGCGGCGGTAAAACTGGGCTTGCTGGGCAACGCTGAAATCGGAGAGGCGGTGGCCGATGTGCTGGAAGGTCATCCGGCACTGCCGGTGGTGCTTGATCCAGTGCTGGTGGCGGCCGGCGGCGCGCGGCTGGCCGAGGAAAACCTGATTGATTGCCTGAAACAGCGACTGATACCCATGAGTACCGTGCTGACGCCGAACGCCAGCGAAGCACGGTCGCTGGCGCCGGACGCGAAAGATCCAGCGGCCCGGGCCGCCTATCTGCTCTCTCTGGGTGCTCGATGGATGCTGCACAAGGGGGCCGACGAGGATACGCCGGATGTGGACAATATCCTGTTTGGGCCCGATGGCCTTCGGGAGGCATTCCGATGGGATCGCCTGCCGGGCCAATACCACGGCTCCGGCTGCACCCTGGCCTCGGCCATCGCCGCCCATCTTGCCCTGGGCGATGACCCGGCCCAGGCGATTCGACAAGCCCAGCACTGGACCTGGCAGGCACTGGCCCGGGGCTGGCGCCCGGGCAAGGGCCAGTTCATCCCCGGACGACTGCCGGGCACACGCTGATGCCCGACATCCGACCGGGCATTTATGTCCTCACCGACCATGACCGCGAAAACGACCAGCAACTGCTGGCCGATGTGGCGGCTGCCCTGCGCGGTGGAGCGAGCCTGGTGCAGTTTCGGGACAAGACCCGCGACGGGCAAGGCCGTGAACGGCGGGCCAGCATGCTGCTGCAGCTCTGCCGCGAGGCCGATACGCCCCTGATCATCAATGACGACCCGGTCCTGTGCGCCCGTATCGGGGCCGACGGGCTGCACCTGGGTCGGGATGACGGCGATGTGGCCGCCGCAAGGGATGTCGTCGGCCCCGATGCCCTCATCGGCCTTTCCTGTTACAACGAACTGGACCGCGCCGAATCGGCCGTGAATGCCGGCGCGGACTACCTGGCCTTTGGCAGTGTCTTCCCGTCCGACACCAAACCCGATGCCGTACAGGCCCCGCTGCCCCTGCTGGAAATGGCCGCCCGGCGGTTCTCGCCGCCGGTTTGTGCCATCGGCGGAATCAACCGCGCCAACATCGACCGGGTCGCCGCCAGCGGCGCACACCTGGCCGCGGTGATCGGGAGTGTCTGGGCGGGGGATATTGAAGCCAATGTAACGGCACTGAAATCGGCATTCGAGAAGGCCCGGGGCCAGCCTGAATCGTAATCAGACTTGAGACATTCAAATGCCTGTTAAACACAGAGAATTACCCCGAAGATAGGACCGAGGCGTCGTGAGCGTGAGCGTAGGCGTGATCGTAATCGGCTTTTTCAAGCGCCTGTTAAAACCGATCACGATCACGACTACGCTCACGCTCACGAGGGGCACTGCACAACCGGTCGCTCTTCGTCGAGATCGGCGGCAAGCTGGTAAGATACGCACTCCCGAATACACACCCCCAACCCATCACAATAAATAGCTGAATTTCACCATGAGCCAGTCCCTGTTGGAAGAAGCCAGTCAGTACATCGTCGGTGGCGTGAATTCGCCCGTGCGTGCCTTCACCGGTGTGGGCGGCGACCCCCTGTTCGTGGAGAGCGCCCAAGGCGCCCGCATTCACGCCAGTGACGGCCGCGCCTATATCGACTATGTGGGCTCCTGGGGCCCCATGATCGGTGGCCACTCCCGGCCCGAGGTGATTGAGGCCGTTCAACGGGCGGCCTCACGCGGTCTGTCCTTTGGTGCGCCCACCGAGGTGGAAACGGCGATGGCCCGCCGCATCTGCGAGATCGTGCCGTCCATCGAGCGGGTGCGCATGGTCAATTCAGGCACCGAGGCCACCATGACCGCCATTCGCCTGGCCCGTGGCTATACCGGCCGGGACCGGGTGGTGAAGTTCGAGGGCAACTACCACGGCCATTCCGATTCCCTGCTGGTCAAGGCCGGCTCCGGTGCACTGACCCTGGGCGAACCCAACAGCCCGGGGGTGCCCGCTGCCCTGGCCGAACTCACCATGACCCTGGATTTCAACGATCTGGAGTCGGTGCGCGCCGCCTTCCGGGAGAAGGGCGAGGAAATCGCCTGCATCATCGTCGAACCGGTGGCCGGCAACATGAATTGCATCCCGCCGGTGGCGGGCTTCCTGGAAGGCCTGCGGGACATCTGTGACGAGTACGGCACGGTGCTGATCTTCGACGAGGTCATGACCGGCTTCCGCCTGGCGCCCGGCGGCGCCCAGGAATGGGCCGGCGTGACACCGGACATCACCACCCTGGGCAAGATCGTCGGTGGCGGCATGCCGGTGGGGGCCCTGGGCGGCAAACGAGCAATCATGGAGCATCTCTCGCCGCTGGGCCCCGTCTACCAGGCCGGCACCCTGTCGGGGAACCCCTTGG
>SL_3KL_010_SEDDRAFT_10005944_pt1 | contig 10923 bp, 14 predicted proteins | sample SodLakKL_010_SED_2_FD_10381 | JGI IMG/M metagenome (IMG submission 10381)
TCATATTCTCTGTTCATTATTTATATTCAGGTTTTTTAATACAAGTAATAATACTATTTAATTATGAGAGCTTCGAGAATTTCACGTCAAAAATAATCCTATAATCCTGTTTTCACAGTTTTTTACAGAGTTTTCTATACAGAGTATCGTTCAGGGATTGATCAATTCCAATTGTGAGTAGATTATTATGATTTGGGGCTTGATTGGAAAAGCTTTTTGAAGAGTTCGTACAAAATAGTTCCGGCTTGAATGGTGAACTTCTCCAAAATTCTGAACTCTTTTGTTGTAAATACCCGGTTTCTCTTGATAATGATAAAGCCAAATAATCTGGTTTCCGGAGGCACTTCCATGTTGTTGTGCATCAAATCTTCTTTGGTGATTTTGAAAAGAGGGACTCCAATTTCTGAACTGAGGCCTAATTTGATAGCGGCATCCCCAAAAATGCCTTTGTTTTCTGATGTGGGATTATTGGTTAAATATGCTTGTTTGTTGATGGCAATTCGTTTAAATGCCTCTTCCAACATAATCTCATCCGGTCCGAAATCTTCCGGTTGTCCATCACCCAACGAAACGACCAGGTTCGGTTTAAGAGCCTGAACAGTCCAGAATGATACATAATCAATCTCAAAAGAATTCATCAGACCAACGCCAAGTATTCGGCAGGCCCTGATAAAATCTCCCAGAACAATTTCTTTGATCAGGGTTCTTATGATATCTTTGAAATCTTCCCTGTAATCAAGAATGGTTTTCGGCTGAATAACTTTATTTGAAATGTTTTTCCGAATAAGTGGCAAGATTGATTTCTTATCTGAAAAGAGGCTTTGTTTGTTAACAAATTCTACAGCGCCCAGTTTTCTGGCTTTTTCTTCAATTTTTTCAGTGGCTTTACCGGTTATGATGATGATAGGTACATCTCTCAAAACTGTATCAATCATCAACGATTCCAGCAGTTCAATTCCTGATATCTCCGGCATTTGAATATCCAGCAATACAAGATGGATTGTTTCCTCGGCAAGAAGATCAATTCCTTCCTGGGCATTATTTGCAAAAAACAACTCATACTCTTGTTCCAAAAGTGCTTTCAGAATGACATGCGTCATCCTTTCATCATCAATGATGAGAATGTTCTTTTTTTCCATTGTCCGAGACCGTGAGCGTTTCAGGAGATATCAATCCTTGTGTTTCATTCATCATTAAATCAATGAATAATAAAGCTTTTCATTGATGAGCAAATTTGATAAATATCATATCAAAGATACATTAATATTTGTTAATAATACACAGTGAGTGAATACTCTTTTGGTATAAAAGTACTTTTGGGAGAAGGAGTGATTATTTTCCGAAAGTGAGCACTTTAACAGGGTCTGTTTTGGCAGCAATTCGGGCGGGCAGCCATGATGCAAGTGCACAAAGCAGGATCGTAACTGCGCTTACAATGAAAAAGTCAATTAAATGAGGTTCTACTGGTGCAGTGCTCATATAGTAGTTTTCTTCTGAGAGCGGAATGATTTCGTAGGTTATTTGAAGCCAGTAAAACAGTAGTGAAATGCCTATACCGATAATCAGACCGGTAATTGCAACCAGCAGCCCTTCAAGCAAAAATATATGCCGTATTTCTTTGCTCTTGGCCCCGATGGTTTTCAAAATTCCGATATCTTTTACCCGTTCCAAAACCATCATCAGTACGGTTCCGATCAGATTAAACGCCGCCACGATGATCATCACACCTATCACCAGAGGAATGGTTTCTTCCTGAAGATCCACCCAGGCAAAAATATTTCTGTACCGCTGGTAAATGCTCTCCGTGACAAATGGAAACTGTGTTTCATTGCGAATGGTTGTGTAAGTCTGCTCAATCTGTGCCGTATTTGCAACATTTATCTCAATAGAGCTTGCGTGCTGTGGATTCAGATCAAACAGCCTGCGGACTGATTCTATTTCGGCAAGGGCAAAATTATCGTCAAATCGGGCAATTCCGGTTTGATAGATTCCAGTCAGGGTGAATTGCCTGATTTCAGGGGTGTTGAACGGTGTGGGAAGGCCATCAATCGCGTAAACGGTTACACGGTCTCCAATGTCAGCGCCGATCGTCCGGGCAAGGCTGCTCCCGATGATGATCCCGTTCAATCCGCTTTGCTGTTCACTCAAATCATAAGTGCCTCTCGAAATATAAGTGCGTAGATTGGTTACGTCTCCTTCAACCGGTACACCCTTGATCAATGTTCCGCTTACATCCCTGGTTGATTGAATCATTACCTGACCCAGGGCAACGGGCTGGGCTTTGTCAACACCCGGCAATTCGCTGATGAACGTTTGAAGGGTATCTGCGCGAAACAGCGGTTCGCCTGTATAGGATGCAACAGTTACATGAGGAGCAAATCCTACAATTTTTTCGTTAATGGTGGATTTAAACCCGTGAACAATCGAAAGGGCGATTAACAACCCGGCCGAGCCAATGGCCACTCCACCGATAGCCATAAATTTTATGAAAGAGAGAAATCTGGACTCGCGTTTGGTTCCTCGAAAATACTTTCCGGCAATGTACCAGGTGAATTTCACAATTCTGGGTGCTGGTTACAAGTTACTTGTTGCTGGTTGTCATGATTTCCAGTTCTCTTCAACATACTGAATAAAAACATTGATCTTTTTCCCAAGGGTATGATAATTTTCAATAAATTCAGTTAGAGGATTTTCCGAAAAATGAAGATCACTTATCATTTCCAAATGTCCAATAGTTTCATCACAAGAGCTTTGAGCATAAACAAGAAATTTGATGAATTCTTGTTTGTACCGTTTTCTGCCGTAACCTTCAATAATATTGTCTTTAATACTTTTACTGGATCGTCTGATTTGGCTTCCTTGTTCGTATAGTTCATATTTAGGAAGTGTAAGACTCATTTTATGTACGTTTATTGCCAATTGATAACTCAACTGATAAATTTCCAGGTCACGATAACTTTTCATGAATTATATTTAAATACAATATATATTTACACTAAGATCTTAAATATCAATATTATACCATCAACCATCAACCAGCAACCAGCAACCAACCCGTTACTCCGGCCTCATCAATGGGAAGAAAAGCACATCACGGATCGATTCTGAATTGGTCATGATCATAGCCAGGCGGTCAATTCCTATTCCGATACCTGCCGTTGGGGGCATGCCGTATTCAATCGCTTTAAGAAAATCTTCATCCAGAGTCATAGCTTCTTCATCGCCTTCGGCTCGTAAACGTGCCTGATCTTCAAAACGTTTACGCTGATCGACAGGATCGTTCAGCTCGGTAAAAGCATTGGCAATTTCTTTCCCGTTACAGATTGCTTCAAAACGTTCCACAAGTCCCTCTTTTGATCTGTGTTTCTTGGCAAGCGGACTCATCTCAATCGGATAATCGGTGATGAAAGTGGGTTGAATGAGTTTTGGCTCCACATATTCACCAAAAATTTCATCTATCAGCTTGCCTTTGCCCATGCCTTCTTCAATGTCGATATGCAGCTTTTTGGCAATTTCAAGAATTTCATCTTCGCTTTTTTCTGAAAGATCATGACCGGTTTCTTTTTCAATGGCTTCATACATTGGAATTCTTGGCCAGGGACTCTTAAAGTCGATCTCATGCTCACCAACTGTAACTTTTGTTGAACCGTGCAGTTTTTGGCCACATGCTCGATCATCTCTTCCATGAAGTCCATCATCCAGTTGTAATCTTTATACGCAACGTAGAGCTCAACCTGGGTAAATTCCGGGTTATGAAAACGGGAGAGGCCCTCATTTCTGAAATCTTTCGAGAACTCATACACGCCGTCAAATCCGCCCACAATCAGCCGCTTCAGATACAATTCATTGGCAATGCGAAGGTATAAATCCATATCCAGTGCATTGTGATGGGTAACAAACGGCTTGGCAGCAGCACCACCATAAATGGGCTGCAGTACGGGAGTTTCCACTTCGAGGTAACCGCGCTCGTTCATAAAATCGCGCATGGCCTGAACCATTTTCGTTCGCTTTTTAAACACATCACGCACTTCCGGGTTCACAACCAAATCAACATACCGCTGGCGATAACGCAGCTCTTTATCGGAAAATGCATCATATGTAACAATTTCTCCCTTTTCATTCTCCACCTCTTTGGGTGTGGGCAGGGGACGGACGGTTTTGCCCAAAAGCGTAAATTCTTCGGCATGAATGGTTGTTTCGCCGGTACGGGTTTTAAATACAAATCCCTTAATTCCTACAAAATCACCGATATCAACCAGTTTTTTAAAAACAGTGTTGTACTCGTCCACACCCACATCATCCCGGCGGATATAAATCTGAATAATATCGGTTGAATCCTGAAGAGTGAAAAAAGACGCTTTGCCCATAATTCTGCGGGTCATTACACGGCCGGCAACAGAAACTCTTGGGCAGATTCGGATTCATCCGAAATAAAATCTTCTTCACTGGCAAAAATTTCACTTGCCCTGTGGGTAACATCATATTCGTGAGGGTACGGATTGATGTTAAGCTCTCTCAGTTGTTCAAGTTTTTCGAGCCGAATTTGTTGTTGTTCACTTAAGGATGGTTCAGGCTTACTCATTAAATTTTTTTCGGTTTGTTGATTTTTTATTCAAGCCTTAAAAGATAAAAAATATTAAGCGAAGTTAGCACGGTTAGTTTGAGCCTGAGTGCTGAATCATTTTGCTATCTGAGTTTCTCTGAGAAAAACTATACAACGAAAAAAATCAATTGGAGAGAGCTTCAACAAAGTGGTAGATTTCAATAAACTGAAAACTTACGAGAAATTTGTGCCTGAACGTATTCAACACCCTTTTTTGCCGGATGAGATCAAAGTTTCATTCCAGCCGCTGATTAAACCGAAAAAAACGAAAGATCATGAGCAGGATGATTTATTGACGGGATCAGCCATGATTCGAAAAATGGTTAAACAATATTTCGGTCATCAGGTTGACCTTCACCTAACAAAAAATGAAAAACCGAAAGCTTACTGTAACGGGAGGGAGATTTCCGTCAGTTTTTCACATACCAGCAAAGCACTTTCTGCGGCTATATCAGAGCAGTTTTTTGTTGGCTGTGATATGGAATCAGTATCCAGAAATGTAAGCCCTGGCCTGATCAAAAGAATAAAAGAAAAAGAAGAGAGCAATGTTCTTTACAGCGAAATTGAACCCATCCGAATCTGGACACTGAAAGAATCTGCCCTGAAAATGATTGGAACCGGACTGCGAAGACCGATGAACAGCATCAGGATAGAACAGCTTGAACCGGATCTGTTTAGTGTTGAATTTTTCAACAAAAAAAGGTCAAAAATTTGTAGTTTTAAGTATCAGGAGCATTGGATTACAATTTGTTATCAGGAAAAATAATTATCTACCAAAATTACCCATCTTATGAATATTACATCATTTAGCCGAGAACAAATCGAAGAGGGACTTGTTAAAGCAGTAACAAGAAATGATCAGGATACCGGAACAGTTCGGTTACTTTTTACGCCACGATCCATCAATGATCAGAATTTTGTTGAAGTTTGTGAAATCTACTCGCGAATTGGTAAACACGATTTTGATACTGCCGTAATCGTTGAATCTCACCCCGGCAGTGCAGAGAAAAAACTGCCAATGCCGTCATTTAAATTTATTGAAACTAAATTCGGCCGTGTTTATGCCAACGACAGTCTCAGGAATGACTTTGCCGATGAAGACGACGACTTTTTCATAAATGATGACGCATTCGATGCGGATGTAAGTATCTACGATCACCTAATGATGCTGCAATGTATTCTGGACAATTTTTCGGTATTAGGTATTCAGATTACCGATGAGAGTTCCTATATCGTAAAAGAGCTGGCTTATGCACTTGAAGAGATTTTAGCATCAAAAAATGCACTTATCATTTTCTGTTGTGATATGGAAAGCCAAAAAAAAGAAGAGCTTAAGAAAATGATTAGGTTGCTGGAGGATGATAATTTTTCAGGTTTAATGAATTTTCTTAATAATCGAAGTTCTTCTATTGACGGAATCGGCACATTTGCTGCCGGATTAATTGTGGCAAAAAAATGGGGGCTAAAGATTCAGTTTGATGCTTTCGAAAATGATGACCAGAATCCTGAAAATCTGTTAAACGGTTATGCAGTGATACAGCAACAGAGCATAATTGGATGATGAATAAACCCACTTCCGTAACAGTAATTGGTACAGGTGCCGTCGGGTCAGCACTCCTAAATTTTTTCTGGGAAAATGATTTTGTAATCCGGTCGGAGTGGAACAACCAATCAGGTAAAATTTTTAAAGATTCATTGTCTGAACCGGTATCCAAAAACCGTTCATTACCTCAGACTGATGATGAAACCGGAGGTTTGATTTTCATCACAACACCTGATGATGAAATTTCGAAAGTTGTTGCAAGGCTGACTCAACAATCAATAAACTGGAAAGAAAGATTAGTGATTCACTGTTCCGGAAATCTCACATCCAAAGAACTGGAAGTTTTAAAGGTTCGCGGTGCTCAAACGGCTTCGATGCATCCCATTCAAACTTTTAAAAAAGGGGATAGCAAAGATAGATTTGACCGGATCTACATCAGCCTGGAGGGAGATGATGAGCTCTGCAACAGACTGGAAAAACTGGTGATTAAAATGAATGCCAAACCGGTCAGGCTAAATCGTGAGCAGAAACGCTCTTTGCATATTGCGGCCGTTTTTTCGTCAAATTACATGGTAGCACTACTTAACCTTGTGGGGAATTATTTGAATGAGCAAGGCCTTGACGAAGGGTTGAGTTTACTTGAACCGCTCATCAGGCAGACCATCACCAATATATTTGAAAAAGGAACAGTTCAATCACTTACCGGCCCCATTTCAAGGGGAGATTATGATTCTGTTCAAAAACATCTTCAATCATTAAAGAATGATGATAACCTTGCCAGCCTTTATAAAATGCTGGGAAGAGAAGCGCTGAATATTGCCGAAAAACGAGAAGAAATTTCGGAAAGCAGAATTTCGAAATTAAGAGAGATTTTGAAGGATTAATTGGCTGCTTGTATCAAGGTATTAAATATTTGAAGCAGGATTCCAAATCTTACAAACTTTTGCTTCAATGATTCTGTGATTATACGTTGCCAGCTCAAAACCGCTGAGAATTGCAGTAGCTGTAATGAGTCTGTCAGCCGGGTCGCTGTGAAAGGATTCGGGCAAGCTGCGCTGTGTTAAAATCACATCAAGATCAACCGGTAACACATGAACAATCTCTTTTTGTGTGGCTTTTTTAACCCATGCCGAAAAATCAGGCAATAGGGAAATACGGCCTTTTCTTTCTAAAATTTCGGTTTCCCATAAAGTTGCCCATGAAATACAAAGATTTCTATTTTCGGCTAAACGATCCAGTGATAATCGTTCCTTCTTTTTCAGGCCGCCATCTTCCAATAACCACCAAAGCCAAATGTGTGTATCGAGCAATACCATCAGGTACCCGGTTCATTTACCTGCATGGCATGATTCCAGTCGGGGCCGGAATAGTCATCAAAAGCGCTCTCTGTTGGTTTGATGGAAGAGGCATCTCCCATTCCCTTTAGCTTTTTCCACGGGGCAGGCCCTTGGTCAGGCTGGCCGGTTTGCAGTTCATTTTCAAGAAGCTGAGTGAAAAACTCTTTTAAAGTAATTCCTTTCTCCACAGCTTTCATTTTGGCTTTTTTCATGAGTGGGTCAGGTATGTCTATCGTAGTACGCATATAAGCACATTAACATATTTATGTTATTATTTCAACCTAAATGAAAAAATATCCTATTTTCAAAACCATGAAAAAGAACGATTTCTATAATAAAGTTTATAAAGTGGTGGCTGAGATTCCCCGCGGCAAAGTATCAACATACGGGGCCATTGCACGATATCTCGGCACGGCTTCGGGCGCCAGGATGGTGGGCTATGCGCTAAACAATCTGATTCATCATGAAGATGGCGATAAGTACCCGGCCCATCGTGTGGTGAATCGTTTGGGACAACTAACCGGCAAGTCACATTTTCCGGCAGATACCATGAGAGAACGGCTTAAACAGGAGGGGATTGAATTCTGTGAAGAGTGCACGGTAAACATTGAAAAGCATTTCTGGGATCCTGCTGAACATTTACAGTGATCAGAACAAGAATCTTCCGCTTTGCAGATTCACCGATTTTTTCCATCTTAAAATATTAACAGGTGAGATTGCAAAGTGTTTAACATTTAAGGTTCCGGTAGAACCACATTTAACTAAAATCTATACAAATGGATAAAAATTTTACCAGGCGTGAATTTCTCATATCCGGCAGTATGGCTGCAGCAGGCCTCGCAATGTTGACCGGATGTAACGAAAGGCAGCCGCTGGAAGGTGTTAAAATCGGTGTGATTGATATCAATAATCAGTACGGCGGATTGGCCAGGACGGCTCAGATCAGTGCCATCGAAAAAGCGGCAAGAATCGGGTTTGAAGGGGTTGAAGTGACATTTGGTGGGCCTAACGAATACGGAAATCTTATGCTGGCTGAAGAGGAGCGACAGCAGCAATATCTTGAGGAATTTGAAAAACACAGTATTGAACCCGCCGGAACACATCTGATGATTTTGCATGAAAACCTTCTGAAAGATCCGGATGATCGACTTGCAAGGCATTGGGTTGAACAGGCAATCCCGGCCACAAGAAATCTGGGCACGGAAGTTATTTTGCTGCCATTTTTCGGTGAAGGTGCCATTGAGGAACGTCACGAACAGGAGTATGTGGCAGATGTTCTTCGCGAACTTGCACCAATGGCAGAGGAGTACGGTGTGATTTTAGGACTCGAAAATTCTCTGTCGGCCGAAGACAATATGTTTATTCTTGAAAGGGTCAATTCTCCGGCAGTAAAAGTGTATTACGATGTGGGAAACTCTACTCATTTCGGACACAACATTTACGAAGAGATCCCCTGGCTTGGCGACAATATTTGCCAGTTCCATATCAAAGACAACCCGCACTACATGGGCGATGGAGAGATCGATTTTTTGAGGGTGTTTCGTGCGATTGATGAGATCGGTTATCGTGGGTGGCTGATCATCGAAACACTGGCGCCTTCCGGCAATCGAGAAGCCGATTTACGCCGAAATCTTGAATTTACCAGAACCACCATTGCAAATCTATAATCTTCGTCTGACGATTCCTGCAGAAAATGGATTCTGCCCGGTAACCAATCGTAAGTCCAAATAAATGGCCAAAGAACGCACTCAAATCGTCTGACGAATGCATTAGGATGAACTAATCTTGTTCAAATTCGACAGTCCACGTGGAGTGGACAGTCGAAGATATATCAGCTATACCCAATCCAAACAGCCACAGCAAGAGCAACCGAACAGATCAGGATCAGTTTGATGATCAGCGGAAAAATGAATTTGAACCATTTATCGTAAGGAATACTTGCAAGGCCGAGGATGCCCATCAAAACGGGGTTGGTGGGAACGATCATGTTCATCAGCCCATCACCGAGCTGAAATGCAAGAACGGAAATTTGCCGGGATACACCCACGAGATCTCCGATAGGTGCCATCAGCGGCATGGTAACCAGTGCCTGTCCGCTGCCCGAGGGGATAAAAAAGTTGAGAATACTTTGAATAAAGAGCATCCCCACAGCAGCCATTTCTGACCCTGCTATGGAAAGAGGAGCTGAAAGTGCGTTCACCACGGTATGCAGAATTTCGCCGTCTTCCATCAGCAGGGCAATGGAACGGGCAAACCCGATCAGCAGTGCGGTCATAGTCAGTTCGGCGGCTCCTTTTCCAAACACGGAAGCTGTATTGTTTACGCCCATACCAGAAATCAAACCGGTTAATACAGCAAGAGCTAAAAATACACCGCCAAGTTCTACGAGATACCATCCTTCGAGTGCAATTCCAAGAACCAGCACAACAAGTGCGGAAAGGGTTGCGGTCAAAACCAGAATTCTTCGGGGTGTCATTTCCGGGAAATTGTACTCTTTATCAGCATGTACATTTTCAATACCGAAAACCAGACTCTCATTCGGATTCTGCTGAACTTTTTTGGCATATTTCCAGACATGGTGAAACCCTACAGCCAGCAGGGGAACGGCAATTACAAACCGGTACCACATTCCCGAAGTTGGCTCAAGTCCGGCCACATCCTGGGCGATCAGCAGTGTAAACGGATTGATGACGGCAATCCCGTAACCTATGCCATATCCGACAACCATCGTGCCGATAGCTGTGACGGCATCCATTTTTAAAGCTACACAAAGAGCCACCAGAATGATGGCAAACGGTATGTACTCTTCAGCCATCCCGAGCGTGGCGGAGGCGGCCGCAAACGCAAACATGGTGAGAAACAGCAGCGGGCCGGGCCGGTTGCCGAAGTGATGCACCAGCTTTCCGAGCAGGGCATCAATGGCACCGGTTTCGCGTACGATGGCAAGTGCACCGCCAATAATCAATACAAAAAAGATGATGCCCTGCGCATCGGCAAAGGCGCGCGGGACTACCGTAAACAAGTGATGTAACCGGCAGGTATTCTTTCTCCTCATAAGTCTCAAACGATCCGGGGATCACGACATCCCTGCCGTATTCATTGATTTCGGAATCGAATTCGCCGGATGGCAACAGCCAGGTGAGAATAAGGGCGGCGGCCATCAGAGTGAAGAGCAGAACGAGTGTGTGCGGGACTTTTATTTTCAAAGCAGGTTAATTAGTCAGAATTTTAGTTATGATACTAAATCTGTTAGTTTATTTTGAGTTTTNAAAAAGGGTTTTACGGTTAATGATATCAGTGACCTTGAAGAATCCGAACGGAGAGAGGTCCTTCAAGAGTCACGCTTTCCCGGCCAAAATAACCTTCAAGGATTTCCGCTTTTACTTCGAACGATTGATGGTTCATTAACCTATAAGTGGACCCACGAGTCATCTAATTTA
>SL_3KL_010_SEDDRAFT_10005945_pt1 | contig 10923 bp, 8 predicted proteins | sample SodLakKL_010_SED_2_FD_10381 | JGI IMG/M metagenome (IMG submission 10381)
CGCNCGACGGGGAGCGCATCCCCGTCCGCCGCTCCTGCGTGACAGGAGCACCGCTCGCAAGCGACAAGGGAGAGATGTTCCATGGCAGACTTCGTCGGCTCCGTCGACCAAGGCACCACCTCGACCCGCTTCATGATCTTCGATCACGGCGGGAATGAGATCGGCAAGCACCAACTCGAGCACGAGCAGATCCTCCCGCAGGCCGGCTGGGTCGAGCACAACCCGGTCGAGGTCTGGGAGCGGACCTCCGCGGTGATCATGACCGCCCTGGGTCAGGCCAAGCTCAGCGCTTCGGACCTCGCGGCCGTGGGTGTCACCAACCAGCGTGAGACCACGGTGATCTGGGACAAGAACACGGGTCGTCCGTACTACAACGCCATCGTGTGGCAGGACACCCGGACCGACAGGATCGCCAGCAAGCTGGAGCGCGAGGGCAAGGGCGACGTCATCCGGCACAAGGCCGGGCTGCCGCCCGCGACCTACTTCTCGGGTGGGAAGATCCAGTGGATCCTGGAGAACGTCGACGGCGTCCGCGAAGCGGCGGAGCGCGGTGACGCGATCTTCGGCAACATGGACACCTGGGTGCTCTGGAACCTCACCGGCGGGACCCGCGGCGGCAAGCACATCACCGATGTGACCAACGCCTCGCGGACCATGCTGATGAACCTGGAGACGCTGGACTGGGACGAGGAGCTGCTCGGCTTCTTCGACATCCCCCGGGCGATGCTGCCAGAGATCCGTCCGTCCTCCGACCCCGACCTGTACGGCATGACGACCGAGTCCGGTCCCTTCAGCGGCGCGATCCCCGTCTGTGGTGACCTCGGTGACCAGCAGGCAGCGACCGTCGGTCAGGTGTGCTTCTCGCCAGGTGAGGCGAAGAACACCTACGGGACCGGCAACTTCATGCTGCTGAACACCGGCACGGAGATCGTCCACTCGAAGGCGGGCCTGCTCACGACGCCTGCGTACAAGTTCGGTGACGACCCGGCCGTGTTCGCCCTCGAGGGTGCGATCCCGGTGACCGGTTCGGCCGTGCAGTGGCTGCGTGACCAGCTGGGCATCATCAGCGGTGCCGCGGAGACCGAGACCCTGGCACGCCAGGTGCCGGACTCCGGTGGCATGGTGTTCGTCCCGGCCTTCTCGGGTCTGTTCTCGCCGTACTGGCGCTCCGACGCTCGTGGCGCGATCGTCGGGATCAGCCGCTTCAACACCAACGCCCACCTCGCTCGCGCGACGCTCGAGTCGATGTGCTGGCAGACCAAGGACGTCGCGGACGCCATGGAGAAGGACTCCGGCGTGCCGGTCGAGGCGCTCCGGGTCGACGGCGGGGTCACCAACAACGACCTCGCGATGCAGATCCAGGCCGATGTCCTCGGTGTCCCGGTCTACAAGCCGGCGGTCGCCGAGACCACCGCGCTGGGTGCGGCCTACGCGGCCGGCTACGCGGTCGGGTTCTGGAACAGCCAGGACGAGATGCGCGAGAACTGGGTCGAGGACAAGCGCTGGGAGCCGGAGTGGACGGACGACCAGCGTGAGGCCGGCCTGGCGCAGTGGCACAAGGCCGTCGAGCGCACCTTCGGGTGGGTCGACGTCGACTGAGGCACCGCTCGTCCTTCCACCGACGGTGGGGTCCCGCACGTCGGGACCCCACCCGCAGTTCGCACCGGATACGAACGTTGGCTACCTAGCACCCCGGACACTCGGGCCGGAGGGCCCGTCCGTTCGGCCTTGCGGTCCATGCAGGGTCGGGCATCATCACCGCAGACAGGCGGCGCGAACCGGCTGCCGTAGACGGGCGCCCCCCTAGCGCCAGCATCGCCTCCCCGCCGGCAGCGTCGCGACCACGCCCGAGCCGCCACCCAGGCGCCGGGCACGACCGACGGAGTAGAACGTGGCGATCACACCCATGTCCACCCACACACGGACGGCAGCCCTCGAGGCCATGGAGACCGAGGAGCTCGACATCCTCGTCATCGGCGGCGGCGTGACCGGGACGGGGGCCGCACTCGACGCGGTCACGCGTGGCCTGAACACCGGTCTCGTCGAGATGCGTGACTGGGCGAGTGGGACCTCCTCGCGTTCGACGAAGCTCCTACACGGTGGCCTGCGCTACCTCGAGATGCTGGACTTCGGGCTGGTGCGCGAGGCCCTGCGTGAGCGCGGCCTGGTCATGCAGAAGCTGGCGCCGTACCTGACCCGCCCGATCCCCTTCATCTACCCACTGACCCACAAGGGCTGGGAGCGGCTGTACGTCGGCTCCGGCATCCTCCTGTACGACGTCATGGCCAGGGAGAAGGGTGCGTCCAAGGGCGTGCCGAACCACAAACACCTGTCCAAGTCCACCATCATGAAGCTGTTCCCCGGACTGGACCCGGACGTCTGCGTCGGCGCGATCCGCTACTACGACGGACAGGTCGACGACGCCCGCCACACGATGCTGCTCGCCCGCACCGCTGCCTCCCACGGCGCCCACGTCGCCTCCCGCGCCCAGGTCACCGAGCTGCTCCGTGACGCCGGCCGCGTGGTCGGTGCGGTCGTGCGCGACCTCGAGACCGGCAAGGACCACACGGTCAGGGCCCGCGCGGTGATCAACGCCACAGGCGTCTGGACCGACGAGATGCAGGAGCTCCTCGGCGAGGAGGGGGAGTTCACCGTCAAGGCCTCCAAGGGCATCCACATCCTGGTGCCCCGCGACCGGATCAAGGCCAAGGTGGGCATGATCCTGCGCACCCCGACGAGCGTGCTGTTCACCATCCCGTGGCACAACCACTGGATCATCGGGACCACCGACACCGAGTACGACCTCGACAAGGCCGATCCCACCGCCTCGGCCGAGGACATCGAGTACGTGCTGGGGCAGGCCAACCGGGTGCTGAAGCAGAAGCTCACCAAGGACGACATCGTCGGCACCTACGCGGGCCTGCGTCCGCTGGTCGCCGGCCAGGCCGACACGACCGCGAAGCTGTCCCGGGAGCACCTCGTCATCGAGACGACCCCCGGCATGATCGTCGTCGCCGGCGGGAAGTACACCACCTACCGGGTGATGGCCTACGACACCGTCGACGCGGCGCTGGAGTCCATGGGCAAGCAGGCCGGGCCCTGCATCACCAAGGACGTCCCGATCGTCGGGGTGGACGGCTACCACGCGGCGTGGAACCGTCGTGAGCTGATGGCCGAGAAGACCGGCCTCCACGTGGGCCGCATCGAGCACCTGCTGAAGCGGTACGGCTCCCTCAGCGAGGACGTGTTGGCCCTCAGTGAGGAGGACGCCAGCCTGCTCGAGCCGCTGCCGGTCGCCGACTCCTACCTCAAGGCCGAGGTCGTGTACGCCACCCGTGAGGAGGGTGCGCTGCACCTCGAGGACGTGCTCGTCCGCCGGAGCCACATCAACATCGAGGTCCAGGACCGCGGGCGGGCGGCGGCACCGGTGGTCGCGGACCTGATGGCCAAGGAGCTCGGCTGGTCCGACGAGCAGCGCGACGCGGAGCTTGAGGCCTACCTCACGCGCATCGACGCGGAGCTGAAGGCCAACGCCGCGCCCACCGACGAGGAGGCGCAGGAGGCCCGGCGCGAGGCGCCGGACGTGGTCGCGCTCGCCTGAGCCGCAGGCACCCCCCACGGCCCCGGGAGCGTCTCACGCCCCGGGGCCGTCCTCGTCGTCGTTGCGGATCCAGTCGTAGGTCCGCGCCACGGCACGCTGCCAGTTGTCGTACTCCCTGGCCCGCCGGTGGGCCGACATCTCCGGCAGCCACCTCGCTGCCCGGTGCCAGTGGTGGCGCAGCCCCTTGAGCTCCGGCCAGAAGCCGACGGCCAGCCCAGCGGCGTAGGCCGCTCCGAGCGAGACCGTCTCCGAGACCAGGGGGCGTTCGACCGGAACGTCGAGCACATCCGCGATCGTCTGCATCAGGAGGTGGTCGGAGGTCATCCCACCGTCGACCTTCAGCCCGGTCAGGTCCAGCCCGGAGTCCGCGTTCATCGCGTCCACGACCTCCCGGGTCTGCCAGGCGGTGGCCTCGAGGATGGCTCGGGCGAGGTGGCCCTTGGTGATGTAGGAGGTCAGTCCGATGATGAGCCCGCGCGCCTCGCTCCGCCAGTGGGGGGCGAACAGACCGGAGAAGGCGGGGACGATGTAGCAGCCGCCGTTGTCCTCGACGGTCCGTGCCAGCGTCTCGATCTCGGGAGCGGAGTCGATCAGCCCGAGGCGGTCCCTGAGCCATTGCACGAGGGAGCCGGTGACCGCGATCGAGCCTTCCAGCGCGTAGGTGGGGTCACCGCCAGCGACCTGGTACCCGACGGTGCTGAGCAGGCCGTGGCTGGACTGCACCGGGTCGGGTCCGGTGTTGAGCAGGAGGAACGCGCCGGTCCCGTAGGTGCACTTGGCCTCACCCGGTGAGAAACAGGTCTGGCCGAACAGCGCCGCCTGCTGGTCCCCGAGCGCAGCGGCGATCGAGATCCCCGGGAGCACGGTGGTCGCCGTGCCGTACACCTCGACGTTGGAGCGGATCTCGGGCAGCATCGCGGCCGGGACCCCGAACGCGTCCAGGAGTTCCTCGTCCCACTGCAGGGTGCTGAGATCCATCAGCATCGTGCGGGACGCGTTGGTGACGTCGGTGAGGTGGAGGCCACCGTCCGGGCCGCCGGTGAGGTTCCAGATCAGCCAGGTCTCCATCGTCCCGAACAGCAGCTCGCCACGCTCGGCCTGCTCCAGCAGGATCGGGTCCTGGCGCAGCATCCACTTGAGCGTGGGGCCGGAGAAGTAGGTCATCAGCGGCAGCCCGCACCGCTCTCGGAACCGATCGACGCCGCCATCGGCGGCGAGTTGGTCCACCAGGCTCGCGGTCCGCGTGTCCTGCCAGGTGATCGCGTTGCCGACCGGCCGCCCCGTGCGCGGCTCCCACAGGACGACGGTCTCCCGCTGGTTCGCGATCCCGAGCGCGGCGATCTGCTCGGGCTCGGCACGCGCCTGCGCCACGGCCCGCGGGACCACCCGCTCGACGTTGCGCCAGATCTCGACCGGGTCGTGCTCGACCCAGCCAGGACGGGGGAAGATCTGCCGGTGCTCGCGCTGGGCGACCGACACCAGGCGGCCGGCGTGGTCGAACAGGATGCAACGCGTCGAGGTCGTGCCCTGGTCGATCGCGGCGATGTACTCCCGCTTCACGTTGTCACTCCCGTCGCGTGGCGAGCTCGCCGGTGATCGCGCGCGCCGCCTCGATCACCCGGGCGGCCAGCCGCGGCCGGGGGTTACGGCCGGTGTCACACAGGGCCTGCATCGCCCCCGTGATGGCGACGGCGCCGACGACCACGCCGCCGTGGTCGCGGATCGGGGCGGCGATGCTCGCCTCGCGGTTCGTGAGCTCCTCCACATCCGAGGCGTAGCCACGTTCGCGGACCGTGCTCAACTGGCCGACCAACGCGCGGCCGTCGGTGACGGTCCGGGCGGTGAACGCCTCCAGGGTGCTGCCCTTGCACCAGGCGCTGCTGCCGGGCGTGTGGGCCAGGATCGCCTTGCCCAGCGCGCAGGCGTGGGACGGCAGGACCCGCCCGGTCTCCATGACCTGGACGCTGTCGTCGGGCCGGAAGACGTGGTGGACGACCATGACCTCCGACGGCTGGTCCAGCACCCCGATCCGGACGGACTCCCCGGTCCGTGAGGCGAGGCTGTCGGCCCAGTTCATGGCGCAGGAGCGCAGCTCGTTGCGATCCAGTTGGTGGCCACCGAGCCGGACGAGCTGGCTGCCCAGCTGGTACCGACCGGAGCGGTCGTCCTGGTCGACGAAACCGACGGTGTGGAGGGTGCGGATGATGCCGTGGGCCGTGCCCTTCGGCAGCGACAGCGCGTTCGCGATCTCGACCACCCCCAGCGGGCGCGTGCTCTGCGCGAGCAGCCGCAGGACCGCGGCCGCCCGCTCGATGGATTGCACCGTTCCAGGCATGGGCGGCACGCTAGTGGGTCCCGCTGCCAGTGGCGGGGTACCGGCCTAGGCTGTGAGGGAGGATCAGGTGAGGGGGAGGGTGGCGTGGTCGACACCACCGGACGGGCGAGCCCGCGGCGACCTCCGATCCGCGTCGTGCTCGTCGACGACCACCCCATCTGGCGCGACGGCGTCCGTGCGGACCTGGGCAGTGGCTTCGAGGTGGTGGCGGAGGCCGGCAGCGCGGCGGAGGCCATCGCGGCCGTGGAGGTCCACGCCCCCGATCTGGTGGTCTGCGACCTGCAGATGCCGGGTGGGGGTGGTCTGGCCGTCGCGGAGGCGTGCGGCGAGCGGACCCGGGTCGTCGTCCTGAGCGTCAGCGAGCAGGAGCGGGACCTGCTCGATGCGGTCGCCGCGGGCGCGGTGGGCTACCTCACGAAGTCCACCCCCGGTCCGGAGCTGCGGGCCCAGCTGCTGCGTGCGGCGGCGGGGGAGCCGGTGTTCTCACCGTCGTTGGCGATGCTGGTCCTCGGCGAGTTCCGTCGCATGGCCCGGGAGGCCACCGGGACCCAGCCCCTGACCGTTCGGGAGCGGGAGGTCCTCCAGCACGTGGCGCGTGGCTACACCTACCGCGAGGTGGGCGAGCAGCTCCACATCGCCCCGAAGACCGTCGAGAACCACGTGCGCAACATCCTCGACAAGCTGCAGCTCAGTCGCCGCCAGGAGCTGATCCGCTACGCCGTGGAGCACGGCCTCGAGTGATCGCACCACCTCGGTGCCCAACCGCACCTAGGGGGTCCCCAGGTGGTGATGGGGGGATCGGCGGGTGTCCTGCGCCTCGCGCCGGGTCGATGCTGGTGACCTACCCCCGACCCGGAGGACGCCACCGTGCCGACCGCTCCCCGCGCCGAAGCCGAACAGGCCACCCCTGCCAGCCCTCCACCGCTCCCCCCGCCGATCCCCGCCAGGGCCAGGCTGCCCCTGCCGGCCGCCGCGCCGCCGCGACGTGGGTCGTCGGGCACCCACGGCCCGCCCCTCCCACCCCCGGCGTCCCGGCCGACGCGGCGCGTGCGCCCTCCGATCCCGGTGGCCGCCTGGGTCGCCGGACTCGGGGCGCTGCTGCTCCTCGCGGCTGCCGCGACCTTCCTGGCGATGCAGTGGGACGTGATCGGCGCGACCGCCCGGATCGCCGTGGTCGGCGGGCTCACCGCCGCCGCGATCGTGGGTGGAGCCCGCCTCCGGCGACCCCTCCCGGTGGTCGGCTCGGTCGTCTTCCACCTCGGCGTCCTGCTGCTACCGATCGACGCCCTCGGCCTGGCGATCCAGCTCGGGGCACCTGGCTGGGGTCGCTGGACGGCCGTCGGGCTGACGGCGGTGGTCGCACTGCCACCGCTGGCCGTGGCGGGCCGCGCTCCAGTGCTCGGGCTGGCTGCTCTGCTCGGGGTGCCGGTCGCCGCCACTGGGCTGGCCATGGCCGGGTGGCCGGCCCCGGCGCTGCTGGTCGCCGGCGTGGGCCTGGCGCTGCTCCCGTTCGCCGACCGCAGCGCACCCGCGGGTCTGGAGCCGATGCTGCGCACCGGCAGTGTCCTGCTCGCCGTCACCGCGGTGGTCGCTGGTGTCACCATCGAACTGCTCTCGGTCCTGCCGACCGGCGGGGTCACCGCCACGGCCGCTGCCGCGGGGTGGATCGCTGCCTGGCCGGTCCGGGCCGCGGTCGGCGTCATGGTCGCCGTGACCCTGGCGGTGCGGGCCCGCACTGGTGACCCCCGCCTGGTCGCGGTGGCGATCGGGACCAGCGTGCTCGCCCTGCTCCACCTCCTGCTGCCTGAGGCGACCCCCCGGGCCGTACGGCTGTGGACGCCGGCGATCCTCTGGCTGGCCGTCGAGGCGGCGGCGCTGAGCATGGCCCAGGCGACCGTCGGTGGCCGTCGGCTGCGAGTCGCCGCGGCCGTGGGCGAGGTCATCGCGACACCGGTGGCGGTCCTCGTCCTGGCGCTGCTGCTCGACCCGTTCGCCGTGGTCGGCACGGACGCGGTCCTGGCAGGGCTCGTCCTGCTGGCAGCCGGGGCCTGGAGCGTGGCCGCCGTGCGTTGGCATCGCGACGGCGCGGGTGTTCCACCGGTCCTCCTGCTGGTCCTGGCGCTGTGGCACGTGCTCGCCGCCGCGGTGCTGCTGGGCGCTCCTCGTGAGGTCGCCGCGATCGGCGCGCTGGTGCTGGCCTTCCTCCCGCTCCTCCCGCGGGTGCTCGGTCGTCGGCGGGATCCGTCGACCGCAACGACGAACCTGGACCTCGCCGCGACGTTCCTACTGCTGCTGGCTGCCGGCGGCCTCGCTGACCAGACCGCCCACTCGTTGCTCGTCGCCGTCCTCGCGCCGCTGGCGGTGCTGCCGCTGCTGAAGCCGGTCGCCGACCGTGGCGTGCACGCCGCCGGCGGTAGCACTGCCGTCAGCGCGGCGTTGCTGGTCGGCGGTGTGGGCACGCTGGCTGCGGCCGGTGTCGGGCCCGCTGGTCTGCCCCCCGGGGTCGCGGGGCTGGTCGCCGGGGTCACGGCCCTGGCGACCGCCACGGCCGCGTCCGGCTGCCGACCGGTCGCCGAGGTGGCACGTGCCGTGGCCACGGTGGCGGGACTGCTGACGGTCCTGCCCGCAGGGTGGCTCCTCCCGATGGCCGCCACCTCGACGTCGGGTGGTGGCGGGCAGGTGGCCGCGCTCGGGCTCGGTGCCGGTGGGCTGCTGCCGGCCACGTTCCTCGGGATCCTCCTCCTGCTGGATGCGTTCGTCGACCGTGGTGGTCTGGCCCGGACCGGCGCCGTGCTCGTGTTGCTGCGGGCAGTGACGGTCGGGACGCTCATGGCCGGCGTCGACGTCGAGGTGGTGGGTGCGGCGCTGCTGGCCCTGGGAACGGCGGCGGCGCTGACGGTGGCCGCCGGGGCCTGGTCGGTGTCCCGGGCGATCACCCTCCCGGGTGGTGCCGTCGCGGTCGTGGCCATCCCCATCGGATGGGTCCTGCTCGGTGACGCCGCGGTCCTGCGCTCGGCTGCGCTGCTGGCCGCGGGGGCTGTCGCGGTGGTCGTCGGGCTCCTGTCCCGCCGTCAGGTCCTGGCCCACACGGGTGCGGCGCTGGCCACCCTCGGAACCTGGTCGCTGCTGTCCGAGATCGACAACACGGCGCTCGACCTGTGGCTGCTCCCCGTGGCCGTCCAACTGGCGCTCGCCGGCGCTGCGGTCCGGCGCCATGGCGAGCTGTCGTCCTGGTTCGCCTACGTGCCACCGATCCTGCTCGTCGGGGTGCCCGCCGTTCTCGAGAGGGTGGCTGGTGGGCCCGGGTGGCACGGTCTGCTGGCCGGGGTCCTGGGCGTCATGGCGGTGGTCGTCGGCGGTCGTCTCGGGCTGCGCGGTCCCCTGGTGGTCGGTGCGGCGCTCCTGGTCGTCGTGGTCGCGGTGGAGACGCTGACCGTGGTCGTGAGCCTGCCCACCTGGGCCTGGCTGACCGTCGGCGGCATCGTCCTGCTGCTGGCGGCCGCGTCGATCGAGAGGCTCGGGCGCACCCCGGGCGAAGCGGCACGGGCCTTGGTCGCCGGGCTCCGGGACCCGCTGCGGGACTGATGGTCCGTGGCCCGGGGGCTGGTTGTCCACAGTCCCCGGAGGATCGATCCGCGCGGTGTCACCCCCGGCACGTAGGGTCGTGTTGTGGGAGGAAGGGGCCTGCTGTACGGTTCGAGGGTCCGCGCGGGGCCTTCACGGCTCCGCGCGCCGTTCGTCACCGCCGGACCACCCGGTCCAGCGAGGATCGAACGACGACGGACCCGAGACGCGGTCCACGATCACTCGTTCGACCCGGTGCGCGTTGCCGGTGTCATCGCTTGACGTGGTACCTCGAGGATCGGTCCGCAGGACGCACCCCTGCCCCTGACGGCGGACGGCCCACAGCACGTGAGCCGCCCGCGACCGCAGGGGCCACAACACCGGCCCCCGACACGACAGCGTCGAAGCCGGTCCGCACCGCGCGGCTGCGCGGCGCGGCGCGACCAGAGGAGGTGCCCATGCGCCGCTACGAGATCATGGTTCTGATGACCGACCGCATCGACGAGGAGGCGGCCCTTGCCGCCTTCGAGAAGGCGAAGAAGATCCTGTCCGACCAAGGTGGCAACCTGCTCGAGGAGGCCTGGTGGGGCAAGCGCAAGCTCGGCTACGAGATCGACAAGCGTGACCACGGCTTCTACGGCGTCCTCGACTTCGAGGCGACCTCCGACGCCGTCAACGAGCTCGAGCGGCAGCTGAAGATCTCCGACGACGTCACCCGCTTCAAGACCGTCCGCCCTGAGATCCGGGTCCGCACGGCCTAGGTCGCCGTCCCGCGGCTCCGTCCTCCCACGACGGCCCGTACGCGCGACACCGACGACCAGGGAGGCCTGGACCATGGCGTTCGAATCCAACTTCATCACCTTCATCGGCAACCTGACCGACGACCCCGACCTGCGGTTCACCCAGGGTGGTGCCCCGGTCGCGTCGTTCCGCGTCGCCTCCAACCGCCGGTTCACGGACCGGGCCGGGAACCAGCAGGAGGAGACGACGTTCCTCAACGTCAACTGCTGGCGTGACCTGGCGGAGAACGCCGCGGAGTCGCTCAAGAAGGGCGACCGCGTCGTCGTGATCGGCCGGGTACGCGTTCGCAGCTACGAGAACCGGGAGGGCCAGACGGTCTGGACCACGGAGATCGAGGCGGATGAGATCGCCCCGAGCCTGCGGTGGGCTCGCGCCGAGGTGCACCGCACCTCAGGTGGCTCGAGCGGCGGTGCCGCCGCCGCCGGTTCCGGCACGCCGCCACCACCCTCCGACGACGACGTCCCCTTCTGATCCAGCTCCCCCGGGCCGGGGCGACACCGCCCCGGGCCCCGACGACCACGACGACCACGACGACACGGCGCCGGTAGCTCCCTACCGGCCGCGCCCTCCCAAGGAGCACGCCCATGCCGCCCCGCAGCGCTGCCAAGCCCAAGGACCGCAA
>SL_3KL_010_SEDDRAFT_10005946_pt1 | contig 10923 bp, 7 predicted proteins | sample SodLakKL_010_SED_2_FD_10381 | JGI IMG/M metagenome (IMG submission 10381)
ACCACCGAGACCAGCGCGCGCTGGTAGCGCTCGGCCAGGTCGGGAGCGCGGAAACCCGAACCCAGGTTGCCGTAAAGCATGTGCTCGGGCGTGCGCTGGAAAACCACCGCCAGGTTGCCGCTCAAACCGGTTTCCGAATCCGAGGTCTCGGAAATCTGGTCCTCGACCGAGAAGTAATCCAGGCGCAGACCGCTGATCAGCTCCCAGCGCGGGGCCAGGGTCCAGTTGTCCTGCACGTAGACACCGGCGCGGTACTGCTCGGCGTCCACGCGCTGGATCAGGGTCGGACCCGGCACCAGGCCGGGCGAGGGCGGGCCCAGGGGGAACAGCTGCTCGCGGGTCTCGATTTCCGGCCCGACCGATTCGTCGTAGCCGAAGTCGGCGCCGACGGTGAGGATGCGGTCGCCGAAGTCGAAGCGCAGGCGCGGGCTGATCTCGAAGGTGTTGATGCGGTCGTTGGTCTGCACCCGCACCGACTCGACCCGGGTCGGCGGCGGCGGCGGGAAGAAGACTTCCGGCGTGGTGCGGTCGAAGCGGCGGCGGATCTGCTGCCAGTACACGCCCAGGTAGAACTCGGCCAGGCGCGGGGTCAGGTCCAGCGACTCCCACTGCGCGCCGACCAGGGAACGCTGGTACAGCGGGAACTGGAAGCGCAGCGGGCCGACACCGACCGGGCCGAACGGAATGCCCGAGTCTTCGATCTCCACATCCTCATCGCGGCTGATGTTGGCGAGGAAACTGAGGTTGTGCTGCTCGCTGATGTCGATATCGACCCGGGCGAAAGCCGAGCGCTTGTCGGTCGCGCCGCTGGTCGCCCGCGTGCCGTCGGCCAGCTTGGGATTGTCGTTGGTCGAGTAGCTGCCGCCGAATACGCTGCTGACCCGCTCGTTGCCGACATCGAAGAAGACCGAGGTGCGGTGCAGGTTGAAGGCGTCGTCGTAGGCATAGGACACACCGCCGTTGAAGCCCGGCTCGGAGCGCCGGCGCGGCTGGCGGGTGATCACGTTGATGACGCCGCCAAAGGCATCCGTGCCGTACAGCACCGAGTTCGGCCCGCGCAGGATCTCGATGCGCTCAACCGAAAAAGTGTCGAAGATGCTCAAGGAGCCGCCGCCGTAGCCCGTGCCCTGTCCGGACAGGCGCACGCCGTCGGTCAGGGTCAGCACGCGCTGGGAACCCAGGCCGCGCAAGGTGAAGCCCTGCTGCCAGAAACTCAGCACCTCACCGGAGGGGCCCAGGCCCACCGAGGGCTGGCGCTGGATGGCCTGGGTCAGGTCGATCGGCACCTGCTCGTCGAGCTGCAGACGGGTGATGGTATCGACCGCCTGCGGCACTTCCATGGCCATGCGCTCGCGACCGCGTTCGGCGGTGACGCTGATCCGGTCGACCGGCTCCTCTTGCGGCTCGGCGGCCTCTTCGGCGAAAACTTGCGGAGCGCCGAACAGGGCGGTGGCAATCATCAGGGGCAGGATGCGGGGCGTTATCTTGGGATGCAAGTCGGACATTTCGGATTCGGTCGTTTTAATGGGAATGATGATCACTCGGGATCGAAAAACAGGCAAGCCCCGAGGCTTAACGGGAAATTATCGCTCAGCGGAGTGGTCAAAGTGGTCACGTTGTGCCCGCCTTGACCGCCAGGCACTACACTGCCGGCTGTAGCGGCCGGTTCCACGGCCAGCGGAGTCCGGAAAAAACATGAAGAAGTGGATCTTGATTGGCGGCGGCGTGCTCGTGCTGGGCCTGCTGGCCTGGTGGCGCCTGGGCGGACAGGAGGAAACCGACGCCCCGCAGATCGATCGCGCGGCCTTGAGCCGCGGCGACATCGTGCAAGTCGTCTCGGCGGTGGGCTCGGTGCGCGCGCTCAATACGGTGGAAGTCGGCTCGCAGCTGTCCGGCCAGATTGCGGAGCTGTTCGCCGATTTCAACACCCCCGTGACCGCCGGCGACCTGCTCGCCCGCATCGACCCGCAGAGCTTCGAGCGCCGGGTCCAGGAAGCCGAGGCGGGGCTGGCCGTGGCCGTGGCCAGCGTGGCCATCCAGCAGGCCAGCATCGGCCGGGCCGAGGTGCTGCACGACAATGCGCGCCGCGAACTGGAGCGCCAGCGCTCGCTGATCGGGCGCGGCGGCGTGTCCGCGTCCGCCCTCGAGCTGGCCGAGGCCAACTATCGCAACACCGGCGCCGACGTCGACATCGCCCGCGCCCAGCTGCGCAGCGCCGAGGCCACGGTGCTGCAGCGCGAAGCCGCCCTGGAAGCGGCGCGCATCGACCTCGAGCGCACCGAGATCCGCTCGCCGATCAACGGCGTGGTGATCAACCGCGAGGTCGATCTGGGCCAGACCGTGGCGGCCAGCCTGCAGGCGCCGGTGCTGTTCACCATTGCCCAGGACTTGAGCGAGATCCGCATCGAGGCCAGCGTCGATGAAGCCGACATCGGCAACGTGCGCGAAGGCGCCGAGGCGCGCTTTACCGTCGACGCCTTCCCGGACCGCGAATTCAACGGCAGCGTGGCCCAGGTGCGCCTGAGTCCCAATGAAACGGGCAACGTGGTCACCTACACCGTGGTGATCAACGCCGGCAACCCGGGACGCCGGCTGCTGCCCGGCATGACCGCCAACATCGACCTGGTCACCGGAACCAAGGAAAACGTGCTCAGGGTCGACAACCAGGCCGTGCGCTTCCGCCCGCCTGAGGAGCTGGTCGCGGCCGTCGACAACGGCGCCGCACCGGCCCGCGGTGGCCCGGGCGGCGGACCCGGCGGCGGCCGCAATCCCGGCGCCGAACTGGCCGAAAACCTGGCCGAGCTGGGCGTGGCCTCCGACACCATTGGCGCAATCCAGTCCGACATGCGCGAATCCTTCGGCGCCATGCGCGGCATGTTCGCCTCCGGCGCCGATCCCGACACCATCCGCCAGCGCCTGGAAGGCATGACCCGGGAAGTGCTGCAGCGTCACCTGAGCAGCGAGCAGCTCGATGCCTTCACCGCCCTGCAGCGCGACCGCGCCAACACCCGGCCTGCGGTGCTGTACACGCTCAACAGCGACGGCACCCTGCAGCCCCGCCGCGTGCGCCTGGGCCTTAGCGACGACCGCTACACCGAGATCGTCGACGGCGAGCTGGGCGAGGGCGACGAAGTGGCCAGCCGCATCCGCCGGGCCCGTCCGCGCTAGGGGAACCTCCAAATGATTATGCACGAGGCGCGTTTCAGTCGGAAAAGCCGCAGATCGTGTGGTGCGGCGGGAGTGACAGTAGCCATCGCTACGGCCGAGCGGCGCAACGCGCGAGATGCGGCTTTTCCGGCGAAACCCGAATGGGACGGTGATTTGCGGGGCCTCCGCCTCGTTTGGGCTCGCTTATTTGGAATGACCAAACGACGCTCGCCCAAGCCAAGCCGGAGCCTCCCGCAAATCACCGTCGCGCCCGTGCATAATCATTTGGAGGTTCCCTAATGGACATGGCGGTCGCACCAGCCCTGGTCCAGTGCGCGGGCCTGAGCAAGGACTACCGAATGGGCGACAACGTCATCCACGCCCTGCGCGAGGTCGACGTGTCGATCCAGCGCGGCGAGTTCGTCGCCATCATGGGCCCGTCCGGCTCGGGCAAGTCGACCTTCATGAACCTGGTCGGCGCGCTGGACACGCCCACCGCCGGCAAGCTGCGCATCGCCGGCCAGGACATCGGGCAAATGAGCAGCGATGAGTTGGCCCGGCTGCGCAACGAGACCTTAGGCTTCGTCTTTCAGCAGTTCATGCTGCTGGCCAAGACCGACGCCATCGACAACGTGAAATTGCCACTGATGTACACGCGCATGGACGCGGCCGAAAAGGACCGGCGGGCCAGAGCCGCGCTGGAGCGCGTGGGCCTGGGCCAGCGCATGGACCATCGCCCGTCGCAGCTGTCCGGCGGCCAGCAGCAGCGCGTGGCCATTGCCCGCGCCCTGGTCAACCGGCCGCAGATGATCCTGGCCGATGAGCCGACCGGGGCCCTGGATACGGTCACCGCGGCCGAGATCATGGCGCTGCTGGAGGACCTGAACCGCGAAGGTGTGACCATCGTTCTGGTCACCCACGAGGAAGAGATCGCCGAGCACGCGCGCCGCATCATTCGTTTCAGGGATGGACGCATCATCGAAGACAGTCGCCGGGAGGCCCAGGCCGCATGAGCGCCGTGATCGATCCTAAGCAAGGGCAGGTGGCCATCGAGGAGCGCCCGGCCGCGGTCGGTGTGCAGCTGTCGGCGAGCCTGGCGATTGCCCTCAAAGCCATCCGCACCAACTCGGTGCGCAGCTTCCTGACCATGCTCGGCATTATCATCGGCATCGGGGCCGCCATCGTCTCGGTGTCGATTTCCCAGGGCGCCGGCCAGCAGCTGCAGGAACAGATCCAGGCCTTCGGCACCCACGTGCTGCAGGTCCGCCCCGGCGCCGGCTTCTTCGGCGGTCGCCGCCAGGGCGCGGGCACGGCGCGGCCGCTGACCGACCGCGATGTCGAGGCCATCGCCGAGATGAGCGACCTGGTCGAAGCGGTTTCGGGCCGGGTGCAGTCCAACGTCACCCTGGTCTCCGGCGGCCGCAACTGGCCGACCCAGGTGCAGGGCGTGGGTGCGGACTTCGCCATCACCCAGAGCCGCGAGATCACCGAGGGCCGCAACTTCAGCGAGGGCGAGGCCAGAGGCGGCGCCACCGTGGCCCTGGTCGGCCAGACCGTGGTCAACGAGCTGTTCGACGGCGCCGACCCGATCGGCAGCCGCATCCGCATCAACCGCACCCCGGTCACCGTGATCGGCATCCTGGAGGAAAAGGGCGCCAACAACTTCGGCCAGGATCAGGACGACGTGGTCTGGATGCCGCTGGAAACCGTGCGCTCGCGCATCAACCGCGCGCAGGGCGCGGTGCCGGACAACGCCGGCACGATCACGGTCAAGGTCTGGGATGATCTCGACGTGCTGGATGTGCAGGCCGAGATCGAGGACCTGCTGCGCCTGCGCCGCAACATCCGGCCCGGCGCCGAGGACGACTTCGCGGTGATCAACTTCGCCGAGTTCATCCGCGCGCGCAACGAGACCCAGGCCCTGCTCGGCTTTCTGCTGGCGGCCTTCTCGGCCACCTCGCTGATCGTCGGCGGCATCGGCATCATGAACATCATGCTGGTCTCGGTGACCGAGCGCACGCGCGAAATCGGCTTGCGCCGCGCGGTCGGCGCGCGCCGGCGCGACGTGCTGACCCAGTTCCTGGTCGAGGCCACCGTGCTCGGACTGATCGGCGGCATCATCGGCATGCTGGCCGGGGTGGGCGGGACCTATCTGGCCTCCCATCTGGGCGACTTCCCGGTCCTGATCAGCCCGTGGACCCTGGCCGGCGCGGTCGGCATCGCCGTGTTCATCGCGGTGTTCTTCGGCTACTATCCGGCCCGCCGCGCCTCGCGCCTGGATCCGATCGAGGCGCTGCGCTTCGAGTGATCGCTTCGCTCCGTCCCCTGGGCTTCCCACGCCCGGTGTGTTCTGTGCTAAAACCCCGATCCTCCATCTCATCGAAGGCGCAAGCCCGCTGAACGACCCATGCCGGACCGCCAGCGCAGTATCACCTTGCTCGGCCCGCAGTCTCGCCAGCCGAATCTGGCGGCGATCTTGCACGAACGCGGACTGGACGGACCCATGGTGGCGATTACGGCCGGCTGGCAGGAGCGCGAGGGTGAGCTGGAAGACTTGAGCGCGCATGTCGGCCAGCCGGTCGAAGACTTGAGCTTGTATCGCCTGGCCGAGCAAGTGTTCGAGGCCGATCCGGAACTGGCCCAAGCGCATCGCGAGCGCCAGCATCGGCTGCAAGAGCTGCGTGATCTGTACCTGCTGCGTTTGCATCACGCCAAGGCGATCCTGCGCGCTTTGGTCGATCATCAGGGCACACCGCAGCTCGTCGCCCCGGCGCGGCGCCAGGCGCTGAACGCGCTGAGGCGACTGGATCGGGAGCATCTGAGGGCCGTTGAGCGCGTGCATCAAGAGCATGAGCGCAACTGGCATGCAGACCATCGGCCCGCGCTGGCGCATGCAGTCCAGCAGCTGGAGCAAAAGCTCGCCGGCGCGGCCGTCGTGCTGATCGCCGGCGGTCATGTGGCCGTGCTGATGAACCGCTTGCGGCTGTTTGCTGCGCAGCGCTGGCTGCCCGGTAAAACCATCGTCGCCTGGTCGGCCGGGGCCATGGTGCTGGGTGAGGCGATCATCCTGTTCCACGACCACCCGCCCCAAGGTGCCGGCAACGTCGAGGTTTTTGACAGCGGTTTGGGCCTGCTGCCGCAAATGCAGCTGTTTCCCGATGGGCTGCGCCGACTGGACCTGAATCGGCCCGCGCGGGTCACCCTGCTGGCGCGCCGCTTTGCGCCCAAGCAGTGCCTGAGCCTGGACCCGGGCGCCTGCCTGCACTTGAATCCAGAACGCAAGCCCGTTGCGCTCGGCGTGCGCCGCCTGGAGCGCGACGGCTCGGTGCGTCGCTTGTGACGAGGGAGCGCCATTGAACCGCATTCTCAAGCAGCTGCTGGCCCACGGGCCGCCGGATGCCAGCAGCCTGAATCGCTTTGTCCACTCGCATCGCTTTCCGCTGGTCGATCGGCAAGGCGTTACCTTTGTTTACGCCGGCCAGGCAGACGCGGTTTACCTGCGCTGCTGGGTCTCCGGCCTGCCGGCCGCCATTCCCCTGGAACGCCACGGCGAGAGCCTTCTGTGGACGACCCACATGACCCTGCCCGAAGGCTCGCGCATCGAATACAAGCTGCAGGTCGAAGCGGGTGGCCACAGCGAACTGATTGTTGACCCCCTCAACCGCGTGCAGGCCGCCGACCCCTTCGGCGCCAATTCCGTATGCCGGGCCTATGGCTACCAGCGCCCGGAATGGACGCGAGCCAAAGCCGAGCGCCGCGGCCGGTTGGAATCCTTCAGCGTGGCCAGCCAGGCCTTCGAACAATCGCGCGATATTCGCGTTTATCTCCCGGCGCGTTATCGACCCAGTCGGCGCTACGGCCTGCTGATCGTGCATGACGGCCTGGACTACCTGCGCTACGCGGCCTTCGCCACGGTGCTCGACAACCTGATCGAGCGCCTGGAAATCGAGCCGCTGATCGTGGCCTTCACCCAGTCGCCGGATCGTCTGAATGAGTATGCCGGTGATGACCGCCACGCCCGTTTTGTCGCTGAGGAGATTCCTGCGGCGCTGGCCGATCACTTGCCCTTGATCGATACCCCGCGCGCGCGCGGCCTGATGGGCGCCAGCTTCGGCGGGGTGGCCACGCTGCACGCGGCCTGGCGTTACCCGCAGCGCTTCGGGCGCCTGCTGCTGCAGTCGGGCTCGTTTGCCTTCAGCGACCTGGGCCACCACCAGCGCGGGCCGGTGTTCGATCCGGTGGTGCGCTTTGTCAACGCCTTCCGCATCAATCCGGGTATGCCGGCCGAGCGCATCTACCAGTCCTGCGGCATTTATGAATCGCTGATTTACGAAAATCGCTCAATGGCGCCGCTGCTGAGCGCGCAGGGCATCGACGTGCGCTTCGAGGAAGCACGCGACGCGCACAACTGGGAAAACTGGCGCGATCGACTGCGCAGCGGCCTGTCCTGGCTGTTCCCCGGGCCCCTGTGGATGGTTTATGAGTAGCTGACGCTTCCCGCCCGCGCAGCACTGTGCAAGACTAGCGCCGTCAAGCCCATTTCAGGATCCAGGCATGGTCAAGCGCACGCGGCAAATCGGTTTATGCCTGGGGGCCGACATCTGCTGGCCGATCTGCTTCGAGGAAATCCTCAAGCGCCTGGAGCTGAACATCCCCTGGAACGGCGAGACCCTGGAGTTCCACGTCGAGCGGGTCACCATCGAGCCCTTCAATCTGCGCCAGCCGGTGCGCTACGACGTGGTGATCGACCGCCTGACCCACTGGTATTACACCGCGCGCGAGTGGATCAAGAAGGCCGTGGTGATGAACGACACCTACGTCTTCAACAATCCCTGGTCGATCCAGTCCAACGAAAAGCACACCAGCTACTGCGCCATGATGCGCTTGGGGATGCCGATTCCGGATACCTGGATGCTGCCGCCCAAGGCCTACGACAGCTACGCCGACCTCGAAGCCACGCTGAAGCGCTACGCCCGGGTTTTCGACCTCGGAGAGATCGGCGCCAAGGTCGGCTATCCGCACTTCATGAAGCCCTACGACGGCGGCGGCTGGCGCGGAGTCACCCGGATCAACAACGAAGCCGAACTGCGCACGGCCTACGAGGCCAGCGGTACCTCGGTGATGCACCTGCAAGCCGCGGTGCTGCCGTTTGACCGCTTCGTGCGCTGCATCGGCTTGGGTCCGCAGACCCGGGTGGTCAACTACGACCCGGATGCNCCCCTGCATGACCGCTATCGCATGGACATCGATTTCCTCGACCCGAAAGACCGCCAGGTCATCGAGGACATCACGCTGACCATCAACGCCTTCTTCGGCTGGGACTTCAACTCCTGCGAAGCCCTGCTCAANGGCCACGAGTGGTACCCGATCGACTTCGCCAACGCCTGCCCCGATTCGCAGGTGACCTCGCTCCACTACCACTTTCCCTGGCTGATCAAGGCCAATCTGCGCTGGGCGCTGTTTTGCGCCGCGAGCGGACGCCGGGTGCGTCGCAACCTGGACTGGTCACCGTATTTCGAAATCGCCGATCAGCCCGGCGACTGGCGCGAAAAGCTGCCGCGCTATGCCGCGCTGGCCCGCGAGCATTTCGAGCTTGAGGCCTTCGAGGACTTCTGCACCACGCACCTGGGCCATCTGGATGCGGTGGCAGACGAGTTCTTTGCCTCCCCGGTCGCCCATGATGCCGTGCGGCAAAAAGTCGAAGCGCTGTACCCAGCGCGCGAGATCGATTCCTTCACCCATCTGTTCTTCCAGCGCATTCAGCACTGGCGGCAGCAGGAAAGCCAGGCAACAGGGGGATAGTCGACCATGAATCGTCAGCACTGGGGCTGGCACAGCGAGCGTCTGCCGGTTCCGGCCCGCGTGGTGCGCTGGGGCCACTGGGGCACGCCGGTGCTGCTGTTCCCCACCGCCGGCGGCGACTTCGAGGAAGTCGAGCGCTTTCGGCTGATCCACGCACTGGCGCCCCTGATCGATGCCGGCCGGATCAAGGTCTATTCCATCGACAGCGTGGCTGGTTGCACCTGGCTGGAAAGACGCCACTCGGTCGAATATTGCGCACGGGTGCAGAACCTCTACGACGCATTTGTCTACCGCGAGTTGGTGCCTCTGATCTACGCCGACTGCGGCGGTCAGCGCCTGGAGATCGTGACCTGCGGCGCTTCGATCGGCGCCTTCAACGCGGTCGCCTCGCTGTGCCGTCACCCTGATGCCTTTCGGCTGGCGATCGGCCTGAGCGGGACTTACGATCTGACCAGCTTCCTGCACGGGCGTTTTCCGCAGGACTTTTATTTTTCCTCGCCGCTGCACTACCTGCCAGGTCTGGCCGAATCCTCGCCGCAACTTCAAATGCTGCGCCAGCGCAGGGTGCTGCTGGTCAGTGGCAGTGGCCGCTTTGAAGACATTGGCGAGTCCTGGCGCATGGCCCATGTGCTGGGCGCCAAGGGCGTGCCGAATCGGGTCGACGACTGGGGGCCAAGCTGCCATCACGACTGGGTCAGCTGGCGCGAACTGCTGCCAAAGTATCTGGCCGAATACGCCTGATCGACCGTTGCCTGATCGAGGCCTGGCTGACCCACCATGAACGTCATTTTCATTGAACCGGCCTTTCCCGACGAGCAGCGCCAGTTTGTCCGCGCGCTGGCCTCGGTCGGTGCGCGCGTGGTCGGCATCGGCGAGCGGCCGGCCTCCATGCTCGGCGACGAGCTGCGCGGGCAGCTGTTTCACTACGAGCAAATCGGCTCGGTGGTCAACGAGGGTGAGTTGTTCAAAGCCGTGCGTGCCATCCAGTCCAGGCTCTGGGTCGATCGGCTGGAGGCCACGGTCGAAGCACACATCCTGCCCGCGGCGCGGGTGCGCGAAGCCTGCACCATCCCCGGCATCAGCGAGCGCACCGCCTGGCTGTGCCGCGACAAGCCTTCCATGAAAGCGGCCCTGCGCGACGCCGGCGTGCCCTGTGCGCAGTCTGCCGGCGCCGCCACGGCTGACGAGATCCGTGCCTTTGCCGCGCGATTCGGTTTCCCCATCATCATCAAGCCGCGTGCCGGCGCCGGTGCTGCGGGGACCATGCGGATCGACGGCTGGCAGGCGCTGGAGGCCGCCTTGCCGCGGCTGGGCGCCGATTCGGTCGCGGTCGAAGAGTTCATCGAAGGACACGAGGGCTTTCTCGACACCATCAGCATCAACGGCGAAGTCGCCCACGAGTTCATCAGCCATTACTACCCGAACGTGCTCGAAGCCATGCGCGAGCGCTGGATCTCGCCGCAGATTGTCGCCACCAACCGTATCGAGGCAAGCGGTTACGACGAAGTCAAGCACATGGCGCGCAAGGTCATCCGGGCCTTGGGGATCGGCACGGCGGCCACCCACATGGAGTGGTTCCTTGGCCCCAAGGGCCTGAAGTTTTCCGAAATCGGCTGCCGCCCGCCGGGCGTGGGCCAGTGGCACAACTACGCCGCGGCCAACGAGTTCGACATTTATCGCGAATGGGCCATGGCGGTCTGCCACGGGCGCATCGATCAGCGGCCATCACGCCGCTATGCCGCCGGCATCATCGCCTTGCGCCCCAGCCAGGATGGACGCATCCAAGGCTACGCAGGCGCCGAGCAGGTCTGGCAGCGCTGGGGCCAGGATATCTTCGCCTCGTATCTGCCCGCACCCGGAACGCCGACCCAGCCGGTCGAGGCCGGCTACATGGCCAACGCCTGGATTCGCGCGCGCCACCCCGACTACGACCATCTGCGCCATATCCTGAACGACATCGGTCAGACATTGAAG
>SL_3KL_010_SEDDRAFT_10005947_pt1 | contig 10922 bp, 9 predicted proteins | sample SodLakKL_010_SED_2_FD_10381 | JGI IMG/M metagenome (IMG submission 10381)
GGGGCGACTCCTCGGTAAAACGCTGCAGTATTTCCAGTGCCAGCGGGTTCCGGCCGCCGCCAAGCAGGGTAGCGAATCCGCCCGCGGATGAAGCCATGGGTATCAAAAGCATGAAAAACATGGGGAGCCGGTGCCCTTCACCCGGCTTCATGCCCATAGCCATGAAAACCGGCACGAATGCAAACACCATGATCACCGTAACGGTGGCGTCATGAAATATGCTTGCGGTTAAAGTGCAACCGACAGCCAGGATGAAGCTGAGTCGTTTGACCTGGGTTCCGGCAAACTTCAGCAGATGGTACATGATCCGCTTGGCCAGGCCGACTTCGTTCAGAACCACGCCGAACATGATGATCATGAGAACGAACATGACGGCCGGACTGGCAAAAGGCGCCCATGCATCCTGGGGGGTCTGAATGTTGAACACGATGAGCCCCGCACCGACCAGCAGCGCGGTAACGCCGATGGGAACAGCCTCGGTGACAAACAAAATCACAATCGTGGTCAGCAAAGCAAGGAGCCTGTGCCCTTCCGGCGTGAGGTTTTCCGGAGTGGGCAGCATCCAGACAAAAAGGCCCANGGCAACTGCGATCACCGCCTTTATAATGATGGATTTCGCGCTGGCCTCATTGTTTATCGATTCAACTTCAGCCATAAACCACACCTTTCTCGTAAAGTAGTGCATAAAAAAGCCGGGAGAACCCGCCCGGCGAACCCGATCACGACGGCAGCTGACACTCTGCCGTTATTTTTCCGGAAATAAAGTCGTATACATCTGCAAATACCAGCAGACCCACCAGCTTACTGCCGTCCATCACAAAAAGGGAATCATGACGACCGACCACATACAGGTGAAGGGCTTCGTCCAGATAGCTGTCCACCGAAATCTGGTGCCCTTCCCCGGGAAGTGTGAGAAAATCCTTGATCCGGGTGTCCTGCGCCGTCCGGCAAAGGTTTTCCAGTGGTTTATCCCAGAGCACTTTCTGCTGCTTCATGGACTGTATTACATAAAGCGCATCCTTGAACCGGAGTCGGTTGGGGTCGATGATATTGCTGTAGCGCGGCTCCAGTCCCTGGATAAGATCCATGGGAGAAAGCTTACCGACAACATGGCCGTTTTCATCCTCAACCAGAAGAACCCGGTATTTTGTTTCACCTGCCTGAAATTTTTCCCTGGCCTTTTCAAGCGCGGCATGCGCCTCTATAAACGTGGCATCAACGGAAATGCTATGAAACCCGTCCAAACCAACCATCAAGTCCTTTACAGGCATTTTTCCAGGCATAACCCCTCCTTAATATTGAGGATCAAAAAACATGTACTTCAAACTGAATCGCCCTCAGAAAACCGGTTCAACCGCTATCGCCAACGAATGGCCCTTATGAAGCAAGATGAAACATTATTCAAAAACACCCTGCCATGTCAACAATCAATTTTGTTTCACGCCCATTTTTATTTTTAAAAACCATATGATACATATAACAACATCATGAAACGCTACTAAAAACATTCCGGTATTGTTTCCTGACCTCCCGCTTCAGCAGTTTTCCGCTTGACGTTTTGGGCAAATCGTTTACGAATATGACCTTCCTGGGAACCTTATGGGAAGAAAGGTGCTGCCTGCACAACTCGACAATCTCTTCCTCGCGGATGTTCGCGCCTCTTGCCGGAATCACCACAGCGATGGGCACATCGCCTGTCTCCTCCGGATGCGGGACCCCTACAACGGCCAATTCCATGACGCGTTCATCCCGGTAAACAATATCCTCAATCTCCCGGGATGCGATGCCTTCATGCCCTGTTCGCACAACATCCCGCTTCCGGTCAATAACCAGCACCCGGCCCCTTTCATCCAACACGCCATGATCGCCCGTGTGAAACCACCCGCTTCTCATGGCATCATCGGTTTTGCCCGGATCATTATAATACCCCATCATCACATGAGGCCCCCGCCCGCAAATCTCGCCCGCTCCGCCCGGGTGGGGTACCGATGCTTCAATATCCGGCTCAAGGCGCATCTCCATATTCAAACCGCACCTTCCCACTGTAAGGGGCTCTTCCGCAGCGCCCGACTCCTTTAATACCGAATGAAATGACGCAAGCTCGGCCTGCCCGTAAAAGCTATATACCCCTGCACCCGGAAACCGTTTCTTCAACGCCTCCAGCAGCTCCGTCGGCATTGCCGATGCGCCGCAGCAAATCTTTGTCAGGCTGGAAAGATCATATCCGCCGAAATCCGGATGACGAAGAATGTCAATCCACAGCGTTGGCGTTGCAAACAACGTGGTCGCTTTGTATGCCTCGATGGCTTTCAGGATTTCATTGATATCCGGGCCCATCAGCACATTGGTTCCGCCGATATAAAAAACCGGGTTTAAAAAAGCATCCCGCTGCATGCTGTGATAAACGGGAAGCGCATTGATGCTGACATCCGATGAATCATACTTCCCATCGATGATGCAGCTCATGTATCCGGCAATCAGTGCCTGATTGCTCATTACCACTGCCTTGGGGCCGACCTCGGTACCGCTTGTATAAACCATCTGGCAGGGCTCCTCGATCCGCAAAACCGTATCGGGCTCCGTATCCGAATATTGTCGGTGCCAGGCATCAAACTCCGTGAACCTGTCATCGGGCGGAAGCTGCCCCATTCCCTGACCGGACCAGATAAGGGCCCTCACGGAAGGCATTGCCCGATAATGGCCGCGAACCAGGTCGTAGAGAGAATCCTCCACAACAAGAACCTTGCTGCGGCAATGATTGATACAATTCTGGATCTCGGATCCGGTGAGCATATAGTTTAACGGCACATAGACGGCCCCGGCCTTGCAGCACCCGATCCAGGCCAGTATATGATGGAGGGTGTTGTGGGCCAGGACCGCCACGCGGTCAAATTTTTTAACCCCAAGACCGATCAGTGCATTTGCAGTCCGGTTGCATGCCTTTTCAAGCGCCGTGTACGACACGCAGCTGCCCTGAAAAATCAGGGCGGTTTTCTCCGGATAATGATAGGCGCTTCTACGGATCATATCCGCAACCACCCACCGGTTGGCGCGATTGTAACGATCAGCCAGAAAATCAACACCCTCCCGGCTGAAAGCGTCAAAAGAAGACGGATCGTTCCCCCTGCCTGTCTGCATTATCGAAGCCCTCCTGATATCCAGCACTATTTTAGTTTCATCCCACCGGGTATACGAAATTCCTGAACAAACCGATCTATGGCGCAGACATTTCGTTTTCCGACAAAAAAACCCGCAGTTGGTTCATCATATATACCCGATAGCATAGTCATTGCAAACAATTCAATGCTTCCCGACCCCTTTGACCTGATCCGAATACCCGGTGAAGTATGCAAATCCTTCTACAACGACCTTGACTCTCCGTGGAAACAGGAGTAGAAATGTAGAAAAGACTCCTCCGCTGACGCAAACCGGGCTGCTGCCGAGTAAGTGCACAATGCATAGTGTCCGTACCATACCGGAATTAAAAAAGGCCTTGAAAAACAAGAACGCATTGCCTGATGGCGTACAAGGAACAGGAAAACAACTCCGGAAAGAATTTTATGGATCCGTCAACCAGAGAATTGGCTCACGAGATGAACAGCATACTGGCCATTATCCGGGAAGAGGCTGGATGGATAGAGGATATCCTTGGCAGAAAAGACATGCACAATCTTGCAAACTACGGGGAGCTTACACGCTCGCTAACCGAGATCATCCGGCAGACACTTTGCTGCAAGGAAATCGTTCAGGGGTTGCGCAGCTACCCTTCCGCTGACAAAGTGCCCCGGCAGACGCGGCACGACCTGAACAACCCGCTTGCGGTCATCCGTGAAGAGGCCGGGTGGATGCAGGATCTTCTGGGAAAAAACGATATAATAAAAAACGCGGATAATGATGAACTGACGAACTCTTTATCTGAAATCAAAAGACAGGCAATCCGTTGCAAAGAAACGACACAATGCATTGGAAGGGGTTCCGGGGACCCGGAATAGCCCCTGCCCCGGGCATTCCTCGAGAAATGTAAGGCAATACCATTAAAGGGGTGTGCCGGCTATCCCGGCACACCCCTTTAATGGTATTGGTCATTTATCGGGAAAAAAGATTTATCCGGCAAAATAATCCAGGATAAGCGGGTATATATAAAACAAAACGATTAAAACAGCGGCGCTCAGCGGCCAGAACCACCAGTTCTTTATAAATTGCGGATCCCAGGTGTTTTTACCCCGCGGCAGGTTGTGCAACGGCTTGAGCATCTGATACACAGGGTCTGTATTTTTGCCGCCATCTTCTTCAGGAGACGGATCTTTTACTCCGCCTTCAGGTTCAACGCCCGCATCCGTTTTATTTTCTGCCGAATCCCTTTTCTGGTGCATTACGTTTCCAAAACATCCCTAAAATGTGTACACAGTATGCCCGCCTGCCGTGAGTGTCAGAACCGGACCGATTTTTCAAGCTTGTCAAGCCGGCTCCGCTCTTCAGCTTTTTTCAATCTTTCGTCCCGCTCATTTTTCACTTCAAAGGCACCGTTGATTTTTAAAACCAGGTTGTCGATTTCACAAGGCTTCATGAGATAATCATATGCGCCGGTTCGCATTCCTTCGATAGCCGTATCAACGGTTCCGTGGCCGGTCAGCAGAACAACCTCGATACCGGGGTTCGATTTTTTGATTTCTGTAAGCGTTTCTATCCCGTCCAGCCCCGGCATCTTGATGTCCAGAACAATAATATCGACGCTGTTTTCCTTTACATAATCAATCGCTTCCATGCCACTGCCCAGATCCGCCACCTCAAAACCCTTTTCCCTGAGCCTTTTGGCAAGGGTTGTACGGAATCGTTCTTCGTCGTCCACCAGAAGCAGCCTGGGCCCGCTTTTTTGTCGACTATACATCTCATCCCCCTTTACGTGGTTTTAAAAATGACGCTTTCGTAAAACGCCCGATGCCTGCCCATTAATTAGTGCCTGAGCGAAAACCGTCTTTTTAGCCATTTTCTGTGTCAGACTCAAATTTTGAAGCATTCGCAAAACGTCGCGATCTGAAGGCTTTGTAAAAATTCCAACATCCGCGCCGACTCGAAAAATCCCGGGAACATAGGATGTGCTGACGAAGGAAGCGCATCATAAACGTCATTCTCTCGTGGGATTTGTTGCGGCGGTGTTTAAACGATGCGCTTCCTTCGTCAGCACATCCTATGCCCTCGACAAAAAAATCCCGATTTTCGTTCAGCCACTAATTCGGATCACCCTTAAAAAGAATATATTTTGCAAAACATTGCCGGTCAAGGAAAAAGACTTTCTGCCGTCATGAACGAAAAACGGCTTGCAGTGGTTTTGTCAATGGCAGCCGGTCTGCAAAACAACTATCTTCTCCATCCTGTTAAATTATTGCAAAAACAATGCCTGAAAACCAAGAACGCAATTAAGTGGCTGTATCCGCATTCCAAAGGCCGGGTTCAAAACGAAGCCAAACCCGGGGAGTCATTCATTCCCGCATCTGTCATTTTCCTGTGCAACCTCGTTGCTTACACCTGTAACCGAATACCGGACACTTTCTGCCCTCCGGGCCCAGTGAAAACAGGACCGCCCCCTGAAACCGGCGCCTCATGAATTCATCCCCCGCTCCGATCACCCGGCACCGCGTGCGTATTACCGGGAACAAGGCCATCAGGCAAACCTGCTTAACGAAACGATGGCATGTACATTGCACTGCAGACAATAAAAGCCCCTTTCTCCAAACCCATAACAGGAGATAGCTTTATGGCGGTCAATTTTCGCATTCAGCGCCACAGGAAAAACGATGAGCTTCACCTGAACCTGATCGGCGATTTTGACGGCAGTTCCGCGATGGAGCTGCTTCATGAACTTCGCCGGCATGTTGGCAAAGCCCGAAAAATATACGTACATACCTGTTTTATATCCTCCATGATACCATTCGGCGAAGAGGTATTCCAAAAACAATTCCGCCTTTCGGGTAAAAACCCGGACAAACTGGTTTTCACAGGCCGATACGGAAACAGGATGGCATTTCAGAAATGTGCCTGACAGGTAGCCAAACCAAAACCTTACCCGGCAGAAGTACGGAAAATGGACCGCATACTGATATTGGATGATCAGCCGCACCGGAGGGAGAAATTGTGGCGCTATCTTCGGGAGGCAGGCTATGAGACCGCCGCTTCAGGGACACCGGAACACATTGATCAGGATAGTCTATCCGGCATCGATCTTCTGTTGGTCAACTTTCACCCCGATGCGGAGCGCACATGGGACGCATATTTCCTCGCCAGGCAGGTACGCCCGAACCTGCCAGTCGTTGTCTATGCGGAAAACAACTACCAGGCATTCAGAAGTCTGAAACAGGTGGCGGATTCCGTTTGCAAAAGGGAAACGGAAGGCGGATGTGATTCCGGCCGGTGCATTCGCCGGTCCTGACCGGTTCAAAAAGCATCGGCGCCGTCCGGGGTTCAGGCATGATTGACAACGGTGACCATATTGGAAAACACCACGAACCCGGATTTTTCCCGCTTTTTCTTTGACGCGCGGGACCATGAGCTGCTTTCGATCGTCAACGAGATGGTCGAGGGAGACAAGTCCGTTCTGCACGAACAGCGGCGCTTCTTCCACCAGCTCCATCCGCGTGGAATCAAGGAAATGGCAGAATCCAGGGGGCTCAGAATCGCATATGCCGTGGCCCACCTGCTCGAATCCCTGGACACGGGCGAAGTGTCCCAGCGCATAAACGCTCTCAGGGCGCTGCGGGACGAGGCTCTGTTCAGTACGGACCAGGACCTGCAGATGAACACTGCCCGGGTCCTGATCGAAATCATGAAAGACCTCGTGCGTGCCGCCGGCAGCTATCCCCGCCAGCTTGAACTGGCCCATGATTTTCGCATGGCGGCTTCGGGCAAGCCCCGGATTGTCCGACTTTTCCTGAAAAAATACCGGCTGCTGGAAATGCCGGAAGAATGGAACCACCTTGCATTTGATGATCATGTGCATGACGCCAACACCAAGGGTCGAAAATCGGCAACCCACCTGATTATGGATGCATGGATCAAGGGAATCCGAAGGCTGCGGGTAATCTACTACAACTTTATCCGCCCGGACAGCGCCTCCGAACTCATGGAAGCAGCGGCCGTAATGGGAATCGAGGTCCGCATCGGCATCGAGTTTTCGGTTTCCTTTTACGACGGATTTGCACAGATCATATGGGTTCCCCGCGGATTTGCCGATGCCGGCGATTTCATCCGATTTTTATCGGACGATGCCGCAGACGCCCTCATGAACGACGGGGGTGAGGTATCGGATTTTCAGCGCAACCAGGTACTCGGCGTCCTGGAAACCTTTAATCGGGTTCACCGGCCCCTTATCGCCGAAAAATTTGAAATCGACCTTCCGGAACTCGAGGTTGCCGAATTTCTCTCCGGAATCGGCAGCGGCCAGGCATCCCTGCTCCACCTGGCCAAATTCATCCACCGCAAACTCATGCCGGCGTTTCAAGCGAAAACCGAAACGCTGCAAACAGTTTACGAAAGCTGCGAAAATGAGGAAAAAAGCCGCATCGAAGCCGTTATCCGGGAAATGGACCGCTTTGACATGGATGCCATCCATGATGTTTACCTGAAACCGGCGTTCGAAAAACAGCCGACGGAAGAACCGCCGGCCCTGATGCGCTCTTCGGCGCAGGAATTGATCGAACGGCTGGACCGGCTCCGGTCCGGCTATCGCATCACCCTGAACCTGACCCACATGAAGGTGGAGGATGTACTCGAGATTCTGTATGACTGCAAAGGGGTCATTACGCGCCTGGAAATCTTTAACCTCAAGGATCATGCCGACGGGATGACCGGGCATATCCCGGCGATCCACGAACTACAGCAGTCCATCAACACCGGCAACGTTATCCATCTGAAACGGATTATCACCGATATCATCCGAAGACTCGAGGCCGACCCAGAACCTGCCGCTAAAGCGCGCGTCCGCAAAATCAAAGAAATCCTGGCGGACATCGGGTCTTTTAAAGCTATGTATAAAAACAAATCGATCAAGGGCCGGATCGGCAGTGATTCAACGGGATATTCGCCACGGCTCTACGGAATGGGACTCGCCGTTCTGGACTCCCTGCCGCGGCGGGCCCGGAAACAGGTATTACGGGAACATGAAATGCCCCGCCTCGTTATCCCGTTCCATGTGGGCATTTCCTTCCGGGAAACCTGCCGTCTGGACAGCAGCCCAACCGGCTTCTTTTCTTTCCTGGCAGAGCAGGTGCGAAAAATACCGGGATGCCGACATTTCGGACTACCCTGCCACGAAGAGTGGGTTGCCCGGGTGGATTCCATCCGGATGTCAGAAAAGGGCAATATCATAACGCTGGGGGGAGTACACAAGGAAGCGTCAAACAACCTCGTTCCGGAGCCAAAGCCCGAAAAAACGCAGCCGCGCCGTCAGCCGTGGCGTTACCTGCAAACCCGATGGAAAAATCTGTTAAAGCTGACTGCCGGATTCCTGCCCGCATTTTTCACTTTTCTGCTGACCCATGAATGGTGGGTGCTCATGTTTTTCGGAGCATTCCTCTGGTTCGGCATTACCGGGATCCGAAACATTCTTCAGGCCGTTGTCGCAGGCGGCGGCATCCACCGATCCTCCCTGCTGCGCTGGAATGATTATATCAGTTGGGAACGACTGGTTGACTCGCTCATGCTTACCGGCTTCTCCGTCCCCCTTCTCGACTATCTTGTCAAAACGGTGATCATGGACAACGGGCTTGGTGTAACGACAGAGACCGGCCCCCTGATTTTGTATTCGACCATGGCGCTTGTCAACGGGATCTACCTGACCGGCCACAACCTTTTCCGCGGCCTTCCGCGGGAAACGGCGTTTGCCAATTTTTATAGAAGCGCCCTGTCCATCCCCGTTGCTTACGCATTGAGCCGTTCACTGGGAGTTTTACTGGCTTTTGCCGGGGTGACGAGCGTCAGCATGATTCTGCAGAGCTGGGCTGCAGTGATTTCGAAATTTTCTTCCGACCTGGTTGCCGGTTTTATAGAAGGCGCGGTCGACCGGGCAAAAAATATCCGGAACCGGGTAAAGGATTACCAGCAGCGCATGAACCAATTTTCGGAGGTATACGCGAAACTGGAAATGCTTTTTCCCGAAACCGATGTCCATGAGATGCTCGAAAGACCCCGGCAATGGTTCGAATTACCGGATCCGGCCTTAAAGGACCTGCTCCGGATCATGATCATCAATGCCCTGGATCTTTTGTACTTCTGGATGTATCAGCCGCGGGCCAGGACGGCTTTTTCCAGCCTGCTGGCGAATATGCCGGCGGAACAGCGCCGCGTCATTATCCAGGCCCAGAAAATCCTCGGCATGGAAAGAGAAATCAGCCAGATGTTTATCGACGGCATCGCCGGACGGAATTTCTCAAGACCTCTTGCATTTTATCTCGCGCAGTCCGGGAACTATCTCGATGCCGTTGACCAGCTTAACCAATCGATTGAAAGCATTATGCCCCCCAAAAAAAGGAGACCCTGCAATGAATAATCAAAACAAGCTGCTGGTACTGCTGGACGGGTCCGAACGCGCACTGGATGCCATACGATATATCGCATCCATGAAAAACCTGACATCCATGAGTGTTGTTGTACTTTATAACGTATATGCCCATCTCCCCCAGGGCTATCTCGATATGGAAAGACAACCCGAAACCCATGAGGAAAAAACCCGGATCGACTCCTGGCGCAATCTCCAGGAAACGGGGCGAATGCAGTACATGAAGCGTGCCGAGAAAATGTTGAAAGACGTCGGCATCGCAGACGTTGAAATCCAGGTGCGAAAAATCGTCCGGGGCGTTGCCAGGGACATCCTGGCGGAAATCCATGAAGAGTATCTCGCTGTGGTAATGACAAAGCGCGGAATGGGCCTTCTCGCCGGTCTTCCCGTCGGCAGCGTCGCCAACAAACTGCTGCAGAACATATCCGTTACGCCGGTGATCCTGGTTGCCGAAGGCGCGGATCCGAAGCGGCTGCTACTGGGCGTTGACGGATCCGAGAATTCCATGCGGGCGGTTTCCTTTGCAGGCAAGGTACTGGACAGCGGACATGCCATCGAATTGGTTCATGTTATCAGAAACACGCCCGACCCGGATATCATGATGTCTCAGACGGATATCGAGCGCATAAAAACCGATATGGAAGCAACCTTTGAAAAAATGCGGGAGGAACTCATAAAAAAAGGAATACCCGCCGAAAATATATCCCAGGAAATCATTGAGGGCGAGTCCAGCCGTGCGGGAGCCCTCCTCCTGGCAGCCGGCCGGAACGGCTGTGGCACGATTGTTATCGGAAGGAAAGGTCTTTCTATGACCCGAGACTTCTCCATGGGACGGGTCTCTACCAAGATCACCCAGATGAGCAGCAACCATGCGGTATGGATAGTATAGGCCAGTCTGCCATGCGCGAGCAGCCATCATAAAACTTTTGCATGAATCTCCAAAACAGCCTCGACAATCATTAGAAACATCTTGTCTATCCTTTTTCGGGCCGCGGGGGTAATCCCGAAACCGGGGCCAAAGGCGTCCCCCTGAACGGAAAAAACCCACGCCGGCAGCTTTTTGTAATACGATGACCGGGCCAGACCAACAATGGATTCCGGATTCAGAAAATCCGTTTTTACATGGTTTTCAAGCGCTTCCGGCAGAACACGACTGCAGCGCCACCCCCCCTCCAGAACATCTCCTGTGGCAACAACAAAAATAACCGAATGCGCATACTTTAGCTCCATGGCAATTTCCGGGCTCAATCGGGGTTTTGTCAGAAACCGGAAACAATCGGAGACATGGAGTACGCCCGCCAGCCTCTCGACAACAAACGGCCCGATTCCGTCATCCCGGCGCTGTTTGTCGCCACAACCGACAATCAGTATC
>SL_3KL_010_SEDDRAFT_10005948_pt1 | contig 10922 bp, 5 predicted proteins | sample SodLakKL_010_SED_2_FD_10381 | JGI IMG/M metagenome (IMG submission 10381)
CAAAAAAAAACGTTTATATAAAAAGGAAAACAGGATGAGCGGGTTTTAATGCCCACCCGTTTTCCATTATTACCGCATACACTTCCCGAATGCAACGACAATGGTTGAGGGATCTTGGTATGTCATTTGCCACTTTTTTGGCAATGAAAAAAACCCAGTGGAAAAACCTAACCTTTGGATAACAAATCCCAAACAAATTGAAGGAGATAAAAGTTAAGCAAGGCTATTTTTTTTCAAAAGACACGATGTGGTTTTCGATGGCGTAACGGATCAGTCCGATAACGGATTTGGCACCTGTTTTAGAAAAGATGTTCTTACGGTGGGTTTCAACAGTCCGTTCACTGATGTAAAGGCTTTTGGCAATTTCCGGGTTAGAATATTCTTTGGCGATTAAGGTCAGGATCTCCCTTTCTCTTGCCGTTAGCAGGTTTTTGGCATCGTTTGGAGAGGATACAAGTTCTTCCAGGCTCCCGATTTTATTAAATACGACATCCTGGATTTCGCTGCCCAGGAATTTCTCGCCTTTGGCAACCGTGGTGATGGCCCGGATTAGCTCCTGCAGGTTTGCGGCTTTCAGGATATACCCGTGGGATCCGCTTTTGATCATTTTTTCAACGTACTGAAAGTCATCGTACATGGTAAGGGCCAGAATTCTGGCATCAGGCTGCTTTTTCAGAAGCATGGGGGTGAGCTCAATGCCTGAGATCTCAGGCATGTTAATGTCTACCAGGTATACATCGGCTTTGATCTTGTCGGCTTTTTCCAGAAAATCTTTTGCAGAAAGTGAAAAGCCCATCAATTCAATTTCAGGTTCATCAGAAAGCAAAGAGTATATTCCTTCAACAAACAACTTGTGGTCATCAATAACGTAAACCTTGATTGGATTCATTTCTTATTATGCTTTCTTTAAAAACGGAACAATAATGGTTACAATGGTTCCCCTTCCCGGGGCACTGTCAATATAAAAATCTCCTTTGAGTCCTTCAATGCGTGAGACCGCACTTTTCAGGCCAATTCCTTTTTTTACATTGATAATATCCGGATCAAAGCCTTTTCCATTGTCTTCAATCATGATGGTGAGGTCTTCTATGGTTTGGATCACCTGTATGTTGATCTCCGATCCATGGGCATGGCGCATTATGTTGTTCAGCACCTCCTGGATGCTCCGAAACAAAGCGTGCTCCACATAAGGTTCCATCTTCCCGTTCAACCCGATCATTTCTACCGATACCCTGTAAGTGCTGGTTTGATCCAGTTTCCTGATCAAATCCTTTACAGCCTCCTCGAAGCCTTTTTCCAGCAGGACCAGGGGGGCCATGTTGTTGGAAATTTGCTTCATTTCTTTGAGCACTTCGTTGATGGTCCCTTCGGTATTTACCAGGATCAGTTTTTTTCTTTCCTGCGAGAGGTTTTCTTTTTGCAACAGTGCGGTTACGTTAAGCTTTGCCAGGGAAAGCAAAGGGCCAACCCCATCATGAAGTTCAAACCCCAGTCGTTTTCTTTCGGTTACCTCTGCTTCCAGGGCAGCCCGGGCCCGCTCTTCCGTCATCCGGATGTTGGCTGCATCCAGCTTGCTGCGTTCGCGCTGTCGTATCTTGTTCAGGTGCAGGCGATAGGAGAGGAAAACGATGATCAGCACAGCAACAAAACTTATGGATACAAAAACCAGCATGGTGTTTTTTCTGCTCAGCAGCAGCTCCTGTTTTTCTATCTCTCTAAGGTTTTTCTCTGCGGCATGCTGGAGCTCCAGATTATACACCTGGTGCAGGCGGTTTTCGTTGATGGTCTTGCTTTTCAGTTCATTGTAAATGCGGTAATGCTCCAAAGACTCTTTGTGTTTGCCCGCTTCATCATAAATGGACGAAATGATGTTATGGGCTTTATACTGCATTTTGGTGTTGGCCGTTACCTTTGCAATTCTAATGGCTTTTTCTGCATTCTTCAGGGCCTCAAAAGGCTCTCCTTTTTGGAAACCAACCGCCGCCAGGCCCAGATAGGCAGAAGCCCTTCCGTTATCAAAACCTACTTCTTCTGCTATGGCCTTGCTTTTTTCAAAAAACCCCCGGGCTTTTTCATGTTTTCCGGTTTCAAGATAGGCGTTGCCTAAACCTTCCAATGAAATGCACAGCCCGTATTTGTCCCGGGTCAGCTGTTTCAGATCCCTTGAAGTATAAAGGTAGTGCAGGGCAGAGTCCGGCATTTCCAGATGAAGATAGGAAGTCCCGATGTTGGTAAGGGCCGCACCCATCCTGATGCTGTCGCCTATTTCTTCATAAGTGGAAAAGGCTTGCCAATAATAATTTTGCGCCTTTTTAAAATTGTCCAGATCAACGTAGATGAGCCCAATGTTATTCAGGGTATTGGCTTTATATCCTTCAAAACCGCCAAGGTCGTAATACTCCAACGCCTGGAAAAAATTGATCAATGCATCTTTGTAATTCCCGATGCTCCAATAGGTAACTCCAATGTTGTTGCAACTGTTCCCTAATTGTTCGTAATTTTCTATGTTAGCGGAAAGTGTCTGAGCCTGAAAAAAATAATACAATGCGCTGTCATGGGCTGACTGCACTTCATGAATGGAGCCAAGAAGGTTCAGGGCCCGGATTTGCCAGAGCTCCCGGTTTTCCTCTTCGGCTTTGCGTAATGCCGTTTTGGCAGCAATGTGCGACGTTTCTGGCTGGAGGTAAAGGTATTCGCGCCCAATCCGGATCAAGCTGTCCACAGAAATCAAATCCCCGTCAACCTCTTCAGAAACTTTGTAGTCAACACGATAATTGCCGTTTGAATTGCTTTCTTCTCCATAAAAGAGAAAAAGCAAAAAGACCAAACCGGCAAAATATTTTTTTAAATTATGCATTAGCTTTTTAAAACCTGATGGGAAAAAAATCAAAACCAGGAACAAATTTATACATTGACTTTCAACCAGAAAAACAAAAAAACGCCTTTTAAAAAAAATACCCTGTTCAGGGTATTAAACCCTGAAAAAAATTACACCATTCATGGTATTGTAACTGGAAAAAATTCAAGGTTATTTTGTATCGCTAAAGATTATAGTTCAGAAACCAGTCTATTTACAAAACAATACCCAATGAAACACAAAATCCTTTTAATTTCACTTTCAATTGTTTTTTCTGTCTTAACGGCAACGGGACAAACCCTGACACCTTACCTGATTTCCTCGGGTGGTGACCATGCGGCGGGTGAACAGGTGACCCTCAGCTGGAGTATTGGAGAGCTTGCCATTGAGACTTTTCAGGCCGCTGATTCCTGGCTGACCCAGGGCTTTCATCAGGGCGGCCTGGATATCATAAACTCTTATGAAGCTTTGCCGTTGGATTATGAAATTTCGGTATTTCCCAATCCTGTGCAGGACTTTTTAACCTTGCAGGGGACTTTTGAAGACCCCTCGCAGATGGGATACCGGATTTTTGACTTTCAGGGAAGACTGCTGGCTGAAAAACAACTGGACGGAAAAAACACCATTATTTCTTTCGGAGGCCTGGAACCATCTGTTTATTTTATTAAAGTAATACAGAAAAACCAGGTGGTGAAAACATTTAAAATTGTAAAACACTAACAACATTAACTTTTTACTATCATGAAAAACCTTTTTCTCACTTTTTTTGGAATTGTATTTTTAAACCTTTGCCTGCCGGCCCAGGCACCCGAAGGGTTTAACTACCAGGCCGTGGCCCGGGATGAAGCCGGCCAACCCATTGCAAACCAGTCCGTCGGAATTCAAATTGGCATTCTTGAAAACAGCGCCGAAGGAGAGTTGGTTTACCAGGAAACCTTTTTTCCGGAAACCAATGAGTTTGGCCTGGTGAACCTGCTTGTTGGACAGGGGCAGGCTGTTTTCGGAGACTTTTCGGAAATTCAATGGGGTGATGCAGCTTATTTTGTTGAGGTGGGCATGGATCCCGACGGGGGATCAAACTTCAGCCCAATGGGGGTTTCCCAGCTGATGAGCGTTCCCTATGCACTGCATTCGCTTTCTGCAGCCAATGTATTCAGTGGCGACTATAACGATCTTGAAAACGCCCCGGATCTTGGGCAATATGTTTCCATCGAAGGCGCCCAGGATGGTGACCTCCTTTATTTTCAGGGAGAAAACTGGAATCGCCTTCCTATTGGAGAGGAGAACCAGGTAATGATTGTTAAAAACAATATTCCCCAATGGGCCAGTGTTTCCTTCGGAGATACCGACCTGTTTCCACCGGCCGTGGAAATTACTTCCGTCAGCGGGATAACTCCTGAAAAAGCCACTATTAATGCCGACGTTACGGATGACGGTGGCGCCAACGTTACCGACAGGGGCATTGTATGGGGATTAAACGAAAACCCCGGCTTTGATGACAATGTGACCCAGGAAGGCTCCGGGACAGGTACGTTTAGCATTACCCTGGAGGACCTCGAAGAAGAAACCACCTATTTTGTGAGGGCTTATGCCACCAATGGAATCGGCACTTCCTTCAGCAGCCAGCAATCCTTTACCACCCTTTCAGAGAGCGATACAACGGGTACGGTTACCGATATTGACGGAAATGTATATAATACCGTAATGATCAATGACCTTTGGTGGATGGCCGAAAACCTTAAAACCACGAAATACGACAACGGCGATGACATTGCAACAGGCTATTCTGAAGATGATTGGGTAGATCTTACCAAAGGAGCCTGGGCCTATTTTAATGATAATAGTGACTGGGATCCCATATATGGAAAGCTTTACAACTGGTATGCTGTTGATGACCCCAGAGGCCTGTGTCCAACCGGTTGGCGAATGCCTACCGATGATGAGATTAAGGACTTGCGGGACCTCTATGGAGGCTTCCAGGAGGCCGGGGGAGCGCTCAAAGAAACCGGCACCGCTGAAGATGGTGACGGGTACTGGCGTGAACCCAATGAAGGCGCTACCAACATCACCGGATTTACTGCCAGACCGGGTGGAGCCCGGATCTACGGTGTGTTCTTTAACAGAGAAACCACCGGCTATTTCTGGACTGGTGACCAATTTGATGATGATGCTGCCAGGAACTATCTGATGGTTTATGATACCTCTTCCTTGTTGAGACATATTTATCAAAAGCATTATGGTCTTTCGGTAAGGTGTGTAAAAGAGTAATAAAAACACCTAGAACTGCTATGGCAGTTCCGGTTACTTTCCATTATCCATAGCTGGCAGACTTTCCTTCTTTCCGGGGTGAAAACCCCGGAGAAGGAACAGTCTGTATCTTTCCCGAAGCAACTCCTTAGTGTTCTGAAAGCTTTTGCTTTCAAGGAAGACGAAAAAACCGGCAAACCGGAGCCAATTTTTTAACCAAAACCAACAATGAATTTATGAGAAAAGAATTACTACTTTCTGCTGTCTTTTTGCTGATCCTGACCATGCTCTTCAGCTTCTCCGTTCAGTCCGATACTGGAGGTAAAAAGGCGACCATCTCCGACTTTCCCCACCTGGAAAATTTTTCTGATGTCGATCCGCCGGAGCTACCGGCCGGATGGTCAAAAATTGTATCGCATCCTGATAACACTTCTGTTAGGGTGGAAACCACCATTTCAGGCTCTCCCGTTTCCGAACCCAATCAGGTGCGCCTGGATAACGATGATCATGAAGATGCGGTGGTCATGCTTGTTTCTCCACCCGTTGACAATCTGGATAATGTGCGGGTAAGTTTTTATGCCCGGGCGAATCTGATCACCAGCCTTCCCGACCTGGTGATCGGTACCATGGGCGATCCTGCGGACCAGGGTACCTTTTTACCTTTTGACACCATTGCCGGAGGGGATGACCTGACCAATTCTTTTGACCAGTACCATGTGACCTTTGATTCCTCTGTTGGAGATAACGCGCACCTTGTTTTTCAGCATGCCGGAACCCCCTCAGGTCTGCGCACCATTTATATTGACGATATCCTGCTGATGGAAGCTCCCACCGGTCCGGTTATGCTGGTGGAACCCACCAGCTGGGATTTCGGCAAGCTTGCCATGGGAGATGTTTCTGATGAGGCAACTTTTGAAATCTCCAATGTGGGTATCGGAGAACTTGTTTTAAGCCCTGAAGATATATCCCTAACGGGCCCCGATGCGGATCGCTTTCTGCTGGACAATCTGGACCAAACAGTTGAGCTTGGGGCTTTTGAATCAACAGCGATCAGTCTGGCTTTTGCACCGGAAGGTCCCGGTCAGAAAAATGCAACATTGAACATCCTTGACATGGAAATTCCTTTAACAGGAGAAAGTGTGGATCCTGCTATAACAGAATTTCCGCATTTTGAAGATTTTAATAAGACATCCTCTCCCGACCTCCCTTTGGGATGGAGTGCCATCGTTGACAATCCCGATCACAGCAATGCAACCGTTGAAACCACCACAACGGGTTCCCCGGTTTCTGAGCCCCAGCATGCAAGGATCTTTTCCAATAGCTATGAGCACCAGAACGTTATGCTCATCACACCTCCTACCGTCAATCTGGAAGAAAAACGTATTCGCTTCTGGGCGAGGTGCAACACTTCCACAAATATCCCGGATTTAATCGTTGGTACCATGAGTGATCCGGAGGATGCTTCCACCTTCAATGAGTTTCAGGTTATTAAGGCAGATGACGAGCTAACCAGTGATTACCAGGAATTTGTTGTTGTTTTTGATAACACAGTTGGAGAAGACCTGCACATCGCTTTCAGGCATGGCGGAACACCAAGCTGGTCGCGCAGCATTTATATCGATAACTTTTTGCTGGAGGTGATGCCGGACGCACCGGTATTGGTTGTAGATCCCGATTCATGGGAGTTTAACCAGACCCAGGTTGGGGCCACCTCTTTCCCGAAGGATTTTACCATCTCCAACGAAGGGGTGGGTACCCTTTCCATCTCTCCGGAAGATATTAGTATTTCCGGAGATGATGCGGGAAGATTTATTTTACATAACATTACTGAAACCATTCATCTGGAAGCTTTTGATTCCGAGACCATTAGTGTGGAGTTTGCCCCGGAGGCTGTTGGCCTGAAAGAAGCCGTGCTTGAAGTAAAAGAATTTCAGGCTCCTGTTAGCGGAGTGGCATTTGATGCAACCATAACCGAATTCCCTCACCTGGAAGACTTTTCGGATGTTGAAGAACCCGACCTTCCATTGGGTTGGACAAAGATTGTGGACAATCCGGATATGTCAGGGGCAAAAGTGGTAACCACTTCCGATGATGATCCTTTTTCCGGGCCCAGTCATGTTCAAATCCATTCCAACGATTACGACAACCAGAGCGTGATGCTGATCTCCCCCCCTGTTGAAAATCTGGAAGAAAGACGAATTCGTTTCCGGGCAAAATGTGACCGGACAACCAATATTCCCGATTTGATTATTGGTACCATAGGTGACCCTTCGAACGAGGATACTTTTATCGCGGTTGATACCATTAAGGCAGATTACCTGACAGACAGCTACGATTCCTTGTTTACGGTTCATTTTGGCCCGGTGAAAGGAGAGGCTCAGTTCGTGGCCTTTCGACATGGCAGCTCACCTAGCTTCAACCGGTCCTTGTTTTTGGATGATATTCTTATCGAATCCATTCCGGACGAACCCCTGCTGGTTGTGATTCCTGCAGAGGAAGTTGATTTCGGATTACAACAGATCGGTACTTCCTCCGAACCCCAGCAGTTTGTCCTTTACAACGACGGTGGCGGTACCCTGAGCATTGGGCCGGATGACATAAGCATTACCGGTTTGGATGCAGATGATTTTGTGCTGAACAATCTTTCCGAAACTGTTTTTCTGGAGTTTGGCGAATCTGCGGATATTTCCGTGGCTTTCTCTCCCGAAGAAGTTGGTGAAAAGCAAGCCACTCTGGAAGCCAAAGAGGCAAACATCCTCTTAACAGGAGATGCGCAGGACGCCACCATTACTGAAACACCCCACTTTGAAGATTTTTCGGGAGCAGAACCACCGGCATTTCCTTTTGGGTGGAACAAGATTGTGCATAATCCGGGTTTTGGTTCGGCAACTGTTGAAACAACCACCAGCAACTCTCCTGAATCCGACCCCAATCATGCAAGACTTTATTCTAATGATAATGAAGAGCAGGATGTAATGCTGATCTCCCCACCGGTGGAAGACCTTCATTTGATGCGTATCAGCTTTTTGGTAAAATGCAACAGTGCAACCAATGTTCCCGATCTGATCGTTGGCAGCATGAGCGATCCGTTTGATGCTGACACTTTTAACCCCGTGGATACCATTCCTGCAGAAAGCATAACCACCAGCTACGATGAATCATTTACCGTAAACTTTGTTAGTGCTGTGGGCAATGACATGTTCATTGGCTTGAGGCACGGAGGGACTCCCAATTGGGGTAGATCCCTTTTTATTGACAACTTCTTGCTGGAAACCATTCCGGATGAACCCATTTTGGTGGTAACTCCTGATGGGTTTGATTTTGGCATGCAGCAAACCGGAACCACTTCATCGGCTCAGGCATTTACCATTCTTAATGACGGGGGCGGCACCCTTACGGTTGGGCCGGATGATATCAGCATCACCGGAACGGATGCCGGAGACTTTGTATTGAGCAACCTTGCGGAACCGCAGGATCTTCAAGCAGGGGAAACTGCAGAGATCAGTGTTGCTTTTGCCCCGGAAGAAATAGGGAATAAAACCGCCAATCTGCAGATCCTCGATGAAAGTATTGCCATTACCGGAGAAGCTTTTGATGCCACAGTTACTGAATTTCCCTGGGAAGAAGGTTTTGAAGCAGACTGGGTTGGAGAGCCGCAAGCCCCCATGGGTTGGACCTATGTGGACGGAAACGTGGGTTCCTATTGGGAACAAAGCAGCGTACAATCCAATACCGGAGATTATTCTGCACGCTCCTACAACGGCTCAGCTTCAAACTACCTGGCAGATGAATGGCTGATTACCCCTCCCATTGATCTGGATGAACTGGACGAAGCCATGCTTTATTTCTTTGGATATTCCAACAGGTCGCCCGATGGGGTTAAAGAAAACATGCGCATCCTGATCCTGGATCAAACCTACGATAACACAACCGAGCTGCATGATAATGCCAGCCTTTTGGAAGTCATTCCATTCTCCCAGGACTGGGAGCAATATACTGTCTGCCTGGAGGATCACAGCGGCACAAAACACATTGCGTTTAATTATTACCTCACCGAAGACGATAATGCCGGGTTTAACTGGATCTACATTGATGATGTGTTGATCGATGAAGCTCCCGAAACCTTTGAGGTGACCTTTACCGTAACGGATGATTCTGCCGCGGAGAATCCCCTGGAAGGAGCTGCTGTTGAAGTGAATAACATGGACCCGGTGTTTACCGGTGAAAACGGATTGGCAGTGATTGATCTCATTAATGGAACCTATACGGCACAGGTTAGCAAACCGGGTTTTGAAGAAGCTGAAGTAAACTTTACCGTGGAGGATGAATCACTGATGCTTGAGGTAACCCTTTTTCAAAAAGTTTTTGCGCTCAGCCTTGAAGCAAGTCCTGAACAGGGCGGAACCGTGTCAGGGGAAGGAGACTTTGAAGCGGACCAGGAGGTGACCATATTGGCAAAAGCCAATGATGGCTACCTTTTTGTGAACTGGACTGATTCTGCCGATGAAGTGGTGAGTACAGATGCAGAGTATACTTTCGATATGCCATGGGAAGACCTGTTGCTGGTTGCAAATTTTGAAGAAGCACTACATCCCGTAACGTTTATTGTAGCGGAAGCGGGCGGTTATTGAAGGGGCCCTTATTTCCATTAACGGATATGACGATCTGTTTACCGATCAGAACGGGCAGGCCACAATTGAACTGGAAGACGGTGCCTATTCTGCCATTGTATCCAAAAACGGGTACGTTAATGAGCAGGTACCCTTCATTGTTGATGGTGAAGAGAAATCCATTGAAGTACTCATGACCGATATTATCGAAGAACCCTTCAACCTGGATGTTGTTACAGAAGGTCTGGAGGAAGGCGAAGCCCTCTTTTTATGGAACTTAAGCGATGCTGTGCCATTCTACGAAGGATTTGAAGGGGGCACCATGCCCGCTGAATGGGACCAGGTGATCACCAACGACAACCCAAGTGGCCCCATTACCTCTACCTGGACGGTTAACGACCATTCCAGCGAAGATTATGAACCATTTGGTGATTATCATGCAGGATTGTGGTGGAACCCTGCCCACCAGGATGAATGGCTTATCTCTCCCGAAATTTCAATTGAATCCGGATTTGAACTGGAGTTTTGGTCCGTGGTATTCCTCGGTTCGGAGCACGATGACCATTATTACGTTAAAGTTTCCACCGACGGGGGAGATACCTGGTCGGTACTTTGGGATGCTTCTGCCCAGACCGGTGGCTGGCATTATTATGAATCTCCATTCGTGATTGATCTGGATGAGTATGCAGGACAGGATGTCCGAATCGCTTTCAATGCAGTGGACGGGCCTGCCAATGGCGGACTTTGGTATATATGGTTTATTGATGAGGTTTCTGTTGGGCCCGAAGATGCACGAAGCCAACTGGCCATCAACCGCTTTAGCCGCCGGAGCAATGCCGGAAATACTGCAAGTGAAGATGGTGAACCTTTCCGGATTGCAAGAGATGGATCGGCCGTCAGCAATCCAGGTATGCCTGAAACAATCCGCGCATTTACAGGATACAATGTTTTCCTCAACGGGAACCTTGTAGCTGAATCGATTGAAGAAACAGAATACCTGTTTACAGACCTTTCTGAAGGAGAACATACTGCCGGGGTGCAATCGGTATACACAACCGGGTCTTCCGATGTGGTAGAAATTGAATTCGAGATCGAGCCTGAGCTTTATACCGTTACCTTCAATGTAACAGACGAAGACAATGAACCTATTCCTGATGCCATCATCATCTTTGACGGAGAGGAACACGATGCCGGTGAATACGTATTCA
>SL_3KL_010_SEDDRAFT_10005949_pt1 | contig 10921 bp, 7 predicted proteins | sample SodLakKL_010_SED_2_FD_10381 | JGI IMG/M metagenome (IMG submission 10381)
TAAGCAAAAAGCCTTTAAAAAGCATAAAAAAAGACATGGAAGTTATACTTTTTACCCCTTTTATTCATTTGCCGGAAGTTGTAAAAATAGTTAAGGGGGTTGAAAATGTTTTTGCAGGAGCCCAAAACTGTTATTCAAAACCTTCAGGAGCATATACCGGAGAGGTTTCGGCTTCAATGATAAGGTCAACAGAAGCTACTCATGTTTTAATTGGTCATTCTGAAAGACGAAGCTTGTTCTCGGAAAAAGATGAATTCTTAGCTGAAAAAGTATCAACAGCTTTGGATAATGACCTTAAGGTAGTCTTTTGCTGTGGGGAGAACTTAAATGAAAGAGAAAATGGCAACCATTTTGAAGTTGTTAATAAGCAAATTTATAACGGATTATTTTGGTTAGATGAAGAGCAGTTTCATAATATAATTATAGCTTACGAGCCGGTTTGGGCTATAGGAACAGGAAAAACAGCGTCGCCGGAGCAAGCGCAGGAAATGCATAAATATATTAGAGGTCTTATAGAAAAGAAATATGGGGAAAATGTATCCGATAATATCTCCATTTTATACGGAGGCAGTTGTAATTCAAAAAATGCTGAAGAACTTTTTGAAAATAATGATGTTGATGGCGGATTAATAGGTGGAGCTTCTCTTAAACCGGCTGAGTTTTTTAAAATTATTCAATCATTTTAAGTTTTATGGATTATAAGGAAGTCGTATTTAAAGTAGAACCACGTGACCCTTGGTGTGATTTACTTATTGAAATGCTTGCGGAAATCGGTTATGAAAGTTTTCAGCAAACAGAGCAAGGGTGTAAAGCGTATATCACTTCAGATTTGTTTGATGAAAGCAAATTAATCAATATTAATCCCGGAATGCCATTAAATAAAAAAGTGGATGTAAAGTATCAATTACAAGACATTGAAGATATTAACTGGAATGAAGAATGGGAAAAGAACTATGAGCCGGTTATAATTAATAATAAGTGTTATATAAGAGCTCCCTTTCATCCGCCAAAAGAAAATATTCCATTTGAGATTATAATTGAACCTAAAATGTCTTTCGGTACAGGGCACCATAGAACTACATCGTTGATAGCAGAATATTTGCTTGAAGCTGATTTTAAAGGTAAAGATGTGTTGGATATGGGTTGCGGAACGGGAGTTTTAGCTATAATTGCAGCAAAAAGAGGAGCGAAAAATGTTACGGCAATTGATAATCATATTTATGCTTTTGAAAATACAATTGAGAATATGAATAATAATAATGTAAAAATTAAAGTTATTCATGGAGATAAAGGTGAAATTGGAAATCAAAAATTTGATGTTATAATTGTAAACATTACCAAAAACACGATAATTGAGGATATTAAAGAATATTGTGAGGCTTTAAACCAGGAAGGAGTAATGTTTATGAGTGGATTCTTTGAAAAAGATATAGTTGACATTGAAAAAAAAGCAAAAGAGCTCGGCATGGAGTTTGTTAGCAAAAGAACTAGAGACCGATGGGCTTCGATTAAACTACATAAAAGTTAAGTATAGGCAATCTTAATAAATAATTTATATCATGTTTTTAAAAAAATATTTTACTGTAATATTAGTTTTATTTTGTTTCGGTTTTAGTAATTATATAAAAGCTAATACTAATGAGGAGGAAAAAGAGGTCATAAAGGATTCTTTGCTCGTAGAGTTAAGAGATAAATTCTATGATGTTGAAGCAAGATATTCTGATACAGCCAAGGCTATGGTTGACACTTTTATGACTATTTGGATGCAGGGAGCATTTGATGATAAACAAAAAATGCTTGTAGAAAAAACCTTTAGTGGTTTTCAGAATATGCGGATGAGAACCTGGCCGGATAAAGGACTTTACTTAAATGTATTACTCGAAACTATAAATACTCAAAATTCGGATGTAAACTTTATTGCTATACATGATAGTTTTGAAGGATTATTAAATATACGTAATCAAAGACATTTTATTGAACTATTAGAACATTTACAGAAAATTACAAAAAATAACACTTTATTTGAAAGTCGTGCAGTTAAATGGCAATTTAACAGCGATGATTATTATTTCAAGCATGATTCGGTTTTAATGGTTTATTTTGATGATGAGGGTGAATTGTCTTGTTTTTCAAGAAATGATACTATGAGAATAATTAAAACAACCGGGAGATATTTGCTTGCTGATAATAAATGGATTGGAAATAATGGTAGATATACATGGGAGCGCATGAAATTAGATAAGGAAAAGATTTATGCCGAATTTGACAGCTATACCATTAATCTTTCAAGGGCACAATTTGAAATTGACTCTGTTAGATATTATAATTTCTATTACTTTACAGAACCTTTGAAAGGAAATTTAAAAGAAAGAATGGTTGCTGATATTTCGATACAAGATGCAAGATATCCACTATTTACTTCTTATAGGGCTATTCATGAGATTGAAGATCTTTTTAATAATATTGAATACATAGGAGGATTTACGATGTCAGGGCAAAGAGTTTTGGGTACAGCTGCAGATAACAGGAATGCCGTTATAAATATATATAGAAATGATTCTTTATTTGTTACAGCTAGATCGAACCTTTTTAGTATGAGAGAAAACGCAATAACTTCTGAAAGGGCTGCAGTTAGTTTTTATTTGGCAGGAGATTCTATTTATCATCCCGGTATAATTATGAGGTATGATAATAATGATACTATTTTTTCAATGACAAGAGATAAAAAAGGAATGGCGCAAGCTCCATTTCATAATACTTATCATGGGATTGACATGTATAGCGATGCAATTTTTTGGAATTTGAATGAACCTTCAATAGAGATAAAAAGTGGAGGACGACAATTCAGTGATGATAATGAAGCAGTTTTCGAATCTAATAATTTTTTTGATGATTTAAGATATAGGCGAATGCAAGGCATTGAGGATGTTCATCCACTTGTAAGACTCAGTAGATATTCGCGTGAAAGAGATTCCAGAGAGTTCGCTATATCTGATTTTGCAAGGCACATCAGGGTTGATCCGGCATCTGTTAAAAGACAATTAATTGAGTTTTCTCATTTTGGATTTGTTTCGCTGGATTTGGATGCCGAAGTAGTAACAGTAAATGACAGATTATTTCATTACACTATGTCTTATGCAGGAAGCACAGACTTTGATGTGATTAGAATTGAATCAAATGCTAATCTTAATGGAGAAATTAGTTTGCATAATTTGGATCTCAGAATATATGGAGTTGAAAGAATTCCATTGAGCGATTCTAAAAATGTTGTAATTTATCCTTTTGGACAACAAGTTACAATGCATAAAAATAGAGATATGAATTTTCATGGAAAAGTTGAATCCGGTTTATTTGAATTTTATGGAAGGGAGTTTGTTTTTGACTATGATGATTTTAAAATTGAGCTGAATGACACGGATTCGCTTAGCTTTAGTGTGAGATCCCACGAGCCTGATTCAAGAGGCAGGTATTCTCTTGTTCGTGTAAGAACAGTTCTGGAAGGTCTCAATGGAGAAATTTTAATTGATCACCCGAATAATAAATCCGGAAATATGCCATATCCGAGATATCCCATTTTTAATAGTGAAAGTGAATCTACGGTTTATTACGACAGAGATTTTATTCATAATGGCGCTTATACTCGTGAGGATGTATCTTTTCAAATAACTCCTTTTTCTATAGACAGCCTTGATCATGCTACTACTGAAAATATTGCTTTTGATGGCGTTGTTATGTCAACCGGAATATTTCCGGATTTTGAAGATTATTTGACAGTCCAAGAAGATTACTCATTGGGTTTTAGTACAAAAACACCTGATGAAGGGTATCCTATATATGGAGGGAAAGCTAATTATTTTGGTGAAGTTAGAATGAGTTATGAAGGACTGAAAACACCAGGAAGGCTGGAATATTTAAATGCGACAGTAGAATTAAAAGAAATGATAATGTTCCCGGATTCTGCAAGGGGTAAAGTTAACATATTTAACCTGGAAGGCAAAACAGGAAAGGGTGAACATGCTCAAGTATATGCAAGAGAAACAGATATTCAGTTTTTGCCTTTTGAAGATTATCTTGCTATTCAACATACTAATAAACCTATAGAAATATTTGATGGACTTGCTAAACTCGAAGGAGGTCTTGAACTCTCTAGTGAAAAATTAAGAGGTGAAGGATATCTTGATTTGTTTAGCAGTAGAATTTTTTCTGATGATTATACATTTTTGAATTCCGAACTTGAAGCTTTAGATTCTAAAATTGATTTTTTTATGGCAGATGGAGAAACTATTAACTTGCAAATGACAGATTATGAAACATACGTGGATATCAATAATAAAAAAGGCAATTTTAATGCATCAAATATAAATTCATTTATAAAATTCCCTGTTAATAAATATATTTCATCTATTGACAAAATTGAATGGGATCATGAAAATAATCAAATGGCATTGACAAATAAAAAAGGAAGAGACAATTTTAATCTTGATGGCTTAAGTAGAGATGAGTTAATTGATATTAATTTTTCAGGGTTCGATTTTGTTTCAACGCATAATGATAAAGATTCTTTAAGTTTTTACGTTGATAATGCGTTGTTTAATAAAGCTAATAACAGAATTGAAGCAAGAGGTGTTAATATAATCAAAGTGGCAGATGCAGCCATATTCCCTTATAATGAAGAAGCTGTAATATTGCCTGATTCGGAATTGGATAAATTTTATGATGCTATTGTTATAGCTGATACAAATAAAAGACAACATGAAATGTATCAGGCTGATCTTACAATATCTTCAAGAAATTACTTTAATGGTTCTGCTTGTTATGATTATGTTAATGACGGAGGATATATTCAAGGAATACTCTTTGAAGAATTAGCAGTTAATAGGGAAGGCAAGACCTATGGAGTAGCAGAAATTAGAGAACAAGATGAGTTTTTTGTTGCACGAAACTTCCCGTTTAAAGGCAAAGTAAATCTTTTATCAACGGAAGAGAATTTTAATTATCACGGGAATTCAAAAATTTTAGCAGGTGATTGCGGGGATTTGTTAAACTCAACATGGTTTAGATTTGAGGCAACGGTTAACCCAGATAGCGTTATGATTCCTATAATTGAAGATTTGAGAGATAAGGATAATAATAGAATTTCAACTTCAGTTAAACTTGCCGGGGATTCTTTGCATATTTATCCTGCAATGTTTTCCAGAAGAAAACATTATCTAGATCAAGAAATAATATCTGCAAACGGGTATCTTACTTTTAATAGATTAACAAATCAGTATGTTATAACTTCAAAGGAAAGATTTCTTGATGGAGATGTTACTGATAATAGAATAAGATTAAATCCAACTACATGTGTAATAAGGGCTGACGGTGATGTGATGTTTCACTATCCTGACCAGATGGGACAGGTTAAAATTGAATCTTTTGGAAATGTCGTTTATGACATTAAAGAGGATGACCTTGAGCTTGATATAGTTATGGCTTTAGATTTTTTCTTTAATAACAGAAGTTTAAATATTGTAAAAGAAAGTATTGAAGAAGCTGAACTTGATGATATAAACTTAAATCGTCAAAAATATATAAGAGCTATGTATAATATTTTCGGAAAGGAAAAAGGATCTGAGTTGCTTGCTGAGCTTGATGAAGAAGGGGCGTTAAGTAATTTTCCTGAAGAATTAAATAATACATTCTTCTTTGCTGATATTAATTTTAGATGGCATCAGGAGCATGGTTCATTTATTTCAAGTGGACCGATAGGTATTGGAAGTGTAAAAAACACTATGTTCAATAAATATGTTGAAGGATTTATGGAATATCGTAAAAGAAGAGGAGCCGATGTTTTAACTTTTTATTTTGAACCTGATAAAACTCTGGGAGGAGGCATGGGGGATGTTTGGTTTTATTATAGATATACGAGGGGAAATATGGAAACTGTATCAATAATTAGTGATTATAATGAAATTATTAGAGATGTGAGGCCAAGGCGTCGCAGAATGGATGTTGAAAGAGGTGAAGCTTCTTATTCTTATATGTTATCAGGAGAATTTAGACCTCTTGAATTTTTTAGAAATATGAAAAGTATTGAAGATTAATATTTTTATGCAATTTAATTAATTCACTAAAATCTAAGATTATTTATATTAATAACTATATATTTAAATAATGAATGAAATTTTGCTTGTCGGTTTTATCTTGGCATATTTGTTAGGTTCGGTTCCTACATCAGTGTGGATAGGAAAATATTTTTATGGAAAGGATATAAGGAAATATGGTAGTGGAAATGCAGGAGCTACTAATGCGCTTAGAGTATTAGGCACAAGAATAGGCGTAATAGTTTTAATTCTTGACTTTTTTAAGGGCATTGGTGCAGTTGCAATTGCAGGTGTTTTTGTCAATTACTTTTATTCATATGAGGCTTTTGCAATGTATCAAATATCTTTAGGGATTGTTGCTGTCATAGGGCATATGTTCCCTGTTTTTGCAAATTTTAAAGGAGGAAAAGGTGTTGCAACATTAGCCGGAATAGTTTTAGCCATATATCCCAATATTTTTGTTGTTTGCCTTGGCGTATTTATAACAGTTTTTCTGTTAACAAGATATGTGTCGCTGAGTTCTATGACAGCAGCTATTGCATTCCCAATATTTGCAATATTTGTCTTTAATGTTGAGTTAATTTCAAAAATAATTTTTTCTGTATTAACTATGTCCGTTTTGTTAATTTCTCATAGGAAAAATATACAAAGACTAATAAAAGGAGAGGAAAATAAAATATCTTTTTGATTTTTCTTTAATAATTCCAATTATTATATAACTTTGTTTTTTATTATTAAAAATAAAAATATGGTAAAGAATAAACCTGAAAAGAACAAGCAAAAAAATCGTGATTCGTCTAATTATGTTAACTTAGTTGTTTATAATGATGATGTAAACACTTTTGACCATGTAATTAGCACTTTAGTTGATGTCTGTAAGCATGAACCTGAACAGGCAGAGCAATGCACCCTTATTATACATCATAAAGGGAAGTGTGTTGTTAGATCCGGAGATAAAAAAATCATGATTGATATGTGTCAAAAGATACATGAAAGAAATATTACAGCAAAAGTTGAGTAATATTGAATATAATTAAATTGCTTTTATATAGCATTTTATAGTCATATTCATTGTATTGTAATTTTTAATAGATAGGTTATAAATGATTTATATTTAGTTGAGATGATGTGGTTGATAATAATTTCGCTGATTGTAATAGGGATGGCATTTTTGTTGCTGGAGATTCTGGTAGTGCCCGGGGCTACGGTTGTTGGAATTGTAGGAGTTGCAATGATGGCAGTTGGAGTATATCTTTCATATAGCCATTTTGATGCTCAAGTAGGTCACATAACTCTTGCAGCAACTTTCTTTTTTATTGTTATAAGTATAGGTTTTGCGCTTAAATCAAAAACATGGAAAAAGGCTATGTTGAATGATGAACTTAAAGGTAAAGTTAATGTTTTTGAAGAGGATGTTGTTAAGAAAGGAGATGAAGGAGTCACGATATCGCGATTGAATCCTATGGGAAAAGCGTTAATCAACGGAGAGTATTATGAGGTTACATCTAAAGATGATTTTATAAATGAAAATTCAGAAATTGAGATAGTTAAAGTAGAAGGAAATAAAATAATTGTTAAACTTAAATCATAAATTTTATTATTATGGATGCTAATATTGGAATTATTGTTGCTATTGCAGTAGTAAGTATTTTAGGACTGTGGATTATTTTTTATTTTATCCCGGTTGGATTGTGGTTTTCTGCATTGGTTTCTGGTGTAAGAATAAGCTTGCTTCAGCTTGTGTTAATGCGTTGGAGAAAAATTCCTCCGGCTGTCATTGTAAACAACTTGATATCTGCTACTAAAGCCGGTTTGTCATTGTTGAGAAATGACCTTGAAGCACATTATTTGGCAGGCGGTAGAGTAAAAGCTGTAACAAATGCACTTATAAGTGCGGATAAAGCTAACATATCGCTTGATTTTAAAACAGCTACAGCTATTGACCTCGCAGGACGTGATGTGTTAGAAGCAGTTCAAATGTCTGTTAAACCAAAAGTAATTAACACTCCTCCGGTAGCAGCTGTTGCTAAAGATGGAATACAGCTTATTGCTAAAGCAAGAGTTACTCTGAGAGCAAATATTAAACAACTTGTTGGTGGTGCAGGCGAAGAAACAATTTTGGCTAGAGTTGGTGAAGGAATTGTGACTTCGATAGGTTCAGCTAATGACCACAAAGAGGTGCTTGAAAACCCGGACTCAATCTCAAGAGTAGTTCTTTCTAAAGGATTGGATAGTGGCACAGCTTACGAAATACTATCTATTGATATAGCAGATATTGATGTTGGTAAAAATATTGGGGCTATGCTACAAATGGATCAAGCTAATGCCGACAAAAATATTGCACAAGCTAAAGCAGAAAAAAGAAGAGCAATGGCTGTTGCTGAAGAGCAAGAAATGAAAGCTAAAGCTCAGGAAGCAAGAGCAAAAGTTATTCAAGCAGAATCTGAAATTCCAAAGGCAATTTCTCAAGCTTTTAGAGAAGGAAACCTTGGAATAATGGATTACCATAAACTTGAAAATATTCAAGCCGACACATCTATGAGAGATAATATCAGTGGAAAATCTACTGAAAGTAAAAGAGGAAAATCTCAGGATAAAGGCAGTAAAGACAGTAAATAAAGTTTTTACTTTCAAAAATTTGAAGTGAATTAACTTTTGTTTTTATATCTTATAATTAAAGCTGTGCATTCTAGAAGTGTGCAGCTTTAATTGTTTTATAATATTTTTAATCTTTAAAAAAATGCTTAAAAAAATACTTAGAACATTAAAATATATCGCAATCTTTTTTGTTGCTTTAATTGTTGCGATAATTATTTATTTAAATATTGTAACAAAGGTTACTCCGCCTGAAGTAGCTGAAATTTCAATACCCGAGCTTGTTGAAGTTGATGGTAAAAGAAGTATTGGAAATAATTGGTTAAGAAAAAATGAATTTGGGCTTTGGGAAATGTATGTTGAAGGGGAACCTTATGAAAGAGGAAGAATAGCCGGTGAATTATCAAAAGACCTTGTGCAATATCAGGAAGATGTATTTGTTGAACAAATATTAAGAGTGATACCATCAAGATTTTATCTCAACTTTTTGAGGGTAATGATAGGCTATTTTAACAGAAATCTTGATAAACATATCCCTGAAGAATATTTAAAAGAGATATATGGTATTTCCAAATCAGCTTCGGAAGAGTATAATTTTATCGGAAAACCATATTCCAGGATGATGAATTATCATGCTGCCCATGATATAGGTCATGCTTTACTAGACTATGAGCTTGTTGAAGATGTTGACTTACAACTTGGGTGCACTTCTTTTTCCCTTTGGGATGAAAAAACAAAAAATAATAATTTAATATCAGGGCGTACTTTTGACTTTTATTTTGGAGATGAATTTGCTAAGAACGTTATTGTTAAATTTGTCAAACCTGACACAGGCATTCCATTTGGATTTATTACATGGGGGGGGATGATTGGAGTAGTTTCAGGAATGAATAAAAAAGGCTTGGCAGTTACTGTTAATGCAGGAAAATCAGATCTGCCAACGTCCTCTTCAACACCTGTTACTATCGTTGCAAGAGATATATTACAATATGCATCTAATATTGACGAAGCAATAAAAATCGCAGAAAAATATCAGGTGTTTGTTAGCGAATCTTTTATGATATCCTCGGCTTATGATAATAAAACCGTTATTATAGAAAAATCACCCAAACAGACCGGTATAGTTTATCCAGATACTAATTATATACTTTGTACAAATCATTTTCAGTCGGAAGTTTTTGCTAGTGATGAAGCTAATATAAAACATCAAAAAGAAACAGCTACCTCATACAGATATGAAAGATTAAAAGAACTTGTAGAAAGCAAAGATAAACTAACAGTTATTGATGTTTCTGATATAATAAAAGATTACAAAGGATTAAATAACGAAAATATTGGTATTGGGAATGAAAAAACTATAAATCAATTTATTGCTCATCACGCAATTATTTTCAAACCTCATGAAAACCAATTTTTAGTTTCAACAAGACCATATATAATGGGCCCTTATATTTCTTATGACCTTAACAAAGTTTTTGATGGTTCAAATGAAAGTATAAGTGAAAAAGTTATACCAAAAGACGAGTTTTTATTTTCAGAAGAGTATATTATGTTTGAAGAGCATAAAAGATTAATTGATAAGATAAACCAAGCTATTTACAATGAAGAAATACTCTACAATGATACTTTGAAGTATTTTGTTTCAACAAATAAAAATTTATATCGAACATATATGCTCGTAGGAGATTATTATAAAAGAGTTTTAAAAAACTGCGATAAAGCTGTAAAATATTATAAAATTGGATTAAAGAAAGAAATTGATAATTTTGCACAAAAAAAAGCAATAAAGAGACGGATAAAAGAATGTAAAAATTAGTTATTATTATGTTACCTGAAATAGAGAAGCAATCAAAAGAAAAAATTAAAGTCTTTCAGGAGGAAAAATTAAGACAGCATTTAGAGTATTTGAATTCCAAATCAGCTTTTTATAAGCGGATGTTCAAAAACAACAATATTGATATTAGAAAAATTAAGACATTAGAAGACCTTCAAAATATTCCGGTAACTACAAAAGAAGATATACAATCTTATAATGAGGATTTTATTTGTGTTGGTAAAAAGGATATTATTGACTATATAACTACCTCGGGGACATTGGGAGATCCTGTTACATTTGCTATGACAGATAATGATCTTGAGAGGCTTGCTTACAATGAAGCTATTTCTTTTGCTTGTGCGGGTTGCACAGATGAGGATATTTTTCAGCTTACCACGACTATAGATAAGCGTTTTATGGCGGG
>SL_3KL_010_SEDDRAFT_10005950_pt1 | contig 10921 bp, 8 predicted proteins | sample SodLakKL_010_SED_2_FD_10381 | JGI IMG/M metagenome (IMG submission 10381)
GGCTTCGTAAAAAGTCCAATATCTGCGTTACGCGCGATTTCTCAGAATTTGCGGCTTACGCCTTGTAAACATACACGTACGCCAAGTACCCTGCATTCTTCGAAATCGCGCAAGCCTTGATCTTGAATTTTTTACAAAGCTGTCAGATCGGGACTTTTTACGAGTGCATCAAAATTTGAGCCGGACGCAGAAATTGGCGAAAAAGACGGTTTTCGTTCAGCCACTAAATATCCAGGACGCTGACCTCGAGCGCATTGCTCTGGATGAAGTTTCGCCGGGGTTCCACCTCGTCGCCCATCAGAAGCGTGAATATATCATCGGTATCATCGATGTTTTCAACCCGAACCTGCATGAGATGGCGTGTCTCCGGATTCATGGTCGTATCCCAGAGTTGATCCGGGTTCATTTCCCCGAGACCCTTGTAGCGCTGAATCGAAAGACCCTTCTTCCCCTCCTCGAGCAGGTAGTGAATGAGGGTTTGCTTGCTCTCCACGATTACCGGTTCAACCGATTCCTCCCTGCCCTCCTTCGGAACGGGATAGACGTTGAAACGGTCTGCATCATAACGGGAGATGGCGTTGAATAACAGCAAAGCATCCTGGTAGTTCCGAGAATGGATGAGGCCGCGGCCGATTTTCACCGTGATCTGCTTCTTGTCGGAAATTTCCCTGAACATCTTATCCACCTCGTCGGAAAGCGCGGGGTGAACCATCAGTTCATAAACATTCCGCTCCGTATTGAACCGTGGTTCACTGGCGGTAAATCCGTTTTGCTCCAGCCTGTCCCGGAGCTCCGTCATCTTGTCGAAGTTCTGGAGAAATGACTTTTCCTTTACACCACTTTTGATCAACAGTTCCACAAGATCCCCGTATATCCCGTTCTTCTCGAGCCGATGAAGGATATTCAGGTATTCGGCAAGATCGGTCACGAAAACATAAAAATCATCTCCGGTCAGGATGGCGTCTTCCGCGTGATCGTGTTCCGCCTGGATATATTTTTCGTTGCAGGCGCGCTTCAGGATGTTCTGCGTGTACTGCTGCTCATCTTTCAGATAGACTTCGGATTTTCCCCGGGCAATCTTGAAAAGCGGCGGCTGGGCGATATAAAGATACCCTTTGTCTATAATTTCCGGCATCTGGCGGTAAAAAAAGGTCAGCAGCAGGGTGCGGATGTGGGATCCGTCAACATCCGCGTCCGTCATAATAATGATCTTGTGGTACTTTATTTTTTCGATGTCGTATTCTTCGCTTCCGATCCCGGTGCCCATGGCGGTGATGAGATTCTTGATTTCCTCGCTGCGCAGCAGCTTGTCAAAACGCGCCTTTTCCACGTTGAGTATTTTGCCCCTCAGCGGCAGGATCGCCTGGGTCTTCCGGTCCCTGGCCTGCTTGGCCGACCCACCGGCTGAATCGCCCTCAACGAGAAAAATTTCGCGCATCCCCGGATCGGACACCTGGCAGTCCGCAAGTTTTCCGGGCAGGGTCGAATCCATCATGGAACCTTTGCTCCGGGCGATGTCCCTGGCACGCTTCGCCGCATCCCGGACGCGGGAGGCCTCCACGGCCTTGGCGATGATTTTTTTGGCAGTCTGGGGGTTTTCCTCGAGAAAGACGGACAATTTCTCGTTCATCATCGATTCGACGATACCGCGGACTTCCGAGTTGCCTAATTTCGTTTTGGTCTGTCCCTCGAACTGGGGGCTCATGATACGAATGCTCACGATGGCTGTCAGTCCTTCGCGCACATCCTCACCGGTAATTTTTGACTTGAGCTTCTTCAGGATGTCCGAGTGAATAACGTAGTTGTTGAGCGTTCGCGTCAGCCCGGTTTTGAAACCCACCAGGTGAAACCCGCCTTCAGCCGTATTGATGTTGTTGGCGAAGGTAAAGATCTTTTCGTTGAAGGTGTCGTTGTATTGAATGGCCACCTCCACCTGGACGTCGTTTTTTTCGCCCTCGATGATCACCGGGTCGTGCAGGCTGTTGTGACGCCGGTTCAGGTAGCAGACAAACTCCGCAAGCCCACCTTCATAACGGAACGCCTCTTTTTCATCGATTCGTTCATCCTCGATGGTGATCCGTAGACCCTTATTCAGAAATGCAAGCTCCCTGAGCCTTCTTTTCAGGGTTGTGTAATCGAATTCGTCGGTGGTCATGATGTCGGTGTCCGGTTTGAAACGGATCCGCGTACCCCGTTTGGCCGTTTCCCCGACGATATCCAGTTCGCTGGTCTTTTTCCCCATGGAATACGTCTGTTGATAGACTTTTCCTTCCTTGTAGACCGTAACCTCCAGTTCCCTGGAAAGGGCGTTTACGACCGAAACACCCACGCCGTGAAGGCCGCCGGATACCTTGTAGGAGTCGTGATCGAATTTTCCGCCTGCATGAAGCTTGGTCAGTACAACCTCGACCGCGGGTATTTTTTCCGTCTCGTGCATTCCCACGGGTATCCCCCGACCATTGTCCTCGACACTGACGCTCTTATCCGTATGGATGGTCACGTCGATGGTGTCGCAATGGCCGGCCATGGCTTCATCGATACTATTGTCAACGATTTCGTATACCAGGTGGTGCAATCCATCGAAATCGACGTTTCCGATATACATGGACGGTCGCAGGCGTACCGCTTCCAGTCCCTTGAGCACATTGATACTGCTCTGATCATATACATAGTCGTTATTGTTGTCCGTCTGGCTCATTTTATGAAGTTCCTGTAAAATATCAGTTTTAAACAGATTAACACAGATGGTATGGAAGCCGTCATATTTTCATGGGCATGATAAGGTTGATATAGTCTTCATCGTTTTCACTCCGCACGATACAGGGGTTTTTTTCATCGCGTATATTGAGAATCACATTATCCTTGCTCATAAACCCTATGGCTTCAAGAAAATATCTCGGGTTAAAGGCTATCTCCTTGGGTTCCCCGGCGTAGCTGATATCCATGGTTTCCCGGGATTCACCCAAAAGCGCATTCACGGTGCGGATTGTAAATTCATTGTCGTTGAAATGAAAAATAACCCCCCGGTAATCCTCGGAAGTAAGAATCGTCATCCGCTTGAGCATCATCTGGAGCTGGTGCCGGTCAAACACGATGTCATATTCCGGATCAACGGCCAGCACATCCTCATAGGGAGGGAAAGCCCCTTCCAGGAGGTTCACGATGGCGTATTCATTTTCCTTTTTGACAATAAAGTGATTGTCCTTTATTCCGATTTCGATATTCCCTTCGCTTTCAAGAAATTTCGATATTTCCGTCAGACCCTTTTTCGGCACGATCACCCCTTCTCCCGTCAACCCGTCTGCCAGCTCAGTCTCCGGTTGCAGCCGGTAGTCGACCTTGGAAAGCCGTTTCAGATCGGTTGAAACCATCCGCAAGATTTTCCTGCCGTCCGGGGTTTTCAGAAATGTCAGCAGTGCACCCAGCATATGAACCCGCTTTTCATTGCCGGCAACGCCAATCGCCACACTTTTTTCAATCATTTTCCGAAACGCGGAGGAGTCCGTCACGACAAACTCGAGATTGTCGACTTTCGGTATATGGGGAAACTCCTCCGGATCCATTCCCACGATATGATATTCAACTTTTTCTGACGAAATTTCGATCCAGCGATTTTCAAGTTCCTGAATACTGATATCGTTTGTAGGAAAATTTTTTACGATTTCAGTAATTTTTCTTGCATTGATAGCAATTTCGCCAAACGTTTCCACATCCGCCGGATAAGCCCCCTCGAACCCGGTTTCAAGATCGGTGGCAGACAGGGTGATACCATTTTCAAATGTTTTCAAAAGGACGTTTTCCGTGATAGCAAGAGACGTTTTTTTACCGGTCAATCCCTGTATCCTGGATAACACTTCGGCTATATCGTCTCTTTTCAGCGTTATTTGCATGGCAGGGTCCTTTATAATTATTATTTTAATTAATTCATTTATTATTATAAGATATGTCAATAAGTGGAATATATTTATAACGTGTTAATTTTTAAAAAAAATAAAACATATTGAATGTCTGAAAAAGGCTTTAGAAACGTATTATGGATTACCGGTTGATAACATATTTTTCAGACCTGTTCAAAACCGGGAATTTTATTGACAGATTATGGACAGGTTGTGGCATTGTATATGATGTATCCTTTATGTGTATTGAAACTTTCCGGATACCTGATCAAACCGCACAATAAACGGGAAATGGATATGGACCCGGGAGATAATAATAAAAAATTTACCTATTATAGATATTTATGGTGGATATGGCAATTCTTTCTTGGAGGGGCCGGGCTTTTTTTCATGTGGTTCGGTTTTATGGTCCTTGCTTTTGCGTATCAACTTAACGATCCGTATTCATTTATAATGACTTTTTTTTCCGCCAGCCTCATTATCCTGATCAGCGCGGTGGTGGTAATCGGTTTCGTTTACCGTCTGCTGTATGGGGCACCCTCTAAAACAATTCATGAGGAATGATTGATCATTCATTTGTGTTGGTGGGGAATATGGCCCATCATATGGGCATGATCGTGGGAGTGAACATGGACGGTGGTGTCTTTTTCCGTTTTCCCGTCCCGGAGGCAGTAGATGGTATCGGTACAGTCAAGCAGAAAATCGATATCGTGGGAAATAATGATATAGGAGGCATCGATGGACTCCAGCACTCCGGTCAGCCGGGTACGGGTCGCCTGGTCGAGTCCGTTTAACGGTTCATCCAGTAAAAGGACTTCCGGCTCCATGGAGAGGATGGTTGCCAGCGACACGAGTTTTTTTTCGCCGCCCGAGAGTTTGAATGTAATCCGGTTTTCAAACTCGGAAAGCCCCAGGAAGGAAAGAACCCGCCTTGAAACAGACAAAGCCTCTTCCCTGGTTTTACCCATATTTAAGGGACCGAATGCCACGTCGTCAATGACCGTGGGAGAAAAGAGCTGATCATCGGCGTCCTGGAACAGAAGGCCCGCCTTTTTGCGCGCCCATACAAAATCCTTTTCGGATTCCATGTTTCGGCCAAGGATGCGTATCGTACCGCCTGATATGGGCAAAAGACCCACGATGACATGAAAAAGGGTCGTTTTTCCGCTGCCATTCGGCGCCAGAAGGCCTGTTCGTTCCCCCCGGTTCAAGGTAAAAGAGAGATCCCGCAGCACGGGATCTTCTCCGGGATAGGCGTACCGGATATGATCGAGTTCTATGACCGGATCAGGGGGCGTGGTGTTATCCATGAAAATACCATTCCGTTGATACAAGTAACACGGTGCATACAATCGCTATAAAAAGAAACAACCCGTTTTTACCGGACGCAGGAAAATCGGAGAGGCTGTGAAACCGTCCGTTGAATCCCCTGCACAGCATGGCCCGGTACACCCGGTCGGCCCTTGCCGCCGCCCGGACGAAAATCATGCCGATCATGTAGGCGTATGTCTTATAGCAATGAATACTTGTTGCCGGGGAAAATCCGCGTACCTTCACCGATCGCCATATTTTTCTGTATTCTTGTTCGATAACAAATATATACCGGTATGTCAGTATAAAAAGGAATACCAGTTTATGGGGAAGTTTAAGGCTTCTTAAGGCATACCCCAGGGTTGAAAAACTCATGGTCGACACCAGGGAGATAAAAGCCATGATAATGGCATTGGATTTCAGCGTAATCTGCAAGGCCATCAGAACACCCGCTTCATAAACGGTTAAAGGCCCTGCTTCAAAGAGGATATCCCCTTTTGCCGTGAACGGAAGAATAAGCCAGAAAAGCGCCACAAAACCGTTTACGAGGGCAAGTCGCCGGAAAACAGCTTTGCCGTCAAGCCCGGCGGTTTTGACAAGAAGCCCGGAAAAAGCGGTCGCCAGGGCCAGGGCCTGCAACTGATACAGTACGGCGACCACCACGGAATATAAGAAAGCCGCCAGAATCCGGTGGCGGGGATCGATGCGGTGGATCACAGAATTTCCGATGGAAAAAGGTTCGCTCAGCATGAAGCCGTCACTATTTCGTTATAGCCGGATTGCTGCCGTCAAAGCCGTAGACGGATCCAAGAAGGGAAGGTTGGACTTTTTTCAGAAACCCGATGCAGAACATGGTGATGATCCCTTCGATAATCATTATGGGCAGGTGAATGCTGACGATAAAATAAGCCACTTCGGTAAACGCCCTGTGGGCGAAGATGAGAAACGCCGCCAGGATGATTCCGCTGAAAAGAACGGATAGAAAACCGCCGGCAAAGCCCGCTGCGGATGCTGTGTAACCGTCCTTCTTAATAATAAGTGGATGAAACACAAGGTAGCATAAAACCGCCGGTAAAGCCATGAGCAGCGTATTGACGCCCAGCGTGGTGATGCCTCCGTACTGGAAAAACAGGGCCTGGAGGAACAAAGCAACCAGTATCGCCGGAAAGGCGGCCCATCCGAGCAGCAGACCGACGATTCCGTTAAGAATGAGGTGAGCGCTGGCCGGACCAATGGGTACATGGATGAGCGATGCCACGAAAAACGCCGCTGACAGGATCGCTGTTTTCGGTATATCCTCCGTTTTCAGTTTTTTCAGACCGACCGCGGTTCCGGCGGCGGCAAATGCGGCACCGGATGCAAGAACCGGCCATGTAAGGATCCCTTCGCTGATATGCATGGTAGCTCCGGTTGGTTTGAAGGCAAAAAAAAACCACAAACAGGTGTTTTCCGGTATTATGATCCGGATACACAGCCTTCGTGGTTTATTAATCCGAAAAAATGTATTATATTTATCATTACATTGCGGGCTTCATGCCCGGCACTGGACCTATTGCTTAAAACGTTTTTTTTATAAAATCAAGAAATAAATTGCGCTATTTGCCCCCCACCGGATATATGTTATTATTTCAGTCATAAATCGGCTGTAGATATTTCCTGATACAAAAACGGTTGAATATATTTTATTTTCCAGGACAGAGTTGTAATCATGGGTCGTTTTTTCAGGTTCGCTTTCAGATGGTTGTTTCGCATATCCCTTCTTGCGATCGTTTTGGGATTCGGCGCTGCTATGGGCGGTTATTACTATTACGCTCGGGATCTTCCGGTTATTACCAAACTCGAGGAATACAATCCTCCTTCGGTAACAACTTTTTACGCCAGCGACGGGAAAAAAATCGCCGAATTTTTTGATGAAAGACGCTTTGTGATCGATCTGGACGAGATGCCCCCCCACCTGATCGATGCTTTTATCGCCGCGGAGGACGCCCGTTTCTACGAGCATGACGGCATCGATATATATAGCATTATCAGGGCGTTTCTCAAGAATATCGAGGCCGGCACAATCGTGCAGGGCGGCAGTACCATTACCCAGCAGGTTGCAAAATCCTTTTTTCTCACACCGGAAAGAAGCTACTCGCGGAAAATCCGGGAAGCGATTCTTGCCTACCGGATAGACAGATACTTTGAAAAGGACGAAATCCTGTATCTGTATATGAATCAGATTTACCTGGGCAACGGCGCATATGGCGTAGAGGCCGCGGCCCGTCGTTATTTCGGTAAAAAGGTAGAGGAACTCACCCTAGCTCAAAGCGCATTGCTTGCAGGACTTCCCAGCGCACCGAGCCGCTATTCCCCCAACAACCATCCGGATCGGGCCAAAAACAGGCAAATTTACGTGCTAAACCGGATGCGGGCGCATGAATTCGTGACCGAAGAACAGGCGCGGCAGGCCATGGACGAACCCATCGATATCGAACCCCGGCGGAGCCTGTTCACCGAAAAGGTGCCGTATTACTCCGAGCATGTCCGGCGGATGGTGGAAAGCATGTACGACCGGGATATGCTGTACCGAGGCGGCCTGCATGTGTATACCAACGTGGATATCGACCAGCAGAAAGCCGCCCGGAAAGCCGTGGACAAGGGTCTAAGAGCCCTGGACAAAAGAAGGGGATTCCGGGGACCCATCCGGAATATCGATGCACAGGAAACGGAGGATTTCAGCAGAATTGTTCAGCAGTCCCTGGAGTTGGAACCCCTTGAGGAGGGACGGCTCGCCACGGGGGTGGTCACCGGGGTTGACAATTCGAAAAATAGTGTGACGGTACGCATCGGAGACCAGACGGGTACCATCGCCCTGGAAAACATGCGATGGGCCAGGCCCCTGGATCCGGGTGTCCCTTATGAAAGCGTTTCGCTCAGAAGGCCGGGGGATGTGCTTCGCACCGGCGACGTCATCGAGGTAAAAGCCCTGGAGCGGAAAGACGGTTCCGGGGATGAATGGAAATTATCGCTGGAACAGTCACCTGAAGTCCAGGCTGCCCTTTTGTCCATGGAATCGGATACCGGCCGGGTAAGGGCCATGATGGGCGGGTGGGATTTTTCCGAAAGCCAGTTCAACCGGGCTGTTCAGGCGCGAAGGCAGCCGGGTTCGGCTTACAAGCCCGTGATCTATGCAGCAGCCATCGACAGGGGCTACACGCCCGCAACAACCATTGCCGACACGCCGGTGGTATACGAGGATGCGGAACAGGATTTTACGTGGAAACCCAGAAACTACGACAATACATTTCACGGTTTCACCCTGCTGCGCGAGGGGCTGATTCATTCCAGAAACGTGATTACCGTCAAGATATTGCAGGATATCGGCATTGACTACCTGATTGACTATTCCCGGAAAATGGGGATCGAAAGCCACCTGGAAAGGGATTTATCCCTTGCCCTGGGGTCTTCCGGCATGTCGCTTCTGGAACTGACCGGCGCCTACCAGGTTTTCGCCAACCAGGGGGAAAAGGTTGCCCCCCAGTTTATCAGCAGGATCGAGGACCGGCACGGCAACGTCCTTTATCTTGAGGATCCGGCGCCGGAAAGGGTCATCGAAAAAAGCACGGCCTATATGGTTACCCGCATGATGGAGCAGGTCATCCAGGAAGGTACGGGCTGGCGTATCAGGGAACTCAACCGGCCGGCCGCCGGAAAGACGGGGACCACCAACAAGCTTGTTGACGCATGGTTCATGGGGTATACGCCGGATCTTGTGACCGGTGTGTGGGTCGGTCTCGACAACCATCAGAGCCTGGGAGCCCGGGAAACCGGTTCCCGGGCCGCAGCCCCAATATGGCTCGACTTCATGCAGGAAGCACTGAAAGGCAAATCCCGAAAGATTTTCCCCGTGCCCGATTCCGTTGTATTTGCAGAGATTGATGCCGATACGGGACTGCTGCCCGTTGAGGAATCCCGGAAGGTGATCTACGAGAGTTTCAAGGAGGGGACCGTGCCGACGGAAAGAACGAGGCGCCCGGATGCCGTCAGTGAAACAGAGGATCTGTTCAGAAGGGGAATTTATTGACGGCTTCGAAAAAAGTTCAACATCTGCGCCTGCGCGCAATCGACGAAGAGTTTCACGTACGCTAAGTACGCTGCATTCTTCCTCGATTGCGCAAGCCTTGATATGACAGTTTTATAAAAATCCGGGATCAACGCCCGCAGGCAGCGGCATACAGTTGCAGAACATCATCGATGAACTGCTCCGGATAATCGAGGTAAGCCGGGTGAGACGCCCCCTTGTATATTTTAAGTTCCGTCCGGAACAGTTCGGACAGTTTTTTCATTTCAGCCGCTGAAACGATGTTGTCCGCATCGCCGTAAACAATTGATACTTCCGCATCGAAATGTTCGTAGCGGCGAATGAGTTCCGCCTGCAGGCTCATTACCGGTGCGGCCAGGAGCAGCCCCCGGACCCGGTGGGCGATGCTGTATTTCAGCGCAATGTATCCGCCCAGGCTTGCCCCCACAATCACGGGATCTTTTCCTGCTACCGAAGCGAGTATCTCAATATTTTTTTCCGGCATACTGGTCCTGGGGGAGCACTCGCTGATTTTGCCATACGGCATGTCGATGGCCCGAAAGGGAATGTTGCGCTGTTCCAGTATTCTCAGTATTCCGATTTCATTCCATACGTCACTGGTAAACATATATCCGTGAAGAAAAACAATCGGAACGCCCTTGCCCTTGTTCGATATCATCCGGCACTGATGATTTTTGATGTCGATGGTTTCGTCTTTCATTCCCTGGTTGCGTAGTCCCCGGCCCTCTCCACATAAGGACCTGTCTTAAAAAGTTGGTTTTCGGTTTTGACGACTTTGTAAAAAGCCCAATATCCGCGATAACTTATCTCAATTGTCTCTCAATTGCCATGGGTACGGCCTTTCGGCGTCATACAGTATCTGTATATATAAGCACGGGGAGAAAAATCAATGGTTATCTGTCTGTATACGTGAATGCGTTTTCGGACTTTTTACGGGCGCATCAAAGAGGATGGGTGAGGAGGACGGGCGAGGACGGGCGCATCAAAAAGGTTGGTCCATGTTCCCCGAATCCGTGCGGTTCCGGGGAACATGGAGAGGGGGATGTGGAGGGGGTAAAAAGCGGATTAAATTTTTTGGCGGCGTTTGTTTGGAAAGGGTGTTTCTTCTTCTTTTCTCCTTGCTATCCGGCTTTTTGAAGATGAATTGCCAATCAAATTAGCAATAAAGGTGCCAGGATTTATTTGTTTTTCCGTTATAATTTATAAGTTATTAGTTTTTATTTAATTTGTTGTGTTTTAACCCATAGTTTTTTCTGTTGGAAGGTAACCCAGTGGGAAAGTGGTTGATTGTTGGATGTGTCTTTTTTTATACATATGTCTGTTAAAGTAGCCAGTATTGTGTGTTTTTTATCTATCCGAAATATTGTTGTATAAGTATAAAATCTTATGCGCTCGTAAACAATCGCGATCCGACGGCACATCCTATGTTCCTGAATTCTTCGGACCCCGGAAATTCTTGATCTTGAACTTTTTACAAAGCCGTCGGATCGCGACTTTTTACGAGATCATCAAACTTGACGGCTTCGTAAAAAGTCCAATATCTGCGTTACGCGCGATTTCTCAGAATTTCACGTACGCCAAGTACTCTGTATTCTTCGAAATCGCGCAAGCCTTGATCTTGAACTTTTTA
>SL_3KL_010_SEDDRAFT_10005951_pt1 | contig 10920 bp, 9 predicted proteins | sample SodLakKL_010_SED_2_FD_10381 | JGI IMG/M metagenome (IMG submission 10381)
TTCAACTTTTCAACTATTCAACTTTTCAACTATTCAACTTTTCAACCCTTCAACTATTCAACTGTTTCATAAATTTACCATACCTATAAAAAAACAAAACAATGAAATACGATCTGATTGTTCTGGGCTCGGGTCCGGGAGGATATGTGGCCGCCATCCGTGCATCCCAGCTGGGCATGAAGGTGGCCGTGGTCGAAAAGGCCGAACTGGGTGGTGTATGCCTTAACTGGGGCTGCATTCCCACCAAGGCCCTGCTCAAAAGCGCACAGGTGTTCGAATACCTGAAACATGCCGGCGATTACGGGGTGGCTACCGGGGGAGAGCCTTCGGCCAGCCTGAAAGACATGGTCAAAAGAAGCCGGGGGGTGGCTGCCGATATGAGCAAGGGCATCCAATACCTCTTTAAGAAGAACAAGATCGAACACATCGCCGGTCAGGGCAGGGTGCTGCCTGGCAAAAAGATCAGTGTCCGTGACGATGGGGGGAAAACAACCGAATACGAAGCCAATCATATCCTCATTGCCACCGGAGCAAGGAGCCGGCAGCTGGAGCATTTGAAGCAGGACGGCGAAAAGGTGATCGGCTACCGCGAGGCCATGGTACTCGAAAAACAGCCGGCATCGATGGTGGTGGTCGGCTCGGGAGCCATCGGCACCGAATTTGCCTGGTTTTACAACGCCATCGGCACCAGGGTCACCCTGATCGAATTCCTGCCCCACATCGTACCCCTGGAAGACGAGGAAGTGTCGAAGCAGCTGGGGCGGAGCTTCAAAAAGGCAGGCATCAGGGTCATGACGGGCAGCTCGGTCGAATCGGCCGACACTTCCGGGAAACAATGCAAGGTGGTTGTGAAAACCAAAAAAGGCGAGGAGACCATTGAGACCGACCTGGTGTTGTCGGCCGTGGGGATCACTCCCAATACCGAAGGCATCGGGTTGGAAGAAACAGGCATCCGTACCGAAAAGGGCCGGATCAGGGTGGATGAGTTTTACCGCACCAATGTGGATGGCTACTATGCCATTGGCGACGTGACCGAAGGACAGGCCCTGGCCCATGTGGCCTCGGCCGAAGGCATTGTCTGCGTCGAAAAAATGGCCGGCATGAGCCCCTCTCCCATCGACTACAACAACATCCCGGCATGCACCTATTGCAGCCCCGAAGTGGCCTCGGTGGGATACACCGAACAGGCAGCCAGAGAGGCCGGCTTTGAGATCAAAACGGGGAAATTCCCCTTCTCGGCCTCGGGCAAGGCCAGTGCCGCAGGCCACAAAGAAGGCTTTGTCAAGGTGATCTTTGATACAAAATACGGAGAGTTGCTCGGGGTGCACATGATCGGGGCAAATGTCACCGAGATGATCGCCGGAGCCGTGGTGGCCAGGAAACTGGAAACCACAGCCCACGAAATGATCAAGTCGGTACACCCCCATCCCACCATGTCGGAGGCCATCATGGAGGCTGCCGCGGCTGCCTACAACGAGGTGATCCATATTTAGAAAAGACAGTGCATATGCTTGTCAGGGAAACCCCATTCGAAGGCCTTTTGCTTATAGAACCCCGGGTATATGCCGACCAGCGGGGGTATTTCTTCGAGTCGTGGAACAGGGAGGCTTTTGCCAGGGCCGGCATACCCCACGAATATGTGCAGGACAACCAGTCGGGCTCTGCAGGGGGGGTGATCAGGGGGCTTCATGTTCAACTGCCGCCCCATGCTCAGGGCAAGCTGGTGCGGGTGGTCAGGGGTTCGGTGCTCGATGTGGCCATAGACCTGCGCACCGGCCAGCCCGGCTTTGGCCGGCATTTCAGCATTACCCTCTCGGCTTCCGACCACCGGATGCTTTACATCCCCCCGGGTTTTGCGCACGGTTTCAGGGCTCTTGAAAACGACACCGTATTCGTTTATAAATGCACGGCTGCCTATGAAGCCAGGGCCGAAAGGGCCATCAGGTGGGACGATCCCGACCTGGGCATCGACTGGGGCAGCGGGTTGCCCCTTCTTTCCGAAAAAGACCGCCTGGCCATGTGGTTCAGGGATTTTCAAAGCCCTTTTTGACAGCAGGGAGCTAGTACAACCCAAAGGCAAACAATAGCCGGAACGCCGCTTCCCCTTCGTATGGAAGGTATATGCTGCGCACCCCCACTTCCATGGGAGAGAAAAACCCCAGCAGATGCACATCGGCGATCAGATCCAGGCCGACCGACAGCAGTTGCTCGTTCACCCGGATGGAAGGGGAGCCCTCCTGCTGCACCGTACGCCGGGTACGGGCGTAGTCGGTAAAAAAATTGGTACGCAAACGTTTAAGATACACTATGTGGGGTATGGCCCGGTCGGGATAGGCCAGTGGGAAGGCATAGTCCAGTCCGAGGCCGTATACCGCATCGTCGCGCCGGGCGGCGGTGCCCCTTGGATAGGGCAGCAGATTGGGAAAGCGAAAATTGATCCTGTCCCGTTCCGGGGTTCCGGGCCGGTGTTCCTGATACGAAGCCGTCAGCCTCAGGCTATGGTGGCTGCCCAGCCCGGGGAACAGCCCCATTGCCCGGATTCCGGCCACCCAGCCCATATCGCTGCTTCCAAAGGGCGCATGCCGGAACTCGACGCTGAGCGCCTGCCCCAGCCGGGGACGGATGTCCCTGCCCACCGAACGTATTTGCCGGTAGGCCGACACCCGGTACCCAAGCGTATGCACGCTATGCTCCCTCAAAAAAGAGGGCGTGTCGGAAGCTCTTCCTGCATGCAGCAGCCCGCTGCGCACAGAGGAATTCACCCCCAGCAGCCAGGGGCCTTTCCGGTAAGCCAGCGGAAGACTGAGGCCGAGGCTTGCCTCGCGCTGCCTCCAAAGAAACTCCACGGGGGTTCCGGGGTCCTGCTGTGTGGTATAATAAGACCGGCGCAGCCCGCTCCCCATCTCCAGGTCGACCACGGGATAAAAGCCCAGATAGCTGTAATTGAGATAATACCGGCCCAGGCGCTCTACCGGGTCAAAGGCATACCCCAGGGCGGTGAGCGAAGTGCTCAAGAGGTTCTGCGAAAGCAGGGAAAAGCCCGGCTCGACCTCCATGGTGTTCAGATGCAGTGCATAGGGTCCCCAGCTGTGGAAGTTGAACAGATTGGCCGCCCTGGAATAATCCTTGATCTGGTGTTCCGTCCTTGCCACCCGGCTTTTTCCGACGGTCATGTTTTCCTGGGCGGCCAGCGTCCGGTGGAAGCCCACCGAATGATCGGTCACCCTGTCGAGGGGCAGGAACCGGGGAAGGGGGCCTTCATGGGCTACTGCCCGGTAACCCAAGGAGCTGTAACCAGACCAGAGCAAAAGGTCGCCTCCTGGCGAAAGCACTGCATCCACGGCGCCGAAACGGGAGGATACCAGCCTCGATACCTCCCCTGAGGCCGGATCCAGCACATAGATATTGTCAACACCCGAGAAGGCCCCTGTAAAAGCGACCTTATCTGCCGACAGGTAACGGGGCCGGGAGATCTCTGTATGCCCTGCGTGAAAGAGCGTGGTAAAATCTCCCGTTGCCGTGTCGGCCAACACGATCCGCTTTCCCGATTCGTTGCGAGCAATGGCCAGTATTTGCCCTCCGCCGGGATGCCAGGAGGGGCTCATCAGGTAGTCGTTGCCCGGCAGGCTCATCCTGGCGACGAGCTCCCCGCTGCCGGCATCCAGGATCACCAGGGCGTAATCATTGGTAAGAGAAACTTCTGTGGCGGCGATGAGCCGGCCGTCGGCCGTTAGGGCAGGGGAGAACAGCCGGGTGCCCCTTGTCAGCCTCCGGGTGGAGGCACTGCCCAGCTCGTGGAGGTGGATCTCCGACCAGGAGCGGTGGGCCCACCTCGGATCGGGACGGGTTTCGCTCCAGGCAATGACCCCCCCACCCGCAGAAAAGGCATTCGTATTATAAAATCCCGGGATAAACAGCCCGGATTCCTCACCGTCCAGGCCGATGGATACCACCCGCGGAATGCCGTCCATGCCCGTTCTCAGTGCCATCAGGGTGGAATCGCCGATAAAGGCCAGGGAGCGGTAGTGGCTGTAAAGTTCGGATTCGGGACTCAAGGCCCGGAAAGGAGTATAGGATTCCTGCTGCAATTGCTCTGTCCACAGCGAATCCAGCATCTGCATCGTTTGTGCATAATACCGCCGGGTGCCTGCCCCGGTTTCCCGTTTCAGACCAAACGCAAGCGGATTGACGGTATAGGGGCGAAGCGCAATGTTTGATAAAACCCTTCCCCAGATACCTGGCCCGTGCGCCACCCTGGCCGAGGCCACCAACTGGTATCCAAGTTCATAGAAGTTGGGCACATGGTCCTTCAGGGAGCCGAGCATGGCCTTCTCGTAGGTATACGCCCCGCGTTCGACCAGCTGGGCGCGCAGCCCCTGCTCGAAGGAAGGCATCCGGCCCCTGCCCCCATGGGTCAGGGCGGTCTCCATGACCACCGCATCGCCTTCCAGCAACCACATGGGCACAAAAAGCCCCAGTGAAATACCCAGGGCCTGTTCGCCCAGCAGCAGCGACATCAGCCGGGTGATGCCCTGGTTGAGCTTGCTGACCTGCACAACATGACGGAACTCATGCACCGCCAGGCGCTCAAGCCAGTCGTGGGGTCCGTCGTCGGGCGGGGGTGTGGTGAACAGCTCCATCCGGGCCGGGGCCCAGCTGACAAAGCCATTGGGCACCACGCCGTGGTTATGGAGTATGACGGGAACCCTGCGCGGGCGTCGCCCGATGCTTTCGGAGGCCGGGCCGTGCATGTATTCAAGCAGGTCGGCCGCATAAGATGCCTGAGAAGCGATCTCCTGCGGAAAGATGAGCCGGAAGTGGGGGGTTTCTATCTGCTGCCAGCGGATGGAGGCAGGGTCCTGCCCCCTGACGTAAAACTGCCCGGCCGCCTGGCGGATGCCCGGGAGCAAAAACAGCAGCAGCAAAAGCAGTAAGGAAGGGGGTGACGGCTTCATGGCTGGCGGCATGCATTCTCGAAAAACACCCAAAGCGGGTCGGCCGTTGGCGCGGGGGCAACGATGCTGATCTCAGCCCCGCCCACGGGATGCGCAAAACGTATGGAACGGGCGTGAAGGTGGACGCTCCCATCCGGGTTCGGCCTGCCGGCCCCGTATTTCAGGTCGCCCTTGACCGGACAGCCCTCGGCCGACAACTGGGCGCGGATCTGGTGGTGCCTGCCGGTGATCAGTTCGATGCCGAGCAGGTGGTAGCGGTCGCTTTCGGCCAGCAGGCGGTAGCGCAGCAATGCCTGGCGGGCGCCTGGGGTTTCGGGCCCGACCACGTACGACTTGTTCTGTTTTTCGTTCTTTTTGAGCCAATGGCTGAGCTGCCCTTCGGGCCGGGGGGGCGGCGACTGCACAACGGCCCAGTAGGTTTTTTCGAGGCTGCGGCTTTTCAGCATGGCGTTCATCCGCGAAAGGGCCTTGGAGGTCCTGGCAAAGATCACCGCACCGCTCACGGGCCGGTCGATCCGGTGCACAACCCCGAGGAAGGCCTTCCCGGGCTTGGCGTATTTGTCTGCGATGTATCTCCCGGCAAGTTCAGACAGGGGAATGTCCCCGGTTTTATCGGCCTGAACGATCTCTGACGGCAGTTTGTTGATCACCAGCAGGTGGTTGTCTTCGTACAATACCCGGCTGCCGATGTGGTTGTGTCCATTCATGCCGGAGTTTCAGTATTGTTCCCTTTCGTTGGGGAATTCCAGGTTTTTCACATCGCTGATGTAGGCTTCGACCGAACCCTTGATCTCTTCGTAGAGGTTGTGGTAGCGCCTGAGGAATCGCGGAGAGAAATCGTGGTTGATCCCCAGCATATCGTGCAGCACCAGCACCTGGCCATCTACTTTTGATCCGGCGCCGATACCGATGGTGGGGATGTTGATCTCCCGGGTAACCTTTTCGGCAAGTACTGCCGGTATCTTTTCCAGCACCAGAGCAAAACAGCCTGCACCGGCAAGCAGGCGGGCGTCCTCTACCAGCTTGCCGGCTTCGTCCTCCTGGGTGGCCCTCACCACATAAGTGCCGAACTTATTGATCGACTGAGGGGTGAGGCCAAGGTGGCCCATGACAGGGATCCCGGCCGAGAGGATGCGGTCGATGGACTCGAGGATCTCACGGCCCCCTTCCAGCTTCACGGCATTGGCATTGGATTCTTTCATGATGCGGATGGCCGAGAGCAGGGCCTCCCGGCTGTTGCCCTGGTAGGTGCCAAAAGGCATGTCGACCACCACCAGAGCCCTCTCTACGGCACGCATCACCGATGAAGCATGATAGATCATTTCGTTGAGGGTGATGGGCAATGTGGTCTTATGCCCCGCCATCACATTGGCCGCCGAATCGCCCACCAGGATGACATCGATGCCGGCACTGTCGACAATCCGGGCCATGGAGTAGTCGTAGGCAGTAAGCATGGATATTTTTTTCTGCCTGAGCTTCATCTCCTGAAGCACATGGGTGGTGATTTTGGGGATCACTGAAGACTTCATGATGTTATGGGTTGTTTAATCCGGATGTCAAAAAAAGAAGGTGGAAGATAGAAGGTAGAAGGTAGATTTAAGCCATTGGCTGTTGGATTTTGGCTATTGGCTGTTGGCTTTTGGCTGTTAGCTTTTGGCTTTTGGATTTTGGCTATTGGCTTTTGGCTGTTGGCTTTTGGCTTTTGGCTATTGGCTTTTTAAACTTTTCAACTTTTCAACCTTCTTCTTCCTACCTACTACCTACTACCTACTACTTACTATCTTCTACCTTCTACCTTCCACCTTCTACCTTCTACCTTCCCCCTCAAAATGGCCAGAAATTGTTGTCGTACCAGATTTGTTCGGTCAGTTGCCTGTTCAGGTCGATCAGCAGTTTGTGGTGTCCCTTCTCCCAGTCGGCAAGCCATTCGAACAATTCTTTTTCGTTGGGGTCGGTAGCCTGGGTGGCCTGCCGGCTGTAGATCTCGACCGATTTGTTCTCCATGTCGATGGCCGCCGAGATCGCCGCGGCCTCAAAACCCGCCCCGGAGATGTCACTGATCAGTTCGGGGGTAAGAATGGTCTGGGCAACGCTTTCGTGTCCGGGGGCCTCTTTCAGGTCATTTTTGTCGAAACGTCCCTGTTTGCTGTAATGCAGGTATTGCTTTTGCAAAAAATCAATATGGGTCTGTTCTTCCCTTGCCATGGTCTCAAAGATCTCCTTCACACCCTGGTTGCCGGTTTTCCGGGCCACCTCCTCGTAGAGCGATTTCCCCCTGTGTTCCATGATGATGGCTTGTTTCAGAATATCGGTAACTGCCTTGGATTCCATTGTTTGCTTTTTTTTGTTTTTTGTTTTCCTTTGTCATAACAAAAATAGGCTTTTTCGGCCAATGCCAGACAACCGTGGCGGCATATTCGAAAAAGGCATACAGGGGGTGTTGGGAAAAGCCGGCCAGAAAAATCGTATTTTTGCAATTCAGGAAAACACAGTTTTTTATGCAGTGGAATATTGAAAAGGTCATCAGCGGACTGTACAGCTCATGGTCGGGCCAGGAGCCCGGCAGCATCACCCCCCTGCCGCCTTCTGGTTCGAACCGCCAGTACTTCAGGCTGAAAACGGGCGGCCGCAGTGTGGTGGCCGCATTCAACCCCGACAGCCGGGAGAACCATGCCTTCCTGACCCTTTCGAGGCATTTCCGGCAGCTGGGCCTGCCGGTACCCCGGGTGCTGGCCGAAGACACCGACAGTCATTGCTACCTGCTGACCGACCTGGGCGATACCACACTGTTTTCGCTTTTGCCTGCGGTAAGGCAGGGGGCCCCCTTCGGAGAGGAGGTCGTCGAACGCTACAAAAAGACCATTGCCTGGCTGCCTCATTTCCAGATCAGAGGGCCCCAAAACCTCGACTTTTCCGTCTGTTATCCCCGGCACACCTTCGACAGGCATTCGATGATGTGGGATCTGAATTATTTCAAGTATTACTTTCTGAAGATCTCGGGCATTCCCTTCGACGAACAGCTGCTCGAGGATGACTTTGAACGCTTTGCCGCCCGTCTGCAAAAAACACCCGGGCAGTATTTCATGTACCGCGACTTCCAGTCGCGCAACGTGATGTTCGTGGGAGACAAGCCCTGGTTCATCGATTACCAGGGGGGGCGGAAAGGTCCCCTTGCCTACGATATCGCCTCACTGCTCTACGACGCCAAGGCAAACATCCCCCCCCGGCAGCGCGAGGAACTGCTCGATCATTATCTGGACTGCCTCGAAGAGCAGATCCCGGTCGACCGCCAGGCCTTCCGCAGCGAATTTTATGAATTTGTGATCATGCGCATATTGCAGGCCTTGGGCACCTATGGTTTCCGTGGTGGCGTCGAGAAAAAGACCCTGTTTTTGCAAAGCGTGCCCTATGCCCTGAAGAACCTTGCCTGGCTCGACGGGCAGGGGCTGCTTCCCGACCACATTCCCCACCTGGGCAATATCATCAGGGAAATAGCCGCCACCCGGCCCGACGACATCCTGCCTCCGCCCGATCAGGGGCTGACGGTGCGCATCAGCAGCTTTTCGTACAGGAAGGGCATACCGGCCGATCATTCGGGCAATGGAGGCGGCTATGTGTTCGATTGCCGGCCCCTGCCCAATCCGGGGCGACTGCCCGAATATAAAGACCTGACCGGAAAACACGCTCAGGTAGCCGCATACCTGGAAGCCGATCCGGGTGTCGGCAGTTTTTTGGATGCGGTTTTGGCCATCTTAGGACCGGCCGTCAACAACTACCTGAAAAGGGACTTCAGAAGCCTTGTGGTCAATTTCGGCTGCACCGGCGGACAGCACCGTTCGGTGTATTGCGCCGAAAAAACAACGGCCTTTCTCCGGCAAAACTACCGGGCCAATGTCACCCTTACCCATTTCGAGCAGGACAACTGGCCCTCTGCCGACAGCCAGCCCGAGGCGCAGAGGGCCACCGGATTCAATAACCAACACCCCAAAAACCCATGAACAGGGCGATGATTTTCGCTGCAGGCCTTGGCCGGCGTATGCTGCCGCTCACCGGCCACACCCCCAAGGCCCTCATCCCGGTAGGTGGAAAGCCCATGCTGTTGCGGGTAATCGATAAGCTCGCGGCCGCCGGAGTCGTCCACATGGTGATCAATGTCCATCACCATGCCGACCAGGTCAGGGAGTTCATCGACCGCCTCGATATCCCCGGACTGCGCTTCGATATTTCGGACGAAAGCGGGGAACTGCTCGATACCGGCGGCGGCCTGACAAAGGCTGCCGCTCTTTTGGGAGAGGACCAGGCATTTTTTGTTTACAATGCCGACATCCTGAGCAATATCGACCTGAAGGACATGGCAGCCTGCCACCTCAGGCATCGCCCCCTGGCCACCCTGGCCGTGAGCCCCCGCCGTGCTTCGAGGTACTTCCTGTGGGACAGTCAGGGGCTGGCGGGCTGGGAAAACGCGGTTAACGGACAACAGATCCTGTGCGAACCACCCCGGAGAGAACCCTTAAGAGCACTGGCATTTAGCGGAATACATCTGATAGAGCCGGCCATATTCGGCCTGCTCGAAGAACAGGGCGCTTTTCCCATCCGCGATGTTTACCTGCGGCTGGGATCGGAGCACCGCATCATCCCCTACCAGCACGACAACAGGCTCTGGGCCGATATCGGCAGTCTGCAGAAGCTGAGGATGGCCGAAGAGATGATCAGGGATCATCCCGGCATGTTTTAAACCAGGAGGCAGGAACGCGCAAAAATTAAAAAAAGATGCAGACTTTTCTGGAAGAGGTAAGCCGTTACATCGTCGACACATGCCGGGAGATCATGGGGGAGGTCTGCATTGTAACCCCCAACCGCAGGGCCGGCCTCTTCCTGCGCAAACACCTGGCCTCGCTCCCGGAGGCTCCCATGTGGGCGCCCGGCATCCTGAGCATCGAAGATTTCATCAACAGCATCAGCGGATACAGCATCTGCGACAACACCGGGCTGCTGCTCGAATTCTACTCGGTATACAAGGACCTGGAACAGGAAAAGGCCGCCGATATCGACAACTTTCTGCGCTGGGCGCCGGCCCTTATCAGGGATTTCGACGACATCGACAATGCCATGTCCGATCCCTCAAAGCTTTACGCCCACCTCCAGGATATCCGCCACCTCGACACCTGGAACCCCGACGGCTCTCCACCCACTCCCTTTCAGCAAAACTACCTGGATTTCATCCATCGGCTGCAGGACTACCACAAAGCCCTGGCAGCCCGGCTCAGGGAAAAGAAGATGGCCTGGCAGGGCCTTTCGTCAAGGGAGGCAGCCATCCGGCTATCGGGGCCCGGACCGGGCTTCCCCTGGAAGAAGGTTTTTTTCGCCGGTTTCAATGCCTTGAGCCAGGCTGAGGAAACCATCATCCTTACCTTGCTCAAAAAGGGACAGGCAGAATACCTCCCCGATTCAGACCCCTATTATGCCGCCGATGAGCGCCACGAGGCCGGCACCTTTATCAGGAAATACCGCAGACTGCCGGCCAGAAAGAGCTTCGAAAACAGCCCCGGGCATTATACAGGGTTGAACAAGCACATCCGCATCCTGGGGATCGCCAAAAACGTAAACCAGGCCAGGCTGGCCGGCAACCTGCTGATGCACGAAAACTGCCTGGGCACCGACGAACAGACCGCCGTGGTACTGGCCGACGAAGAACTGCTGATTCCCATGCTGAATGCGCTGCCTCGGGATTTGAACGGGCTTAATGTGACCATGGGCTACCCCCTGTCCAAGACCAATCTGTTCGCCTTTGTCGATGCCGTGTTCAGCCTGTACCTGAATGCCAGCCGCAGGCCCGGCCACCCTCCGGCCTTCTACCACAAAGACGTTAGCAGGCTGATGGGTCACAGCCTGTCGCGGCTGCTCGCCGGAGAGGGGCCACATGGGCCCTGCCCCGAAACTGTGGCCCGGCGGTTGCCGGAGTCCA
>SL_3KL_010_SEDDRAFT_10005952_pt1 | contig 10920 bp, 6 predicted proteins | sample SodLakKL_010_SED_2_FD_10381 | JGI IMG/M metagenome (IMG submission 10381)
CTCTTCCCAGAGCGCCACCGTGAGGCCGTCGTAGCTGCCGTCGACGTTTCGCATGACGAAGGGTGCCACGACCCGGGTCCCAATGACCACCTGGTTGTCCAGGACCTCCCGAGTGTCCTCCATGGCCTGGGCACCCATCGTACCCTGGTTTGCCAGGACCACCCGGTGGTCCGCCACGGCCCGGGTGTCCGTTGTGGGCAGTGCCGCCAGATCAGGGACGCCGCCCATGCCCAAAAGGAGAAGGAGCAGCGGGAAGGGAAGAAGGAAGAGCGGGACGGAGAACGGTCGCGGGATCGTTACCAGGGGCATGGGAGTAGGGACTTGAGTCGGAATCGGGTCCGCCCGGTGGCGGATCGACGGGACGCGGGCAAGGTATCAAGCGGATACGTTCGGGTGAAGCGCTGTCCGACAACCTGGTCCTTCCGCCAGCGTTCCTCGCGACATCCTCATCCCTCGGTACGCCCTCAGCTCGGTATCCCATGGATCTCAGCTCCCGCTCCGTGCGTCGCTCGTCCGTCTTCTCCCTTCTGGTCGCCGTCGCCCTCCTGGTAGGCTCCGCCGTGGCCGGGTGCGGCGTGCGGGGCGACGCCCCCAATCAGGTGCCCTCGCCCACGCCGGCCACCGAGGAGACGCCGCCCGCCGCCGAGCCCGACGCCCCGGATCAGCCCGACGCGCCCCGGGAGCGCGAGGTTCCGGATCCGCCGGAGGTGGAGGTCACCATCGGTGAACCGGGAGCTCCGAGCTCACCGCCCCGTCGTCCCGGCCGTGGGGAGCCCAGGGACTACGACGAGGTCATCACCGAGGAAGCCCATACGGCCTACGGCCTCTTCACCGTCCACCGGGTGGACGACAAGCTCTACTTCGAGATCCCCCGCCACGAGCTGGACCGGGACATGCTCCTCCTGGGGCGGGTGGATGAGGGGGAGGGGCTCGGCGGGTGGTCCGCCGGGCGGATCGGCCAGCAGGTGGTGCGGTGGGAGCGTCGGGAGGGCGAGATCCACCTCCGGGGGATGGACTTCAGCGCCCGGGCCGACGGGGAGCGGGCCATCTCGCGGGCGGTGAGCGCCATGACCCGGGGTCCCCTCATCGCCACCTGGGAGATCGAGACCTTCGGGCCCGATTCCGCCGCGGTGGTGGAGGTGACGGACCTCTTCGTGAGTGGGCCCCCGGAGATGTCGCCCCTTCGCGGCCTCCAGCGGAACCGGTCCTTCGTGGATGGCGTCTCGGCCTTCCCCACCAATGTGGAGGTGCAGGTGGTCCAGACCGGGGTGGCGAGCCCTCAGGGTGCGTCCCCCGGCACTCCGGCCCGGACCAGCACGCGCCGGGCCAACTGGAGCATGGTGAAGCTTCCCGAAGCGCCCATGATGCCCCGCCTCCACGACACCCGGGTGGGCTACTTCACCGTCTCTACCGTGGACTACTCGAGCCCGCAGCACGGCGCCGACGAGATCCGCTTCATTCGCCGCTTCCGGCTGGAGAAGCAGGATCCGTCCGCCGCCGTCTCGGATCCGGTGGAGCCCATCGTCTTCTGGATCGATCCGGCCACGCCGGAGTGGCTCGTGCCCTGGGTCGAGCGGGGGGTGGACCAGTGGATCGAGGCGTATGAGGAAGCGGGGTTCTCCAACGCCATCGAGGCCCGCATGGCGCCGTCGCCGGAGGAGGACCCGGAGTGGTCCATCCACGACGCCCGGCACTCCATGGTCTACTGGCGTCCCTCACCGGTGGCCAACGCCACCGGCGGCGCGGTGGTGGACCCCCGCACCGGGGAGATCCTGAAGGCGGAGGTCAACATGTACCACAACGTCATGGAGCTTCTCCGGAACTGGTACGTGATCCAGGTGGGGCCGCTGGATGAGCGGGCCCAGTCGCTTCCCCTTCCCGACGAGCTCATGGGGGCGCTGGTGGAATACGTGGTGGCCCACGAGGTGGGGCACGCGGTGGGCTTCCCCCACAACTTCAAGGCCAGCGCCACCGTTCCCGCCGACTCGCTGCGCTCCCAGGCCTTTCTGGAGCGGATGGGGGGGCATGTCCCCTCGGTGATGGACTATTCCCGCTTCAACTATGTGGCGCAGCCCGAGGATGGGATCCCACCCGAGCTCCTCATCCCCCGGGTGGGGCCGTACGACCGCTTTGCCGTCAAGTGGGGCCACAAGCCCATCCCCGGCGCCTCCACGCCGGAGGAGGAGCGCCCGGTGCTGGACGAGTGGGCGCGGATGCAGGACGACACGCCATGGTTCCGCTTCAGCACGCCGGGCGCCTCCAGCGATCCCCACAACGTGACCGAGGCGGTGGGGAATGAGGACGCCATCCGCTCGTCGACGCTGGCGCTCCTGAACCTGGAGCGGGTCATGGGGATGCTGTTGCCCATGACGGAGCGCCCCGGTCAGGACTACTCGGACCTGCAGGAGCTCTACGGGAACGCCGTGAGCCAGTGGGGGCGTTACATGGGACACGTGAGTGCCCTGGTGGGCGGCGCCTACAGCCGTCAGCTCTACGGGACCGGGCCGCGGTTCGAGCCGGTGAGCCGCGAGGAGCAGCGGGCCGCCATGCTCTTCCTGGAGATGCACGGCCTGCGGACGCCGGCGATGTTCGTCGAGCCCGAGCTGCTCCGACGCATCGAGCCCGAGGGGGCGGTGGGGCGGATCGGGACCCAGCAGGGACGGATCCTGTCGGGGCTCCTGAGCACGAACCGTCTGCAGCGTCTGGTGGAGCATGAGGCGCTGGCCAACGGCGCCCAGGTCTACACCGTGGCCGACCTCCTGGAAGACCTGCGGCGTGGGGTGTGGAGCGAGTTGGACGACCGGGATCCCCGCGTCGATGTCTTCCGGCGGAACCTGCAGCGGGAGTACCTCTCGGCGGTGGACCGCTTCCTGGCTCCCGGAAGTGGGGGCGGGGTGGCCGATGCCCGTCCCCTGGTCCGCGCCGAGATGGCCGAGCTGCAGGAGGCGGTGGCAGAGGCCCAGGGGCGCACCGGCGACCGCATGACCCGCCTCCACCTCCACGACGTGGAGCTCGAGATCCAGCGGATGCTCGAGCCTCGCCCGGTGGCGGCCCGCTCCGGCGCCGCCGCTCCCGCCGGCGTCATCACCATCCCCTTTCCCTTCCCCTTCGACCCCGAGGGGTGGATGGAGGCCCACGGCGTCTACCATCCGGAAGGGTGGCCCGGGCTGCTCCGGGAGATGGGCGGAGAGCCGGCGGAGGGCGCCGGGGAGTGGCAGTTCCGGGTGGATGAGGAAGGGAGGCTCCGGGCAGATCCGCGCTGACCTTGGGGCGGGACATCTGACGGCAGGGTTGGGTTCGGCTGCGGCGGCCCCTGATTGAATTCCCTGGGGAGTGCGCGCTAGCTTTGGAGCTTCCCAGGGGCGTCTTCCGCCCCCAAGCCGCACGCGCCGGGATCCGGACCGATGCGGCTTTCCTCCACGGACGCCAGTCTCCCCGTTTCCGGAGGTCCCATGACCCGTCTCGCCCTTACCTTCCTCGTCACCCTTCTCCTGATCCCGGCGGCACCGGCGACGCTCCTGCCGGCCCAGTCGCCGGCACCGGCGGTCCAGGACACCCTTCTCACCGCCGCGGATCTCCTCCGCTATGAGACGACGGCGGATCCCCAGGTCTCGCCCGACGGAAGGCACATTGTCTACACCCGCCGTTGGGTGAACACCCAGGAAGATCGGTGGGACACCTCGCTCTGGATCATGGACGCCGACGGCTCCAGGCAGCGGCTGCTGACCCGGGGAAGCTCGCCTCGCTGGTCTCCGGATGGGACCCGGATCCTCTACCTGGCGGAGGGAGATCAGGGGACGACTCAGGTGTTCGTGCGGTGGATGGACGCCGAAGGAGCCACGAGCCAGGTCACCCGGATGGAGCAGGCACCCCGGGACCCCCGCTGGAGCCCGGATGGGCGGCACATCGTCTTCGCCTCGCTGGTTCCGAACCCCAGCCGCTGGGAGGTCTCCCTTCCCGCCCCGCCCGAAGGGGCGCGCTGGACCGAGGGGCCCCGGGTCATCGATGACCTCCACTACCGGCAGGACTTCCAGGGGTTCATGCGTCGGGGTTTCATGCACCTCTTCGAGGTGCCGGAGCAGGGAGGTGCGGCTCGGCAGCTCACCGACGGGGAGTGGAATGTGGGCTCCCGCTTCGACGGGCTGGTGGGGGCGGTGAGCTTCTCCTTTACCCCCGATGGTGGGACCGTGGTGTTCGACGGGTGGACGGGGGACTGGGACTCGGTGTACCGCCGGTCCCACCTCTACGCTCTGGATCGGGCGTCGGGGGAGATCCGCCAGATCACCCCGAACGACGGGTTCTGGACGAATCCGGTGGTGTCTCCCGACGGGCGTCAGGTTGCGTTCGTGGGATACCCGGATCAGCCCGACACCTACTCCCAGCCCTACCTCCACGTCATCGGTCTCGACGGGAGCGGGATGCGGAATCTCACGGAAGAGCTGGATCGGCTGGTGGCCGATGTGGCCTGGGCCCCGGACGGCGCCGGTGTGTACGCGGCGGTGACCCACCACGGGACCCGGAACATCCGCTACATCCCCCTCTCGGGCGCCATTCAGGAGGTGACCTCCGGGAATCACCTGGTCTCGCTGAACTCCATGGCCGGGGGGCGCGATGCCTTCGGGGTGGGGGTGCGGACCGGTCCGCAGGCACCGCCGGATGTGGTCCGTTTCCCGCTCCGGCCGGGGTCGGCGGTTGAGCAGCTCACCTCGGTGAACGAGACCCTCCTCAGCTCCATTCGCCTCGGAGAGGTGGAAGAGTTCTGGACCACCTCCGCCGACGGGACCCCGGTGCACGGGTGGGTGGTGAAGCCGCCGGACTTCGACCCCTCCCGCCAGTACCCCCTCCTCATGGAGATCCACGGCGGCCCCTTCGCCGACTACACTGTGGCGTTCAACTTCAACTACCAGGCATGGGCGGCCATGGGGTACCTGGTCCTGTATACCAATCCCCGGGGCTCCACCAGCTATGGCGAGGAGTTCGCCCGGGGCATCAATTTCCGGTATCCGGGAGTGGACCACGAGGACCTCATGGCCACCGTGGATGAGATGGTGGGGCGGGGGTGGGTNGACNCGTCGCGNAAGTACGTGGGAGGGTGCTCCGGGGGAGGGGTCCTGTCGAGCTGGGCCATCGGCCACACGGACCGCTTCGCCGCCGCCGCCGTGCGCTGTCCGGTGACGAACTGGATCAGCATGTTCGGCCAGACGGACATCCCCTTCTTCACCATGAGCTTCTTCCACGAGCCCTTCTGGGAGAACCCCACCCGGTGGCTGGAGCAGTCCCCCATCATGTACGTGGGGAACGTCACCACGCCGACGCTTCTCATGACCGGCGAGCTGGATCTCCGCACCCCCATGCCCCAGACCGAGGAGTACTTTGCGGCGCTGAAGGTGCTCGGGGTTCCGGTACGCATGCTCCGGTTCAACGAGGAGTACCACGGCACCGGCACACGCCCCTCCAACGCCATGCGGACCATCCTGTACATGGACGACTGGTACGGGCAGTGGCAGCGGGTGAACGGGGAGGCGGTGCGGCGCTGAGACAGGGTAGCCGAAACCTGTGGAGGGGGTGACGGGGTGAACTCGCCGCCCCCTCACACCATTCGAGCGCATCCACGTCAGCCACCACCGAGCAGAGACACATGATCCAGTTCCTGTACCAGGGCGGTCACGGATCCCACGGGCCGCGAGCGCAGGCCCTGTCCAACGTCACCCCCGGCTCCAGATGCGGAGACATGGCCACAACCCGGGCAACCCAGGTCCCGGGACTCCAGACGCTGGCCTTCTGGGGGCACGGCGATTCGTACCGGCTGTGTGGCAAGACTCCACGGGAGCTCCACGAGGTCATCAAGGATTGGAAGAAGGTCAATCCTGGTCTGAACACGGTGGAGTTGATCACCACCACGCCCTCCGGAGGGTCCGTGTCGTTTCGCGGGGACATCGCCGTACGAGCGAACGAGGTGGTCCGGGATCACCCGATTCGTCAATGGACCATGAACTACGGTTACTTCAATACCCTCCGCAATCACCTCGGGACGGTGTGAGTCGTCCTGACCATGTGCGGCTCCCCCAGGACGCGTCCCGGGGGAGCGCACCTCTTCCACAGCAACCGGACCCCGCCATGCACAACCCCATCATCGCCGACGGCCTCCCGGCTCCCATCGGGCCCTACTCTCCGGGGGTGGGCTTCGAGCGCCTCATCTTCGTGTCCGGCCAGGGGGCCACGGACCCGGCCACCGGCCGCCTGGTGGGGCTCGATGTGGAGAGCCAGACCGAGCAGGTGTTCCGGAACATGGAAGCAATCCTGAAGGCGGGGGGGTCGGACCTGTCGCGGGTGCTCCGGTGCGGGGTCTTTCTCACCGATCTCCGCGATTTCGACGCCATGAACCGGGTCTACGCCCGCGTCTTCGGCGAGCAGCGCCCAGCCCGAACAACCGTGCAGGTGGCGTCCCTCCCCGATCCCGGGCTCCGCGTGGAGATCGACTGCATCGCCTATCGGGACTGAGAGGAATGGGCGGCGGAGGGGCCTGTGGCGCTGAGGGGGCGGGGGCTGCCCCTCACTCCGGGAGGATCCTGGCCCTCACGATGCGGTCCAGGAGGGGGAACTCCGAGGCAAGATACTCCTCCCCTTCAGCGGTGATTCGATCCTGCATCGGTCCGCTGCCCCGGGGAGGTGAATCGCCATAGCCGCCGTAGAGGCGATCCACCGTGTCCATCCCCCCGGTGACCCGGGCGAAGGGGGAAAAGCCCGACTCATCCAGGCGTGTGTTGTCCACCAGGTTGATGAAGAGTTGTACCGTGCGGGTTTCCGGCCCCCCCATGGCATAGCTCACCATTCCCCTGAGGTTGGAGGCGGCCACCGAGTCGTCGGGGATTCTCTGCTCTCGCCAGAGGCCGCTCACCTCCGGGTCGGGGTGGAGCCCGAACTGAACCACGAACCCCGGGACGACGCGGAAGAACCACACGCCATCGTAGTACCCGTGGCGTGCCAGATTGTAGAATCGTTGGGCCCCCAGCGGAGCCAATTCAGGATCGACTTCGAGGACGAAATCCCCCGCCGTGGTCTCGAACAGGACCTTGAAGGGCCCTGGCACTGGGGCGTTCATGGCCTCGGACTCGGGGTGGAGAAGGGGGTTGGGGGGGAGAGTCGGCGTTGCGGGGGTGGCAGGACCGAGTGCGCATCCGCCGAGGATGAGGGCCAAGCTGAGAAGGAACGGTGCGGGGAGGCGAAGCATGGCGGGGGGAGTTCGTGGTGGCTTGGGGGCAGAGGCCCGGGGAGGGAAGGGGACGCTCCAGACGCCCTTCAATGCGGGCGGAAGAAGGTAGGAAGTCAGCTCCGACCTGGCCAGAGAAAAGGCACTGACCGTCGGTCTGTGGGTGATCGGCCGTACTCGCGATCTGTGCGCGATCGGCCGTACCCGATCCGGCACACCAGGTGGAGTCCTCCCGATACCGGACCCGGTCGGCCTCCTCCCGCTCCCTCCCGCCCNNTGGGCCCGTCCCGACCTCCCCCGGACCTCGTCTTTTCGCCCCGTTAGGGCGAAAAATTAGAATCTGGATTCTAATTTGGGGTCATCTCGACCGAAGGCGATGGGCCACCGGAAGCTCAAAGAGCATCACCCTGCGCACATCAGCCCCCTTGCCTCAGTGCGCTCCTGCCCTGAGGTTTATCCCTGCGAAAGGCAGTTTGGAGGGGTGGCAGAACGGCTATTGCACCGGTCTTGAAAACCGGCGCCCGAAAGGGCTTGTGGGTTCGAATCCCACCCCCTCCGTAGACCCTGTCCCGAAGGGCCAAGAGCCGCGACGGGGTGGGATCTGCGAAGCTCATCCCACCCCCTCCGTAGACCCTGTCCCACAGCCCGGGCGGTCCCACACGGCGCAACCGCCTGGCTCTCTTCGGGTCCTCCCTCGGCCCAACCCCTTTCGTTGCCGGACCCCTTTGGTCGCCCCTCATCGTGCGTACTTGGATGCTGTTGGCAGCCTCCGCCTAGCCCAGCGACATGGCTCCGTGGTCCCCTGCCGCCAACAACATCCAAGAACAGGAGGTCAGGGGCCCATCCGCGGCATGGCCGATGGGGGTGGGGGGGATCCAGGAGTTTGAGGTGGGATCCCACCCATGCGGTGGATGGGACCTACGGATGGAGGAGGGGACATGGGAAAATTAGAATCCACATTCTAATTTCTTGGTCTATCTCCCGCCGCGCAAAAACCGGAGACGAGCCTGAATCCCACCCCATCGACAGCGACCTCAACCCCGGAAGCCCTCACGGTCTGATCGGCCACCGTTCGCCGCCCCACTGATCAGGCTCCGGTGTGGTCGAGAACGGACACGAGAACAGAAAAGGCCTCCCCCCCTACCGCGGGGGCTGACCGAAGGCCGCCGCCGGCTGGATGCGGAGCACCTGGCCCGCGCCCTGGTCCGTCAGGAGGTAGAGGTAGCCGTCCGGACCGGTGGCCACCTCCCGGAACCGGGTGTTCAGATCGGCCAGGAGAACCTCCTGGTCGGTGATCCGGTCGCCCTCCAGGGTGAGGCGCCGGATGTGCTGGTGCCGGAGCGCCCCCACGAAGAGATTCCCCCGCCACTCGGGGAAGGCGTCGCCGGTGTAGAAGTCCATGCCGGAGACGGCGATGGAGGGCGTCCAGTGGAGGATGGGCTGCTCCATCCCCTCCCGGGCCGTGTCCGGGGTGATCTGGCGCCCGCTGTAGTCCACCCCGTGGGTGATGGCGGGCCATCCGTAGTTGCGGCCGGACAGGATGAGGTTCACTTCGTCACCGCCCCGAGGGCCGTGCTCATTCTGCCAGATCTGGCCCGTCTCAGGGTGCACCGCCTGCCCCTGGGCATTCCGGTTTCCCCAGGTGAAGATCTCCGGTAGCACCCCTTCCTCCCCCACGAAGGGATTGTCGTCGGGCACGCGTCCATCGTCGTGAAGGCGGAGCGTAGTACCCACATGGTCCGAGCGGTCCTGGGCCCGATCCATGTCACCCCGGTCCCCCACGGTGACGTAGAGGTACCCCTCCCGGTCGAAGTTCAGCCGGGAGCCGTAGTGGCGACCAGGACTCCCCACCGCCGCCGTCTCGATGACCTCCTCCACCTCGGTGAGGGTCAGGTCGTCCAGAACGCCGCGCGCCACCGCCGTGGTGGTTTGCCCTCCACCCGCGTCCTTGGAATAGCTCAGATAGACGAGCCGGTTCTCGGAAAAGTTCGGGTGGAGGGTCACGTCCAGCAGGCCACCCTGACCCCGAGCCACCACTTCGGGCACGCCGGACACGGGATCCGGTAGGAGGCGACCGTTCCGGATCAACCGGAGGCGCCCGGGGCGCTCGGTGACCAGGATGTCCTCTCCGGGCAGGAAGGCGATCCCCCAGGGGTGCTGAAGCCCGTCCGCCACCACCAGGATCTCGAAGTCTCCGACGCCGCCGGGGGCCCGGACGATGTCACCGGCGTTCAGGGGCACGCCTTCGGAGCACCCGGTGAGGGTGATGGAAGCCAGGGCGACGGCCGCCACGGCGAAAAAGGAAGGGGTTCGAGGTCGGTGATCCATGGGGAACGGGGGGCGGGAAGGGGAAGTCTGGTTGGGGTCTCCGGGACGGGGCGGACCGCCAACCGTCGGGAAAACCACGCGTGGGGGTGGGCCGCCACGGTGGGCGGGGCCCTGAGTCAGGGTACGCCGAATGGGTCCGTGGGGGTCCGCGGTGCCTGTCGTCCATGGGATCGCGGGTGTAGCGGTGGAACCGGGTAGGTCGTCGCCCCCTGAACGACGACACGGCCCGGGGCGCTGGGCCCCGGACCGTGCCGGTCGTGCTTGATGTCCTGCCTCAACAGCCCCGGAGGATCAAGAGATGTTGGGGTTGGCGTTCCGCTCCGCGTCCTGGATGGGGAGGCAGGTGAGGGAGCTGTAGGGCTCGTTCTTCTGGTTCAGCCCCGTCTCCCAGGTGAACTCGCCGAGCTCGTCATCGGTGTATCGGAGCATGTCACCCATGCGGGTTCCCTGCATCCACAGCTCCCGACGTCGCTCTTCCACCACCTGTCTCTTGATCTCGGCTTCATCGGTGCTGCTGAAGGCCGGGAGATCGTAGTCGGCGCGGAGGGCGTTGATGATGTCCACCGCCGCCTGGCCACCCCGGACCTCGGCCAGCATGAGCTGGGCCTCACGGCCGGTGGCGAAGGGCTTGTCCGCGGCCTCCGAAGCGTACTTCTGCTGGAGAGCCAGCGAGGTGATGTTGTCGTTCCCCAGGCCGTCAGTCACCTCCACCGGAACCCGGGGATCCGGTACCCCGTCCACTTCCAGATCCCGGAAGCGGGGGTGGACCGACATGTCCTGGGTGATGTTGTTCCGCTGCGCCACCTTGTTCCGGCGCCGCTGGGTGGTGGTGGCGTAGGTAGCGTATCGGATGTAGTCCACCGGCACCTGACTGGCATCTGCCTCGACCCCGGCGTTGTCACCCAGGTTCAGCCGAGCCCGGGCCCGTCCCACCAGCGCCAGGTTCTCGATGTCCTGCACCCCTGCCGACCGTGCCAGCGAGAGCGCCTGGGTGAACTGCTCCTCCGCCATCTCGAAGCCCGAGGAGCGGGGCATGGCAGCGCTGGAGCTGAATGCCACCTCGCAAAAGGTCTCGCTCAGGAGCAAGATGGAGTACCCGGCGTAGGCATGGGCCGTGGCCATGAGCTCATCCCGGTTGGGCACATCGCCGGGATCCCACCCCTGGATCCGGTCCACGGCGTCCAGTGCCGTGAACCGCGAGGTCTGAAGCGGCCGCCACGTCCCGTGGCTGGCGAAGGATTCGCAGGCGGTGGCGCCGAAGTTCCGCACCTCCTCGTTCCTGGAGCCCCAGATGTTGTAGTTCCGGAGCCCGGACGATGTCCACCACTCGTCGGCGAAGAGCCCGGTGGCCACGCTGGTGGAGGTGAAGGCGCACTCGAAGT
>SL_3KL_010_SEDDRAFT_10005953_pt1 | contig 10920 bp, 8 predicted proteins | sample SodLakKL_010_SED_2_FD_10381 | JGI IMG/M metagenome (IMG submission 10381)
CAGCGCGGTAAAGGCCAGCGGCAGCCCCAGGGCCAGCCCGACCGGCAGCGCGAGCCAGGGACAGCGGCTCAAGCCGGCACTCATGGCGCCACCGGCAGCGCCGGCCAGCAGCCAGATCAGTCCGAGCAATAACAGCAGCCCGTGCCGGTCCATGGCGCCGCCGGCGGCCAGCGTTTGCAGGATTGGGCCGCGCCCGGAGGAAAACTGGAACAGCCCCAGCGCCGCTTCGGCCAGAACGACCGACAGCGCCAGTCCGGCAACGATGGCCGTCAAGACTCGGTTGAGACCACCCATGTCACCTCATCCGCCCCAGGGCACGAAAAACGACAGCAGGACCAGCCCGAGGATGATCCGGTAGGCGACGAAAGGCTGCATGCCGATGCGCCGAATGAAAGCCAGGAAGTAGTGGATGCAGGCNTANGTGCTGACCAGGGCCACCGTGAANCCGACCAGCAGCGCTTCGGGANCGGTNTGCATNCCGCCGTTGAGCAGNTCNCGCGTGCCAAGCAGNCCGGCCGCGGCGATGATCGGCACCGACANCAGAAAGGAAAACCGGGCGGCGGCTTCGCGGCTCATGCCGAGAAACAGCGCNGCNGTGATGGTGATGCCGGAGCGCGAAGTGCCNGGAATCAGCGCCAGGGCCTGGGCNAAACCGATGATCAGCACGTCTTTCAGCGTCAGGCTGTACTCGTCGCGTTCGCCGCGGTGGCGCCAGTCGGCCCAGCCCAGCAGCAGGCCGAAACCGATCAGGGCCGAGCCCATGATCAACGGACTGCGCAGCGCCACCTCGGCCAGGTCCTTCAGCCACAAGCCGAGCACGCCGGCCGGAATCGTGCCGATGATGATCCACCAGGCCAGGCGCGAGTCGGCCGTGCGCTCGCCCCCGCCCAGCGCGCCAAGCCAGTCGCGCGCCATGGTCCAGAGTTCGCGCCGGAAATAGGTCACCACGGCCACCAGCGACCCGGCGTGGAGCAGGATGTCGAAATCCAGGCCCTGGTAGTCCTGACCGGTGAACAGCGAGTACAGCACCAGGTGAGCCTGGCTGGAAATCGGCAGAAACTCGGTCAGGCCCTGGATCAGGGCCAGGATGGCGGCTTGCGCAGTGTCCATAAACTCCAGCTGGTGATGGTCCGGCTCTCGCCCCACGACCGGCCGTCGAACTCCGACCGGCCGGGCCACAGGGTAGCAGGTGGGACGGGGTCCTGTTGCCCGACCGAAAGCGCTCGAAGCCCTTTCCACGTCGCGGCGAAAGATGAGCTGCCATGGCTGCCCGTCCAGCCGCAACGGCCGGCGTGCGGCCGCATACTGTCGCCGCCAATGATGCTGGGCTATAATCGCTGGCCTGTCGAAGGAGGGCGGTCAGGCCATACCTTCGCATCCACCCAGATCAACAGGAATCGACAGCGTGTCAGCAGCAGACGACCAACTTTTCATGAAGCGATTCAGCCTGGTGCTTGTGCTCCTGGCCATCTTCGCGGCGGTCATCCTCTTTCTGTCGATTGCCCTGCATAACACCCTGTATCGGCCCGAACCGCCGGCCCGGGAAGTCGCCCGCGAGCAGCGCCTGGCACCCGTCGGCGGCGTGTTTGCCGGCGAAACGGGCCGGGCCGCGGCGCAGGCCGCGCGCGAAGCCGCCGCTGCGGAACGAACCGTCACGGCGGCGTTTGACGGCTCGCTGGACGGCGAACTGATCTACGAACGCGCCTGTGCGTCCTGCCACGTCTCCGGCGCCGCTGGCGCGCCGCTGATGGTCGCCAGCGACTGGGTCGGACGGCTCGAGCAGGGCATGGACACCCTGGTCGCCAACGCCATCAACGGCATCGGCGCCATGCCGCCCCGGGGCGGTCGCATGGATCTCACCGACGAGCAGATCGAAGTCTCGGTGGCCTTCATGGTCGACATGCTCCAGTAGGCGGGGCGTCCGACTCGAACGATTACCCAAACATCTGCGTTATGATGGCGCCTGCCTCCTGGGAGGGCGCGCGAGCGCCGGGAACCGCCAATCGTGCTGGATCCGCAGCAATTTCCAACTGACACTTCCGAAATCTTCCTGACCGGTCCGGCCGGGAAGCTGGAGTGCCTGATCGATGTGCCCGAGCCGGAGCTCAAGCGCCCGGCCACCGTGGTGATCTGCCATCCGCACCCCATGCACGGCGGGACCATGCGCAACAAGGTGGTCACCATCATCGAGCGCGCCGTGCGCGAGCTCGGTCTCAACACCGTGCGTTTCAACTTCCGCGGCGCCGGGGAGAGCGAGGGCGAATACGACGAAGGCCAGGGCGAGATCGAAGACCTGATGGCGGTGGCCGAGTGGGTGCAGAAGACCCGCCCCTCGGACGACCTGTGGCTGGCCGGTTTCTCGTTCGGCGCCTTCGTGACCCTCAAGGCGGCTCAGGACCTGCCCGTGCGGCAGATGATCACGATCGCCCCGCCGGTCGAGCGCTACGGCTTCGAACACCTGCTGCCGCCCAATTGCCCGTGGCTGGTGGTTCAAGGCGACGAAGACGATGTGGTTTCGGCCACCGCGGTACAGCAATGGGCCGATGCTCTGGACCAGCCGCCCAACCTGATCATCATGGAAGGCGCCGACCATTTCTTCCACCGTCGCCTGATGGACCTGCGCGGACTGATCAAGAACCACGTGCAGTCCAGCCTGCCCTGAACGGGCGTTCGGCAGCATCATGGATCAGACCGCACACGGCCCCCTGGTTCGCTGGCAGGCACTGGTCGAAGAATCACGGCTGCAGGAAGATTCGCGCCAGCGGCACGCGCTGGAACGCCTGCAGGATCTGTTCGAACGGCTGGCCGGGCCACGCCGGCGCCTGTTCGCCCGCCTGCGCCGCGACAGGACCCCGGTGACGGGCATCTACCTGCACGGCCCGGTCGGCCGCGGCAAGACCATGATCATGGACCTGTTCGCCGACAGCCTGCGCGCCGCTGATGTCCCGGTCAAACGCCTGCACTTTCATCGCTTCATGGACCAGGCGCATGGCCGCCTCAAGGACCTGGAGGGCCGGCGCGACCCGCTCAGGCAAATCGCCTCGGACATGGCCGCGCAGTACCGCGTGCTCTGTTTCGACGAATTCCACGTCAGCGACATTGGCGACGCCATGATCCTGGGCGAGTTGTTGCAGGCCCTGTTTGCGCGCGGCCTGACCATGGTGGCCACCTCCAACACCGCGCCGGAAGATCTCTACGCCGAGGGACTGCAGCGCGCCCGCTTCGTCCCGGCGATCCAGGCCATCCGCCAGCACTGCGAAGTCGTCACGCTGGATTCGGCCGAGGACTACCGCCTGCGCGAGCTGGTGCGCCATCCAACCTGGCTGGCCCCGCAAAGCGCGGAGAGCCTGGCCGAACTGGATGCCGAGTTCCAGGCCCTGGCAGCCGGCGAGTCGATCTCACAAGCGCCGCTGGATATCCGCGGACGCCGGATCCAGCCCCGGCAGCGCGCCGGCTCGGTGGCATGGTTCGACTTCGACACCCTGTGCCGCGGCCATCGCTCCAGCGCCGACTACATCGATCTCAGTCGCCGCTTTTCGACGCTGATCATCCAGGACGTTCCGGAACTGGACGACGATGACAGCAATGCCGTGCGCCGTTTCATCCACCTGGTTGACGAGTGTTACGACCACGCGGTCAAGCTGATCATCGCCGCCGCCGTGCCGATTGTCGAGGTGTACCGGGGCCAGCGCCTGGCGCAGCCCTTCGAACGCACGGTCTCGCGCCTGATCGAAATGCAGAGTCGCGACTACCTCGCCCTGCCCCACCGCCCGTAAGTTCGCACCAGGCTGACCGGGATCAGCCCGGGGTGCGCGCGATCAGGCTGTCGATGACGTGCTTGACGTAGGCGTCGAATTCCGGCTCGTCGCGCTCCGGCACCAGGTGCTGGGCCTGCAGCTGCAGGTAGCCCACGTAACCCGAATAAACAAGGGTCGCGCGTCTCCGTGCCTCTTCGGCGGCCAGGCCGAGCTCTGCAAAGGCGTCGCTCAGGTAGCCGATGCGCCGCGACGTGACCCGCTTCAGCACCGGTCCGACCCGGGGATCTTCCGGAACGGCACACAGCGCCAGGTAGACCCGGTGGGTCAGGGTCTGGCGGGTGGTGGCCCAGACGAAGCGGGCCAGGCGTTCGGCCGGCTGTGCCTCGGCCTTGAGCGAGCGCCGCAAATGATCGGCGTCCTGCCCCTCCCAGCGACGCAGGGCGGCGCTGAGCAGTTCGTCGCGGCCGGGGAAATGCCAGTAAAAGCTGCCCTTGGTGATCTTCAGCCGGCGCGCCAGCGGCTCGACCGCCAGAGCGGCGACCCCCTTTTCCGCAATCAGCGCCAGGGCTGCTTTCTCCCAGTCTTCAGGCGTCAATGAGACCCTGTTCGGGGTATCGGGATTTGCAGCCATCACTTTGCTCATGAAAAGATGGTAGCTGATCTCTCGAGCCATCGGTGCAATCGCTTGAAAAGCGCCCCGATCCACTCCATTGCATGAGCATTGACTAACATGACGGGTAACCCCATACTGGAGCGTATGGAAGCTGTTCGCAAACTACACGATGAAATCCGCCGCCGCCAGATCTGGACCGACGACGGCATCCGCCTTCACTTGCGCTATTACGGTGACGACCGCGCGCCCTGCGTGCTGATGGCACACGGCTTCGGCCAGACCCAGTACGCCTGGGAAAATACCGGCTGGCGGCTGGCCGCGGCCGGCTGGCAGGCGGTGAGCTACGACGCGCGCGGGCACGGCGAGAGCGACCGTGCGCCCAGCGGCGAATACGACTTCGAGCAGTTCGTCGAAGACTTCCGGCGCGTGTGCGATTCCCTGCCCAACACGCCGATCGTGATCGGCGCCTCGATGGGCGGACTGACCGCACTGCTCGCGCACTCCGAAAAACCCAAGGTCGACATCCGGGCCATGGTCCTGGTCGACATTGCGCCGCGCTGGGACGAGCGCGGCGTGGCGGCCATGCTGGCCTTCATGCGCCAGCATCCGGAAGGCTTCGCCACCCTGGACGAGGCCAAGGAAGCGGTGCGGGCGTTTCTGCCGCATCGGCGCCGCCACACCAGCCCCACGGGCTTGAGCCGCAACCTGCGCCAGGCCCGCAACGGACGCTGGTACTGGCACTGGGACCCGGCCATGCTCGCCCTGGCCGAGAAATCCTCCAACCTCCAGTCACGGCTGCAATCAGCCAGCCGGCGACTGAAAATCCCGACCCTGCTGGTCGCCGGCGGCATGAGCGAGTTGATCGGCGCCGAGCACGTGTCGGAGTTCCGCAAACTGGCCCCGCATGCCGAAACCGTCGAGGTCAGTGACGCCGCCCACATGGTGGCCGGCGACGCCAACGATCACTTTCTGGCCGCCATCACGCCGTTTCTGCGGCGCCAGGCAAGCCAAGGAGCGAAAGCATCATGATGACCCTGTTCTTTATCGCTGCCGTTCTCGCCGCCGTCATCGGCTGCGCGTTCTTCAAGGTCAAGGTGCCGGTGTGGACCGGCGTCATTGGTGTCGTCCTGTTGGCTTTCACCTTCGCCGGCCAGCCCGGCTGGGCCCAGCTGACCCTGGCCTGGCTGCTGTTCCTGGCCGTGGCCGTGCCCATGAACCACCTGCCGTGGCGGCGCGAGTTCCTGTCCCGGCCGATCCTCAAGGCCTTCTCCGGCATGGTGCCGCAGATCTCGGAAACCGAGCGCGTCGCGCTGGAGGCCGGCACGGTCGGCTTCGAGGGCGAACTGTTCACCGGCAAGCCGCGCTGGCACCGGCTGATCAAGAAGCCGCTGAACGAGCTGACCGTCGAAGAACAGGCGTTCCTGGATGGACCCGTGGAAAAGCTGTGCGACATGATCGACGAATGGGAGGTCAGCCACTACCGCGCCGACCTGCCGGAGGCGGTCTGGGAACACCTGAAGAAGCACGGCTTCTTCGGCATGATCATTCCCAAGGAATACGGGGGCCTTGGCTTTTCCGCCGTCGCGCATCGCGCCGTGCTGGAAAAAGTCGCCGGCATGAGCTCCACCCTGGGCTCGGTGATCGCGGTGCCCAACTCGCTGGGGCCGGCCGAGCTGTTGCTGCACTACGGCACCACGGAGCAGAAGAAACACTACCTGCCGCGCCTGGCCGACGGTCGCGAGATTCCCTGTTTCGGCCTGACCAGCACCACCGCGGGTTCCGACGCCACCTCGATCGCCGACTACGGCGTGGTGTGCAAGGGCGAATGGCAGGGCAAGGAGACCCTGGGCATCCGCCTGAACTTCGAGAAGCGCTACATCACCCTGGCCCCGGTCGCCACCGTGGTCGGCCTGGCGTTCCGCCTGTATGATCCTGACGGCCTGCTGGGCGATACCGAAGACATCGGCATCACCCTGGCCCTGCTGCCGCGCGAGACCCCGGGCATGCAGATCGGGCGGCGCCATTTCCCGCTCAACAACCCCTTCCCGAACGGACCCATCGTCGGCAAGGACGTGTTCATTCCGATCGACTACCTGCTCGGCGGCACCCAGTACGCCGGCCAGGGCTGGCGCATGCTGGTCGAATCGCTGTCGGTCGGGCGCGCCATCTCGCTGCCGTCCTCTTCGACCGGCGGGGCCAAGTCGGCCGCCCTGGCCACCGGCGCCTACGCCCGCATCCGCAAGCAGTTCAACATGCCGATCGGCCGCTTCGAGGGCGTGGAAGAAGCGCTGGCCCGCATCGCCGGCTACACCTACGCGATCAGCGCGCTCAGCCGCCAGACCGCCTCGGCGGTGGACGACGGCGAAAAACCGGCCGTCCCCGGCGCCATTGCCAAGTACTGGGCGACCGAGCTGAGCCGCGAAATCATCAAGGACGCCATGGACATCCACGGCGGCAAGGGCATCATCCTGGGGCCGAAGAACTACCTCGGCCGCGGCTGGCAGGGCGCGCCGATCTGGATCACGGTCGAGGGCGCGAACATCCTGACCCGCTCGCTGATGATCTTCGGCCAGGGCGCGATCCGCTGCCATCCCTACGTGCTCAAGGAACTCGAGGCGCTGCAGATCGAAGACGAGGACGATCGCCTGAAGACCTTCGACCGCCTGCTGTTCGCGCATGTCGGCCACAGCATGTCGTGCGCGGTGCGCTCGATGGTGCTCGGCTTAAGCTCCGGCCGCTTTGCCGCGGTGCCGGGCGACCGCAAGACGCGCAAGTACTACCGCAAGCTGAGCCGCTACGCGGCCGCCTTTGCCTTCCTGGCCGATATCGCCATGTTGACCTACGGCGGCAAGCTCAAGCAGAAGGAGAAGATCTCGGCCCGCCTCGGCGATGCCTTGAGCCAGCTCTACATCTGCTCGGCCATGCTGCGCCGTTTCGAGCAGGAAGGCCGGCCGGCGGCCGACCAGCCGATCATGGCATGGGCCTTCCACGATGCCATCCACCGCATCCAGAATGCGCTGTCCGGCGTGATCGACAACTACCCGTTCGCCTGGGTGCGTCCGTTCCTGCGCCTGGTCGTTTTCCCGACCGGCCGCTCCGAGCGCGCGCCCAACGACCGCCTGGGCCACAAGGTTGCCGCCCTCATGCTGTCGCCGTCCGAGACCCGCGACCGCCTGACCCGCGGCATCTACAAGTCGGACCGCGCCGGTCACCCGGTGGGCGTCATGGAAACCCTGCTGCCCAGGGTGATCGCCGCCGAGCCGCTGGACCGCAAGCTGCTCAAGGCCCTGCGCAGCGGCGAAATCGGCGGCCGCACCTACGAGGAGCAGGTGGCCCAGGCCTTCGACAAGGGCCTGCTCAGCGACCAGGACGTCGAACTGCTGCTGGATGTGCGCAAGCGCAGCCTGGAAGTCGTGGCGGTCGACGACTTCGACCACGAAGAGCTGCAGGCGGGCCTGACCCCGTCCGGCGACGCCGCGCGCTCGGAGCAGCGCCAGGCGGCCTGAGCTATACTCTCCCCGGCCCCGGGTCATCCGGGGTCGGGGTTCATCCCCCAAACAAAGTTCGCAGGTGCCCCGGTGCTCAAACGCCCGGGGTGAAACGGGAAACCGGTGCAAATCCGGTGCTGCCCCCGCAACTGTAATCGGTATCGATGGCGCCGCCATCGGTGCGGGTCCAAGACAACCACTCTGGCAACAGGGGAAGGAACGGGCCCCGGCAAGCCGGCCAGCCAGCCGCGCTTGCCACCGAGAGTCAGGAGACCGGCCTGCGTTGTCATGATTACCGGGTTGCGGTGGGCGACCGGGGTTCTCCGGCTGCAACCTCAAGCTTGCGCCCGTCGTTCCCCGTTACTCCTCGTACCCGGCCGATGCGCGGGTGAGCGCGAGGAGCCAACACAATGCAAGCACGTACCTTCACCGGCCTGGTCATGGCCGGCGTTTTTCTTTCCGTTTCTTTGGTCGATGCCGCAACGGCCGTCGACGACACCATCATCGTCACCGCCGCTCGCACCGGCCAGGCGCTGGATCAAGCACTGGCCCGGACCAGCGTGATCACGCGTGACGACATCGAGCTGGCCCAGGCCCCGGACTTGCTGGAACTGCTGCGCCAGCAGGCCGGCGTCGACGTGGTCCGCACCGGCGGACCCGGCGGCCAGACCAGCCTGTTCATGCGCGGCTCGAACTCCAACCACGTGCTGGTGCTGATCGACGGCGTGCGCGTGGCCGCCGCCGGCACCGGCGGCTTTGCCTGGGAGTTGATCGACATTGCCCTGGTCGAGCGCATCGAGATCGTGCGCGGTCCGCGCGCAGCGCGCTGGGGTTCGGACGCCATCGGCGGGGTGATCCAGATCTTCACCCGGCAGCCGGAGGGCGTCCGGGTTCGGGCCGGTTACGGCCGCTATCGCGACCGGGCTTTAAGCGCCGGCATCGGCGGGCAACAGGCCGGACTCATGCTTGCCGGTCGGCGCGTCGGCGGCTTCTCGGCGCAAAACGAGCGCGGCTTTGCTTTCGACCCCGACGATGACGGCCTGGAGCTGCTCAGCGCGGCCGCCGGCGGCGCCAGCCGGCTTGGCCCAGGCGTTCTGGACTGGAGCGCACGCCTGGCTGACGGCGAGATCGAGTTCGACCAGGGCGTGTCCGACGTGACCAACTACGCGCTGCGGCTGGAATACCAGATGGACCCCGTGGGTGCCTGGCGCTGGTCGGGCAGTACCGCGATGTATCGCGACCGCCTGGACACTGAGGCGCCTTTCGGCCGTAGCGAGAACAACACCCGGCGCTTACAGGCGGGCCTGATCGGCGAGAACCGGATCGGTGACAGCGCCGCCTGGCTGCTGGGCGTGGACGCCTGGCAAGAATCGGGGGTCGCACGTGGCAGCTGGTCGGACTCGCGCTACAACCTGGGCGCCTGGACCGGCCTGGACGGCAGCGTCAATGACTTCGACTATGAACTGAGCCTGCGCGCCGACCGCGACCAGCTGTTCGGCAACGCCCTGACCGGCAACCTGGCCGCCGGCTGGCGTCCGGGCGAAGCCTGGCGGGTATTTGCATCCATCGGTCGCGCGTTCCGGGCGCCCAATTTCAACCAGCTGTTCTCGCCCGGATTCTCCGGGCTGTTCGCCGGCAACCCGGACCTCGACCCGGAAACCTCGGTATCGCTGGAGGCCGGCGCCGACTGGCAGCTGGCACCCAGCGCGCGTCTTTCCCTGAGCCTGTTCCAGACCCGCATCGACGATCTGATCGACTTCGCCGGTACCGACTTCCAGGCCATCAACATCCGCCGTGCCCGCATCCAGGGCGCGGAACTGGCCTATCGCCTGCGCGCTGAAAACTGGCGCGCCCAGGCCCAGTTGACCTGGCAGGACACCGAGGATCGCGACAGCGGGCTGGAGCTGCTGCGGCGGCCGCAACAAAAGGCCGGGGTGAGCCTGGACCGCCTGTTCACCGGCGGGCACTGGCTGGGCGTGGAGCTGCTGTACGTCGGGGACCGGGTCGACGTCGGCCGCGTCGAGCTGCCCTCCTACACGCTGATCAATCTGCGCGGCGGCTGGCAGTTCAGCGACACCCTGCGACTGGAAGGGCGCCTGGAAAACGCCGGCGACCGCTTCTACGAGCCGGCCTTCGGCTTCAATGCGGCCGGCCGCGCGCTGTTCGTGGCTTTGAGTTATCTGCAATAGGAACACTGGCTGCTCGCTCCGAGTGCTTCCATATTGTCCTCGCGCGGAGGCGCAGAGATCGCAGAGAAACAATGGATTGCCCGCGCGCCGGGCTTTCCGCTATTAACCCGGCGTGCAAGTAGGCATGCCGGGTTAATACCCGGCCGGCACGGCCGGGACCTATGAGCGGAGGTATTTGCGGACCTGCGCCGCAAATGCCGAGCATCAAATACCGTAGGTATTTTGATGCCAGGCTGATAATAGAAAACCGTCAAAAAAGTGTTTCCTGCGGCCTCTGCGCCCCTGCGTCTCTGCGCGAGGCTTCGTTCAGCGATTCAGAACATCCCGGTTTCCAGCCGCGCGGCCTCGGACATCATGGCCTGGCTCCACGGCGGGTCGAAGGTCAGCGCCACGTTGACCTCGTCGATGGTGGGAATCAGCTTCAGTCGATCGCGCACGTCGGCGACCAGGATGTCGCCCATGCCGCAGCCCGGGGCGGTCAGCGTCATGGCGATGTCGACCTGACGGTGTTCATCGTCGCGCTTGCTCAGGGTGCACTCGTAGATCAGGCCCAGATCGACCACGTTGATCGGAATCTCCGGATCGAAGACCGTGCGCAACTGTGCCCAGACCAGGTCTTCGACGTCCTTGTCGCTGGCGTTTTCCGGCAGCTGCGGCCGCGGCGGCGGCTCCTTGCCGATGGCGTCGGCGTCGTCACCGTCCAGCCGGAACAGGCGCCCGTCCACGTAGATCGTGAAACTGCCGCCCAGTGACTGGGTGATGTAGCCGCTGGTGCCGGCCGGCAGTTCCACCGCCGTGCCCTCGGGCACCAGGACGACCTCGCAGTTGCGCTCGAAGCGGGCCGGAGTGTAGGAGTTGCTGAACATGCGCTT
>SL_3KL_010_SEDDRAFT_10005954_pt1 | contig 10919 bp, 5 predicted proteins | sample SodLakKL_010_SED_2_FD_10381 | JGI IMG/M metagenome (IMG submission 10381)
CTTGAATATCTGCTCGAAGCCGAGGAACTTAAGGCTGCTCAGGTTAACGCTCGGGTGGAACCTAATCCCCCCTTTGTAGGGACCGATTGCATTATTGAACTGAACCCTGTAACCAAGGTTTACATGTGCTTTGCCCTGATCATCCACCCACGGCACCTTGAAAGTTATAATCTTGTCAGGCTCAACCAGTCGTTCTATAATTCCGGCAGCTTCAAACTGAGGATTCTGGTTATACACTTCCTCTATGGATTCGAGTACTTCCTTTACTGCCTGAAGGTATTCAACCTCACCCGGATGTTTCTTTTCCAGGTCGATCATTAATTTATCTACGTTCATGTTTATTGATTTTTAAAGATAAAACAATATGTTTCGATATTCCTTATGTGACTCCTTTTTTCAGCAATAGCAAAATTATTATAAAACCGCAGGTTACAATATGATTTTACTCATGAATTAATTAAACCGGGTATTCCGGACTTGTGTTAACTGCTTGTAATATGTAAAACCGGACTGTTTATGTTTTACAATATGTTTTATGAGGAAGCGCCTTTTAATTTTCCAAGTGAACTCATCAGCTTTTCCTTTTCCGCTTTGTTAAGCGCAGTTATGCTTATTGGAGGGTATTTGGCAATACCCCTCCTGGTATTCTGGAAAAGGACAATCCTTTCTTTCAGGTTTAAAAAAGATCTTGTGATCCTGAAATCATGAAATTCAGATTTCGGTATCTCTATGGAATTTTGTGAGCTTTCAAGGGGTCTGAGTGAATAATAGCGCACTACAATTTTGTCTCCCATGTCAGAATAATATATGTAGTTGTGTTCCAGCATATAATCAAATAAGTAATACAATACATAAAGAAGGAGGAAAAATCCAGCAAGATGATGCTTTGTAAACCAGCTGCCTGGTGATTGAAGGATGTCTGTAAAATAGACTATTATGATCAAAGCCCCTGTAAAAAGCATTGCCATAAGTTTTCTGAGTCTTAATGATATCGATTTCCTGTTGTTGTCAATTATCATAATCCTGAATGTTAAACTTCCTTTTTAATTTGCTTTCTTCTTTTCATTTCTGTTTTGAGAAGAGTTAGTTCCCTCCCTGTTTGCCCTGCAACAGCTTTATTCTCTTCCGCCCTGCGGATCAGATAGGGTAAGACCTGAGTGACAGGCCCGTAAGGAAGGTATTTTGCCACATTGTATCCTAACCTTGAAAGGTTGAAGCTTATATGGTCACTCATGCCGTAAAGCTGTGAGTAAAATGCCCTTTGATCATCATTGGCAATACTGTGTTTCTTCATCTCTCCGATCATGTGGAGACAACTTTCCTCATTGTGTGTTCCGTTGAAAACAGAGATCCTGTCAATGTTTTCAATACAGAAAGTCAGCGCATTGTCGTATGCCCGGTCGGTGCTCTCCTTGTCAGGGTGAACTGGGGAAGGGTAGCCCATTTTCTTTGCCCTTAAACGCTCTCTTTCAAGGTAGGCACCCCTGACAAGCTTTATTCCAGGGAAGTACCCCCCCCTCTTTGCCTCATCAAGACACCTGACAAGGAAGTCAGTCCGGTCATGGCGGTACATTTGCAGGGTATTGTAAACTATCGCCTTTTTCCTGTTGAAAAGTGCCATCATTTCGGCAGCTACCTTGTCAATTATCTCCTGATAAAACGATTCTTCCGCATCAATCAGGATCGGGATGTTCTTCTGACTTGCTGCCAGGCAAAGAGTATGGATCCTCTCCCTGAATTTCTCAAGTTCTTCCTGCTCCGAGGGTAAGAGCGTGCTGCCTGCAGATGCTTTTGTCAGAAGCGCTTTAGAGGCAAAAGCTGTAGGTTTGAATACGGCAAACGGAATATTGGGATTGTCTGACGCAACCTCAATTGTTTTGAGTGTTTCCTTTAGTACTTCATTGATATCTTCTTCATCTTCTTTTGCCTCTACTGAATAATCCAGAATTGACTTTACATTGAATTTTGCCAGTTTGTCAATTACCTCAATACTTTCGTCTATATTTTCACCTCCGCAGAAGTGACTGAAAATGGTTGGTCTGATTAACCACCCCAGAGGTATCTTTGCTTTCAGGGCAGCTGTTACTATAATGCTTCCGGGTTTAACCAGCCAGGGTTTCGACATTGCCCTGAAAAGCATAAGCCCCCTTTTTAATTCGGGGTCGGTTTTATATTGAAAAGCAGAGCCGGTATTTTGGAACAAATTCATCTCTTGTTCGTATGATGATTATAATAATAAGGGAGAAACAAAGGGTCAGATGCCAAATATAAAACATAAGAAAGAATAATCAAACTGTTCTTCCCGGCTTCCGATCCTGAAGAGGTTTTACAACTCTTAAAATTAAAAATTTATAATAGTTTTTGCACTTTTTTTTTATGTATTTTTAGCCCGATTAAAACCACTTTAAATGTTTGAATATTTAACCGGCCGGATTATTGAGCTAACACCAGCGCATCTTGTTTTGGAAAACGGAGGGACAGGATATTTTATAAATATTTCGTTAAATACATATACCCGGTTATCAGGAGAAAAAGATGCAAAAATATATATTCACCAGGTTGTACGTGAGGATGCCCATGTTTTTTTCGGGTTTGCCGATGCAGGAGAAAGGGAGCTCTTCAGGTTGCTGATAACCGTGTCCGGTATAGGTGCTAATACTGCCCGGATGATGCTTTCATCTTTGTCTGCTTCGGAAATAGAGAAAGCAATTCTGGAAGGGAATGCTGATACTCTTAAAAGTGTCAAGGGGATAGGTCTTAGATCAGCCCAGAGAATAATTGTTGACCTGAAGAACAAAATGGGTAAGACTGCTGAAGAAAAAATGTTTTCTCCCGCAGGAGCAGCCGTAAGGGAAGAAGCATTGTCAGCCCTCGTTGCACTGGGTTTTCAGAAAGCTGCCGTTGAAAAAGTAATTGGCCGTCTCTTGTCGGAAAATGACGGCCACTCTGTTGAAACTCTTGTTAAGAATGCGTTAAGGAGATTGTAGTGAATAACAGTATCTGGCGGTTTGGATTGATTAAGGTATTGAAATGTTTTGCAGTCAGCATTCTGTTTTTCCTGTTTTCCCCTTTTTTTAATGCAACAGGGGCAAATTACGGGGAAAATGATCCCGGTAATGGGTTTCCTTTCAAATTTCAAATTGCTCCGGTTAACATGTTTTCCGATCCGCCCGTTTCATTGTTGAGCACTTCCGGCAGACTGCAGGTTTTTTCACCACCGTTTTCTCTGGTAACCGAATACGATCCTCTGCTTAACAAGTACCTGCTTCATCATCAGGCAGGGAATTTCAGAATTGGCAGACCCGTTGTGATGAGCTTCCAGGAATACAGGAGATACAATCTTGACCACCAGGTCAGCAGCTACTGGCAAAACAGGTCGAGAGGGATAACCGAAGATTCGGGGGAATCATTTATTCACGGGTTAAGTGTAGGAGGTGAGGCTATTGACCAGATATTCGGCAGCAATATTGTAGATATCCAGCCACAGGGATCTGCCGAATTGATTTTTGGTGTTAACATCATGGAAAATGAACGACCTGACATCCAGGAAGAGCTGAGAAGAACAACCACTTTCGATTTTCAGGAAAAGATACAGATGAATGTGTCAGGGACTGTAGGGGATAAACTTGAACTTGGAGTAAATTATAATACCGAAGCCACTTTCGATTTTGAGAACCAGACAAAGCTTGAGTATACCGGGACGGAAGATGAAATTTTCAGGAGAATAGAAGCAGGAAATGTGACTCTCCCGCTTCCCGGAACTCTCATTACAGGCAGCCAGAGTCTTTTTGGATTAAAAACAGAACTGCAGTTCGGAAGTCTTACAGTTACAAATGTCTTTTCACAGCAAAAAGGAGAATCATCCGTAATAGAGGTCAGGGGAGGGGCACACAAAAAGGAATTTGAAGTCTATGCTGATGATTATGATGCCAACAGGCATTTTTTCCTTTCAAAATATTTCAGGGACACCTATGAGGAGTCGCTGAGAAACCTTCCTGTAATAATGACGGGGATCAACATAACAAGACTGGAGGTTTGGATTACCAACAAGACGAGCAACTTTGATGATTCAAGGAATATTGTTGCTTTTGTTGATCTGGCAGAGGATGAGAACAATATTTATTCGACCGGAAATTTTACAAGAGACTTTTCACTGCAGGGGAACTTCCCCAGAAACGAACTGAACGACCTTTATGAACAGATGACAACCACCTACGGGGATATACGCAATATCAACCTGGTTTCAACAACTTTGCAGGCTATACCCGGTTTTTCTATCGGTACCGATTACGAAGTAATAGAAAATGCAAGGAGACTTACTTCCAGGGAATATTCATACAATGAACAACTCGGTTATATTTCACTTAATTCAGCTTTGAACGCTGACGAGGTTCTGGCGGTAGCATTTGAATACACGCTTGACGGCGAAACATACCAGGTTGGGGAGTTTTCAAATGAAGGCATCAGCGCTCCCGGAGCATTGGTGGTAAAACTTCTTAAAGGCACCAGCCTTTCACCAAGGCTTCCAACATGGGACCTGATGATGAAGAATGTTTACTCTATCGATGCATGGCAGGTAGAGCGCCAGGATTTTCATATGGATATTCTTTACAGGGATGACAATACCGGAAATGCAATTAACTATCTTCCGGAAGGGGCTACAGAAGACAAGACACTGCTGCAGGTCATGAATCTTGATAACCTCAATTCTCAACTGGAGCCTTACCCTGACGGTGTATTCGACTTTATAGAGGGTATTACCATATATCCTTCAACAGGCCGTATATTTTTTCCTGTACTTGAGCCTTTCGGATCACATCTCAGAAACTTCATCGGAGATGATACTGTGGCCGACAAGTACGTATTCCAGGAACTTTATGATTCAACTCAAACAAGGGCGAGGCAGATAGCCGAAAAGAACAAGTTCATGTTGTCCGGCCATTACAGGTCTTCATCCGGTTCGGAAATTTCACTAGATGCCATGAATGTGCCGCGCGGATCAGTAAAAGTGACAGCCGGAGGTATTGAGTTAATGGAAAACGTCGATTATACAGTAGATTACACTCTCGGCAGAGTCCAGATCATAAACCAGGGTCTTCTTGATTCAGGAGCCCCGATCAGGATTTCGCTCGAAAGCCAGCAGCTTTTTGATCTTCAGACCAGGACACTTGTCGGCTCGCACCTTGATTACCAGATATCCGATAATTTTAACGTGGGGGCAACTATATTGAACATGACCGAACGCCCCCTGACACAAAAAGTTGTTTACGGGCAGGAGTCAATTTCCAACACAATCTGGGGCCTTAATTCATCCTACAGGGCTGAATCGGGATTTCTTACCAGTCTGATGGACAGGATTCCGCTTCTGAATACTTCAGGGCCTTCAACCTTTTCCTTTCAGGGGGAATTTGCCCATCTTATCCCGGGCCATTCGAGGGCACTCGGGGAAGCCGGCGTTTCTTATATTGACGATTTTGAGGCTACCAAAACAACTATTGATCTCAAGTCACCCAGGGCATGGGTGATATCCAGCACACCCGATGGACAAACGCTTTTTCCGGAAGCTGCACTGACAAACGACCTTGCATACGGATATAACCGTGCGCGTCTTGCATGGTATATAATAGATCCGCTGTTTCTGAGGAACACATCAGCTACCCCTGATCACATTAAGAACAATCCCGACCTGCAGTCCAATCATTTTGTCCGCGAGGTTTTTGAAAACGAACTCTTTCCGGAAAGGGAAACCCCCAGGGGGATCCCCACAAATATTCCGGTACTGAACCTTGCCTTCTATCCCGGTGAAAGAGGGCCTTACAATTATGATGCAGCTCCGTCAACCTATTCTGCCGGAGTTGGCCCCGAGGGCTATCTGCTTGAACCTGAAACAAGGTGGGGGGGCATAATGCGTTCTTTGCATACAACCGATTTTGAAACTTCCAACATAGAATATGTGGAGTTTTGGTTAATGGATCCTTTTGTCTATGATGAAGAACATTCCGGGGGCGATTTGTATATAAACCTCGGGAATGTGTCAGAAGATGTACTCAAGGACGGAAGAAAAAGTTTTGAGAACGGATTACCGGTAAGTGAAGAGGTTGTGAATGTCGATACCACTGCCTGGGGAAGGGTGCCGACACAGCAGTCACTTGTCAACGCTTTTGACAACAATCCCGAAGCAAGAAAGTATCAGGATGTAGGTCTCGACGGATTAAGTACTGAGGATGAACGATCCTTTTTCAGCGACTATCTTGACGAATTAGCAATGATACACGGTGAGGTTTCACAAGCTTACGAACTGGCCTATTCCGATCCGTCATCTGACAATTACAGTTACTTCAGGGGCACCCACTGGGATGAACAGGAGGCAGATATCCTAACCCGTTACAAGTATTATAACGGAATGGAGGGCAACTCTCCCACTTCAGAGCAGTCACCGGAGCCATACCCAACTTCAGCCACATCCCTTCCCAATACCGAAGATATCAGCAGGGACAATACACTAAACAAATCAGAAGCGTATTACCAGTACCGTGTTAGTATACGTCCGGATGATATGCGGGTAGGAGATAACTATGTGGTTGATTCTGTCCGTACTACAGTAAAATTCCCCAACGGCGAACAGTCATCCGTAAACTGGTACCAGGTGAGGATACCCTTGTCGGATTTTGAAGACAGGATAGGTCCGATACAGGATTTCAAGTCAATTCGCTTTATGAGAATGTTCCTGACAGGGTTTGAAGATCCTGTAATTATGAGGTTTGCAAAGCTCGACCTGGTGCGCAGTGAGTGGAGAAGGTACAATGAGGTGCTTATTGACGATCCTGACGCAATTGAACCTCCGGCTGGCGAAGAGGGATTGTTTGACATATCTGCAGTGAATATTGAAGAAAATGCAAGCAAAACACCCGTCAATTATGTTCTTCCCCCCGGAATTGACCGTGTGATAGACCCCGAAAACCCACAGCTTCAACAACTAAATGAACAGTCAATGCTTCTGAAGGTACATGATCTGGAAGATGGTGTAGCACGTGCAGCTTTCAGGAATGTGAATCTTGATATCCGCCAGTACAAGAGAATTCAGATGGAAGTACATGCTGCAGCTCTCCCCGGTGAATTCCTGGGAGACAATGAGCTTACTGTTTTTATCAGATTGGGCACCGATTACCGGAACAATTACTATGAATACGAAATACCACTCAGTGTAACGCCCCCCGGAAGGTACAACAATGATAACGTCGACCACAGAAGAATTGTATGGCCTGAGGATAACCGACTGGATGTTGAGCTTGATGTCTTTCACCAGGTCAAGCAGCTTAGAAATGAGATGCTTAACCAGTCAGGGTCCGATGTCACTACCGGAACTGTCTTTTCCAAAATGGACGGGGATAATAGGGTTAAGGTGGTAGGTAATCCCAATTTGAGTAATATCAGGACTATCATGATTGGGATAAGGAACCCTGCCATGCAGAATAATCCTTTCGGCAGTGATGACGGACTACCCAGGTCAGGAGAGGTGTGGGTCAATGAGCTGAGGCTGACAGATTTTAATCAGAGTGGCGGTTGGGCAGGCAATGTCCGGATGTCAACACGCCTTTCCGATTTTGCCAGTATAACCGTAGCAGGTTCATCTGTTTCGCCCGGTTTTGGAAGCATAGAGAAAAAGGTTAACGAACGCAGCCGGGAACAGCTCTATCAGTACGATATCTCATCAAATTTTGAGCTTGGCAAGTTTTTCCCTGACCATCTCGGTATAAGGATTCCTCTTTATTTCGGTTATTCAGAGGGGTTTATAATGCCTCAGTACAATCCTCTCGATCCTGATGTGCCACTTAAGGATGCACTTGAAAGAGTAGAAAGTAGATCGGAACGGGATTCCATCAGAAACCTGTCAACTGATTATTCCCGCCGCAGGAGCCTGAATCTGAACAATATGCGGATCTCCCCGGAAGACAGTACACCCAGGTTTTATAACATGTCAAACTGGTCGGTCAGCATTGCCTACAACGACGCATATCACCGTGATATTAACACCGAGTACAATATACTCAGAAACTACAGGGGATCATTGAATTACTCCTATTCGCCCAGGACAGAAAATGTGACGCCTTTCAGCAACTGGGATATATTCAGCAGTCCGGCTTTCCGCATTATAAGGGATTTCAACTTCTACTACCTGCCGTCCTATATATCTTTTCGTACCGACCTCGACCGCTATTACAATGCGATACAGAAAAGAAATATTGACAATCCCGATTTCCTTATAATACCTTCATACCAGAAAGACTTCACGTGGAACCGCTATTTTGACATAAATTTTGACCTTACAAGACAGCTACGGCTGGAGTTTTCAGCAAACAATACAGCCCGGATAGATGAGCCTGAAGGTATAGTAGACAGGAAGAGGGACCCTTACGGATATGAAGCGTGGAAAGACTCTGTATTTGTAAACCTGAGGAATTTCGGACGTACAACAAGGTATTATCACAGTACCAATCTAACCTACACACTGCCTGTAAACAAAATACCGGTTCTGAACTGGATATCCTCTTCGGTCAGATACAACGCTACCTATGGCTGGGATACCGGACCGGTTCTGCCGGATAATCTAGATATAAACCTGGGGAACAGGATCAGGAACAGTAATACAACACAGGTGAATGCACAATTCAACCTTATTAATCTGTATAACAAGTCAAATTTCCTGCGTGAAGCAAATCAGAGAGCCGGATCCCGGGATGAGCAGAGTCCGCAGCAAAGGAGAGTCCGCTATGAACGTGAGAATGTAAATCTTGCCGCCAGTGAGCCTTTTTCAGTAAATCACGGACTTTCAACAGAAGAGGTGTCGGTAAGGGTTCTTGACGGTGAGGGGCGTCCGGTACGCGGGCGTACCGAAGTTATCAGCAACAGGAGGATCAATTTTACACCCGACAGGGATGTGCAGGGAGCAAAAGTTATAGTTGAAGGTGTGGTCGAAGTAAGCCAAACAGTTATGAGGCAGGTTGCTCAGGGAGGAGCAAGACTGCTGATGGCAGTCAGGAATATAAGTGCTTCATATTCCCGCAGCGATGGCACCATGTTGCCGGGATACCTTCCCGGAACGAACATACTTGGTCAGGAAAGGGTGAACAACATTTTTGCTCCCGGATTCCCTTTTATATTCGGGTACCAGGACTCTGACCTGCCTTACAGGGCTATTGAAAGAGGCTGGCTTACGACAGATACTACGATGAACGAGGCTTTCATGATGACACACAATAATACACTTAACTTCAGGAGCACAATTGAGCCGGTTAACGGACTGCGAATTGACCTGACGGCAACCCGAACCTTTGCAGAGAACAGCAGTGAGTATTTTGTAGCCGACGAGCAAGGTCAATTCACCCCTTCAAGCCGTATGACATCCGGTAATTTCAGCATGAGTTTTCTTTCCTGGAGTACTGCCTTTGAAAGGGTATCAAGTAAAAATAACTATCATTCAAAGGCATTCAGCAACTTTAAGGATTACAGGCTGGTAATTGCAGAAAGGCTGGCTGACGGGAGAGGTCTTTCAGAATACTACGATCCCGGGGATACCCGGCCTGACGGTTATCCGGACGGTTACGGAAGCCTCTCCCAGGATGTGCTGATTCCTTCCTTCCTTGCAGCTTACGGAGGTTTCGATCCGGGCAGGATCAGCCTGAAAAACTTCCCATTAATTCCGTGGCCGAACTGGAGGATAACTTATGACGGGCTTGCGAGATTACCTTTTATAGGCAACCTGGTTAGCTCAGCCAATTTAAATCACGCATTCCGCTCTACATACAGTGTCTCAAACTATATGACCAACTTCAACTACCAGGAGCAAGATGATGGGTTCAGTTATATAAGGGATAAAATCCAGGATAATTTTATACCACGTCATAACATTTCATCGGTTGTAATAAGCGAACGGTTTGATCCCCTGATAAATCTCGATATCACCTGGAACAACAACTTTACCACACGGGCAGAATACAGGAAAACACGAACTGTTTCCCTCAGCTTTGCCAACAACCAGATATCTGAGATACGAAGCGATGAGATATCGATTGGAATGGGATACCGGTTCAGGGATGTTCAGATAGTCTATCGCTCACGCGACGGACAAAGGGAGCTGATGAGCGATCTTAATGTGAGGGCTGATTTCTCGGTGAGGGAGAATCTCACAGTAATAAGGAAGCTTGCGGAAGATGGTGTTCAGCCTACTGCTGGTCAGACAATCTATTCTATTAAAGCATCAGCCGATTATGTAATAAGCAACCGTTTTGATGTAAGATTTTTCGTAGACAGGGTTATAAACAGGCCTATTGTAAGTCTGTCATATCCAACAGCCAATACAAACATAGGTTTTAGCTTGAGATTTACATTAATACAGTAGTTTTTTATTCAAAAAATTGTACTTTTGGATCAACAATAATAAGATGTTAATTATATAAAAATTGAAATTATCATGAAGATACCCGAAAATTTAAAGTACACCAAAGATCACGAATGGATTCGTGTTGATGGAGATATCGCCATTGTAGGAATAACAGACTTTGCCCAGGGGGAGTTGGGAGACATTGTTTTCATTGAAATTGAAACAGAAGGAGAAACTCTTGATAAAGACGAAGTTTTTGGAACAATAGAAGCGGTTAAAACTGTTTCCGATATGTTTATGCCTGTATCGGGAGAAGTTAAAGAGGTGAACGAAAAACTCGAAGATACTCCCGATATAGTCAACAAGGACCCATATAATGAAGGCTGGATGGTAAAAATTGTAATGAGCGATAAATCAGAGCTTGACGAACTGCTTTCTGCTGAAGAATACAAAGAGCTTGTCGAATCATAAGTAAAAGGGAAAGGAAACACTGAATTTGAAGAAACCCCGTCAGCCGACTGACGGGGTTTCTTTATGG
>SL_3KL_010_SEDDRAFT_10005955_pt1 | contig 10919 bp, 8 predicted proteins | sample SodLakKL_010_SED_2_FD_10381 | JGI IMG/M metagenome (IMG submission 10381)
CCCACCCATTGCTGCAATGTCAAAGTTTCGTTAAGAAAGATCATCGCCATTAAGACAGTAAAAACAGGTTGCAAGGTGATGATTACCGATCCCCGGGCAGCACCCAACAATCCCAAACTTACGTTCATCCCCAGGATAGGCATCACCGTACCAAGGACACTGAATAACACCAGGTATACCCATCCCTGGATGGTACCGGGTGTCGTAATTCCCAGGATTGGGATGGCTGACAAGCCCACCAAGAAGGCTCCAATCATCACAGCGCTGGAACCGACCACGGGGCTTTTTATTCCGGTGAATGCTTTAGCACTTAACACCATGTATACAACCAGTACCAGTGCGTTGATCAGAACGATCAACATACCAATTGGATCAATCACAAGTGCCGTACCAAACTCAAAGGAGGTTAAAAATAAACCAACTAAAGTTAAGGGCAAGCCAAACCAAAACAACTTGGGGACGCGACCGCCTGTCAGCAGGGCGTACACTACAACCAGGGAAGGGTAAATATAGATCAAGATCACATAAATCGAGGAAGACAAACGCTGCAGTGCAAAGATGGCAGAAAAGCTGGCGGCTGAAAAAACCAATCCCAGTAGCAGGAACAACCACGGTCGTTCAGGCAGCAATCTTTGGGATGGTTTTCTAACCTTGAGGATCAGCAAGAGGAACGGTGTTGCAATCGTAAACCGCCAAATTGCCACATGCTGAGGGGGCATACCGGTGAAGTCAGGAATAACTTTCATAAACAACACAGCTATCCCCAGCCCAAGGGAAGCGATCACCATCGTTAATATGCCTAGCTGTCTTTCTTTCATATAAAAGGTCTCCATTTGTTTCGCACGTTAATCATCGTTATGCCAAACTTGCTCAATCAAAACTGCTGCCACAGTGCAGAATAAGTTTACTTAAGCAATCTGTGTAGCCACAACAGGTCATAATTATACTGTCAATGGGAAGGGCCTAATCTTTTCTGATCGACCAGCACCAACCTTACTGGTACAAAGAAAACCCATGCATGCTGATGAGAGTTGATTTTCAATATTGAATGGTAAATTGTCAACTTCTTTTTCCTCGTTGGAAAATTCAAACACAGATGCTCTTTGAGCTCGTCAGTAACTCCCGTATTTCAGAACATAGATTTCAGATTAAACCATACCATTTTCCACCACCCACACACCCACAAGCCGCCATTCATCCCATCACGCCATATCAAAGACCCAAACTTATTTAATGGTGAGTGTTAATATTCGATGGTTTACATAATAATAAAAATAATAGGTAACTACTCAGCCTGACGGTTATCAGGGGAGGATGTGTGGCGGCTCCGCCGCCACACATCCTCCCCCCTCCTCACCAGCAGGGCTGCCTGAGTAGTAACAATAATAGGTCAATTATTCTGAATGAATAATAATTATTCTCGTTTTTATGCAAGGGCGACGCCTGTCTTCGCAAGCTCGACACTTTGTGCATCGCCCCTACCGCAAATCCATCTTCATAAAAATGAGAAAACATTCAACACCCTCCTGACGATTACTTGACTTATTCAGACAATATTGGTAATATTTATACTGTATTAACCCTCCCCCACCGGGGGGGATAGGAGAAAACATGAAACACAATCATCTCGACAACATCCAACGCCTGAAAACTGTGGAAGGACACATTCGTGGTATCCAACGCATGCTAGAAGAAGATAAATACTGCATTGACGTCATCCGCCAGATCCAGGCTGTCCAGTCTGCTCTGAATAAGATCAGCGCAAATTTGCTTGATGGGCATCTTAACAGTTGCCTGCTAACCGCAATCCAGGGCGAAGACCCAAATGATCGCACCCGGGTGTTAAACGAGATTATTGAAGTGTTCGAAACAGCCAACAAAGTTTAAAGGAGTTAAATCATGAAATCAGTAACCTATTCAATCCCCAATATTTCCTGCAACCATTGCACCCACACCATCACTATGGAACTCTCGGATCTTGAGGGTGTTTCCAATGTCGATGCCGATGTGGAAACTCGGATGGTCACTGTCACGTTTGACGACCCCGCCACAGAGCAGGTTTTAAAGGACACCCTGGCGGAAATCAACTACCCGGCCGTGGAGTAAAACAATGGCTGATCAAAAACATCTCACCCTACCCATTCTAGGGATGACGTGTGCCAACTGTGTGGCAAGCGTAGAACGAAACCTCAAAAAAGTAGATGGGGTAGATTCTGCCAATGTCAACCTGTCATCAGAGCGCGCAGCCGTTTCCTATGATCCAAAAAAGGCCAACCTGAACGAGTTCATCAAACGTGTGGAAGGTGCAGGATACCAGGTTGCTATGGGTGAAGCTTCATTGGGGCTCAAAAATCTATCCGATTCATCGGATGTATTGCGCTTAGAAAAAGCCCTCAATCAACAGGAAGGTGTCATTGAAGCAAACGTCAACCTCTCCTCAGAAAAAGCACTCATCAAGTATGTGCCAACCGTTATCAGCCAGAACGACCTGCGGCGGGCCATTCGCTCTGCCGGTTTTGACTTACTTGAAGCAGACATGCAACTTGATGATGCGGAAGCAAAAGCCAGAAAGAAAGAAATCGCTGAACAAAAGCGATTGCTGATTATCGGGTTGATCTTTACCACGCCGCTCTTCATCCTTTCCATGAGCCGGGATTTTGGATTGCTCCCGATGCAAATTGCCCATGCACCCTGGATTATGTACCTCTTTTGGGCTTTAGCAACCCCAGTTCAATTCTACGTTGGCTGGCAGTATTACGTAAACGGCTTCAAATCCCTGCGTAATGGTTCAGCAAATATGGACGTCCTCGTCGCGTTGGGCACATCAGCCGCGTATTTCTATTCCATTCCCATAACCTTGGGCATGATTCCAGGGGATATGCACCATGTATACTTTGAAATATCTGCGGTGATCATCACCCTGGTGAAATTAGGAAAATACATGGAGGCGAAGGCCAAAGGTGGTGCCAGCGATGCCATCCGCAAATTGATGAACCTGCGCCCCCGGAAGGCTTATGTCGTCCGTGACGGCATCGAGATCGAAGTATCCGTTGATGAAGTTGATGTTGGCGATCTTGTCCTGGTCCATCCTGGAGAGAAAATCCCCGTGGATGGTGTCGTCGTTGATGGTCGCTCAAGCATTGATGAATCGATGCTGACCGGCGAATCCCTGCCAGTTGAAAAATCACCGGGCGATGAAGTCATCGGCGGCACGATCAACAAGTTGGGCTTATTGAAGTTTGAAGCCACAAAAATCGGCAAAGAAACCGTCCTGGCACAAATCATTCAACTGGTTGAAGAAGCGCAAACGAGCAAAGCGCCCATTCAAAACCTGGCAGATAAGATCTCCTCGATCTTCGTTCCGGTCGTGATCGTGATTGCCACGGTCACCTTCCTGGTTTGGTATTTCCTGGTTCCCCTGGGGCCCGATGCACAGGTTAACCTATTCACACGAGCATTAATCAACACCGTCGCTGTGCTGGTGATTGCCTGCCCCTGCGCCATGGGTTTAGCCACACCAACAGCCGTGATGGTAGGAACCGGCAAAGGCGCCGAGATGGGTATTCTAATCAAAAAGAGTGAAAGCCTTGAACGCGCTGGTGATATTTCCACAGTCGTCCTTGACAAAACGGGTACAATCACTCGTGGTCAGCCTGCGGTTACCCGGGTACTGCTCTCAGATTTTATGACCGGTGAAGATGAATTTCTCCGACTGGTTGCCTCGGTTGAGACAGGCAGTGAACACCCGCTGGGTGAAGCGATCACAGCCGAAGCAAATGCCAGGGAACTGACCCTGTCTGAACCTTTGGGTTTTTCCGCTGTCGCTGGTCACGGCGTACAGGCAGAAGTCGATGGGCAAACCTTGCTGGTTGGCAACCGGCGCTTGATGGAAACCCATAAGATACTCATCGAAACGATGGAAAATGATTTGATAAAACTTGAAGAAGAAGGCAACACGGCCATCCTGGTTGCCATTGAAAACAAACTGGCTGGTGTGATCGGTGTTGCGGACACCATCAAAGAAGGATCCGTGGAAGCCATTGATGCCTTACACGAAATGGGTCTCAAAGTCGCCATGGTCACCGGTGACAATACCCGCACAGCCAACGCGATTGCCAAACAAATCAATGTTGACACCGTTTTGGCAGAGGTTTTGCCGGGTGATAAAGCCAATGAAATCAAAAAGCTGCAGGAACAAGGAAAAACAGTCGCCATGGTTGGCGATGGGATCAATGATGCTCCTGCCCTGGCGCAAGCCGATATCGGCCTTGCCATTGGCACCGGAACAGATATCGCCATGGCATCCGCACCGGTCGTACTGATCAGCGGTGATTTACGCGGAGTTCCGAAAGCGATTGCCCTTTCAAGAAAGACCCTGCGTACGATCAAACAAAACCTTTTCTGGGCATTCTTTTACAACACCGTCCTGATCCCTGCTGCCGCATTTGGCCTACTTAACCCCATACTGGCTGCCGGGGCTATGTCCTTTAGCAGCATCTTTGTTGTCACCAATAGCATCCGACTCAAACGCTTCACCTGGGATGTCACATCATAAACTAAATATTCAATAAGCCCTTTGTAGAAAGAAAGAGACCTATGCGATCAAGAAGAAAAAAGAACAACGCCCTATTACCAATGATCTTATTTGCTGGGATACTGGTATTAAGCATNGGTGGTTTGGTCCTGGCCCAAACNCTGCGCCAGGCACAGATTGCCAATCCAGGTCAGGTTAGCTCACAGGATGAAATCCCCCGATTAACCCCTGCCGAAGCCTACCAGGCCGTTACCAACGGGGAGGCTGTGTTACTGGATGTGCGGGGTGAGGCACAATTCCAAGCACTGCGTGCCGAAGGAGCCATCAACATCCCCATAACCGAGATCGAAGCACGCCTTGGTGAATTAGATCCAGATACCTGGTACATCACCTACTGCACCTGACCAGCCGAAGAAACGAGCGCCCGGGCGGCGTTCATCATGCTGCAGAATGGTGTCAGTCGGTCAAATCCTATCGGCGGCGGCTTTGAAGCCTGGTTAGCCAATGGGTTTCCCTTGGAACCCTGACAAGAACTAATGAATAAAAAAAGCCCTTCTCAAGCAATGCCGAGGAGGGCTTTTNNCNTTCAAGAAAATTTTGGCTGGTTTGTACTNATCAANCTATTNTATCTAATCCGCNNATGGTCGTTAAAATCCTTATTCNATGCGGTGNAACCCAATGGCCTTCNTGCTGGGTCCTTTCAATCAGACCNGNCTTTTCAAATTTACGGCACACTGATAGAGAAATAATCAATCTCGACCAGGATCGGGAGNACATCAAAGGAAGAAACAGAAAACCCAACCAGGCCTTCTCTAAAATTAAATCTNCGATCAACATGTTCACGTTCCAAAATACCATTGATGTACAGCGCTAGCCGGTTACCCTGGCAAATAGCGGTGTAAGTGTTGACATCGCGTCCCATGCGGACATTATTCGACCCACCTCGTGCCAATTCAATCCAATCACCTTCCATTTCAGAATAAGCATAGATCCAATAAAGACCGCCATTGCTGATATTAAACTCATACCACCCTAACCGATCACTGTAATTACAAATCAGGCTGACGTTATTACTATTTCTACCAAGGTTTTCAGCTTTTACATCAATGCGTACATCCGAATAGTAATATTCATCATATGTTACATACACCCATTGATATTCACCTTGAAGGTCAAACACCAATTTTCCGCGATCTGTAAACAGATCCATCCTGTTCTCATCCCCGCTCATCATAAAGTAAGAATAGCTGCTCAAATCGCCTTCAAACTCCTCTGTGTAAAAAGCCAACGGCTCATCAACAGGGGGTGGTTCAGGAGTCGGCTCAATCAGTTCTGGTGTGTTCGTTGGTAGCGGCTCAGGTGTATTGGTTGGTGGCGGCTCAAGCGTATAAGTCGGTGTCGGCTCGGGAGTAATCATCGGTTCAGGCTCCTCTGTATATGTTGCTGTGGGTTCAACGATGACAACCGTAGGCTGTTCAATGACTTCAACCTGCGCGATGGGTGCTACCGTCGCCGTTGGGTCCGCTTGAGACAAAACACCGCAAGCCAGGCTCACCACCACAAAAAAAGAGATAAATAACAAAATATTTTTAAGACCAGGGTTTTTCATAATCACACCTTTCGATCTCTGATGGGTTTGACCAGTAATGCCAGATTTTCATGGCGAAAAACAAAAACTTAAAGCTATTGTAACAATTCTAACAAAAATAATCAAATACACCCATGTTAAAAGATCTAAGAAAACGAGCCACATATCCCTCATCAGCCGCTGAGCTGCTGTTAAACCACCTATAACCCAAGTAATTTCAATCCGCCTTTTTCAATAAATAACTGTCCCTTTGAATAAATTCGAAACATCTTTCCGTTGTTACTACCCAGGCAACCCTGCTAGAAAAAAGCAATTTCTAGCAGGTTATTTTGGGTTTTTCAGACGTGCAGTCGACTTCTTGTTCTCCAGTGAACTTTTCAGCCAATCAGAGATAAGAACAATCAACACCGAAAATATTCCCAACAATAACGCCGCCGAATACGCTTCAATAAACCGGCGTTCTTCCATTGACCTGAAGATATAAACCGTGGCCGTCTCCGTTCTACCCTGGATTCCCCCGCCGACCACCAGCACAGCGCCAAATTCACCAAAAGTACGCGCAATCGTCAAAGTTAAACCATAGATGATCCCACTTCTTAATTGGGGAAAAATGACCCGCCAAAAACGTGTCCAGCCGCTTGCGCCCAGGGTTGCTGCAGCATATTCCTGCTGTCGGTCAAGATTTTCAATCACGGGTACCATCTCCCGAATCATGAATGGGAAACACACAAACAGCGTTGCTAAAAAGATCCCTGGTGGGGCAAAGGCGATGCGCCATCCCATTCGATCCAGAAACGGAAAGAGCATGGAGGTGCGGCCAAACAATAATAGCAGCATATAACCAACGACCACCCCTGAAACTGCAAAAGGAACATCAACAAACCCATTCAAAATTGTCTTGCCTGGAAAATTATGGCGAACCAGCATCCAGGCAATCATCGTTCCCAACAGGAGCTGGATAACCACCACCAAGATCGAAATCCGAAGTGTCAAACCAAGTGACCGCCTGAATCCGGCCGATGTGATACTCCTTAACACGGGCATCAACCCATTATCAAAAGCGCCGAGAATCAAAGATATGATCGGACCAATAATCAGCACACCCAGGAAAGCGACCACCAACAGGATTAACAACCACTCTGCTAGACTTTTCTTCTTACGAAAACCCATTTGCTTTTTATTCATCGATGTGCTCCCCAACGCTTATGCAGTGTATTGGCAATGAACAGGACGCTGAAAGAAATCAGAATCAAAACAATTGAGACCGCACTGGCGCCCAGGCGGTTTTCAGCTTCAACCTGGCTGAAAACGTAAACAGCGGCTGTTTGAGTCCTCAAAGGAATATTGCCTGCCACGATCACAATCGCACTGAATTCGCCTACCGCCCGTGAAAAACTCATCAAAGAACCACCTAAAGTTGGCAAAACCAGAGCTGGGAGGACGACCTTTCGGAAAATGCGCCAGGGGCTGGCACCCAGGGTGGCGGCTGCCCGTTCCTGCGATTGGTCTAAATCTTCTAACACGGGTTGGATCGTCCGTACGACAAAGGGCAAAGTGATGAATACTAATGCCATAACAATCCCTGGAGATGCAAATACGATCCGAAATCCAAAGCGTTCCATCAGAAAAACGCCCAAAGTCTGCTGTGGTCCATATAAAATCACCAGCATGATACCGGTCACCAGTGATGGTATCGCCATGGGCAGGTCAACAATCGCATTCAGCAGACGCTTGCCCGGAAAATCAAAGCGCACAAAGACATAGGCGGTGATCAACCCCATCACAGCATTGATAATCGTCATCAAAGTTGATGTCCACAATGTGAGGATGATGGCATGCCTGGCAATCGGCAGGTTGATCTGATAGAAAAAGGTGTCAAACCCTTCTCTAAGGCCATCCTGGAAGATCACCACAACCGGGATGATCACGACCAGGATCAGGAACAGGATACTGGGCAAACGGAGAATCCATGCACCAGGATTGCGCCTTTCTTTTCTTCGCAACAATGCGAGGTTCATCTTTACTCTCCTCGATAAACCTGTTGAATAACACGGGTATAAATACCCTCTGGACCAAAATAATCCACCATGACGGTATCCCAGCCGCCAAAATAATCAACCGTGAACAAATCCTCAACTTCAGGATAAAGCGCTGCCGATGCCGCAGCTGACTCAGGGTTGACAACCCTTAATCCATGACGGGCAAAAATGTCTTGCGCTTCGCGGGTATACAAGAATGCAACAAATGCTTCTGCCACATCACGCGTGCCGTGCTTGTCCACGTTGGCATCAACTACAGCAACCGGGTTTTCGATCACGATCGTCGAGGTTGGGATCACAAGCTCATATTTTTGACCGGAGTTCCTCCCCACCAGCACCTCATTCTCATAGGTAATGGCCAAGTCGCCAATGCCCCGTTCATAATTCAGAATGCTATCGCGTGCATTTTGATCCATGACACTCACATTGGTTAAAACCTGGCGTAAAAAATCTTCGGCTGCTGTATGGTCATCAGCTGGCACACCGTCAATCTGACCACGTAAAGCAGCGCCATACAAACCGAGGACATTCCACATCGCTCCACCACTCATTAAAGGATTCGGGGTGAGAACTTCTATGCCAGTTTTTGCCAAATCATCCCAATCCTGGATGTTCTTTGGATTCCCCTGGCGTACAGCAAAAGAGACGATCGATGTCGTCACAATCCCATTGTATTCACCTGCTTTCCAATCATGGGTAATCAGCCCTGCCTGTTGAATCCGGGTGACATCGGCTTCTAACGAAAGTGCCACAATGTCAGCTTCAAATCCATCAATAACAGCCCGCGATTGGGCACCTGACCCCAGGTAAGACGCATCAAAAATCACCCGCTGACCAGTCTCTTCCAACCAGTATTCCTGGAACTTTGGCATGATCTCGTTGTAGGCTTCTCGCGGGGTGGTATAGGCACCCAGCACCAGTCGCACCTCATCACCTGTCGATGAACCACCGCCATCACAGCTTGCCAATAAAATTGCCAGAAACATACATACGATCAGGATCTTCGTTTGGTACTTCATATCTCTCTCCTAAATTGTTGGTGGGATCGTGGGTAATAATGCGAACGAATAATTAAAAACGCACAATTCTCAACCGTTGACAATATGGAACCTATCACACCGCTGAAATCAACATGTCCTTGACGATCAGGTAAGGGCGCACCCAGCACAATCAGGTCATATGGTTCTTTTGCAATTTCATCTTGTACGGCTGTTAACAATCCCCCTTCTTTGATCATCGTTTTGGCAGCAACGCCAAACTGCGCCAGGCTTTGTTGACCACCCGTTAAGAACCGGTCGATCCTGCTCTGGGAGAAATCGCTCACCTTGTTCCCAGTACCCATCAGAGGATCCGCAACAGCCGTCATCAAGGTTGCCTCAGCACCCATATGCCTCAGCAACCGTCCGGCAAACAAAACGGTATCCTTACCGGGCTCACCGCTTGCCAGGCAGATCAAAGCCCTGCTGAGACGCGACAGTGGCTGGGTTGCCAAAAACAGATGATGCTCGCCATAGCGCATCGCCTGCTCGAGCTGTTCATAACCCGCTGTCGGTCGCCAGCCATAGATGAGCATGTCATATTGTTGTTGGGAAACCAGATTTGAAATCGCTGTAGAGAAGGATTTTGTTGAAGCTTGCACTTGCAGCGATGCCATCCCGCTGCCAATCTGCTTGCGTGCCTCTACCAGCTGTTTTTCAACCTTGGTTTGATCTTCACCGAGACCTAACATCATCACCCTGGCATTGGTCATACGTGCCATATACCCACCTACTGTAATCGCTGATTGGCTGCGCAGTGAGCCATCAGTGACCATCAAGAAACTCATTCCTGGATGTGATAGAACATGCATTCGCCGTACACCCACCCAGGCTTCATCATTAATACTGAGCGGTAATGCTGCAATTTGTTCAGGTGGACGATTGACATCTACAATAAACCCCGGGTTACCATAAGGTACAATGGGAGCAATCGATCTTACACCCTGGATAGCAGGCAATGTTATTCTTAAGTGTTCATGGGTGCCTTTGAATTCCCTCTCAATGACCTTCCCCTTGCCTAATGATGAACCTGCCAGACCCTTAACTTCTTTAGACAAATCGATATCTTCCGGGCGGAACAGGATTTGAGCCCGATCATTGGATGCCAGGTCCAATGTTGACCCAGGTATTGGGAATGATTGGTCACCAATCTTGATTTTTTTGTTATCAATTTGTCCCAATAGCAGATTGGCTGAACCTAAAAATGTCGCCACGTATTCCGTCTTTGGGTTTTCATACAGCTCTCGTGGGGTACCCACCTCAACTAAGCGCCCATAATTCATCACACCAATGCGATCACCAAGGTCAAAGGCTTCTTCTTGATCATGTGTGACCAATATCGCCGCCACACCAGATTTTTGCTGAATCTGTTTTAGACTGCGACGTAATTCCGTCCGGATTTTGGCATCCAATGCACCTAGAGGTTCATCAAACAGCAAAACATCTGGTTCTACCGCCAGGGCTCGGGCTAAGGCCACCCGCTGCTGCTGCCCGCCCGAGAGCTGTCTGGGCATGCGACCTGCAAAGCCAACCAATCCCACCAATTCAAGCAGCTCATCCCGTTTGATTTGCCGCTGTGCTTTCGGGACTTTTTGCACTTCCAATCCAAACTCAATGTTTTGAGCAACGGTCATATATTGGAAAAGCGCATAACTCTGAAACACAAACCCAACGCGTCGCTGTTGTGTAGGTATTTCGGTTACATCACGACCGTGTAGAAG
>SL_3KL_010_SEDDRAFT_10005956_pt1 | contig 10919 bp, 10 predicted proteins | sample SodLakKL_010_SED_2_FD_10381 | JGI IMG/M metagenome (IMG submission 10381)
CAGCGGTGCGCGACGCGGACCAGATCGGGAGCCGCCACCTCAACGCCCCTGGATGCGCGGGTCGAGCAGGTCGCGCAGCCAGTCGCCGATGAAGATGAGCGACAGGCATAGCAGTGTGATCATCAGCCCGGGGAAGGTGGCGAGCCACCAGGCGGTGGCGACGTAGTTGCGCCCGTCGGCCAGCATGCGACCCCACGTGACCGTCGGCGGTTGCACGCCCAGGCCGAGGAACGACAGCGAGGCCTCGAGGATGATGACCGTCGCGACGTTGAGCGTGCCGACCACGAGGATGGGGGCGAGCACGTTGGGCAGGACGTGCTTGAGGAGCACGAGCGTGGCGCGCTGACCGCTGGCGCGCGAGGCCTCGACGAACTCCCGGTTGCGCAGCGAGAGCACCTCGGCCCGCACCACGCGCGCGAAGGTGGTCCAGCCGACGCCGCCGATCACCAGCACCAGCGTGGTCAGGCTGGCGCCGAAGGCGAAGAGCACCGCCAGGTAGAGGATGACGTTTGGGATCGCGAGCAAGGTGTCGATGAAGCGCGAGATGATCGTGTCGGTCCAGCCGCCGACGTAGCCGGCGATCGCGCCCAGGGTGATGCCGATCAGGGCCGCGAGCGACACGCCGAGCGCGCCGACCATGAGGGCGATGCGGGTGCCGTAGAGGATCCGGCTCAGCATGTCGCGGCCGAGGTGGTCGGTGCCGAGGAGGAAGGTGGCGTCGCCGCTGATCCAGGCGGGCGGGGTGAGACGCTGCAGCAGGTTCGGCGTGGTCGGGCCGTGCGGTGCCAGGACCGGGGCGAGGAACGCGACCAGGACGAAGGCCGACAGCAGCACCACCCCGAACGTGGCGGTGGGGCTGTGGAGCAGCTCCGTGAGCACCGTGCGCCAGGAGTGTCGCCCGGTCACGAGTACGAGATCCTCGGGTCGATCAGCGAGTAGACGACGTCGACGATGAGGTTGGCGAACATCACGACGAGCGACGCGATGATCACGACCGTCTGGATGATCGCCATGTCGCGCGAGTTGATCGCTTGGATGGCGAGCAGACCGATCCCGGGCCAGGCGAAGACCTGCTCGGTCACCACCGCTCCCGCCATCAACGAGGCGACCTGCAACCCCAGGACGGTGACGTACGACAGGAGCGCGTTGCGCAGCGCGTGCTTGTTCAGGACCACGCGGCGCCGCAACCCCTTGGCCGTGGCGGTGCGCACGTAGTCCTGGTTCAGGACCTCGAGCAGGCTCGAGCGCATCAGCCTCGTGAGGAGCGCCGCGAGCGCGGTGCCGAGGGTGAGCGCCGGCAGCGCCAGGTGGGCGAGCGTCCCGCGGCCGGAGACGGGGAAGATACCGAACTGCACCGAGAACACGAGGATGAGCATGATGCCGAGCCAGAAGTTCGGCATCGCCTCGCCGATCACCGACATCGTGGAGGCCAGGCGGTCGGGCCAGCGGTTGCGGTTGGTGGCGGCGATGATGCCGGCCGGGAGTGAGATGAGGACCGCCACGAGCAGCGCGGCGGACGCGAGCTGGAGGGTCGCCGGCAGGCGCTCGATGGTGATCTGGAAGGCGTCTTGGTTGCGGAAGCGGATCGAGGTGCCGAAGTCGCCGCGCACGAGGTTGCCGAGGTAGCGGACGTACTGTTCCATGACCGGCCGGTCGAGGCCGAGCGAGGTGCGCAGCAGCTCGATCTGCTCCTGGGTGGCGTCCTCGGGCAGGAGGAGGACGACCGGGTCGCCGGCGGAGCGCACCAGCAGGAACACGATGAGGGTGATGCCGAAGACGACCGGCACCATCTGCAAGAGACGTCGGAGGATATAGGCCGTCATGGTTCAGTGTGCACCGTATCGCGTGAGGGGCGTTCGCGCGCCAGGGTGTGGCGCCGGCGGGCCAGATCTTGGCGTGTAGAGGGGCCGGACCGTGTGCGGTCCGGCCCATCGATCGCGCGGCAGCGGTGACGCTGCGCGAGGTTCAGTTGGCCGGGGTCGCCCCGAACATCCAGAGGAAGCCGTCGGCGCGAGGCGTCCAGTCGACGCGGTTACCGACGCCCACGAGGTCCTGGCGCTGGAACAGGGTGATCCAGGGGCGCTCCTCGGCGACGATGTCGGTCGCCTCGTGCAGCATCGCTGCGCGCGCCTCGGGGTCGACCTCGGTCTCGGCGGCGTNCATNAGCTCGTCGAAGCGCTCGTTGCACCAGCCGACNCGGTCGTCGTACTGGCCACCGCANAGCAGGGCGCGCATGGCGAACCAGTTGTCGCCGAACGAGTTGCCGAGGCCGGTGACCACCAGGTGCTCGAAGGCGCCGGCGTTCCAGACGTTGGCNGAGTAGGCGCTGAACTCGCGCACGTCGACGACCGTGTTGATGCCNACGGCCTCGAGCATGNCNCCGACGATCTCGGTCAGCTCGCCNCCCAACGCGAAGCGNCCCTGGGCNCCGTAGACGTTGATGGTGAGTTCGCCCGGNCCGTAGCCGGCCTCGGCCAGCAGTTCGACGGCGCGCTCGGGGTCGTAGTTGTTCACGCCGAAGTAGCGCTCGANCGGNGCNGCNGAGATGCCNGGGTTGAGNCGNGCGGCGGTCGGGACGCCGAGGCCACCCATGAGGCCCTCGACCAGGAGGTCGCGGTCGATGGCGTAGTCGATCGCCTGACGCACCAGCGGGTCGGCCGTCTCGGTGCCCTCGCGGACGTTGAACACGACCATCATGACGAAGTTCGAGGGCGCCAGCGCGACGCGTGACGCGCTCGTCTCGCCGATGCGGTCCTGGTCCTGCTCGGGGATGTTGGTGACGATGTCGACCCCGCCGGTCATCAGCTCGGCGACGCGGGTGGAGTCCTCGGGGATGGTGCGGTGCACCAGGCGATCGAACGCCGGGCGGCCGCGCCAGTGGTCGTCGAAGGCTTCCATGACGATCTGCTGGTCGCGGACCCACTCGACGAAGCGGAACGGGCCGGTGCCGACCGGGTTCAGCGTGAACGCGTCGAAGCCGACGCTCTCCACGTAGTCGCGCGGCATGATCGCCGAGCCGATGCGGCTGATGCGGTTGATCAGCAGCGGGTCGGGGCCGTTGGTGTGGATGAGGATCTCATGGTCGCCGACCACCTCGACCTCGCGGATCTGGCGGTAGTTCACGTGCTCGGCCAGGGCCTCGTCGCCCGCCAGGCGCTCGAGCGAGAACTTGACGTCGTGGCCGGTGAAGGGGCTGCCGTCGTGGAAGACGACGCCCTCGCGGAGGGTGAAGCGCCACGCCTCCTCGCCGGCGACCTCCCAGCTCGTCGCCAGGGCCGGCTCGAACTCGCCGTCCGGCGTCTTGAACACCAGGTAGTCGTAGAGGTTGATCAGGACGGCCTCCATGGCCGCGTTGGAGTGGCCGTGGGGGTCGAAGCCGGGCACGTCGATGCCCTGTGCGATCGTCAGCGTCTGCTGGCCGAAGGCGAACGGCAGCAACGCCAGCGTCGCGACGAGCAGCAGTGCGAGGTGTCGGAATCGTCGGATCATGTGGGTCCTCCTCGGGACGGGGGTGGCGCGCTGGGCGCGCGCCGGGTGGGCTGGCGAGGGACTCGGGGCGGACACGATCAGGCGGCGTCCCCTCGGAACTCGGCCGCGGCTGCGGCGAGGACGTCGGGGTCGCGGAACAGGTCGGCGGCGGTGAGGGCGAGGGCGGTGGCGGCCAGGTGCAGGGCGCGCATGCCTGCGCTCGAGGCCGCGGCCGCGGCGAACTCGGGCGTGTGCGCCGAGGTCCCCTCGGGCACCATGGCGACGTACGGATGGATCGCGGGCAGGGCCTGCGAGAGGTTGCCGAAATCGGACGATCCGACGCCGCCGACCGCCAACGGCTCGACCACGGGCTCGCCTTGCGCCTCGAGGTGCGCTTCGAACCGCGCCGCGAGGGTCCGGTTGATCTTGCGTTCGGCGTACGCGAGGCCTTCCTCGAACTCGACGGTCGCGCCGACCGAGGCCGCGGCACCGCGCGCGGCGGCGTACACGCGCTCCTTGAGCTCGTCGACGTAGACGTGGGAGCGGTGGCGGATGATGAACTTCGCTTCGGCGTAGGCCGGGGTGACGTTGGGCGCGTCGCCGCCGTGGGTGATGACGCCGTGGATGCGGGTCTCGTCGCGGACGTGTTGGCGCAGCGCGTTGACGGCGTTGAAGGTCTGGATGCAGGCGTCGAGCGCGTTGATGCCGAGGTGCGGCGCCGCGGCCGCGTGGGCGGCCTTGCCGAAGAAGCGCATGGTCGCGCGCGTGGCGGCGAGCGCCCCACGCACGGTCATGGTGCGGGCGCCGGGGTGGAACATCAACGCGGCGTCGACGCCGTCGAACACGCCGGCGCGCAACATCAGGATCTTGCCGCCGCCCCCCTCCTCGGCCGGCGTGCCGATCACGAGCAGCTCGCCGGCGCCGACGTCGAGCGTGCTCGCCAGCGCCCGTGCCGCGCCGAGCGCCGCGGCGCTGATCAGGTTGTGACCGCAGGCGTGCCCGAGGCCGGGGAGCGCGTCGTACTCGGCGATCAGGGCGACGCGGGGGCCACCGGGGCCGAAGCGGCGGCGGGCGACGAAGGCGGTCTCGAGGTCGGCGACGGGGGCCGTGACGTCGAAGCCGGCGTGGCGTAAGGCTGTGACGAGTCGGCCGGCGGAGCGACGCTCCTCGAACGCCGTCTCGGGGTGCGCGTGGAGGTCGAGGGCGAAGGTCTCGAGGTCGGCGCGCTGCGCGTCCACGGCGGCGGCGACGACATCGGTCGCCATGAGGGACGATCGGCTCATGTGACGACCTCGCTGCTTCCGCGGGTGGTGTCGATGGCGGTCATCGGCCCCCTTCCGGTCACGTGTTGCGCTTAGCGCAACGGTGTTGCGAATGCGATATGCTGCAGTGAACACCATCCGGCGCCCGCCTGTCAATGCGGCCCGCCGAGGAGGATCCGATGTCCCATCGAGACGGCGTCGCTGCGGTGGACCGTGCCATCGCCATCGTCGAGGCATTCCAGGACGGCGATACCGCACTGTCGCTCGGCGAGCTGGCGCGCCGGACGGGGCTGATCAAGAGCACCGTCTTGCGGCTCGCCGCCTCGCTCGAGCGCGCCGGCTGCCTGCAGCGCAGCGACGCCGGCTCGTACCGCCTGGGACCGACGCTCTTCCGACTGGGCGCGCGCTACCAGGCCAGCTTCAACCTAGGTGACCACGTCATGCCCGTGCTCGAGCGCCTGTCGGCCGCGACGGGCGAGAGCGCCTCGCTCTACGTCCGCGAGGGCGACGTGCGGGTGTGCCTCCACCGCGTGCACTCGATGCGGCACCAGCTGCTGCACTTCCTACGGGTGGGGACGCAGTTCCCCTTCGACACCGGGGCGTCGGGCAAGGTCATCGCGGCGTTCACGCAACCGGGCGAGGGCGGCATCGACACGCGCGAGCGACTCGTGGCGCGCTCGGTCGCCGACCGCACCATCGTCCAGACCGCGGCGGTCTCGGCGCCCGTGTTCGACGCAGCCGGCGCGTTCCTCGGGGCGCTGAGCCTGGCAGGGCCGTCGATGCGGTTCACGGAGGCGGCGCTCCCGCGCTTGGAGCGCGCCGTGCTCGAGGCGGCGCGCGACGTGACCACCTCGCTGGGCGGGCCCGTCGAGGGGTACGCGGCCGCGCTCGAACGCCTCGGTTGACCGCCCGTGCCCCTGTGGCTCAGTTCTTCTGGGCGCCCGCCAGGTCGATCAGGTCCTGCACGCTCAGCACCTGTCCCGCGTGGACGGCCTCGAACTGCGGCGACACCAGGTAGCGCTTGAGCAGGTCGAAGGCGTGCATCACGACCTCGGCGTCCTCGTCGTCGAACAACACCAGTTCGTTGCCCGACGGCATGAACGCCACGAGCTCGGTGTAAGCAGGCTGCGCCTCGCCCGAGGTCACGGACTCGGCTGGGGCGTCCTCGGGGAACACGTCGAGCACGTCCAAGTGCTCCAGGACGTCGAGGTTCACGAGCTGCCCGTCGGCGGAGAGGAGCCAGGTTGCCATGCGGCGCATCATACGCCCGGGTCGGCTCGGGTGGAGGCCGCATCGGCCGTGCGCCGCTCGTAGCGCAGGCCCACACACGTGCGGGGGGCGAACCCCGGCCAGACGCGGGGGTCGTCGTCGCCTTCGACGGCCGGGAGCCACGGCGTGCCGGGGGCGCCGAGCGCGACCGCGGTCGCCCGCGCCGCGCCCTCGAGGTAGCCGTCCATGGCCTCGCCGCCCAGGTGGCGCCCCAGGAACGCGGTGCACACGTGCTGCAGCACGCCGAGCACCCGCCACGGATCCCAGACCGGGTCTGCGTAGTGCCACCAGTCGTCCTCTCGCCCGGGATCCGCCGCCTCGGGCGGGGCAGGGATCGGGCCCACGTTGTGGCGCGCCAGCTCGAACGTGAGCAGGTCGCGCGGCGCCGAGGTCGCGTCGCGCCAGACGCGCCGGATGCCGCCATCGTAATCAGAGACGTCATCTTCGCTGCCCGCAGCAATCAACAGCGGCGTGCGCACGTGCACCAGCGAGCGGGCGTCCCAGACGCGGTGGCCGCCCCACGGGGCGAAGAGCACCGCCGCGCGGACGCGGGGTGCCACACGCGCGACGAGCGCGTCGTGGAAGGGGTCTCCCGCGCGCAGTGGAGCCAACACCTCGCCGTGGAGCGGCGTGTCGCGCACGTACGGGTCGTCGAAGGCGGCCTCGGCCAGCCCGGCGCCGAGCGCGACGAGCGCGCCGTACCCGCCCAGCGAGTAGCCCGCGAGCGCCGCGTTCGAGGCGTCCCAGGCGCCCGCAAGGTCGGGGTGATCGCGCCCCCAGGTGGCGGCGGCGTCGAGCACCGCNGCGATGTCGAGCGGGCGGTGGTAGAGGGCGCCCAACACCGGTTCCATGTCGGCATGGGTGCTGCCGGTGTGATCGACGGCGAGCACCGCGTACCCCTTGCTTGCGAGGTGCTCGCCGAGCCACGAGAGCAGATAGCGCGAGCCTGGGTAGCCGTGCGACACCACCACCAGCGGCGCGCGCGAGCGCAGGGCCGGGGCGTCGCGGTAGGCGCGCCCGACACGCTCGAAGCCGACGGGTGGGCGCTCCGGGTCCTCCAGGCCACGCCCCAGATGGTCTCGGTACACGGCGAACGCCCCTTCGGCCACTGTGGCCGGGTACCAGGCTTCGACCGTGAGCTCGCGCGTCCCTCGGCGCGGCTCGTTCGCGGTGAGCGTGGCCGGCACGTCGAGCGCGTCGTCGATGTGCCACGACAGCGTCCGGACGCCGACGGGGTGCGGGCCGCGCGCGGCGAGTTCGGGTGCTCCGGGGGGCGTGTCGCCGGGGACGAGACGATCGGGTCGCATCGCCTGCCAGCCTACGCTCGGCGCTTCACGGCCATGTCAGCGCGAGGCACGGTCGAGTCGGTCGCGGAAGCCGTCGGACAGGAACTGCAGCGACAGCGCCGCGGTGGCGAGCACCAGGCCCGGCCCCATCGCCGCCCACGGCTGGCGCGTCAGGTACGAGCGGGCGTCTTGCAGCACGTTGCCCCACGACGGCGTCGGCAGCGGCACGCCTAGGCCCAGGAACGACAGCGAGGCCTCCACCAGCAGGAAGGTCGCCGCGGTCGAGGCCGCCTGCACCGCCAGAGCGCCGAGGAAGTTCGGCAGCGCGTGGCGGAACAGCAGCCGCGCACGAGACGCCCCCAGCGCGGTGCCTGCCAGGACGTAGTCGCGCCGCAGCTCGGTTCGCGTGTACGCCCGAACCAGCCGGAAGAACAGCGGCGAACCCGCGACGCCGAGCGCCAACACCGTTTGCCACACACCACCGCCGAGGATCGTCACCAGCAGCAGCACCAGCAGGAAGCCGGGGAACGCCAGCAGCGCGTCGAAACCGCGCGTGAGCACGACATCGGTGAGTCCCCGCAGACCTGCTGCGGCCAGACCCGTCGCCAAGCCGAGCGTCACGGCCAGCGCGGTCGCGCCCAGCGTGATCGCGAGCGAGACGCGCCCGCCGGCGAGCGACCTGGCCAGCACGTCGCGCCCCAGGCCATCGGTGCCCAGCCAGTGCTCCGCCGACGGCGCGGCGTAGCGCACCAGGTAGTTAGGCCTAATCGGGTCGTGCGGCACGAGCAGTGGGCCGACCAGGGCCGAGGCGACGATGAGCGTCGCCAGCACGGTCCCGAGCCGGGCGCGGTTCACTCATACCTCAGGCGCGGGTCGGCGACGAGCTGGAGCAGGTCGGCGAGCCAGTTGACGAGGATGTACACCGTCACCGCGAGGATCGTCACGCCCTGCACCACGGGGTAGTCGCGGGCACCGATCGAGCCGAGCAGCGTGAGGCCGAGGCCGGGCAGGCCGAACACTTGCTCCACGACGATGGTGCCCGTGATGAGGCCGCCGAGCTCGAGCGCTAGGAGCGGCAGCAGGCCGGGCAGGGCGTTGGCCGCCACGTGCCGCGTGACGCCACGCGGACCCACGCCCTTCGAGCGGGCGGTGCGCACGAACTCTGCCGCCATCGCCTCGAGCACGCGCGCACGCGTGAGGCGCGCGATCTGGGCGGCGCGTGGGATCGCGAGGGTCACGGCCGGCAGCGTCAGATGCCACAGCCGCACGCCGATGTCGCCCTCCACCGGGTACCCGATCACCGGGAACGCCCCGAGCTGCACCGCGAAGAGCAGGATCAAAAGGAAGCCGAGCCAGAACTCGGGGAGCGCCAAACCGACCGTCGTGAACCCGAGCGCGGTGCCGTCGACGGCGCCACCGCGCATGCGACCCGCGAGCATGCCGAGGCCGATGCCCACGGCGAGCGACAGCGTGAACGCGAACGCCGCCAGCGAGAGCGTGACGGGTAGGCGGTCTTGGATCACGCGCGTGACGGGCCGCCGCTCGCGGATCGACGAGCCCAGGTCNCCCCGCAGCAGCTGCCCCCAGTAGGCGCCGTACTGCGCGAGNAGCGGCCGATCGAGGCCCAAGTCGCGACGGATCGCCTCGACCTGCGCCTGCTCCGTGTCCAGACCACCGAGGATGGCCGCGGCGTCGCCCGGAAGCGCGCGCATGGCGACGAAGACCAGCGACAGCACCACGAACATGGTGATCGTGACGCTGACGGTCTGCGTGAGCGCGAAGCGGAACATGGGACGAGGGTCAGCCTACGACGCGCGGGGGCGCCCCGGGCCCGCGTGCCCGAGCCGCCCCCGCGACGTGCGCGCTGCGCGAGCCGGCGTCAGCGAAGCGTGACGCCGCGCAGGTCGAAGGTGTCGAGCAGGGGCGTGATCCAGAAGCCGTCGACGTCGCTGGTCCTTGCGAAGGTGGTGAAGGGCGTACCGATGTAGATGAACGGCGCCTCGTCGTGCAGGCGCGCGAGCGCCTGGGCGTAGAGCGAGCGGCGCGTCTCGGCGTCGGTGATCACGCCGGCGCGCTCGATCCAGCCGGCCACCTCGGCGTTGTCGTAACCGCTGTAGGTGCGTTCTGGGTCGCCGTACCCGTTCAAGCGGCCGCTGGCATCGAGCTTGCCGGTGTGGCCGATGACGGTCGCGTCGAAGTCGCGCGGACCGCCGAACACCTCACCGAGCCACACGCCCCACTCGACGATGCGGATCTCGGCCGTGACGCCGACCTCACGCAGGTAGTCCTGGATCATCTGGCCGGCGACGATGTGCGGCTCGAACGGCTGTGGCAGCGCCAAGTCGATGGTCCAGTTCTGCGGGACGCCTGCGGCGCCCAACAGGTCGCGGGCACGCTCCGGGTCGTACGGGTAGGCCTCGATGAAGTCCGGCAGCCAGGGGCTGCCCGCTTCCATGAACGTGCCGATCGTGAAGCCACCGCCGTACGCGACCTCCATGATGGTCTCGGCGTCCACGGCGTAGTTCAGCGCGCGGCGCACGCGTGCGTCGTCCAGGTACGGCCGCCGGTTGTTCAGTGCGGACACGAGCGCGAGGCCCGACGGACCCTGCTCGAGCACGAAGCGGGGGTCGGACTCGATCGCCGGCCAGTCGACGGCGGCGACGTCGACGGCGATGTGGAACTCGCCCGTCTGCAGGCCCTGCCACTGCACCGCGGCGTCGGCGACGAAGCGGATGACCACCTCGTCGACCGCCGGTGCGCCCTGGTAGTAGTCCGGGTTGGCCGCGAGCCGCACGAAGCTGTCGCGCACCCACTCGCGGAACACGAACGGCCCCGTGCCGATGGGTCGGTTGCCGAAGTCGTGGCCTGCCTCGATCAGCGCCGCGGGAACGATCGCCCCCCAGCCGCTGGCGAGAGAGTCGAGCAGCGCCGGCGCTGGCCGCGAGAGCGCGAGCACCAGCGTGCGCTCGTCCGGGGTGTCGATCCGCTCGATCATCTCGAACTCGTTCGCCTTGGGCGAGCCGTCGCCTTGCAGGCGCCGGATGCTCGCGGCCGCATCGGCCGAGGTCAACTCGCTGCCGTCGTGGAAGCGCACGCCCTCGTGCAACACGAAGGTGAGCGTCAGGCCATCCGTGGTGATCGTCCACGACTCGGCCAACGCCGGCACCACGACGCCGCTCTGGTCGGGTTCGACCAGCGTGTCGTAGATCGACTTCGACGTCTGGAAGGACGACGTCGCGGAGGTCACGTGTGGGTCGAGGGTGTCGGGCTGCGCGGCGGTCGCGACCGTCACCGAGCGGGCCGAAGCGGCGCCCCAGGCGGTCGCGAGCACGGTGACCAGGACGAGGACGAGGCTGCGAACGGTTCGTGTCATACGGTCCCTCCGGCAGGTGGCGAGCGGGCTGGCCCAAGCCTAGCCGAGGCCGCGACGGAGCGTGGTCGCGCGGCGCGTGCATCGGGCCCTGCGTGACGCTACCAGCCGCCCGTCACGCACCGGTCAGCGCTCACCGGCGCCGCTACGGACCGCGGCGCCCGCGCGGCCACGCGCTCCCGAGCGGCGTGAACACCAGCCGTCCCGGCAGTGCCACCAAGCCGATTGCGCCGGCCGAGTGCGGACCCGTGAGGGCGCTGGCGG
>SL_3KL_010_SEDDRAFT_10005957_pt1 | contig 10918 bp, 12 predicted proteins | sample SodLakKL_010_SED_2_FD_10381 | JGI IMG/M metagenome (IMG submission 10381)
TACCATTGATAATAGTAATCAAGAATTGAGCAAAAGAAAGGAATAACTATAAACGGAACACTGTTGATACCGATGCCACAGATATTCACCAATCAAAATAAATCTGTGATAATCTTATGCATTTCTGTATCATCTGTGTTCTATAAAATCCTCACTCACGTCGGAACCCGCTCCCCATCCACACTGTTCCTCACCCACTCGTTTACAAACTTCTCACCGTCCCAGTACCGCATCGAACGCTTAAGATTATCCCAATAATCCGCATTGAGCGTGTCATTCAGGATACCCTCGTCGACCAGCCGCCGGTGAGTTAAGCGGAACGGTGCATTGTGAGTCACACTGGTTACCCGCATAGAATCATCAAGAATATAGATAATTCCTCCCTGCTCATCAAAATCTCTGCCGGGAAGTTCGTTCACGTGAACCATCAACGCGGGACCGGGTGTAATTTCGATTAATCCGGTGCTATTATACCGAACAGTGTTCCAGGATTCGGAGACGCTTGATTTCGGGAAGAGAATATAAAATTTGGGCTGTGCCTTGCTGACGGACTGCGGAATATCTTCCTTTCCGGTTGGTCCATAGCCCGATATATTGAGCGGATCCAAAATTGCAATAAAAGCATTCTCGTGCGGATTGTTGATACCCCCTATGACTATCTCGGTATTCCCGTCGCTTTCTACATCGAACGTATGGAGATGGTTTATATGTCCGTTGTTCCAGTATGTCTGAAGGAGTGTACCGGTCAGCGGGTCCAGCTCAAACAGAATGGAGGGATTTAATCGTGATCCTGCAATAACAAATAACTGTTTTCTCTGATCTTTATTTTTTTGAATGATCAAAAAATCACGCACATCCCAGTGTATAAAGCGGGTTTGCTCTCTATCACCGTATTGGACCGGCTCCGGCAGTTCCCCTTGCCACCGGAGCGATCCGTCGTAATTATAACACGCTAACGTATCGTTTGCTGATTTTCGGTCGGCAGAATAAACCAGCAAAACCTCCTTTACCCCGTTTCCGTCTATGTCCTCCACCATCAGATATCTCCGGGCATGATCCCGACTGCCTTTCCACGTAGTACTCGAAAGATCGGGCATACCCAAAGCCGGTTTTGTCCATAATAATTCCGCGTCCTGATTATAGACCCTGAGCTGATAGTTCTGCACAAGTGCATATGCAGGGTTGGAATCCCCCGATTCCTGATAGAAAAGAAACGTGATGCTTAAGATTGCAATCAGTGCAAACATAGCGACCCCCGAAACAACAGGACGGGACTGTGCAAAGAAATATAATCTTTGCGGCAGTGACTCACGGCGCGAGACTCTGGCTATATCCGTATATGTTCCGATTAGAGATTCAACCTCCGTTTTCTCTAATGCTTTAGACGGTAATAATTTTGAGCCCTTTTTCCTCAATAAAGTTACCGCCAGTTCGCGATCCTTTTCACCCGGCGAATTTTCCAGTTTGTGTTCCAGACCGCTGTAGAAATTTTTCAACCGGGTATAATAATCCCTGCACAAGGCACATTCCGAGAGATGTTTCTCGATATCGATCCGTTCGTTTTCCTCCAATAAATCCGGATTTACGGCGAATTTATCGATTTTTAACTCCGGTATGTGCTCTTGCTTTTCCATCTCCTATTCCGTTCTATATACTATAATTTCAACATCCCATGTCACTTGCAGAAAATGTAAGAAAAATTTTATAATTTATCCGTGAAATACAGGATCAATTTCTCCCGTGCTAACTTTGCCAGATACTCAACTTTTACACGCCATTCGTCGTTGTATTCTTCTTTTGATATAGCCAGGTGCTTATTTGTAATAGCATAATATGAATCGGTCGGTATTTCACTGTCACAGAAACCGGTAACGATATCGCGCAGTATTACATACAGAGATTGCGCCTCCCTTTTGTTTACTTTACCTGTAATTACATATGTGGATAAAATCTTACTTTGGATATCACGGAGTATTTCCTGCCGGAGGATCTTCATATCGACGGGGGTAGCGTTATCGAAGGTCTCGATACCGTTTCCTAAACTATCCTGTACAGAATGACTGCTTAAATACTTCTTTAAAATTAGTACGATATCGATAAGGCGCACACCTTTCCGATACTCCTCCCGGAGAAGGCTTGAGAGTCTTTCAAGTATTTTCGGCGTGGAGTGAAAGACCGACGTTCCTTCGAGCAGTCTCCTTTCCAGATCATTGAGTTGTGATTGATCTATATGCTCATCGGAAGTGTTATTACTACCATATATCATATATCCGCGAAAATCTTCGCGCAGCGTTATGCCGTCGGAATTCTTAATTGCTTCTTTTATATTTCTGTGTAAACGGGCACCGACCGGATCGATCTGTGCGTACGTTCTCGCAAGCTGCGCATCCGCTAATCTAATAACAAACGATTTATAGGCAAAAAACAATTCGTTATCGGGTATATCCCCGAGCGGCTTGTGGAGTGATTGAACGAAATTGTTCATTATATAAAAGGTGTCGTGTTCGTCTCTGCTAAATAACTCACCTATGCAATCAATGCCAAGATCGGATACGGAAATACCCTGTTGGTAGCATAGAGGTAAAACGTTGGATCGAAAATGTAACAGATATGTTTCGGCGATACTCCTTGTGTAATGCACAAACGCTGAAAGATCTGCAATCGGGAGATTTCCACCGATAAGACCCGTGAGATACTTTCTGATATTAAAGTCGGTTATCATGATGCGGATACAAAAATATTCGTTTAAAAGGACTACAGCCTACAGGCGGGTACCCATTTCATATATGAATATTATAATATTTTACGAATAGTGCAATACCGAGTCACGATAATTTTTACGATTATGGAATCCCGGTTTGTATCATAAATCTCTGGATAAATATTGGTTGCATACATTATAAAAAATCATTAGATTGGTATTGAAAATTTGGAGAAATTAAAAAATGAATGGGACGAGTTCTGTAGTGGTCACAGTAGCACTGCCTAGAATAATCAGAGTTGAAATTTCTGACGATTCACTGGTAGTCGATTTAGAAGATGGCCGAACAATATCAGCACCTATCGGTTGGTATCCGCGTCTCGCTCACGGAACACCGAGTGAACGATCGAATTTTCGAATAAGCGGTGCAGGATATGGAATTCATTGGCCTGAACTTGACGAAGACATCGGCGTCGAAGGTTTATTGCTCGGGAAGAAATCTACGGAAAGTTATACTTCGTTCGAAGTTTGGTTAAAACAGCGAAAAACAGCATGATGACGTCTGGATCGGTTGGAGACAGGCAATCTCAAAACCTGAGAACAGAATCAGATTAAACTGAAGTATCCTTTATACCTTTAATTGTTCAAATCGGATAAGTAAGTCCTCAATCCGATCCCGATCTACCTCCACCCCCATACCAGGTTTATCAACCGGCACGCTAATTTCACCTTTTTGCATCTTCCACTCCGGTTTTACTATATCCTTTTCCCAATACCGCTTGCTCGGTGAAATATCCCCGGGGATTGTGAAATTTGCCAGCGATGCAAGGGCAACGTTATGCGCACGGCCGACACCGCTTTCAAGCATACCGCCGCACCACACGGGTATGTTGTGCTTCATGCAATAATCGTGAATAGCAATCGATGAAGTAAATCCGCCCACGCGTCCGGGCTTGATGTTCACGATGTGTCCGCTTCCAAGTTTGTGCATATCTTCGACACTTTCTTTTCCGGTTATCGACTCATCGAGACAGATGGGAGTCTTTATCTGCCTTTGCAGTTCAGCATGCCGCACGAGGTCATCCCACGCAAGCGGCTGCTCGATCATCAGCAATCCGAATTCATCCATCGTTTTGAATACATCGACGTCATCCAATGTATACGCATTATTTGCATCGACCATCAAAGGGATATCAGCTCCCAGTTCATTACGTACCCGCCGGATATAATCAACATCCTCTCCCGGTTTGATCTTCATCTTTATTTTGCGGTATCCTTCATCAACCGCATTTTTAATTTTCGCAATCAGTATTTCGGGAGATTTTTGGATACCGAGCGATATCCCCGTTTCAACTGATTCACGTGTCCCGCCCAGAAGTTTCGAAAGGGAGATACTTTGTTTCCGCGCTGATAACTCCCAGACCGCCATTTCAACTCCGGCTTTTGCCATAAGGTGACCGCGTATATCCTGCTGAAGAAGCGGGAAAATGTCCTGCGGACCCGAAAATGTCCGGCCAAGAACTCGCGGTGCGATCCAGTGCTTTATCGCAATCCGGGCCGTATCTATGGTTTCGGGAGAGTAGTTTGGATATTCCTGTGCGACACATTCACCCCAACCGGTATTGCCGTCCGCGTCTGTCACTTCGATGAGCATTATCCTACGCACGTCCTGCGTACCGGATGAAATGGTAAACGGTTCAATAAGAGGTAGATGTATTTCGCGTAGTATGATTTGTTTGAGAATCAGCATGGTAATTCAATATTGAAGGCTAATGATACTGATTTGACTGAATTTCACGGATTTCCGGGTTTTATCAAAATGTAAAAACATCTGTTCAGAGAATTATCTCTGCAAAAATTATCTATACTGTAGTTATGTGCGAGGTAATGTTGAAACACCCGTCGTGTATTCAATCGCCATTTCAATCCTGTCTCGGACGATTCCGTTTTTGTTATTTGAATGTTCACCGGAATCTCAACCCGTACCACCGGTCGGTCTAAAAAATCACTCTCTACCGGTTGTCCATGTTTGTCCGTATTAATAATGGGTGCCGACATCTCATCAGGTGAGGGTAAATCACGTCCCAAACGATCTTCACGAAGATCCCATTGCACAATAAACCGGTCCATCCCGAGTCCTGCATGGAGTGTACTGCCTTCATTTGTAGTGTACATATTTACGACATATTCAACAATCCGGGCACCGAGACACTTAATATTCAAGTGTGCGTTTCCGGCCTCAAGAGGATCGTACGTCCAGTACATCACATAGATGCCGAGTTTTCTGACTTCATCACGCTGGAAAAGTTTTAGTCTGCGACCGATCCCTTTCCCCTGCCATTCCGGTTTCACCGCAAGCATGTCCGACCAGTGCACAGGTTCACCGTCTTTCAGGCCGGTCATTCCGAAGACAAATCCGATAAGTTTACCCGATTGGTCGAAAGCTCCCGCCGTTACTCCTCCTAATTTTTGTGAGACCATTTGAATTGCGGGACTAACAACCTCCGTAAAATTCCTTCCCCAGGTCTCGTGCTGAAGTCGAAGGCACTGAAGGTACTCATCGTGGTTGCTGAGTTGCCGGATGGTGATGTCGGGTTTGGCTGATTCCATAGAAGTTGTAAAGATTTATATATTCAATCCGCAGCGATGTCGCTGCGGATTGAATCTTATTATGTAAAGCTTAAACAACTGATACGAGCATTATTTTGTCTTGAGAAGATCCCGGATCTCTTCAAGCAGCACTTCCTGTTTCGGCGGTGCGGGCGGCGCGGCGGGTTTCTCCTCTTCCTTTCGCTTCATATTATTAATTCCTTTAATGACCATAAATATCGCGAATGCAATTATTATGAAATCAATAATGGTTTTAATAAATAAGCCGTAATTAATTGTCACTGCGGCGGTTTCTTCAGTCGCCTGCTGTAAGGTATATAACAGCTCACTGAAATCCACTCCGCCGACCAGCATACCTATCGGAGGCATAATAACATCCGAAACGAACGAGCTTACGATACGACCGAATGCGGTACCGATAACAATACCGACAGCCATATCGATAACATTACCGCGCATGGCGAATTGCTTGAATTCCTGCATCATTGACATATTTTTGTACCTTCCATATAGTGAAGTAATTAGGTTAATTGTAATAGGTGTTGATCCGCCTCAAAAACCACCTTCTGCACGGTATTCGCTTCAATATTTTTACGCTCTGATGAATCTGGCCTACCTTTCCGGTGGTCGATAGTCAGGAACCCGGATTTCTTAAGAAATGAAAAATTAACGGACTATTCACTCTTTTTTCTTTTCATCACTTACTTCAATTTTAAGGGATTTTCCACCGGTGATCTTCGCAACAATATAACCGGTGATGAATCCGACAATAACCGATAGATATATAAATATGATGCGTGACATATCTACGGTCCAGAATAGAATCTTGAACCTAGCTATCTCGGTATTTTGGAGCGTGACGATAACAAATAACGATAAAATAACAATGATGAGCAGAATTTTTGGATTTTTCATAGTATTATTCCTCTCTTAAACATTCCTGGTTTTGAAATAGACCGGACTAGTTCAGACGAGCGATAACTTTAAAATTATAAGACTTTTTTTTTATATCTGCAATTTTTTATGAAATTTATTTAAGACAAAGGGTGTTATTAAAAGAAAAAATAAAGCAACCTATTACATAAGGAGTCTTACCATGCAAAAATCCTATATTCTGGCGGTACTATTAACATTGACATTCTTTTCATTTAATTGCTTTGGTTCAGCTGAACGTCCCGAAGGAGCAGAAAGCAGCCAATCAATTTATAATTTCTCGATTGCCGCGATTGACGGCTCCACAATAGATTTTAATGATTTTAAAGGTAAGAAGATACTGATCGTCAACGTAGCGTCGAAGTGCGGATTCACTCCGCAGTATGAGGGACTCGAAGAGCTACATAATACAAACAAAGACAATCTTGTGATCATCGGGTTCCCGTCGAACAGTTTCAGGCAGGAGTTCGACTCAAACGAGGAAATTGCAGAATTTTGCCAGAAAAACTATGGTGTAACCTTTCCGCTCACCGAGCGGGTTTCCGTTCGCGGCGATGATAAACAAGAGATTTTCATGTGGCTGACAGACGAGTCGATGAACGGATGGAATTCCACCGAACCGCAGTGGAATTTTTATAAATACCTTATCAACGAGAAGGGTGAATTGACTCACGTATTTCCGTCGAATACATCACCATTAAGCGAAGAAATTGTAAATCTGTTATAGAGGGAATCATCAGGGGTCTGTAGGCCCGATGAACGCAGAAACAGAGAGTGATTGCGGGTTACCGGTAACAAACTATCACTATCCGTTTCTGCTCTTGGGGGTTAATTATAAGGGAGTCGATCTTTTTCACGTCTCTCGTTTTTCTAGTTTGTTCTATTTCTTTTGCCAGGTCCCCCCCTTTAAAAGCAACGAGCGATCGTATCGGGATCCCGTTTTCTACTGGTTTTTGACCATGAACAGGGGGTTTCAGGAACGGTTTTGCCCAGGTAACAAGTTTATCAAGAGAGGCAACCGCTCTCGCGACGACAATATCAAATGTACCGGTATACCCGGATTGTCTTCCTATTTCTTCCGCCCTTCCCCAAACAGTCCGGACGTTTTCGAGATGCAATTCATCCACGATTGATTTTACCGTTTCGATTTTCTTTCGGGTCGAATCCAGTAGTGTGAATTGTAGCCTGGGATTGAAGACGGCAAAAACGATGCCCGGTAACCCGCCTCCGGTACCGAGATCCAGAACGTTACCTTTAGCCGGGAATTTTCGATAAAATATTAAACTCGTGCAGTGGAGGATATGATTCGTCCAGATTCTCTCTTCATCCTTCCGGGAGATAAGGTTGAGCGATCTGTTATGCGTTAACAGAAGGGATACGTAATTTTCAAGGAGCCGAATACGGGAATCAGATACCTCAAATTCGTGTTTCAGGCACGCATTCAGGAAGATTTGTTTTGAGGAAAATGATGAATCCGCATTATTCAAAACCTGCATCTCCTTATGTTAATTGAAATGCAGGTCTGGTATATTGTTTATTGATTTCATGATCCGGTATTTTTTGCAGCTTTGATTTCATTTCTCAATCACTCAGAATTTTCGTGTAATTGAGATTAAGGTACAAATTTATGACTACATTCACAATCAAACAAAGTGCAGTTTACCTTCACGCATCGAATCTGCGCTGGCGGAAGATAAAGCGATGCTCGGTATTACCGACCGGTAGTACCAGCTCGAAATATCGCGCATCGGGTTTACCCGGTACGTATACCAATCCGCGAATGTGTTGATCCGGTAACAGGTCGGTTTTGCGTAACGTGTCGTACTCCCAACTAATTCGTCGTGCCGCTATGGAATGCATCTCGGTTTGGTGATTATATCTTTGATCTGCCCTTAGTGCCCGTCTTTCGATCCTGTCACGGCGAGCTTCTTCCCGGTCTCTATGGGTTGCGTCATCGCCGATGCTTGCAAGCTCGGATGCCAGGGAGAGCACATCACCGGTTGCGTATAACGCCAGATTTGTTCTTTCGCTCGCTTTTTCTCTTGATTGTTTCTTATCAAGCTCGATAAGCTTTTTTTCCGGATCAATAGCAGACATCTGAGTGATCGCTTTTGCATCGGGATGCGACGGCGGACCGTTATATGCGGTAATATAAAAATATTCCGGTGCCACGCGAACTGTTTGCGTTGAATAATTCACTATTTCGATATCGAATGCAATCAGATTTTCTGTATGTCTGTAATATGCTAATGATACAAGAATATCATCCTTATCGGATTGTACATATTCGGTGCCGTAATAAAAAGTCGTATTTTCCGCCTGCGGCGCTAATCTAAATACAGGCGCAGGTGAACAAGAAATAAGTAATAAGGAAACAATGATAGTCGGAATGATAATGTACTCGCTTCCCTTCATAAAAAATCTCCATTATGTTTGTTCTGTAGGATTCGTTGGCATATTATACGAATCACAAAAATAATAGTTGCAAAAACTACCAGTTTAAAACGTATATAAACCGGTGTTACAGAAATATCATACAATGACCACTTTACTTCGGTAAAGTGGTCAGGGCGCGAAGTCGGGCTATAAACCCAATAAAAACAATATTATACGCAGGCGCAGTTCCACGTGAAACATTAAATTGGAATTTTTGATGAAAAGATTTAAGAGATGAGAAGGGGTATTAAAAGTAACTTATACGACCCGTATAAAAATCACCCTCTCATATAGACCATCAAGACCGAGATATCTGCGGGTGTGACACCGCTGATGCGTGATGCCTGACCAATGGAGTGCGGCCTCACTTTGATCAGTTTTTCTTTGCCTTCGGCAGAAAGAGAGGTGAGCCTGGAATAGTCAAACGATGCCGGTATGATCATGTCTTCGTACTGTTCAAACTTTGCAACCTGATCATACTGACGTTTAATGTAGCCATCGTACTTCACTTCTATCTCGACTTGTTCGAGTACATCTTTTCTGGAGAGAAATTTTTCTACACTTCCATTTTCGTTGACCGAAATAAGCATGAGCAGATTCTCAATCGTTAACTCCGGTCGCTTCAGTAGTTGGATCAGTCGTTCGGAATGTAACACCGTACTCGAACCGATCTTTTCAAGGAAAGGATTGATTACATCCGGCCGAATGTTTGTCAGTTGAAGATAGGAATTCAACTCTTCGATCAGCTTTTCTTTTTGCACGAGATTACGATATGTCGATTCATCGATCAATCCGAGTTTATATCCCGCCTGCATTAACCGACGATCCGCGTTGTCCTGTCGCAGCAGCAATCTGTGTTCGGCGCGCGAAGTGAACATACGATAAGGTTCAAGCGTACTTTTATTGATAAGATCATCGATGAGCACTCCGATATATGCTTCGGATCGTTTTAAAGTAAACGGCTCCTTACCCATTATTTTGTGTGCTGCATTGATACCGGCAATAAGTCCCTGTGCAGCGGCTTCTTCATAGCCGGATGTTCCGTTTATCTGTCCGGCAAAGTATAATCCCTCGACAAGCTTTGTCTCAAGTGTAAAGTTTAGCTGATGGGGCGGAAAGAAATCATATTCAACCGCATAACCCGGGCGAAGCATCTCGACATTTTCAAGACCGGGAATTGTTCGTAATCCTTCAAGCTGTATTTCCTCCGGTAAGCTTGTTGAGAATCCGTTTACATACACGGTTTTATCTTCGTAGCCTTCGGGTTCAAGGAAGATCTGATGGCGTTCCCGATCTGCAAACCGATTGATCTTGTCTTCGATGGATGGACAATATCTGGGGCCGACACCTTTAATTCTGCCGGTGAACATCGGCGAACGATCGAATCCTTTCCGGAGTATCTCGTGAGTCTTCGCGTTCGTATACGTGAGATACATCGGTATCTGTTTGTTTGTGATTACCTGCGTCTTATGGCTAAACGGCAGCGGTGGATCATCACCCGGCTGGATTTCCACCGAAGATAGGTTGATTGTGTCGAAATTGATGCGGGGTGGGGTACCGGTTTTCAGCCGACCGTTCTCAAAACCGATTTTTTCTAATGAATGAGTTAAACCCGTGGCCGGCTTTTCCCCATACCTCCCACCTTGCCGTTTATCCAATCCCGTGTGGAGAAGACCATTTAGAAAAGTACCGGCACAAAGAACAGCAGCTTTACACGAAATTTTTTTTCCGGATTTGGTAACAACACCTTTCAATTGTGCGGCTTTTCCGGTCGGATACTCGACGATTATATCATACAACATTTCCTGTATTATATCTACCCCCGGTGCTTCTTTCATCCGCCGCACTGCTTCACGGGAGTACCAGGCTCTGTCATTCTGAGTACGCGGAGACCAAACCGCCGGTCCCTTTCTTTTATTCAGCATCCGAAACTGTATAGCAGTTGCATCGGCAATCTTTCCCATTTCACCGCCAAGGGCATCGATCTCTTTAACGAGGTGTCCCTTCGCGGTCCCGCCTATTGCCGGGTTGCAGGATAATCTTCCTATTGCATCGGGATCCATGGTCATCAGACCAACGCTTAATCCCAGACGTGATGCAGCAAGAGCCGCCTCGATTCCCGCGTGNCCCCCGCCAACTACTATTATGTCGTATGATTGTTTCATAAAAATTTAATTTATCTAAAAATCNGTCTTAATCGTGAAAAAATACCGCAAACCCACCTCGTCCCCCTTACAA
>SL_3KL_010_SEDDRAFT_10005958_pt1 | contig 10917 bp, 11 predicted proteins | sample SodLakKL_010_SED_2_FD_10381 | JGI IMG/M metagenome (IMG submission 10381)
GAATACCAATCTCATGGTGTTGTCTAAGTCCTCCCCTCCAAAACCCGGGTTTCCACCACTGCCAGGATGCAAACTGGGTTGCATTCTGGGAATAATGTACAAGAGGGGAATGCTGGCAACAAATGCAAAAATGGTGTATACCGAAGTTACCCGATCTCTCTTTTTTCCCTGAGGCATGGAGTTGCGCAACAGGAAATAGGCCATAAATATCATCAGAGTAATGGCCGTCATGTCTTGTTTAATATCCCCACTCCAAAATGATCCCCAGGTATACCGGGCCCAAATGGCTCCGGTCAATGTCCCCAACAGACCAAATAAGGTTCCTGTCAGATTTAGGCTAAAAACACGGTGTTCGTACTTCCGCTGGTCTCTGGCAATAAGTTTAACTGCATTGAGAGAAGATAGGAGAAATAAAATCATCATTCCAAACCACATAGGAACATGAAAGTAAGTGTTTCTAATAGATTCCTCCAGTATATTTCTCCATGGAAAGGCATATTCCCACCGCAGGCTCAAGTCCTGAATGGGGCCCTGCCTCCACAAATTATCTTCGACGGGATGGCCCCCTCCACCAACCAGTGCGAGTGCGTCCGGCAATACCATGGTTCCGTCTTTGGGATTGTCGACAATAACGGACGCAATAATTACGGAATCGACAGTGGGACGGGTTGCCGGTATATTAAAAACAACCCGCATTTGTCGGTCATTAATGACATTAAAATCACGAGCTTTAAGGGCGTAATCTTCGCCCACCCTCAGCCAAATTCTGTGGTCTTCGTTTTCAGTAAAATGGGAGTTGTATGCATCTATCTTAAGGTTGAGTTCTTCTCCAAGGGGAGCCCTGAATGTGTCTACCTTCATAACACCCGGCCGGAGTGGGACCAACAGGCCGAAGCAAATGACGTAAAGCAACAGTACCACCGCCAGAATTTTAAACCAATGCTTTTTTAAAATCATCATTTATTAAACATTTACGGATCTTAATTTCACCCAAAATATTTGAAAAATTATCTTTTTTCCATCTACGTGGTCACGGATACATAAAATCTAAAGAATTTCAATTTTTCCATAGGGTTGGAAATAAAAAAATACCCATACCAACAACCAGCATCACTACCGCAATTAAAGTTGCAAAACTATCAAAATACTCCACCGAAACTTGTGCCATAGAAATAAATGACAATCTAATTACGGACAACAACACAGGCAATAATACCGGAAAACTCAAAACCGCCAATAGGAGCCCACTGTTTTCGGTACTCATTGAAATGGCTGACAAAAATGAAAAAATAACGGCCAATCCAAGACTACCAATAAAAACGGAGGCTCCAAACAGCCATTTATCCACGACCGGATCTCCAAGAACCACACTCATAATGACCCATGCAGAAAGGCCTAATATTAGCAAGCGCATCCAAACTGAAATAATTTTAGTAAAAAATAGCATCAATGGGTCGATCAGCTGAAAATAAAAGAGGTGTGAATGTCCAAATTCTCTGTTAAATGAGGTCGTTCCAAGCTGAATACCTGAAAACAACATCACCATCCAAAACAAACTGTTCCAAATCTGTCCGTCCGGCTCGGAAAAAGTGAGGTAAAAGATAAAAACCACTGCAGCCACATACAAGACCTGTGCAGCAAATGAAAAACGCTGTCGGAATTCCAGTGTAAACTCGTGTATCAATAAGGTGCGAAACCCTCTAAGCTGCATATTTTTTTAAGTACAGTAAATCAAGTGCGAATATATTCATTTTTTATTCGTCCATTTGATTTTTCAATGCATAAATTAAAAGCTGGATTTTCCCTCCTGAAAAATTTTAACGATAATTTTTCCTTTGACTAAAATTGACTTCAAGACCAATCCCCACAGAAAAATATCCATTGGTGTCACTACCCAATCCATACCCGATATATCCGTATAGGGACGCTCCTTTTCCTCCAAAACCACCACTCAGTCTGAGCGTAGGCAATTGGTGCACCCTAAATTCATCTCCTTCTATATCATCCTTTCGAAAGTAAATATCGGTAAGGCTGAAGAGATAGCCACCCGATAGCGATGCCCCCCAGGAGGATTGTTCTTCAGTAAATCCGCTCAGACCACCGTAATTCAAGCTTACCAACAGAGGTGAATACACCACCCCCATGCCCTTGTATTCTTTCCAGTCAAAAGCAAAAGTGGAAATACCGACCCCTGCGTGAAGTGATACACTGAATGTTTGACTACCGATGAAGAGTTTGGGACCAAAGTGAGGGCTCAATAAAACACTGGTTGGATTGTTTTCCATGCCGGCCAATTCATTGGTAAAGGACTGGTACAACTCGTTTCCAAAAGCCATGCCCACCCCAAGTTGTGAATGGGCCTGAACAGAGGAGGTCAGAAGGACAACTGCAATGACAAATGAGCGCATAGCCTGTTTATGTATTTGTATCAAAAATCCTCAATCTACAATAAATTTCTATTGAGGGGGTGCGTAAACAATTCCGTACATTCCCCTTCTTACCTTCAAATCAATTGGATCACCGGGAGCCAGGTTTTCAGCAATATCGGTATCCACCCGGATCTGCTCCAGTTTTCCACTTTGCCGCTGAACGGTAATCAAATAACCGCTTGGAGGAGGCACGCCGTCTTCGGCTTTACGTGCCTCACTTTTGAGAATCATTCCATAGACCTCATCGCTTTCCACTAAGGTTAAAGTTTCCTCTAAGGGCGATGTGTACAATCTGTTGGACCAGGAAATTAAAAGTGGTACAATAACCACGCTCAAAACAATGGATGAGACGAAAATCTGAAACTTAGAGATGAGTTCCTCCCCCCATTTTTTCAACAAAAAACCGATGAGTACTCCGACCGCTATACCACACAAAAATAGGATTGCCAGTGTGACATAGAAGTTAAAAGTATTCATCAAATAAGGTATCTCACCTACAAACAAAACAATGAAGAGTATAAAGAGCAGGAGCGCAGTCAATATTTTTTTTACATCGGATGGCTTTAGCTTCATGGTTGTGATTTTTTCCCTAAATATAGACAATTTTATAAAAAAAACAGCACTTATTGGTTCAAATCAAATTGCATCGCAGCGAGTTTTTGGTACAAACCATTGGTTTGAATCAATTCATCGTGGGTTCCCTGCTCCACGATCCGGCCTTTGTCCAGGACGAGAATTTTGTCCGCATTTTTTATGGTGGAAAGGCGATGTGCAATCATCAGGGCGGTCCTCCCTTTTAATAAATTGTCCAATGCTTCCTGTACGACCCTCTCGGAATCGGCATCCAGAGAGGAAGTGGCTTCATCCAACAGCAAAAGTTGCGGATCCTTAAGAATCGCGCGAGCTATGGCTATTCGCTGTCGCTGACCTCCCGACAATTTTATTCCTCGGTCACCCACTACGGTATCAAATCCCTCCGGAAAGGACAAAATAAATTCAGTGGCATTGGCCTGGTCAGCCGCACTCCTGATTTCCTCTTCTGTGGCCCCCGGCATACCGTATTCGATATTTTCCCGAATGGTTCCGCCAAACAGAGTTACTTCCTGGGGAACCAGAGCGAAGGTCTTTCGCAAACTTCGCAGGTCGTATTGGTCGAGTGATTGACCGTCCAGTAATATTTTACCGGAAACGGGCTGGTAAAAACGGAGCAATAGTTTGACAATGGTACTTTTACCCGATCCACTCATGCCCACCAGCGCAATCTTTTTACCTTTTTTAACTTCAAACGATACCTCGTTTAAGACCGGTACATCTTTTCTTCCGGGATAGAAAAAATCAATTTTATCAAAGCTGAGATTGCCTTGAATATGGAGCTTCTCCCCTTCTCCTTTAAAGTCGGAATGGAACTCTCCCTCTTCATCAATAATTTCCAAAATTCGCTCAGATGCTCCCACGGCACCGGCAAGAGTGGTATACAGATTCCCCAAACCGGCAATAGCAGCTCCGATAATACCGGTGTAAATGATAAAAGCAAACAAATCGCCCAATGGCATTTGTCCCTGTTCTACCATAACCGCCCCCCGCCAGAGAATAAAAAAGATGGCCCCAAATAGTACGGTAATTATAAAAACGAAAAACAATCCGCGAATTCGGGCGTATTTAAGACTCACTTCTACCACACTGTCCACAGATCTTTTATACCGCAGAGATTCAAATGTTTCGTTGGCAAAAGACTTTACGATCTGAACGGACTGAATGACCTCTTCAGCTATGGTGTTGGTGTCCGCGATTTTATCCTGTCTTTTTTTCGAGATCCTTTTGATGTATCTTCCAAAAATAATGGCGATTAAAACCACCACCGGCAAAGTGGCCAGCATGGTCAATGCAAGACGTGGCGTAAGCCATGCGAGTATGCCAATTCCAACAATCAAAATGAGTATCTGTCGGATAAATTCCGCAAGTGTAATCGAGAACGCACTCTGTAATTGCTCTACATCAGCAGTGATGCGACTGGTCAACTCCCCTACCCTCCGCTCTTCAAAAAATCGAATTTCCTGTGACACGAGTTTGGAAAACAACTCTTTCCTGACGTCGGCCATACTTTTTTCACTGACCACAGCAAATAAGACGGTCCGGATATAGGAGAAAGCTCCCTGAAAAATCAAAATCACCAGAAAAATCAGTCCGTAATCACTGACTTCAAAGTCAAAACGGGATTCTCCTGCGGCGGCATTGGCCATCTCCCCGGCAGCTCCCGGGAATATCATAAATAGTAAACTGCCCAAAGCCAGAAGTATCAACCCAAAAACAAATTGAATGCTGTACGGCCGGATATAATTAAAAATGCGAAAAAATGAGCGCAATCCCTTTTTTGAAAGTGGCCTTTTCTTTTCAATCATAATCGATAAAAAGTCTCATCAAATAAAGTGCGAAATTAGCTTTATTTTAAATGCTGTAATAATGTGCATTCAATCTTTACGGGGTAAATGCGTCTCTGTAAAATCTGCATTTCTTTCCATCGATTTAAAATGAATGGAAAATAAAGTTTAAATCAAATATTCGCACTTTGAAAAAAAAGATTTACTTTTGCGGCATGGCTCCGTAGCTCAACTGGATAGAGCACCAGATTTCGGCTCTGGGGGTTGAGGGTTCAAATCCTTCCGGAGTCACTTCTTTTATTACTTTAGGGTCTCGGGAAGTTTTTGACCTTTTTTTACAAATCGCATTGAGAGGGAGTTGACACAATGTCTCGTATTTTTTTCCGTAAATTTTTCTCCGGAAAATACATGCCCCAAATGCCCTCCACAATTCGCGCAGATAATTTCGGTTCTTCTGCCATCCCGATCGGGAATTCTCTTTACATTTCCATCAATTTCGTCGTCAAAACTCGGCCAACCACATCCACTGTGAAATTTGTCATCAGAAGCATAAAGTGGAAGATTGCATTTTCGACAAATGTAGGTTCCAACGTCAAAATGCTCATCGTACTCCCCACTGTAAGGTCTCTCCGTTCCCTTCTGTTCTATAATACTGGACTCTTCATCGGTCAGCGGATTGAATTTTTCTGATTTTTCCATTATTTTTATCTTTTATGTTTGTGGGAAATGCCACTTTTAACTTATTCTATCGGCCAACCAAAACAAGTGGTCTAAGAAATGATCTATATTTTTCAAAAAGTCGGTATCTACGAGTTCTCCTTTTTTAAATTTGTCGCTTACCTTGGGCGTCAAAAGCATTTCCGGAGAAGGAATTCCCTTTAAGGCAAGAACGAGTAATTGCATTTGGAGTGCGGCTCTCATTCCTCCCATAGCTCCGGTGGATACCGTCGCAACCCCGATGGGTTTTCTCTCATAGGCGGATTTTGGAAAGTGATCGACGGCATTTTTAAGGGCGCCCGAATAGCTGCCATTGTATTCAGGGGAGACAAAAATAAACGCATCCGTTGCCATAAACGCATCATAAGCCTCCTTCATTTTTTCCGGTGGATTCGGATGCTTTTTGTACAGGTAACCTAAATTTTGCAATTCCGCTTCCTTCAGATCGATCAATTTAGCATCGTGATTGTACTCGCTATTGATTCTCTTCTCCAAGGCTTTTGCAAGCTGGTGCGTATTTCGATCTTCCCTAACACTAGAGGACAACAACAATATGTTCATATATTCATTTTTTTCAGTGTGATAAAAAAAATCAAATAAATAAGCCCCTTCTTTTTACTTTTTACCAGGGGAGTAAGATGATTTCTTTTTTCAAAACAATTTCCGTATTGAAATGATCAAACCGTAAAAAGGTTCACAAATGCGTACGTGCATACTTTTGTATGGTTATAACAGTTTCCAAAGTATCTGGCCTGGCTGCTTCAACTTAAAAAACTATAAGGAAAAATCAGACAGGAAAGTGGAAATCTTCATTAAGATTTTATCTTTGGATTGAAATGTTGACCACAGAACCGATAAGATAGTTTATACATACAAAAGGACATTAAGATACAAGGACTCCATGGATTTAGTATTTAAGGGTATACTATTGGGACTTACACTGGCCATAATGACTGGTCCTATTTTCATTACATTGGTGCAAACTAGTCTGGAAAAGGGATTTAGGGCGGGTGTTACTGTGGCTTCCGGGTTTTGGGTCAGCGACATTTTGTATATAATAGCGATATCATCCGCCATATCTTTTCTGATGGGACTGGCCGCTGAAGATCATTTTGAGGTCTATGTAAGTTTGATAGGTGGAACCATTTTGATCGGCTTTGGTATTGGACTGATATTGTTTGGTAAAGTTCCTGCCCGAAGGCGAAAATACCAAAAACCGCGAACGGGCTCATCATATATCGGATTTTGGACTTTGGGTTTTTTTATGAACACGCTGAATCCGGGGACCGTACTTTTCTGGATCGGTATCACCAGTATTATATCAGAAAGTCTTCAGTTGGACCTCAGGCAGTCTTTGCCCTTCTTTTCCGGACTAATGGGAACCATTATTGTTACCGATATTCTCAAAGTCGCTCTGGCTAAAAAAATTAGTTATTACCTCAATCCAGGTGTCATGTTGATGGTTAGAAGAATTGCCGGTTTTATTTTAATGGGTTTTGGTGTGATGTTGTTTATTCGGATATTGTTTAAAACCATTTAAGGAAAAGGGTCTCCCTTCGATTTTTTTTATAGCGTTCTGGCAGAAACTATTTTTTGTGAAAAGATTCAGCACATAAAACCAAAATTCTTCAGAAGATTTAACAAAATCTCCTTAGCTTTGGGGCTGAATAAAAAAATTAAGATACATGAATTTACACGAATATCAGGGAAAAAAGATACTAAAATCTCACGGTGTGCCCATTCAGGAAGGCATTGTCGTTGAAAAAAGCGAAGATCTCTTGTCAGCCTTTGAAAAACTGAAAAAGGATACGGGTACCGAAGTTACCATTATCAAAGCTCAAATACATGCTGGTGGACGCGGTAAAGGAGGTGGAGTGAAAATGGCAAAAAACAACGAGGAGGTTAAAAAGATCGGTTCTGAGATTCTCGGCATGATGCTTAAAACCCCCCAGACTCCCGGAGGTCTCGACGGAGAGGGAAAGTTGGTCAGAAAAGTATTGCTCGCAGAAGATGCTTACGCTCCTGATTTTGATGCTTGCAAAGAGTTGTATATTTCCATTCTTACGGACAGAGATACCAAAAACAATGTGATTATTTATTCGACCGAAGGTGGAATGGATATTGAAGCCGTCGCAGAAAAAACGCCTCATCTGGTACATAAGGAGTTCATTGATCCCGCCCTTGGAATTCAGGCTTTCCAAACCCGAAAAGTGGCTTTTAACCTGGGTTTGAGTGGGAAAGCTTTTAAAGAGATGGTCAAATTCATTAAAAAACTTTACACCGCTTTTGATAGTTCAGATTGCAGCCTGGTGGAAATAAACCCAGCTATAAAAACGGCAGACGATCGAATTGTCGCTGTCGATTGCAAAATGACCATTGACGACAGTGCCCTTTTCAGACACAAGGAAATCGCTGAAATGCGAGATGTCCACGAAGAGGATCCCACTGAAGTCGAAGCCAAAAAATACAATCTCAATTACGTAAAATTGGATGGAAATGTCGGATGTATGGTCAACGGTGCCGGTTTGGCCATGGCCACAATGGACATCATAAAACTGTCCGGAGGAGAGCCCGCCAATTTTTTGGATGTAGGTGGAACCGCAGATGCGGCCAGAGTGGAACAGGGATTTAAAATCATTTTGAGCGACTCCAATGTAAAAGCCATTCTGATCAATATTTTCGGTGGTATTGTACGCTGCGACCGCGTCGCTCAGGGAGTGGTCGATGCCTGCAAAAATATGGATGGACTGGACGTCCCGTTGATTGTCCGTTTGCAGGGAACCAATGCCGAACTGGCCAAAGAAATCATCGACAATTCAGGCTTGAAGGTTCAGTCAGCGGTATTGCTCGAAGAGGCTGCACAGGCAGTAAAAAAAGTTTTGGGATAAGTTGATATTTTGTCTTTAAATCAATCCAACAGCAGGAGCAAAAGTCTTACTCTATTTGAACTCAATACCCGAATAAAACGGGTGTTGAGTGCCAACTTTTCTACGCCTTTATGGGTCAGGGCAGAAATCGCTTCCATGAAGATCAGAAAGGGTCACAGATATCTGGAATTGGTGGAAAAGGAAAGCGAAAGCGACCGCATAAAAAGCAAAGCTTTTGCCAGTTTATGGGCCGGAAATTACGCTCTGATAAAACGATCGATAAAGGAAGACATTGACCTTATTCTCAAAGAGGGACAGGAGGTTTTGGTTTTATTAAAAGTATCCTTCCACGTGAAATACGGCTTGAGTCTTCAAATTCAGGATATCGATCCCACATTTACCATAGGCAAGTACTTTTCCAAAAAACAACAGCTCTTCAATCAAATTCGAAAAGAGGAATTGGACAAGATTCAGAAAACCCTGAAAATGCCCCCTGTCTTGCAAAACATTGCGGTCATATCCTCTCCTAAAGCCGCGGGTTACATGGATTTTTGCCGGCAAATAGAACAATCGCGACCGTATATGCAAATCCATTGGGATCTCTTCGACTCCAATATGCAGGGTGCCAAAGTTGAGGTCGATATCTTACATGCACTGGATCGAATAGCTCGTAATCCAGAGAATTACGATGCGGTGGTGATTGTCCGTGGAGGTGGCGCAAAACTGGATTTGATGGATTTTGACAATTATAAACTGGCCAGTAAAATTGCACAATTCCCCCTCCCGGTGATTACCGGAATTGGGCACGATATGGACTTCAGTGCACTGGACCTCGTGGCGGCAGTGGCGGTAAAAACCCCAACGGCTGCAGCGCAGTATATTATCGACAAAAACCTGGATTTTATCAGCAGAATTGAAGTGGCCAGAATCAAAATTAAAGAGGAGGCCACCCGGCAAATAAATCGGCATAAACAGCGACTGAATCTTTTTCGATCAGAAATATCTTCCAGTGCAAAAGTTCCATTGTTGAAAGGGCGTTTTGCTGTAGAGCAGATAGCTTCCAGTTTGGGTGGTTTGTCAGAGAATTATTTGAGAAGACAAAAGGAAGCCATCGCTCAAATAAAAAGAGAACTCGACATTTCAAATCCCAAAAGAGTCATGGAAAGGGGCTATTCGATTGTTTCCCTAAAAGGAAAGGTGATTAAATCCTCAGAGGCATTGAACAAAGAGGATCAATTGGAGCTGACGCTCTACCGCGGAAAAGCCTCTGTTGAAGTCATTGATAAAACCGACCCCGAAGAATAAATCAAAGAAAAAAAATGGAAGACAATAATAAAGCCAGCGAACTGACCTACGAAGATGCCATCAATGAACTCAGAGAGATATTGAAAGATCTTCAGGGGGATTTGTCCCACATCGATGATTTGGAAAAGAAAATGGTTCGGGCAGGGCTGCTTATTAAGTTTTGTACTGAAAAAATAAAAAACATCGAAGTCCGAATCGATGACATAATTTCTGAGATTGATTCCGATGCCGAATCCGGGGACTAGAAAATGATTGTTCTACAAGCTACAGGGTATCACTAAAATCATTCCATTCACCTGACTTCGAGTCGGTGCCTGCCACCCTTTTTGCTCACTACCTCAATTTCAAAATTTCCGGGATTTCCTTCGACAATCCACCGGAGGTGTACACTCCCATTCCCCGGAATATTATTTACTCTCAGGTCTGCCGGTTCATGGACCTGTTCCTCTCCCACTCCCAGGTCGGGATTACTCATAATCATCCCACTGATTACTTCCACATTCGATATAGAGATGACATTGGGAGGTGTAATTCTGTTTTTTAAATCGTGACTTGAATGAGTGGGAGTTGCCCGGACATTGTCCACAGTCACTGAAATTTCATTAAGTCCGGAATTTATGGGTCGAACTTGTGGTTCCCTGATAACAATTCGGGGCATTTGGTAAGCGTGATAAAGAGTAAAAGCCATATTTCTATGCGCGTCTTGTTCCAGTAAAAATCCGGGGTGGTTTCTCACGTAGTTTTTCTTTGGACCACCTATTTCTATGGGACCGAATTGGGGATGGTCATAGGGTTCCCAGGCCACATAGGCATCTCCAAAAAGGAGGTATTTGTCGAAGTCGTAGAACTGAGTGTCTTCCCATCGGTTGATTTGATTTTCGTCGTGGAATAAAAGATAAGCAGTCATCAATTCATTTACGAAAGAGTAAATTCCTCTGCCACCGTGGAAAAAGTCTACATCACCCCCAAAAACGGAGTACAGGTCTTTATAAACAACGAGGTATCGATAACCCGGAACCATTTTTTCGCCTTTTTTCCCAATTAGATCATACACACGGGTATCGTTTCTGTCGTATATATCGCGATCTTCTTCTGCTCCCGGTCCGCGGAGAAACATCCCACCGTAATTGTGATAGCTCTGTGCACCTGCGATATTCGGTCTGGCGATAACAAAATCTTTCACAGCCCGATTTTCAGGCGAAGCAAAAGGATACATTAAAG
>SL_3KL_010_SEDDRAFT_10005959_pt1 | contig 10916 bp, 9 predicted proteins | sample SodLakKL_010_SED_2_FD_10381 | JGI IMG/M metagenome (IMG submission 10381)
GGTTAGAATACATGCCTGTCACGCATGGGGTCGCGGGTTCGAGTCCCGTCCGGACCGCAAATTAACCCCCTTAAGTTATTGAACTTGAGGGGGTTAATTTTTTTATGTGCCCCCTGATTGTACCCCCTAATTAGGGTTTCCTATGCAAATACACCCTACATATAGCGCTGCACTCTTGCTCCCATCTTTACTGCACTGACTGTTCCCGAAATCAGTGCACTTCTGATTACCGTTTATAATTGTTGGCTATGCCATGCTGCCACACGTACCTTTATTATCTTTCAGAAGTCATTCCCTTTTGTCTTTCAACCATTTCTTCAAATGTTTTTTCAACAAATGGCAGATAATTGCTTTCTGGGAAATCATTTTTGAATTGTTCGAATATTGAATTTAAATCCACATCGTACTGTCTTCTACTGTTTTGATAATGGAATGTACCAGCAATGTAGAACTCTAAAATATCGTTTGAAAAAAACTCTTTAGCCAATTCAATGTGATGAGCATGTATTTTGTTATAGATATTAATTCTCTACCTTGTTTTTTCAATAAGTTTCTCCATAAGGTCTACAGCAAGTAAAGGTGCGTCATATTGTGAAAAGTTTGCTTGTAGCTCTTTAGCCTTTTGTTTATAAGAAGGATCTGACATAACTTTTTTCACGGCTTTCAAAATCTCAACTGGAGTTGGCTTTTGTTTGTTGAGATTAATTCCTGCCCCAGAATATTCAAGTCTTGCTGCTACCTCCATTTTATCTTCCGTAGCTCCTGCTATAATAACTGGTATTCCATGAGCCAAAGCATTCTGGGTGCCGCCAAATCCACCATTTGTAATAACCAGATCTACATGTGGTAAAATATTACCAAATGGAATAAATGGTTCAGCTTTTATGTGTTCAGGGAGATTTTTAATCTCACCTTCTTTTACTGGCACTACTAGTACTATCATTTTTTCATTTTTAAGTGCTTCAATTGCAGGGAGGATAAGATTATCTAAATTTTTCGCAATTGTTCCCTGAGTAATCAGAACAACAGGAATATCTTTCTTAATTTCCGGCCACCATTCAGGTTCTTTATATTCAACGTCGGGAGGTACCACAATGGGACCTATAAATCTGAAATTTTGCGGAAATTCTTTATAAAAATATTCAAAACTAGGTGTTGATGTATGTAAAACAAGATTTGCAATTTCAAAACCTTTAATAAAAAAGATCTTATCAAATGGAGGCAGCCCAACTTTCTTTCGTATTTTGTTTGCGTGTTTTTGTACATCATTAAATAATACTTTTTCAAACAAACCTTTAAGAATACTAATTTTCAGCTTTGAAAAGAACTTTTTCCCTGGTAATAATCCAAGCCCGAAAGGAGGGATATTTTTCCCGGGAAAACTCAAGGGTAAAACGGACAATCTGACACTTGGTATGCCAGTCACTTCGGTTATCCAAACACCAGCAACCATGAATGTATCGCTAATGATTATATCTGCACGAAATTTTTCTTGTATGCCCATAAGCATATTCAGATGATCCGGTACCGGATCATACATAACGTGTTTTAAATAATACTTTATTGATGAAAGTCCCCTTAACTTCTTCAACTCAGGGAAAAATTCAAATGCTTCTTTTTCGCTGAAGTCCCATTTAGGAGGAAGAGGCTGAAAAGCTGCTCCAGTTTTTTCAATCCGAGTTTGAAAAATTCTTCCTGTGATACAAAGTACTTCATGTCCTCTCTGGACAAGTCTTTTTATTATAGGAATAAACGGACTAAAATGTCCTTCAGCTGGTTCAATTATAGCAATTATCTTTCCCATTTTATTAGAATTTAATTATGTATAATTCTAAATAAAAAATGCTCCATAGGTAGTGTTACACTTTGTGTGTCTGGGCAGGAATTCTTCTCCTTGGTGCTGTCAGCTTCCCGGTAAATAGGCCACTTAAAATTAGAAAAATTTAAACTCAAAAAGACTTTTAAGGAGAGGATTATTTCTAATTTTAAACGGTAAACCAAAAAGATGAAAAAGACAAGATTTTCTGAGACTAAGATTGTTTCGATTATGAAGAAACAAGAGTCGGGTATTCCCACCGGGGATATTTGCCGGGAGTATGGTATTAGCCAGGCAACGTTTTACAACTGGAAAGCCAAATATGGCGGAATGAGTGTAAAAGAGGTAAAACGTTTGAAAGAGCTTGAAGCAGAGAACACCCGGCTTAAGAAAATGTATGCAGATGTTAGCATGGAAAATCATACGCTCAAGGATCTGATTGAAAAAAAGCTTTAGAGTCTGATAAGCGCAGGGAGGCTGCTGATTACTTGATTAATCGACATAATTTAAGTGAGAGGCCTGCCTACTGCGCACTCGGCCGCACCGCTGAATGAAGAGATAGACAGCCATGAAGATTATGTATGGCCCTATGCCCATGGTCATGTGCGGGGTCACGGAATTATTCCATTATATGCCACTGTACCTGAAGCCGCTCTGGAAGATGAAAAGTTTTATGCACTAATGGCTTTGACTGATGCGTTGCGGGTTGGGCGTACAAGGGAGAAAAACCTGGCTATACAGAAGTTGAAAAAATTGATATGTTGAAGAACTAAGAGATGCGCCTTCAGATGTCAAGTCATATTTGATCCAACAAATGAAAAATATTTTGCATAATCGTGTTATGCAGGAAGCCATTTATGGAAATTTGTTCCACGGAACACGTGAGGCCCGATATCAAAGAATTATTACTGCAGTAAAGCAAATATCAAGCTGGGGATAACCGAGCAAGCCTTTACGATGATGTGACAAAGACAGATTGTAGCGCTACACGCTGTACGTTCTGGTGGCTTTCTTCTCCCCTGGTGGCTTCCGGCAAATTAACGAAAAGTCATAACCACTCCCCCAAACCCGTTGCGCAAGATCGAGCGCACAATCATCATATTTTGATCGACCTAAAGCGAAACGAAGCCGCCAGAAAACTAAAAAGCCCCTGCTTTCCAGGGGCTTTTTTTTATCACCCAAAACGGTGCGCACAAAACCGGATTTGCCCGGTGGCGGGCGGGGCTGCCGGAAGGAATTTCTTTTCGCTCGTGGACTTATAGTAAATTTACGGGAAGTCTGTTTTGGATGAAATGGGAGGAGTTCAGGTGCTGGAAAACTCTAATTTTGAATGGCACAATATGGGGAAGCTGACACGGGGACCTCACACCTCTCCCCTGTTTTACGCGAGCGGAATATGTTAGGACTGGCTGGTGGGGTTCATTACAGTCATGAAGTTCTGTAAATCGCCCTTCCTCACTCCGCTCCAGGCGTAGAGTAGGAACTGGTTCTCTGACATGGTCGTGAAGGATATCCAATATTTGCCAGTAATTTGATTTACTGGCATTATTTTGTTTTCCAATATTCGCCAATATTTCGTATTTTTGGTAAAAATTGGAATTGAGATGCCAAAGATCATAGAGAAAAGATTGATCGAAGAATTTAGGGACCGGAAGTATTTTACCCGGAAAGACCTCTTTGAATTCTATCGCTATTTTGAACCTGATCTGAAGGAAGGAACCTTCGGGTGGAGAATCTATGACCTCAAGGATAAAAACATTATTAGACCAATTAAGAGGGGTCTCTACGCCATCTCATATAAGCCCAAGTACAGACCGAAAATATCTGCTGAGCTTATTAAGCTCGCAAAAAGTATTACGGACAAATTCGAGGAAGCCAAACACTGCATATGGGAAACGGAATGGATCAATGAATTTACCCAACACCAGGCCAGCAGACGAATCATCCTGATTGAAATTGAAAAGGACTTCATGAAGTCATTGTACTATGAATTGAAAGACTCATCAAAAAATGAGCTTTTCCTCAACCCTGACGACAAAGCCATTGATTTTTATATCGCTGAAAGCAACTATCCGGTCGTGATTAAAAAATTAATTACACGCTCGCCTATTGCCAGAAGAACAGAGGAAAAGGTGAAGTTTTATACTCCATTACTTGAGAAAATCCTGGTGGACCTCTTCGCAGAGGAAAAGCTTTTCTATTACCTGCAAGGCTCTGAATTGATGCACATTTACGAAAATGCCATTAGTAATTACGCCATCAATTTCACCAAACTTTTCAGCTATGCGAAACGCAGGGAAAGAGAACAAGATATCAAGCAGTTTATGACGAACCACATGCACCACCTGGTAAAAGACATTATCGAATGATTAAGGAACATTGCTTTTCGGATGAGTGGTTAGAGAGATTCAAGAAACAAAAGAACCACAGGCGAATTGACAAAATCATTTTGGAGAAGATGATTTATGCTTTGCATTTGCTGGAACAGCTGAAAAGCAATGGCCTTAATTTCGTTTTCAAAGGGGGGGACGAGCTTGGTGCTTTTATTGGAAGACGGAAATCGATTCTCCATTGATGTTGACATCATCAGTAAAACCGCCCGAAAGGAGCTGGAGGGCATTCTGCAAAAAGTTGTTGATTCTTCCAATTTCACCGGTTATGAATTGGATAAGCACCGCAGTTACCAAGCCGGTGTTCCAAAGGCGCATTACAAGTTTTCATTTAAATCGACAAGGGTTGGTTCCGGCACCATTATTCTAGATGTTCTCATTGAGGATGCTATCTATCCGGAATTGATTGAAAAACCCGTTATCACAAAATGGATTGAAACGGATAAGGAGACGTCGGTTACCCTGCCATCTATTGATTCAATCACAGGAGACAAACTGACGGCATTTGCTCCAAACACCATTGGAATTCCTTACTTCAAAGGGGACGATAATCAACCTTTCTCCATGGAGATATGTAAACAGCTTTTCGACCTGAGCAAGCTCTTTGAGAACATTAAAAACATGGGAGTGTAAACGGTAAATAACAATGCACACTTTTTGGTAAATAAGAATGCACACTTTTTAGCAAATAGCCATGTACATTAATTAGCAAATAAGGATGTACATTTTTTAAAATCTCACACTGTTTTTCCGGGTAACTGTTTTGGTTCTTTTGACAAAAAGCCAGCTGGCTTTTTGTCAAAAGATAATGCAAATATTTTCTGTTATTTGGCTTTGATTCAAACCAATAGCAGGAGATGTTATGAAAAAACTAATGGATTTGCTGATTATGTATCACGAGGTTCATCGTTTGTCGCGCTTAGGCTTAAGGGCTGCAAAAATAGCCAGGGAGCTTGTTAAGGACCGCAGGGCGGTATGGTGTTCATGCCCCGATCGTGTTTTATGCCGTTTGAACCCGGTATGCGGAATAGTGTTGCATATCGGGCGATGAACGAAACATTGCCAGGTATAATGGTGGGAACAGCCGTAAAGTCGTTTCCGGGATTATTGCCTAATGCTGCAAAAAAACAAAAGAAGCTGCCATAATGCTGGTGCGTATTCCGCTCGCGCCTGTCGTGATCGCCCGGTCGAACGAAACTTGTAAAATTTCCGAAAAAATTCATTGGGGGTATTGCTTTTATATATTTATTTTATTATATTGCTATATATTTATGTGCACCTATTTCCTTGCTTGACCATTTTTGCCTTTTTTCCAACAGCACAACGCGACTTCAGCATGCATTAACGGTGCCGGAGCATCCATTCATAAAGCCACGGGAATTAATTGAACCACACAGACCATCCACCAGCATAGTACAAATTATCCTGATTATAGTACAATATGCTTATCCATTAAATTGATCGACATGAAACGGATAATAACCGTCCTGGTCCTGACCGTCGTACTGGCTGCGACAGGAAAAGGAGAACATATGCGGGGGCGGGAGACTCAACCGCATGAACTGAATGGCCGTATGCTGCCTGCTTCCATTCAATCAAACCAACGTGAAGGCATTGACCAGGACAAGGGCTTTCATCCGGTTTATCTTGAACCTATGCTCAGGATGCGATCGGGTGACAATACTCCGGTTTTGAAGCTTGATAGTGTTATTCTGGATAAGGCATGGAAAGAAATGTTTTTGTATGATGAGCTTGGCAGGATCAAAAACATATTCATTATGGAATGGGACAAGGAAATGAGCGTATGGGCTCCTTTTTGGGGCATGGAAGAATTTATTTACCGCGACGACGGACTTTTGGAAGAATTCTCAAAATATGTGTGGTATTTTGGCAGCAACAAACTGGTGCGGTATGACAGAACTTTGTATGCATATGACGAGCGGGGGTTTCATTCAACGACCATCGTGATGGGGTTCATACCCGACAGCTCAGAGTGGATAAAGCGTAATCAATTTGATTACGAATACGATGACCGGGGCAACAGAATAGCCGCGTACGCATCCGGCCAGCATTACGGTAGCGGGGAGTGGACGCACTGGAATAAAACCCTCTACACATTCAACGATTCAGATCAGCATACCCGGGAAATTACCTATGCATGGGACAATGAACACAAAAGATACATTCCTGCCACAAAAATCGAATACCAGTACACCCAGCATGGCCAAATAAAGGACAGGTATCACTACATATGGTCCGACCAGGCTGGACAGTGGGTGAGTAGATCCTGGCAAGAATCAGTATACGATGATCACCAGAACCTTGTTTCCCAGGTCATGCATACCCGAAGTTCAGAAGCCAGACCCTGGCTAGCGCAGCACAAACATGAATACCGGTATGATGCATATGGGAACCCCATAAAATATGAACCTTCCGAATATCTGAACGGGCAATGGCAGGCCTGGGAGCAGACAGAGCTGGTCTTTAACCATGCATACAGTTTTTCCGATTTGGCACTTCCCCCGAATTGGAGCCACTACAGAGGCATGCTTCCAACCAGTAAGCTATCATCATTTTCAACCCGCTACCGGCGAGACGGATCGTGGTCAAACGAGTACACCTTCCATCTTTTCTATTCAGCGCATTCGGACGCCGAAGTCGCATCAAAAGACGAACCCGCGGTGCCTGCTATTATGCCATATCCGAATCCGGTTAAGGAACTGTTGAATGTCCAACTGCCCGCAAATGTTCCGGAGGCAAGGTTTTTGCTGTACGATACTGCCGGCAGGCTGTTGATGTCCAGGGTTATCAAGGGGCAGGACAGCTTTTCGTTGCCGGAGATCAAACCCGGGGTATATGTTTACCGAATCACCGGGCACGGACTGGTTCAAAGCGGCAAAATACTCAAGGAGTAAGCGGTACCGATCCGGCGCAATTTCATGTCCTGGCTTGGTCCGGAATATTTATGCGGCTCCGTTCGACGCGCTATGGCCGGCCTCGCTCAGTAAACGAACACATTGCCCTGGAAGACAAACAAAGGGGCTGCCCCGCATATACGGAACAACCCCTTTGGGCATAATAAGAACGGGGAGCCTATACTTCGTCTTCGTACTCCTTGAGGATGCCCTTTACCCCGTCGGTAGTCACCCTTCCGTAAGTCTTGTCGCCTACCATGACCACGGGGGCCAGGCCGCAGGCGCCGACACAGCGCAGGCAGGTGATGGAGAATTTGCCATCGGCAGTGGTCTCGCCCACCGGAACCTTCAGCAACCGCTTGAACTCGTCAAGAACTTTCTCGGCACCGCGCACATAGCAGGCCGTTCCGGTGCAGATCGAAATGGGGTACCTTCCCCTGGGCAGCATGGTGAAAAAGGAATAGAAGGTTACTACGCCGTATACCTTGGCCACCGAAACATTCAGTTCGCTGGCAACCACCTCCTGCACCTCGGCAGGCAGGTATCCGAAGATCTCTTGTGCCTTGTGCAACACATTGATCAGCTCTCCGGGCTTGTTGTCGAACGACCTGGCAACCTCTTTCAGCTGTTGCACTTCGCTTTCTTTCAGTTTAAGTTTTATGGATGTCATGATACTTGGTTTTATCAGTTATTACCTCATATGCCCTGGCAGTGCGCCAGCTTAGTCGAGCAGCACATCTTTGCGTTTTTTGTCAAAATAGTGGGTGTGCAGCAGGTGATGGGCCTTTTCGCTCATCGGTTTGCCGAGGAATTCGTCGTACAGTTTGATGATGGACGGATTCTCGTGCGACTTGCGGATGGGCTTGCCGGCATCTTCCTGATAAATGGCCTTTTGCCTCGCCTTGATGATCTCGGGGTTGCCATGGTGCAGCGGCTGTCCGCCTCCGCCCACGCAGCCGCCCGGACAGGCCATGATCTCGATGGCGTGGTACTGGCTCTTTCCTGCCTTGATGTCGTCAAGCAGTTTGCGGGCCTGTCCCAGTCCGTGGGCAATGCCGATTTTGATCTCGACTCCGTCAAAGTCAACGCTGGCCGAACGGGTGCCCTTGATGCCCCGAAGCTGCTCAAAATCGATCTTTTCCAGGGTCTTTCCGGTGTGGAGCTCGTAGGCTGTGCGCACGGCGGCCTCGATCACCCCACCCGTGGTGCCGAATATCACGGCAGCGCCGGTAGATTCACCCATGGGCATATCGAATTCTTCGTCGGGCAGGCTGGCAAAGTCCATATTGCTTCGCTTGATCAGCATGGCCAGTTCGCGGGTAGAGATGCTGTAGTCCACATCGGGATTGTCGTCAACCTTAAACTCCTCGCGGGTGCATTCGTATTTTTTGGCAACGCAGGGCATCACCGACACCACCACCATCTCGTCTCGCTTGGTCTCTATCTGGTCGGCAAAATAAGTTTTGGCTATAGCCCCGAACATCTGCTGGGGCGAACGCGCCGTAGAAGGGATGTCGCGCATGTCGGGGAAATGATATTCAAAAAAGTTGACCCACCCCGGGCAGCACGAGGTAAGCATGGGCAGTTTCACTTCCTTGTCCCCGTCGAGGAAACGGGTAAGGCGATCAAGCAGTTCGGTGCCTTCTTCCATAATGGTGAGGTCGGCAGCAAAGTCGGTGTCAAACACATANTCGAACCCAAGTCTGCGGAGGGCTGCCACCATTTTACCGGTGACCAGGGTGCCGGGCTCCATGCCAAAGGCTTCGCCCAGGGCTGCCCTGACGGCAGGGGCGGTCTGTACCACCACTTTTTTGGCCGGATCGGCCAGATCGCGGATCAGCTGGGTGGTATGGTCGACCTCGGTAAGGGCTCCGGTGGGGCAAACGGCAACGCATTGGCCGCAATAGGTACATTCGCTGTGGTCGAGGTCGCGTTCGAAGGCCGGGGCAACCACGCTTTCAAATCCCCTGTGGATGCCCGAGAGCACGCCCACGGTCTGGAAGTCGTTGCACATGGTTTCGCAGCGGCGGCACATGATGCATTTGTCCATTTCGCGGATGATGGCCGGTGAAAAATCGGGTTTGTAGGTCGATTTCTCGCCCTGGAATGGAATGCTGCGCACCCCCATTTTGATGGCCATGTTCTGCAGGTCGCAGGTGCCGCTCTTGGCACAGATCAGGCAATCGAAAGGATGGTCGGAAAGGATGAGTTCCAATACAGTTTTGCGGGCATTCAATACGCGCATGCTGTGGCTATGAACCACCATGCCGTCGTAGCATTCGGTAGCGCAGGCCGGTGCCAGGTTGCGGCGGCCTTCCACTTCGACCACGCAAACGCGGCAGCCACCGGGTTTGTGCTCAATATTCAAATCGCCCAGATTCATATAACAAAGCGTCGGGATATCGATGCCCAACTTTTTGGCTGCATGGAAGATGGTAGTCCCTTTTTCCACCTCTACAGTTCGGTTGTCTATGTTGATTTTAATCAGTTCCATTAGTGCGTTTTCTTAGTGTTTTTAAATAATTGCTACTGCGTTAAACTTGCATTTCTCGAAGCAGGCATTGCATTTGATGCACAGCGACTGGTCGATGACATGCAGTTGTTTTCTTTCGCCGGCAATGCAGTTTACCGGGCAATTGCGGGCACACGCCGTGCAACCCACGCAGTTTTCAGGAATGATCTCATAGCGTATCAGGTCTTTGCAAACCCCCGACGGGCAGCGGTCTTCTTCCACATGGGCAATGTATTCGTCCATGAAATTATCCATGGTGGAAAGTACAGGATTGGGAGAAGTCTGTCCCAGTCCGCACAGCGAAGAATCCCTGATCACTCCACAGAGATTGCGCATATTCTCGAGGTCTTCCTTGTCGGCCTGCCCCTTGGTGATCTTGTCGAGCAGTTCATACAAACGCTTGTTTCCGATGCGGCAGGGAGAACATTTCCCGCAGCTTTCCTCTACGGTAAAGTCGAGATAGAATTTGGCCACGGCCACCATGCAATCGTCTTCGTCCATCACGATCATGCCTCCCGACCCCATCATCGAACCGGCCGATAACAGGTTGTCGAAATCGATGGGAGTGTCCAGGTGTTTCTCGGTCAGGCAGCCCCCGGAAGGTCCACCGGTTTGCACCGCCTTGAATTTCTTGCCATCCTTGATGCCTCCGCCGATTTCGAAGATCACTTCCCGGAGTGTAATGCCCATGGGGACTTCGATGAGCCCCACGTTGTTGATCTTTCCGGCCAGGGCAAACACCTTGGTACCTTTTGATTTTTCGGTGCCGATGCCGGCAAACCATTTGGCGCCCTTGTTGAAGATCACCGGCACATTGGCAAATGTTTCCACATTGTTCACATTGGTGGGTTTACCAAGGTAACCGCTTTGGGCAGGGAAAGGAGGCTTAAAGGTGGGTTCTCCTCTTTCGCCCTCCATGGAGTGTATCAGGGCGGTTTCCTCGCCGCATACAAAGGCCCCGGCACCGTAACGGATCTCTACGTCAAAATCAAAACCGCTCCCCAGGATGTCCTTACCAAGCAAACCGTAGTCGCGGGCCTGCCCGATGGCGATCTTGAGTCGGTTGATGGCCAGGGGGTATTCGGCCCGGATATAGATCAACCCTTTGGTGGCACCGATGCAATACCCGTTGATCACCATGGCTTCCAGTACAGAATGGGGATCGCCCTCCAGTATGGAGCGATCCATAAAGGCCCCGGGGTCACCCTCGTCGGCGTTGCACACCACATATTTCTGGTCAGCCTCCACCTTGCTGGCGATCTGCCACTTGATACCGGCGGGAA
>SL_3KL_010_SEDDRAFT_10005960_pt1 | contig 10916 bp, 13 predicted proteins | sample SodLakKL_010_SED_2_FD_10381 | JGI IMG/M metagenome (IMG submission 10381)
CCATCGAGGAGAAGTTCGGACTCACTCTGTTGGGTACGCCCTACGGTAAGGACGGCGAGAAGAGAAGTTGCATAGTATGCGGAGCAGAGAGCGAGAAGCTGGGCCACGCCGCCAGGTCGATGTGATCAGGAATCTTCCTTCTCCCAGCGCATCAACAGCAGGCCGGCGGCACCGATACCGGTGAGGGCCAGTACGAGGCCGTAGATGCCCACGTACTCCGGGGCGAGGATGTTCCAGGCGCCATAGCTTATCCCCCAGTAGATGTAGATGACCAGTCCTGCGATTATCATAAGGGTGCAGATGGCCCTCTTCCAACTCATCGGGAAGGCGTCCTCTTCCATGAACGCTCCAATAGAATCCCCATATTAATTCTTTTTCAGCCCCTCTTGGCCTGGGCCAAACGGTCTTTGGCTTGGGCGTAGCTGTAATCCACGGCGTCGAGGTCGCACCATTCCTTGTCGAGGGTCCTGATGTTGAAGTCGTAGCGATTGGCGAACTGCCGGGTGCAGCGGTCGAACTCGCCATCATCCCCCAGGCCGGTCGGTATCTTCATCACCGTGTCGTACTCCGCCATCTCGAAGACCATGCGTATCATATCGTCGTCACCGTCCTCTATGCCCCTGAAAAGCTCCATCCTTAGCGCCAATTGGTCCCAGTTGGTGGCGTAGCCAGGTGTGAAATAGAGTATCCCCGGATACTTGCGCAGGAGGCGCAGGTAGTTGTCCTGCCCGCCGATGGCGGCCGCAATGCAGTCATCCACTATCTTGCCGTCACGGGAGCATAAGATGTCCACGGGCGTCCTCATCCGTTCCGAGGACCATTCGTGGATGTCCTTGAGGGCGTTGCCGCACAGTCCGTAGAACAACAGGATCCCGTCGAAGACGTTGTCGACCCCCTCCAAGGAGTCCAATATCTCCTTGCGGAGGTCGTTCGGCTCCTCATGCAGACCGAGGTCCTTCATCCACACCACCCAATGGAAACCCTCCTTGGGGGGTTGGACGCCGTTGCGGAGGAACTCCTGCTCGTTCAGGAACTGCAGTTCCAGTCCTCTGTCGCGCATCTTACGTTCGAAGCTGACGCTGTGGTCGTTGCGTATCAACATCACGCTATCCACCTGGTCGTCCTTCTCGCGGCAGTAGATTATCTCGTCCTCGAGTATGGGGCAGGCGATCAGGCCCAAGGTGCCGTTGACCTTCAAATCACTCCCCTCCCCGGACGGTGCTGAGTCGGTTGCCGAACTCCTGCATGGCATCCAAGGCGGCCAGGCCCTCGGCGGTTATGGTGTATGTCCCCCGCCGGTTCGTCTTGTCCATGAGTCCCAGTTCTATCAGGTTGCGGAGATGGAACTGCAGATGACCTGCTTTCAATCCAGAGTGTCCGGTCATCTGCGAGAACGCCTTCTCACCGTCACGCATGAAATTCATCAGGCTCACGCGATGGGGGTTGGAGAGTGCGGCCATGGCCTGCATGGTGTAGGGCTCCGATATGATATCGGTCTCCTCGAGAGGTGTCGCCAACCTAGACATCCGCGACTGAATGCGTGATGCCATGGAGAACGCTGACTCGGCCTCGGTCAGCACCTTCAAGAGGTAATCGGAACACTCCCTGCTGGCGCAATTGTCGGAACCGTCGTTGAGACGGTCGTGCAATTCATCCAATTTCGAAATGGCGGCCTCCGGGCCGGTCTTCTGGAATATCATGAGGGACTCGGATATCACCGACTCGACCTGTTGCTGACACTGCTCCCTCGTGATGCAGAAGGCGAAACCTTCCATCCTCCGGGGTGCGGCGGATAGAAGGTCGTTGCCGTGTTCTTTGAGCGCCTGGTTGACCTCGCCGATTACGGCCCTCTTGAAATCATCCATCCGGACTGTCAGAAGATGTTCGCTGTAGGCCGTGAAATTCTCCTCCAACTCCTTCAGGCTATCAGAGATGAAGTCTGTGGCGCTTTTCATACACAATTGTAGTAAATAACAATATAAATATATTATGAAAACCACCTCCTGCGAAGGTCCCGGGACCGTTCCCTGTGGTTCCCGATTTGGAAAAGGTAATAACCAACGCCACTCTATCGACTGACGGAGAGCATATGACATTCACTGAGGGCGAGTACCTTTACATCCTAGACGGTCAGGGGAAGAAGCACTGGTTCAAGGCCCAGAAGGGCATGTTGAAGATGGTGTCACTGGGAACGCTGGACGGGGACCGTCTGCTTGCCCTCGCCGATGGTGATGTGGTCAAACTGGCCGGCAAGGTCATGCACATATTCCGTCCCAACGTGAGCGATCTCATGACCTCGGTGGAGAGAGGCGCCCAGGTGGTCACCCCCAAGGACGCCGCCACCATCGTGATGGAATGCGACATCCCCTCCTGCAGAACTGTGCTGGAGGTCGGTGCCGGTTCCGGCGCCCTGAGTATAGCCCTTCTGCGCGCCCTTCCCGAGGAGGCTTCGCTGCATACCGTGGAGCTGCGCGAGGAGTATGCGAAGCGGGCAGGGAGGAACATATCCCGGGCGGGGATGAAGCATCGCTGGTCCTACACCATCGGTGACGCCACTGAAACCACCGTCGATATCATCGCCGACGCCGTGGTCATGGACATGCCCGTCCCCTGGGAGGCCATGGATGCGGTGGAACCCATGCTCAGGACGGGGGGCATGCTCTGCGCCTACATACCCAACACCAATCAGGTGGAGTCGACGGTGAACGAACTCCGTCGGCGCGGTTATGTGGAGGTCAGGGCCCTGGAGAACATCCAACGCGGCATGGAGGTCCATGCCGGGGGCGTCAGGCCGTCCTTCGAAACCCTTGGCCACACCGGTTACCTGGTGTTCGCCAGGAAAGCGGCCCGTGACGAAGAATGACTTAAGTATTCTACTTTGATACACTCAGCTGATGGCGGTCGCTGAGATTAGGATAGAGTTGAAGAAAGGGGTCGCCGACCCCGAGGGCCAGAACACGAAGAAGGCGCTGGAGCTCCTAGGATTCGAAGGTATCGGTTCCGTCCGGTCCCTGAAATTCTTCCAGGTGGAGCTGGACCTTGAGGGTGATGAGGCCGTTAAGGCCTGTGAGGATATGTGCCGGAAGCTTCTGGCCAACCCTGTGATCCAGAGCTACAGTGTTCAGCTGAAGTGATAAGATGTCATTGGACAGCCTGATGAGCCGAAAGCTGCAGGACCCTCCCGTCATGGAGGTGGACATCCATGCGGCCAGTGATGAACAGCTGATGGAGATGTCGCAGGAGATGGGCCTGAGCCTGTCACTCGACGAGATGAAGACCGTAAGGGAGTACTTCGCCAACGAGGGACGCTCCCCGACCGATATCGAACTGCAGTCCATCGGTCAGGCATGGAGCGAACACTGTTGTTACAAGAGCTCCAGAATCCACCTCAAAGAATTCGTCTTCGCCATAGACCACCCCGATGTCCTCGCCAGGGGCGACGCGGGTGTGATGGCCTTTGACGACGAACACGCTTACGCCCTCCGCTTGGAGAGCCATAACCATCCTTCCGCCATCGAGCCCTACGGCGGGGCGGCCACCGGCATCGGCGGCATACTGCGGGATGTGGTGTGCATGGGCGCACAGCCCATCGCCCTCGTCGACCCGCTCTGTTTCGGCCCCATCGACTCCGATGCACCCCTACCGCCGGGTGCCAAACATCCACGCTACCTCATGGACGGCGTGGTCTCCGGTATACGTGACTACGGCAACCGCGTCGGCGTCCCCACCGTCAGCGGCGCCTTCTTCTTCGACGACCGCTACACCGGCAACTGCCTGGTCAACGTCGGCTGCCTGGGCATCGTCAAGAGGTCCGAGGTCTGCAACAACTTCGTGGGCGGTCCGGGGGAGGTGCTCATCCTCTGCGGAGGGCGCACCGGACGCGACGGGATACACGGCGTCACCTTCGCCTCCGTCGAGCTGAAGGAGAGTTCGGAAGAAGAGTCGCGGGGATCGGTGCAGTTGGGCGACCCCATCACCAAGGAACCCCTGATGCACGCCTGTCTGGAGGTCAACCGTCTCGGACTGATAACCGGAATGAAGGACCTCGGCGGCGGTGGCCTCAGCTGTGTCGTGGGCGAGATGGCCCTGGATGCTGGCTGCGGTGCCGTCATGCACCTCGACCGCGTGCCCCTCAAGGAAGAGGGCCTGGCACCGTGGGAGATATGGGTGTCCGAGTCCCAGGAGAGGATGATGATGGCCACTACCGAGGACAAGGTGGAGGCCATACTGGACGTGTTCCGGACATGGGATGTGCTGGCGACCGTGGTGGCGACCACGGTGGCGGAGAAGCGCACCTCGATAATGTGGGGAGAGGAGAAGATCTTCGAGATGGATCTCCAATTCCTGACCGGCGGGCCTGAGTACTGCCGGCCTTATGAGATAACGATGCCGCAGGGAGAGGCCGGGGAGGTCGTCCCCGAGCTGCCTGCCAATGAGAAGGTCCTGCTGGGACTGCTCTCCGACCCCAACGTGGCGTCCAAGGAGTGGGCCATCAGGCAATACGACCATGATGTGCGTGCGGCCACTGTCCTGAGACCCCTCGTGGGGGACCCCAACGACACCGGACCCGGCGACGCTGCCGTGCTGAGGCCCCTGCACGATAGTTGGAGAGGGTTGGCCACAGCCGTAGGCTGCAACCCGTGGTTCACCGCTCTCGACCCCTACAGGGGCGGGATGTCGGCAGTGGACGAGACCTGCCGCAACCTGGTAGCCGTGGGAGCGAGACCGCACTCCCTCACGGACTGCCTCAACTTCGGCAACCCCGAGAAGCCCGACCGCCTGGGACAGTTCCGCGAGGCCGTCCGCGGTCTGGGGGAGGCCGCCTCCCACCTGGAGCTTCCCATACCGTCCGGCAATGTGAGCCTTTACAACGAGAGCCCCAAGGGAGGAGCCCTGCCCACGCCGATGATAATGGGCGTGGGGATCGTGGAGGACGTGAGGAAATGCGTGAGCTCCGACCTCAAGGAGGCTGGCAATCCCGTATATGTGGTGGGCGAGACCCTGCGTGAGATGGGCGGTTCGCTACTGTACCGGCTCCACGGCGGCGAAGGGGGCGATGTCCCCTCCGTCGATTTGGAGGCGTTGAAGATGAAGATGGACCTGTTGCTCAAGGCGATGTCCAAGGACATGGTGAGGAGTTGCCACGACTGCTCCGATGGCGGTATGGCGGTGGCCCTGGCCGAGATGTGCATAGGCGGTTCGATGGGAGCCAGTGTTCAGCTGAAGGGACTGGGCGACCTGCAGCCTTCTGAATTGTTGTTCTCGGAGAGCAACGGACGTTGGATCGTGGAGGTCTGCTCGGACCATGAGGAGGACTGGGTCGCCCTCATGGGAGTTCATGCGCAATTCATCGGCGTGGCGGGAGGTCCGTCGCTGATGATACACGGCGGCGGTATCGACGTGCCTCTGGAGAAACTCAAGAAGGCCTGGAACGAGCCCATATGGAACTTACTGGGGTGAAAAGGATGAGACCAGAGGAAATCAAGGTGTGCGTTCTGCGCATAGAGGGCACGAACTGCGAGGAGGAGACCCACCGCGCCTTCGAGGCGGTGGGATGCAGCCCGGAGATGGTCCATCTCAACCAGCTGACCGGGCACGGCGCCGCTTCGGCCCGCCGCAGTCTGGAGGACTATGACGTCCTGGCGTTCCCGGGCGGTTTCTCTGCGGGAGACTACGTCCGCGCCGGGGCGATATTCGCTGCCCGGGCCAAGAGCGCCCTGGGCAAGGATATCAAGGACTTCGTGGAGGCTGAGAAACCGGTCATCGGCATCTGCAACGGATTCCAGATACTGGTGGAGCTCGGACTGTTGCCTGCCACCGACGGCATCAGTGACGTTCCCACCGCAGCCTTGTTCACCAATGACTCCGGTCGTTTCGAGTGCCGACCGACCTATCTGCGCAACGAGAGCCGCGGCAATTGCATTTTCACCAAGAAGATCGGACGGGGGAGGACGGTGTTGTTCCCCAGCGCCCATGCGGAGGGGAAACTGATGAGCGCCGACAAGCGTTTCGTGGACCGTCTGGAGGACAACGACCAGATAGTCTTCCGCTACGTCAGCCCGGACGGGAGGTCCGCCGGTTACCCCTGGAACCCCAACGGTTCCCCATCCGACATCGCGGGCATATGCAACCCCGCCGGCAACGTGTTGGGCCTCATGCCCCACCCCGAGAGGGCACTGGACCCCTACACCTCACCGGAATGGACGCGGCGCCGTAAGAAAGAGGGCGACGGTCTGGCGGTCTTCCGCTCTGTGGTCGACAGTCTCAGCCGTTAAATCTCCACACGGACCTCGACGCGATCCCCGTCGGAGATGCTGAGTGTGCGGCGTAGGTGGTACTGGCAGACCACTTCGATCACATCATCGTAGTGGGAGCGGTCCGGTATGACCACGGCACAATCGATGTTGCGTATCTTGGCCTTGTAGGCGGTGACGTCGCCGAAGGTCCTCCCGTCACGGGAGAACCCTTTGATTTTGTGGCCGGGGCTGTCCTTGATAATCTGGAGTTTGCCTACGTCCTCCTTGTCGAGCTTGATGTTCAGAGTGCCCTCGTAAGGTTTGAAATCAAGTTGTATTATGAACTGTTCCAGGTACTGGCTCTGGCAGATGTAGTATCCTCCCTCGCCCAGCCCGGTGGATATCGTCCCATGTAGTATCACATGGTCGGTAAGCTCGAATATGCGGCGGTACTCCACATACTCCTTGCGCAATTCCTCAACGCCTTTGTCCGTGAGTCTGATGCGCTGACGCCTCGCGCCGAGGTCCCTCTCGATTAGACCGTCCTCCAAAAGTTCCAAGATGCGTTTGGATGCTGATTGCTGGCTCATGTCCAACGCCTCGCCTAGTTCGCGCGAGGATATGGCGATGTAGTTATGCATCCCTCCTAGGAGGGCGACCCTCCTCAGGGCTGACAGGTATTTTTCATTCATTCGTACCACCGCGAATTCCAGACAGGGTTTGACTTGTATCGTTTGAATACGGTAAAAACATGTTGCCATCAATGGGTCAACATCAGAAGGAATTCACGGTTGCCGCGATTCTTGCTACCGCCGCGTATCGGGGATTCCGTCCAGTCCGTGACGGCGAGGCCGCCGCGGCGTAGGGTGAGCGCCTTTTGGAGCACCTCCGTGCCCGTTTCTTGATTCACGAACTCCCTTGCCTCCTCGTACTGTGGCTTCAAGAGTGCTATCATGACCCCTCCGTCCTGCAATCTCGGGGCCGCCGATTCCAATAGCTCCGCCATTAGCTCACCGGTGACGTCCATCACTATGAGTGGGAACAGTTCATCATTTACGACTTCCGCCAGACCCTCAGGGTCGGTGGCGTCTATGCCGCCTTGGAAGGTTACCCGCGGATCCCTGCGGAGGGCGGGGTTGATCACGTCCGTGGCTATGTCCACGGCAATCACTGTGCTGACACCGTTACGCAGAAGGCAGTCGGTGAAGCCTCCCTCCGAGCATCCGATGTCCAAAGCCCTGAGTCCCTTGCAATCGATACGGAAATCGTCCAAAGCGGCCTGGAGCTTATATCCGCCGCGGCTGACGTATAAGAAGGGTTCCAGATCCACAACGTCCCCTGGTTTGATGCTTCGGGACTGTTTGCTCACCACCTCTCCGTTGACCCTCACCGCGCCGGTGCGGATCAGATGGGCGGCCTTGGAGCGGGATGGCACCAGGCCCTCATTGACAAGATATGTGTCAAGCCGGGAGAACATCGTATGTATATGTGATAGGGTTTAGATAATTATACTCGAAAACAAGAAATATGCTCAGACAGATTGACACCACGATACCATGGTACGGCATGTGATGGAAGCATTAGGCAAGGCGAAGGTCGTCGTAGAGGACGGTAAGGTCGTCGAGGTCGGTAAGCCGGTCGTCGAATACTGCCCACTTTTCAAAAAGTACCGTGGTATCGACAAGTTCGATGAGGACAGTATCCGCGAGAACATAGAGTTCCGCATCCGTGATTTCGGGATGTGTACTTCCTCACGGTCCGTGTACATGGATGATTTCCTCAGCTTCGGCATATCGGAGATGCTGTGCCTTGCGGTCGGCGAAGGACTGCTCGATGCGGCGGTCATAGCCAGCGACGGTGCGGGGACCTGCGTGGTCGACGACCCGCGCATGATACAGGGTATCGGCGGCCGCATATCGGGGCTGGTCTCCGTTGAAGTCGTCCCCGAGGTCGTGGAGAGCATCGGTGCCGATAGGACGCTGGCAGGCGAAATAGACCAGGTCCGGGGCGTCGAACTGGCCCGAGAACTGGGTTTCAACAGGTTGGGCGTCACCCTCACTGGCGGCGACGATGCAGCGGAGCTACGCCGACGTTACGGAGACGGGGTGATGCTGTTCGCGGTGCACACCACGGGAGTGGACGAGGATTGTGCTGTCAAGCTCTTCGAGAACTGTGACATCGTCACCGGCTGCGCCTCCCTTCACATCCGCGGTCTTGCCAAGGACAAGGCCCTTCTACAAGCAGGGGACAAGGTGCCAGTCTACGCTGCCAGCTTGAAAGGCAAGGAGCTGATGGAGATGAAGCTCAAACAGGCCGGTAAGGAGCCGAGCACCAAGGACAGCGAGGATATACCCCGCCCTCTGGTCTAGTACTCCTCGAGAATGGCGTGGGTTCCGGACCGCAGGTAGACGATAGGGATCTTGAGCGCCCGGAGACGTGAACGCAGTTCCTTGTCGTTGGTGACGACGAAGGCGTTCAGTTTCCTGGCCAACTCGATTATGGCCTCATCACCGTCGTTGTCGGTGTGTATAATCTCGTATTTACGGGCCAAGGCCAGTGCGGCCTTGGAGTGTTTGGCGCCGCAACGTTTCAGCTCCCCCACCATCGGACCGGGGACCACCACACGGGTGTCCCCTAGAAGACGTCGAAGTTCGAGGTCCAGGTTGAGCTTGACCTCGAAGGGCATCAGAAGAGCATTGGTGTCCAGGACTACGGCGCGCATCTCACTCTATGATGCCGTAGCCTATCAATCTCCACTTGCTCGAGATGCGGCGGGAGATGGCGACCCTCTGCCCGGCCTCGGCGCATACCGGTATCTTCAATGCCACCTGGGCCGAGTTACCGCGAGCGCTGCTCACCACACCCACGGTGGTGGCGGTACCGATGCTGAGCATCAGGGGTTCGTTCGTCTTGATGGAATCGACCTTCAGGTCCGCAGCGGTGCCCACCACCCTCTCCAGGAGGTTGACCTGCATGTTTAAGGATTGGACCACCGGAGGCAGTGTGCCGGGCTTGCCGACCATACGGCCGGTCAGTGAATCGGATTTGGTCAATGAGGGGTCCAGCTTGGTACCGATGGCGATAAGGCCGCCGGAGTTGGCGACGTCTATCAGCTTTCCACCCGAGTACAGCGACTCCACGGTCGTGTACACGGTCTCGTAGCTGTACTTGCCTGCGACCTCGGTCTTCTTGCCGGGCTCTATCTGCAGTTCGTCACCGACCTTGAGCTGCCCCTGTATCAGGGACCCGCCGATGACGCCGCCGCGCAGAGCCTCGGGGTCGATACCGGGGTTGTTGATGTCGAAAGACCGGGCCACGTACATACGCGACGAGGCCTCGTTGTCACGGCTGACCTCGGCCACGATATAGGTCTCGATGGCCTCGATCAGCTTGTCGATGTTGACGTCGTGGTGGGCGGAGACCGGTATGATGGGGGCGTCCTCGGCGATGGTGCCTTTGACGAACTCCTTGATCTGCCGGTAATTGTCCACAGCCTCGTCGTGTGTGACGAGGTCCACCTTGTTCTGGACGATGATTATCTTCTCGATGCCAACGATGCTGAGTGCCATCAGATGCTCTTTGGTCTGTGGCTGGGGGCACTTCTCGTTGGCGGCGACCAGTAGCAGGGCGCCGTCCATGAGGGCGGCACCGGATAGCATGGTTGCCATAAGGGTCTCGTGACCAGGGGAGTCCACGAAAGAAACGGCGCGCAGGAATTCGGACTTCCCGCCACAGTTCTGACACTCCTCCTTGGTGGTGAACCCTAGGTCTCCCTCACAGGAGGGACAGCGATAGAACGCTACGTCGGCGTACCCGAGCCTTATGGAGATGCCTCTCTTGATCTCCTCGGAGTGCCTGTCGGTCCACTCACCGCTCAGAGCCTTTGTCAGAGTGGTCTTACCGTGGTCGACATGCCCGATCATGCCTATGTTAAGCTCGGGTTGCCTAGGAACCTTCATCCAGTCTCCTCAGTTGGATTGAGGCTCTCCTCTATGGATTTCGCCCCGTACTGGTCGACTTTCATGTTGACTTGGACGATGTCGGGGGATATCACGCGGCCGCATATCGCCTTGCGCCTCCGCTCTCCGCCGTAAACGGGGTGGAATCCCTTGCTCTCGGAAAGGAGTATCTTTCTGCGGCGGTTGCCGGGCAGGTCCACCCTCATGGGTGTACCGCTCTTGTCACTTCCCCCGGTTATCTGTAACTTGTAGCCCGGGAGCCCGACGAAGATGCCGTCAACTACCTCTCCGATGCTCTTGCCGATGAGCGAGTTGGCATGGTGACCGGATACATTCACGTTGTGGGACCGGCCAGCCTTCGCATCGTTGATGACAGCTTTGAACTCAGCCATAATTTAACACCTATAGGTACCGCCTTAATGAGGTTTACAATAAATAACTTTTGGTGGTCCAGCCCTACCCTGGATAGAGGCCAGACCGGTGAGCCGCAGTCCGTAGAGAGGAGCGCGGTTCACGACGTCCGCCGTATCACGCTTCTTTCTTGGCGGCCTTACGGGCCGCCTTCTCCTCGGCATGTCTGGCCAGAGCGGCGCGCAGACGGTCCTTCAAGGACATTATCGACTTTACCGGGGAGGGGTCCACCTGATTCAGGTAGGCGAGGTACAGGGACGTGAAATCTCCGAACATGATGGAGAACAGGTTCTTCTCCAGGATGCTGCTG
>SL_3KL_010_SEDDRAFT_10005961_pt1 | contig 10916 bp, 7 predicted proteins | sample SodLakKL_010_SED_2_FD_10381 | JGI IMG/M metagenome (IMG submission 10381)
ACCGAATAAATAACCGGGAGAAACTCAAGATGATATGTCGTCCCTTCAGGACTCCGAAATTGATGTTGCCTGACCGGGGGTTAAAAACCCCCGGCTATAACACAGTTCCCCTTCAGGGAACCCGAATTTGTACCGTGTCTGCTAATGGGTTATCATGACAGAACCATCGTCCCAGTTTGGCAATATATAAAAATGGAGGCCTTCCAGGGGCGTGACTAAAATAACAATATTTTACCGTGAAAATGCGAATGGACATGATGGACTTTGTGGACAAAATGGACTTTTGGACGGTGTCGAAACCATATCCGTTTTCTGATTTTCATGGCTGGGGGTGAAATTTACATTTCATGGCGGTTTAGACTTATGCGGAAAAACGCACATTGTAGAAGAAAAAAAGTTCAGGCGACCGACTCGGTCATGTCCATCGATTTGGCGATAATCGATGATGAAAAGCCACGGCAATTGAAAGTGATTCAAAACCTAAAATAGAAGGAGGTCAATCCCATGCCTAAAACAAAAATGAATACGAAGCGCTTATATACTGCTATGCCAGCCGTCGCATGTGGATTAGCCCCTGTTCCAAGGGATGCGATCGTGCACAAAAAAGCCACCGGTGGCGTTAGCAGTCAGCTATTAAAACACGAGTTTTTAGCAAAAAACTTGTTGATTGAATTGGAAAAAAAACGTAATGAAAATGAACAATTGGGGCTTTCTGTTCAAAAAATGGCGGCAGACACCATAAAAACAATGGAAAACGACCGTAAAGCCGTGGCTATGGACATACATGACAGCATCGGTGGCACTTTAGCTGCAATCAAGCTGTTTATGGAACTGTTAATGGATCATAGATCGAACAACAATAGCAGATTAACAGTTGAAGACCGCATGCAAATTAAGCAATTAATTATCCATTTAAACGAAGCAATCGATGAGACCAAAAGAATTTGCCATCAATTGGGCTCTAGAGAGCTCGAAGATTTTACACTGACGGTCGCGGTTTCGAAATTAATACAAAGATTTAATCAATTTTTACCCAAGATCGAAGTGGATTATGAGCTCAACGGTTTCGATGATGGCGTCTCAGATATAGTTAAAACGGCTATATATCGAGTTGTTCAGGAAGCGTTGAACAACGTTGGCAAACACAGCGAAGCCAATGCTGCTAAAATCAAGCTGACCGGTTTTTATGACCGGATATTGCTCGAGGTAAAAGACAATGGATGCGGATTCGATGTTCATTTGCTTGCTATGGATCATTCTAACGCGGGCTTTGGAATGTGCGGTATGAGGGATCGCATAGAACTATGTGGGGGGACATTTCTGGTGCAATCCAAGCCCGGAAAGGGAACCAGGCTTTCGGCGATAATACCCATCAGATGATTATGTGGCGATGTTTGAAAAGGAGACTTTGAAATAGACGTAAACCACGCCAGATGAGCAAACTCAAACAAATAAATTTTAACTTAAGTCTATTCGGGGTAAAACAACTATGAAAGTATGGCCAGGACAACCGTATCCTTTGGGAGCTGTCTTTGACGGCTCCGGAACAAATTTTTCCTTGTTTTCAGAGATTGCCGAGCGTGTCCAACTTTGTCTTTTTGACAAAGAGGGCGACGAGATGCGCATCGATCTTCCTGAAGTGACGGGCTATTGCTGGCATGGATACCTGCCCTCTATCGAACCGGGCCAACGTTACGGCTATCGTGTTCAGGGACCGTGGGACCCGTCCAAGGGTCACCGTTGTAATCCGGCCAAGCTGCTGCTTGACCCTTATGCCAAAGCCATGGATGGGCAGCTTCAATGGAATGAAGCTGTATTTCCATACCTTTTCAACGACGGTTCCGAAGCCCGAAGCGACAGCGACAGTGCCCCCTTTATGCCCAAATGTGTGGTGCATCAGCCCCATTTCGACTGGAGCGGGGACCGCCGCCTTCAACTGCCCTGGCACGAAACCATCATTTATGAAACCCATGTCAAAGGACTCACCGCCCTGCACCCGGAAGTTCCTGCCGAACTGCGCGGCACTTATGCGGGTCTGGCACAGCCTGTAATTATTGAATACTTACAAAATCTTGGTGTCACAGCCGTGGAGCTGATGCCGGTCCACTATTTTGTCCATGACAAGCATCTAATGGATCAGGGGTTGAAAAACTATTGGGGGTACAATTCCATCGGGTATCTCGCTGCCCAAAACGACTATGCAGCAGACAAGCGGCCAGGCGGTGTGGTGGCCGAGTTCAAGCAGATGGTCAAAACCCTGCATCAGGCCGGTATGGAGGTTATCCTGGATGTGGTCTACAACCACACCGCAGAGGGAAACCACCTGGGTCCGATGCTTAGTTTCAAAGGAATCGACAACGCCTATTATTACCGGCTTACCGATGATCCGCAGTATTACATGGATTACACCGGGACCGGCAACAGCCTCAATATGCGCAATCCCCATGTGCTGCAACTGATCATGGATTCTCTACGTTACTGGGTGACGGAGATGCACGTGGACGGATTCCGGTTCGATCTGGCATCCACCCTGGCCCGGGAACTCCACGAGGTGGACAAACTCTCCGCCTTTTTCGACATCATCCAGCAGGACCCTGTCATCAGTCAGGTCAAGCTCATTGCCGAGCCCTGGGATGTAGGTGAGGGCGGCTATCAGGTCGGTAACTTCCCTCCGGTGTGGACCGAATGGAACGGCAAGTACCGGGACTGCGTGAGAGACTTCTGGCGAGGGGAGGATCAGACCCTGGGCGAATTTGCAGCCCGGCTTACCGGCAGCTCCGACCTGTACGAAAATACCTCCCGCCTGCCTTATGCCAGCATCAACTTCATCACGGCCCACGATGGATTTACCTTAAATGATCTGGTTTCTTACAACGAAAAGCATAACCAGGCCAACGGAGAGGAAAACCGTGACGGAGAAAGCCACAACCGTTCGTGGAACTGCGGTGTGGAAGGTCCCACCGAAGATTCGGATGTACGACGTCTGCGAAACCGCCAAAAGCGTAATTTTCTCGCTACGCTGCTGCTCTCCCAGGGTGTGCCCATGCTTTTGGGCGGCGACGAATTGGGTCGCACCCAGCAGGGGAACAACAACGCCTACTGCCAGGACAATGAGATTTCCTGGTACGACTGGGAAAACATCGATGAAGCGCTGCTTGTTTTTTGTCAACAACTCATTCGCTTCCGAAAAGACCACCCCGTCTTTCGCCGCCGCGGGTGGTTTCATGGCCGGCCGATTCACGGCAGCGAGGTCCACGACATCAGCTGGTTCACCATGGAAGGAGAGCAGATGGCTGAGGAGGACTGGGAGCAAGGGTACGTGAAGTCATTGGGTGTCTTTTTAAATGGCGCCACTATTCCGAATCCCAATCCGCGCGGCGAGTCAGTAATTGATGACAACATCTACATGATTTTCAATGCCTACCATGAAGCATTGAATTTCATCCTCCCCGGCGCGGATTATGGGACACACTGGATAAAGGAACTTGATACCGAAAACGAGCGCCTGGAAGAGCAAGAATCACTGAAGGCAGGGGATCAAATTAAGGTCGAAGCCCGTTGCCTGGTAGTGCTGCGCCAGGCATCCTGAACCTGTTGCAACGTAGCGCGTACAGATGCGGTCCAAATTCGGCTTTGAGCGGGCCGCAAAGATGGATTAAATTCAAATCTAAAATGAGGTAAACATCATGAACGAAACAAAAGAGGCTTATGTGCAAAAATTGAACGCCAAAATGGATGAATGGAACGAATAAAAAGGAAACCAGCACAATATGAAAATCATTCCCCGGGCTACTTACCGGATACAGTTTCACGCCGGGTTTACCCTCGATGATGCCGCAGGACTTGCCGATTACCTGAAGGCCCTGGGCGTCAGCCACCTCTACGCCTCGCCCTATCTTCAAGCCGCACCCGGAAGTACCCACGGCTACGACGTGGTGGATCCCGGCCGGATCAACGCGGAACTGGGCGGTAGGGAAGCCCACAATCGGCTCTGCCGGGAATTGGAACGGTACGGTCTCGGTCAGATCCTGGATGTGGTGCCCAACCACATGGCCGTTACCGGCCCTGAAAACCGCTGGTGGTGGGATGTGCTGGAAAACGGACCTTCCAGCAGGTATGCGGAGTATTTCGATATCGATTGGGATTCGCCCGAGGCTCGGATCGGCAAAAAGGTGCTGCTCCCCGTGCTCGGCGACCACTACGGCCGGGTGCTGGAGGCGGGAGAACTCCGGCTGGCGAACCGGCAGGGGCACTTTAGCATCCGTTATCATGACCACCGGTTCCCGGTTTCTCCCCAAACGGGAGCCTCCCTTACGGCCCGGGGCGACGCTGATGCGGCGGTGGATAAAATCAACACGGATGTTGATGCTTTGGACCGGCTGCTTGGTGCCCAGCATTACCGTTTGGCTTACTGGCGTACGGCGTCCGAGGACCTGAACTATCGACGGTTTTTCGCCATCAACGAACTGGCCGCGCTGCGGATCGAAAATGAAGCCGTGTTTGCCGAAACCCACCGCCTGATACTGGAATGGTTGCGCAACGGGCTGCTCGACGGAATCCGAATCGACCATCCGGACGGGCTCAGGGACCCGGAACAGTATTTCCAGCGGCTCCGGGACATGGTGCCGGATGCATGGATCGTTGTGGAAAAAATCCTCCATCCCGGAGAAGCCCTGCCGGAGACCTGGCCGGTGGATGGCACCACGGGGTATGACTTTCTGAATCTGGCCGGCGGCCTTTTTATCGATCCCGCGGGTGAAACGCACCTGACAGACTTTTATGGGGTATTCACCGGGGAATCTGTCGATTACCCCGCCTTGGCCGGGGAGAACAAGCGTCAGGTCTTAAAGGATCTTCTCGGAAGCGATGTCAACCGGCTGACCGAAGGGATAATGCGAATATGCGAACGGCATCGGCGGTTTCGGGACTATACCCGGCGCGAGGTGCGAGAGGCGCTCCGGGAGGTCGCCGCTTGTTTTCCGGTCTACCGCACCTATGTCAGGCCGGAAGTTGGCGGTGTGCGGGAGCAGGACCGGGCGATCATCGCAAAGACCGTTTCCGAGGCCGGATCGAACCGGCCCGACATCGATGCGGATCTTTTCGGTTTCATCAAGGATCTTTTGCTGCTTGAGGAAATTGGAGGTCTTGAGACTGACTTTGCCATGCGGTTCCAGCAGTTGACAGGCCCGGTCGCTGCCAAGGGGATTGAAGATACGGCGTTTTACTGTTTCAACCGGTTTGCAGCCCTAAATGAGGTGGGCGGCGATCCGTCGCGGTTCGGTATATCGGTTTCCGCGTTTCATGAAGCTATGTTGGAAGCATACAGCCGGCATCCTTCCGCCATGCTTGCCACTTCCACTCATGACACAAAGCGCAGCGAAGATGTCCGGGCCCGGCTGGCCCTGGTTTCCGAAATACCGGAATCGTGGGCAGCCTCGGTTCGAAAATGGTCGACGATAAACGCGCAGTACCGAACGGGTGACCTTCCGGACCGAAATGCGGAATACCTGCTATACCAGATTCTTGTGGGCGCCTGGCCAATCGATGCAGCCCGGGCCGCGGCCTTTATGGAAAAGGCGGCCCGTGAAGCCAAGATGCACACATTTTGGGAGCGGCCGGTGGCGGCTTACGAAGACGCCTTGCGGGGGTTTGTTGAGGGGATTCTGTCGGACCCCGGCTTTGTCTCCGATCTTGAAGACTTTGTCACACCGCTGATCGGACCAGGCCGGATCAACGCCCTTTCTCAGACCCTGGTGAAGCTGACCGCACCAGGGGTTCCAGACCTCTACCAGGGAACCGAGCTCTGGGATTTGAGCCTGGTGGATCCCGATAACCGGCGGCCGGTGGACTTTACGCTTCGCCGGGCCCTGCTCGATGAAGTACCCCACCTTTCCCCCGAAGACATTCTGGCGAGGATAAACGAAGGCCTGCCCAAACTCTGGTTGATTCAGCAGGCCTTGCAGTTACGCAGGAGACGGCCTGAGCTTTTCGGATCGGAAGGCTCCTATCGTCCCCTTGTGATAGAGGGCAGGAAAGCCGAGCATGTGGTCGCCTTTGTTCGCGGAGACAATGCGGTTTCGGTGTTGCCGAGGCTGATTATCGGACTGGATGGCGATTGGGCCGACACGGTAATGGAATTGCCGGCCGGGCAGTGGCACAACATCCTGACCGGTGACGAATCGGGGGGAGGACCAGTTCCCCTTTCCAAAATTTTAACGCGTTTCCCTGTCGGACTATTGGAGCGGGAGGAATAACAAGACATGGCTCAAATACATATCTGGGCGCCTGAAGCCCAGGTGGTAGAATTGGATTTTGGCGGCCGGCTGATGGGCATGGCAAAAAGTGAGGCTGGCTGGTGGACGTTGGATGCACCTATTATCGACCATGGCGTAGACTATGCATTCCGGGTTGATGGGGAAGGTCCTTTTCCCGATCCCCGTTCCTCCTGGCAGCCGGAGGGCGTGCATGGTCCATCGCGCTGGGTGGATCATGCGCGATTTTCATGGACCGATGCAGGCTGGCAGCAACCGCCGCTGGGATCGGCCGTTATCTATGAGCTTCATGTGGGCACATTTACCCCAAAGGGCACCTTCCGGTCCGCCGTCGAGCGTCTCGATGACCTTGTCGACCTTGGCGTCACCCACGTCGAGCTGATGCCGGTGGCTGAGTTTTCCGGAAACCGCGGCTGGGGCTATGACGGCGTCGATCTGTATGCGCCCCATCACGCCTATGGCGGACCCGATGGGCTTAAGTACCTGGTGAACGCCTGCCATGAGCGCGGATTGGCCGTATTGCTCGACGTGGTTTACAACCATCTTGGCCCTGCGGGCAATTATCTCTCCCGCTTTGGCCCCTACTTCACCCAAGGGTATACCACGCCCTGGGGTGAAGCGGTGAACCTGGACGGACCCGAAAGTGATCCTGTACGGCGCTTTTTTATCGACAACGCCCTCATGTGGCTGCACGATTACCATATGGATGGTTTGCGCATCGATGCGGTTCACGCCATTATCGACACCTCGGCCATTCATTTTCTTGAGCAGCTTGCCACCGAGGTGAAACAGCTGGAAGCCGAACTGGGGAGGCATCTGGTGATTATTGCCGAAAGCGACCTCAACGATCCACGGGTAATCCGGCCGCCGGAGGTGGGGGGCTACGGCTATGATGCTCAGTGGAACGAGGACTTCCATCATGCCCTGCACTCGGTGTTAACCGGCGAGCGGGACGGCTACTACCGGGACTTCGGAGCCCTATCCGATCTGGCAAAGGTTATGACTCAGGGGTTAGTGTATGATGGCCGTTACTCCGATTATCGCCGCCGTTGCCATGGACGGCCGGCCACAGGGCTGTCCGGACACAGCTTTGTGGGCTGCCTTCAAAATCACGACCAGGTGGGTAACCGGGCTTTAGGGGAGAGAACAAGCCATTTACTCTCACCAGGACGGCTAAAGATCGGGGCGGCCCTGGTGCTAACCGTCCCCTTCGTGCCCATGATTTTCCAGGGGGAGGAGTGGGCTGCTACAACCCCGTTTCTCTATTTCACCGATCACCCGGACCCCGAACTGGGTGAAGCCGTAAAACACGGACGACGTGAAGAGTTTGCGGCCTTTGGCTGGAAACCCGATAAAATCCCGGATCCGCAAAAAAAGGAAACCTTTCTGCGCTCCAAACTTGATTGGGATGAATTGCGACGTGATCCCCATGATAAAATCCTTGACTGGCATCGGTCCCTCATCAGGCTGCGCCGCCAATTACATGCATTGAGCGATGGGCGGATGGAGCAAACGTCTGTGAACTTCGACGAGACGGATCAATGGCTCATCATGACACGCGGATCCGTATTGGTGGCCTGTAATTTTGCCGGCACATCCCAACGGATTCCATATCCCGGCCTTGGAGTAAAGGAGATCCTCCTTTTTTCAGAGGAAGGGATAACAGCAGAGGACAATGAGATTTTAATGCCCGGAGAAACGGTTGCGATTTTGATGGGATAAAAAAACGTTGTATTAGCCTGTTTTTTTTATTCATCTGATCCTTTAAGCCAAAATCACAAAATTTTCAAACTTATGCATTAAGGATTTTTTACAACTCGGGGCAGGTGTAGGTTCTGAAAAAACGAGGGGTGTGCAAGCACACCCCCCCTGAGTTTTATTGCCAAATATCCGGCAACTATGGCGATCCAGGTTTCGGGAATCTGGGATGATAGGGTTTTTTCTCCTCTTCTGACAATTCTCTCATTTTGTTATCACAGCATGCGAGGTTCTCTCCTCGTCCGGCTTCCATCAAATAAACGATTTTTTTACAATCACCACATTCGTAAACGACGTCTTTTTCTTCAACTTTCCCTTTTTCTTCTTCCATTATGCCACCTCCTTTTTTTTACCTTAATTATCAAATATTTATATAATTATACTATTGCATCCGGAATGTTATTAAAATAAGAACTTAACCTTATTTTTAGGTTGTTTATAATGTATTTAGCGATACGTCTTGGAATTGGAAAATATGCTTATTCTATGATTAATAAATTATTCTCTGAATATATGAATTGAATGACGTTTGAGGAAACTTAATATATATGGCAAAATGCAACAGGTGGGAATTTGGAACGAGGGCGGGTTTGGAACCCGCCCCTACAGATTTACGCCACAGCCTACGCTATTGACCAATCACCCCCAAATCCGTTATAATCAGCAAAATTTCTCCTGTTTCGAAAAAAATAAGCAATTGACTGTATTTTATTTCTCCTGATTTTTCATTATCATTAGATTGATTTGAACCTGTACAAATTAATTTAAACCTCTAAAAAAGGAGTTTCAAAATGAAAAGGAGTGTATTGATTATCTTGACCACTGTCTTTTTTACGCTTTTCTGGATTTCGTCTGCTTTATCTGTGGATCAGATCCGGAGTGACCAATCCATGACCGTCTCTGGTGTCGCATCTCCGCTAATGATGGCGCAGGGCATGGGGGGCGGTATGGATGGCAGAGGCATGATGCGTGGTCAGGACATGATGGATGGAAGGGGCATGATGCGTGGTCAGGATATGATGGGGGCAATGGGCATGATGCATGGGCAGATGGGCCGGGGTGCCCATTGTCCCATGGCCATGGGAATGGGTGACGGCCTGATGATGCAGCTTCACCAGTGGATGAGGCAATTCATGAACCACCGTATGCTGTTTGATCTGAGTTCGGAGCAGATGAGCCAGATTGATGATATGATCATGGGTCATCTTAAAAATGGCATTAAAAACAAGGCTGAAATTCAGGTTCAGATGGTTGAGCTTCGGCAGATGCTTGCCCGGTTACCAATGGATATGGATAATGTAGAAAACCAGCTCAAGCGAATTGCGGATCTCAGGACCGATTTTCATTTGGAAGGCATCCGGGTGTCTTCNCAGGTGCTGAATTTATTAGATGATCAGCAACAGAAAAAGGTGGAGCAGGTCATCGGCAGTCCTTTTACGGCTGCGTGGGAGAGAATGTTTTCCCCTCACCGGGGTTTCCATGATATGCCCATGGAAATGGAAGAGGGCATGTAGGATAGTAGGGCCATGGTGATGAAAATTATCACAAAAATGGTCTGAAAAATCCTCTGAGCTTTGTTCTTTTGCAGAATTCATGGATATAAGGTTTCAGGTGTCAGGTTTCAGGTATCTCCAATTTGTATTTCCCATATCCTGACACCTGACACCTGAAACCTGACACCTGACACCTGAAACCTGACACCTGGCACCTGAAACCTGACACCAAACTCCCTGGCACTTAATATCCGGAACAGATTCGAGATGATAAAACAGATCCCAAAACTGGGTGATTTTCATCACCCCACCTGACACCTTACACCAAATCTGAGTTTCGTCAATTTTCAGTTGAACCGGCTTGCAGCCGGTATGCGAAAGTGCAACTTTCGCACTCCATTTATTCGATTTCAAAGCTTGAGAAATCATTATAATTTTTTATCGTCTGTATTTTTGTTACCCTTTTGCATCATTAGCAGGGTATTGCCGGTAACACTCAGGCTGCTCAGCAGCATGGCGCAAACGGCGACAAGGGGGGAAAGCAGTCCTGCCATGGCCACGGGTATGCTGATAACATTGTAAAGAAATGAAAAGATCAGGTTTTGGTTTATTTTTCCATTGACGTTTCGGGCCAGCGATAAAAAGTCAATGATCTGCAGCGGATTATTTCTCATGAAAGTCAGGTGGGAGGCTTCTTTTCCCGGCAAGCTTTCGGAATGAACAGCCATGGCCAGATCAGATCGAGCCATAGCAGGGGCGTCGTTGATACCGTCGCCAATCATGGCGACAACCTTTCCTTCTTTTTTGAGTTCCCCGATGAACCCGGCTTTGTGCGAAGGAAGCATTTCTCCCCATGAAGTTTGAATTCCCAATTGCTGGGCGAGTGTCCGTGTAACTTCTGAGCTGTCGCCTGAAATGAGAAATGTTTGGTAGTGTTTTTTTTGCAGCTTGCCGATAGTGTCGGCTGCTCCTTTTTTGATGCGGTCACCGAAAACTATCTTACCGATTGCAGTGTTATTCACAGTTAAATAGACAGTTGAATATATATTCTGGCCAACCTTTTTGCCAGATCCGTCGGCCACCTTATGGGAACAGCCATTTTTAGGGTTCATGGTAAAAGAGGCGGACCCCATTTTGACTTTCTGCTGATTAAAGATACCCGAAACGCCGTTTTCGTGAGATTTTACCTGGGAAATGGGTACAGGCAGGATTTTTTTGTGTCTTGCATATTGCCGGATGATAGTTCCGATATGGTGCTTTGAATGTTGCTCCAGTGCAGCTGCCATGGCAATAATCTTTTCGGCTGACCATGGGTCGATAGGTTCCACATGGATGAGATCCCAATTTCCGGTGGTGAGTGTACCGGTTTTATCGAAAACAAAGGTGTCTATGT
>SL_3KL_010_SEDDRAFT_10005962_pt1 | contig 10915 bp, 12 predicted proteins | sample SodLakKL_010_SED_2_FD_10381 | JGI IMG/M metagenome (IMG submission 10381)
CAACGGTAATCGCCGAGGCAGCTAAAATCGCAAAAGATTCGGCCGTTCCGAGGTTCACCGTTGATTGGGCTGCAATACCCACTGAAGGTATCGCAGGCACTGCCAACGCTATAACCAACAATAGCGCCAGTAATAATGGTTTAAATTGTGCCTTCTTAATTCTTTTCATAAATTATTAACTCCTCTCAAATATTGAATGTGAATACCAAAATTTATATATCCTTCTACTCAATGAACGGGTCAAAAATTCTAACAACAATCTATTTCATTGCATTACTCATAAGCAATAACACACCTCAAAAATTTGATACGGATCCATTAGTAGATACCACGTATTATCTGAATCAGTTAAATAAATAATTTATAATCTTCCTCTGCCTTGAAGCAACTGTACTACAATCACAATCAGCGCAATTACCAATAGAATGTGTACTAATCCACCACCGGTAGCTGTCAAAAAACCAAGCAGCCATAAAATTACGAGTATAACAACAATTGTCCATAACATATATTTTCACCCCTTTCGTTAGTATTAGGTTAACAAGCTCTACTTGCTGAACGATAATACCGTAAGCTTGACATAAACCAGAAACCTGCTTGATTAGTTATTTATATTTTCTGATTTGTTATGCTTTGTGTATTCAGTTTTTTCAAAACGGTCACCACTGCGCGGTGTGATTAGCTTTAGTACAGCCCAGGTAATCAGGGCGATAACCACCATGGCAATCAAGGTCGCAGGTTCAAAGACTGCAGTAGTCTCCGCACCATTGATGGTAGCCGAGGAGAAAATGCCTTCAAAGACGCCCACAATAGGCTGTGTGAAAACATAGATGCCACGCACAAAAACATTTTCCGGATTTGCTCCTAATAGTTTAAACATCAAGCGAAAGGCCAGGACTGCTGAGATTATACCAAAAATTGTGTAAATAATGCGTTGTACGATATTACTATCCTGTTTGGTTTTATACGTCTCTGTTTCTTTGGTTATTTGTTCCGTCATAACAGGCCATCATCCTTTCGTAACGGTTGACGAGTAGGTTTATGCTGAATTCCACTCATGGATTGGTCAGCTGGAACTACTTCCAGCAAGCAAATAAACGATCCCATCTCGACCAGATCCAGCTACTTCCTTGAAAATATTTTCATATTGGAATCATCGCTGTCAAGGATAATGTCTTTAATGTCCTCTTCTCTTTCTCGATAACTTGATTTTTCAAATATTTTCATAGAGCGATCATCTTCGTTATCAAGGTAAATGTCTTTAGAGTTTTTCAAAATCANTGGTATAACCCCCTTTTTAAGTTATTCTTGCACATACTCGATTAAAACCCCTTAACAAGGTCGGTTCTATGCTTAGATTTTCAAATGACTTTCCTGTTAACGACTTGTTTAGTCATCTGGATCCCTCCTTGCCGTTTAGTTATCTTGCTTTTAGTTATCTCGCCGTCTGCACTAGTTCCATCTGGCCATACTCAAATGCTTCCCATTTAATAAAAACATCTTGAGTAGGGCAATCAATACAAGCAGCAGAAAAGCTTATAAAAACCTCTGGTACTTGATGACTCATTTCTCCAAAAAAGTAATCCATATAATAAAGGTTGTCCCTGCCAAGCTCAGGACCGAATGCGGGTTCTCCCAAAATTTCTTTTATCTCTGAGAAAAGCATCCCTACCTTTGCGCCTAAAATTTCTTGGCCTGGTTCCAAAATAATGCTAACTGCAATTCCATTTTCTACGGGTTCCGGAGAACAAAACCGAACAACTCCTTTCTCATGCTGAAAAAGAATATAATAATGCGGTCCCTGCCATTCGCTGTACCCCTGTTCGTCTGGCTCTCCCAGCTCCTGCTTTATTTCATCAAAACTTTTTCCGAGCAGATTCATCACGGGATCTTTTTCAAATATATTCGAAATGGGGTTACCGATATAATGTGCCTTTTGCAGGTGATCATATTCTGGGTTCACCACAGCCTGACAACCCACCAGGACAAAGGGTAAAATAAGAATAAATAATAACAAAAGTGCGGTATGTTGGCTTAATATCATGGTACTTTCACCATTACCCCTGTTTTTTGTCATCGGGAACCATCCTCCTGGAANCTTAACTTCTGTCAAGAAAGGAAGGCAATAAGCCTCCATGCCCGAGAACTGCATACATCTTCCTTGTCTTGGTCTTTTCGTCAACTCGTTCAACATCCACACCGGATGTTAACTCTTTTGAACTGTCCACAAAAACAGTATTCTCTCCAATGTCCGCAAAGACACCTGTTTCCTTTACTTTTATTATAGGGCGTATCTTGCTATTTTCAAAAATAAATGGCTTTGGGAATTTGAGGCTAATAACTCAACTTGGTGTTTGTCCTGTTTGTAAATTTTATCAAAAATTGTGCGCAGATAACAATTAGCACCTTCCTGAATTTTCACTCAATTTATTTCATTCCTGATAAACGCAACATGGTGGAAAGGCAAAAGGAAGGGGCAAGCCGGAACGGAGCCGGGAAGCCATGAAACCGCAGCGCAGGATTTTATGAACTAATCTAAAGCTGGAAGGAATCGTCTTTTTCGGGACAATTCCGGCGATGGTCGGGGAAGAAGATCCTGAAGGTTAATCTGAAGGTCTGTTAGGACCTGGTCTTATTATACAAAAAACCTCGGCAGAAAACGTATCTTCCACGAGGTTAGGAGAATCTACTTAGGCCAAAAAGAGGCCAAAATATGCGACTCCCACAAAACAAAAACATCAACACAAATTCATAAGGCTTCTTGAAAGCGTGCTAACTATTTTTGTAAATGTGCTAGAAGTCAATTATCCCGAAAAGTTTGCCGAACCGTACGATTTAAAGAACACTAATCCCATTTGCCGGGTTCAGCAAAGTAATTAATTTTCCTAACTGGCGTATAGCTAGCGTTACCCAATTCTATCCTGAAGTTAACATGGCTCACGTTGCTGGCAGAAAATAAATAAGAGGCAAGGGTTATTCCTCGCCTCTACCTACCTCTCCCTGTCTCCCTATACCTTTTTAAACAGTCTAAATTTCGCAAAATAATTATGAAGCTTGATGTAATACAACACTGTCGATAGCGTGCCACGGAATTAAATACTGTCTCCACACAGGATTATCAACATCACCATCATAAAACCAAATACCTGATTGATCAACCTTTACTATTCCAACAAATTTTTCAATATTTGAGGACACGGTATGCCATACTCAGGAAATTAGGATTCGTAGACTGGGTAGCGTCATAATAAATAAGCTATATCATGACCGCAGTAAGCTGTTGTCTACAATTCGAAATCTGAAAGGGGCAAACCAGCTATTACTGATATAACAATCTTATTATCCTCCTCTGCCACCCCTATGATCATTACTTCATTGCCTTTTTTGTAATAATCCTGCTCAAAAGAATCTCCCATTAACATCCTGAAGACTTGCCTTAATTCTTCTTCATCTGCAGATATTAGCACGCTCCATCCTTCTTGTTCCGCCCACTGGCCAAAGTCTCCCAAGACTACAGCAGCTGTAGCGCCTGTTGGGGCCGTGTAGGCAGAAACAGATAGAATTGTCCCCTCCGGCCCTGGTGGTTGTTCAGAAAAAATTAATTCATACTTTTCCAATGGGTTCGCCTGCACCTCAGGTGGCGTTTCAGGCTTTGTATCGGTGTCGATAACCTCCTCATCAGTGCCTCCGCAGCCAACAATGACAGCCATCAATAATACCAGCATTATTACCAAGACAAAACTTTTCCAACGCATTGCCCTCTCTCCTTTTTTTATTTATTATATAACCACAACCTAAATTCCATATCAACTTTAAAAATTCTCTATTTTACAGTAGTTTACGAAGAATTCAAGTAGTGTCTTCTATATTTTAACATTTAACACCTCCCCCTTCAACAAATTTACACTATTATTTTACCTTAATAACATCGCTCACGTTGCTGCAAAAATGGCCAAAAAAATAACTCCCCCAAAGGGGAGTCTTATGCCCAGCAAAAATAACACACGATATCATCTTCCACTTTTACAGCATAACACTTTTTAAATCTACCCAGCAGATTAGCAGGTCTCCTTACTTCCACCAAAGATACTTCCCCTTTATTTTTTTATTTTTCACCTCAACGTAATCCTCTACATTGCTGTCCCATTGAAATATCCCGTCTTCAAGATAAAGATACTTCATATCTAGACCCCAGGGTTTTTCACCCTTCTTGATGCATTCTTGAGCATGCAGTCTTAAATCTTCAGAAGAAGCACGCTTATAGTCCTTACAATCATAGATTGTTTTAAATAAACTATTATCCAAATCTCTTTTATAGATAAAAAATGTATTATTATTATTTGCGCTATTTTCATGTTCATCATATGAATGGGCTGTGTCCAAAGCATTCCTTAATACCTCGTCTGCATATTTCTTGCTTTCCGTTGGCATATTTTCAATGATACCATCTAGATACTCGTCTACTAATTGATAATAAAAATCCTTATGATGATAACGAATATAATCCCAGTAATTCATGTGTTTTTCTTCGCGATCCTGCAAATTAATGCCGGCTTGGATGCATTTTTCCTCCACCCAATCAAATGTAATCGAAAATGGGAATAATTTTAATAAAGTTTTACTATTGATGCTACATATTTTTATAGCCTGATCATCTTTTTTCGCCTTTAGAACGGGATGACAGCTTGATACATAATAATGATAATCTTGATAAATCAGGTGAGAAATGCTTCCATCCTGAAACAGTAAAACCGCATGCTCCTCATTAAAACTGGCTTTTATATTTCTTCGGTATATTCCAGAGTAATTCTTCAAATTCTTCTGCCTCTGATTTCGGCTGTAAGTTCTCAAGGCATTTAAAATTGTATGAGTAAGCTTTTTTATTTCCCCCTATGCTTTTTTCCTCTATGATAAAGTAATTTTTCAAATTGGACCTATAATTTGTCATTGCCTGCGCAAAGGACAGATGACTTTTATACAGAAAGCTCTCGTTATGCTCCTCAGCAATCTTTTTCAGTTCATAAAATAATTGTTTATTTTCTACAAACCGGCCACGGTTGTCATCAATCATTAACCAGGTAGAAATTAAATCCGCAATCGGGTTTTTTCCCAAGGTAAAGTTTGTCTGGTCCAAGGTGATTTTTTCAAAGATGTTTTTTAACATTTCGGTTTTATCATCAATATACGCTGCCTTCAGGGCAAAGCCGGCAAAGTCAGCCATTCTGAGTGTAATCTTATCCTTTATCTCCTCTTCAAACCCCCGTAATATACCCTGGAGCCTGTATATGATTTCTGTCATGATCTCATCCCTGTTCTTTAACACTTCATTCAAAAGCTGCTGCTCCGGTAAATATTCTTCAATATGCCCTACCCTTATTATCAGCAGCCTGTCAGCGATATCNTCTCTNCTGAAATAAGGGGTCCTGGAGGTTATGGCCANAAANCAGNGGGTTTCAATTTCCATTAATTCATTGTTNGTATACAGTGTNCGAACCTTTAAGCTTCCGCCNGTAGAAATNGTGGCTATCCTGTCCTCCAGCCAGTCGGATTTGGTATCCGCATTGTCTATGGCTAAAAAGTATGAGTTGGAAGCGGTTACGTCAAAATCCCTGGGATCCTTTTGAAGGGGGGTAACATCAAATTTTTCGCCGAAAAAGAGCTTACCCACTTTTCTCATGGTAATGGATTTCCCTGAGCCCTTCACACCGATAAAAGCAATAACTGGTTTCGTCGGCATGATAGATTCAAAGAACAGGCTGTAAAGCCAGATTTCAAACAAGTATTGGTATTCTTCCAGGGTCATGCTGCTATCTGCAAAATTAATTTTATTTATGATCACGTTGCTCACGTGGGAATGACTTCCTTTGGATCTCACCATTTTATAAGGTTCCCAATTACTGTTAGATGCAAATAGCACGCCATCTGTCCCATTGTCCACAACTTCTATATTATTTGTGGAGATTTTAAAAATAAGGTTTGCGTTATTGCTTAAATAAAGAACTTTTGTGTCTGAATTGTAATAAGCAAATCGGTGAACATTGCTTCTTATTCCGTTTTTATAGCACTCTGTTTCAATTTCTGCAAGAATGTATTTAAACACAGGTTCTGATTTATTGATCCCATAGTAGGACAAAAGCAGAATCAGGTCGGGGTTCTCCTTGTAGATTTTTACCAACTTCTTTTCTTCTTTAATGAAGTAGTAACCCTCATGTCCATGGATATAAAATGTTCCCCGTTCACATCCATTAAAATTTCTTCACTATCCGTAAAGAGCTTCCGTTTACTTAATCCACCACCGGTCACGGCGGAGCACAACATATCAGACTGCCAGACCTGAAGGTTACTTAAATTATCAAAACAGGGTGCATAGTTCGTCGATAGGGTCAGTGCCAGTTCGTTTTTATCACTTGGCAACGTAAGCAACGCCTGATACGCTGGATCAATCAGCATTTTAATTATTTTCATTAATGTGGATTTCGCTGAACCTTTATCGCCATATAAAATTGGTATCGGGTGTGCGATATTTGGGATAAATGATGTTGTTATATAAACCAGCATAAGTAACCGTGCTTCTTCATTCCTCAGGTTAATGTATTCAAATAATCTCTGCTCCAAATCTCCTCCCCGTTCAGGTAAAACCTGAGGAGCTGTATTGAAATACCTCCTAAAATAAACCTGTGGGGTTCCAACTACGGACCAACCTTGCGGTGTAATTTCTACCGCCTGTCCTTCAGGATTAGCCAGGTCATAAAAAAATGAACCTTGAGATTCTGCTACTCTCAGATCCACTTTGATTTTCTCCCCTTCAAATTTGGCTTTTCCTTCCATTGCCCTAAGCGTTTCATTTAGTTTGCCAGGTTTTGGGCTCTCCCCATACTCCTTGAAATATGACCACTGAAGCCAATTTTTTAGTTCTTTACCCATGACCGGCCAAAGTTCACTGCGCCCATCAACCGTAAGCTTTAAATATCCGATTCCTCTTTCATCGTGGGAAAAAGCAGCTTCCCTGATAATCTTCATAAATTTATTGGTTTTGAGTAAGTCCCTCTTCCTTAAATATTCTGTGTTTGCATGTGGAAAAATTGTATTATTTCCTTGATTTGCTTCCATTACCTTCCTCCTGTTTTAATTATAATTGTTACCCTGGGCCTCTTTATTAACCCAGCTCCAGAAATGGTCCCGTGGTATTATAAGTCTCCTTCCTATTTTTACAGCGGGAAAATCCTCTCTGTGAACCAGGTTATAAGCGGTTCCCCTGGAAATCCTTAAGACTTTCGCTACCTCTTCTACCGTTAAGGTCAAGGGTAGTTCTGAAAAATCCCTGAATTTTTGCTCCATGATTTCACCTCCTTCCCTGCCTGGTAGGCTTAATACTTAATATCAAAAATTTTTCTGGACATCACCCCGCCAGCGTTGTGGGGCGTCAGATCCCGTTGCCCGAATTCATTGTGTGTTCCTGGTATGCCGTAAAGAATCTGTTTTTCCCGCTTCCCTTGTTTCCTGGCTTCTCTTGCTGCTTTTGCTGGATTCACAGTCTCCCCCCTTTCCACGTATGCATTGGTGTTCAATACGTGGTATTATTCTTATGGTCTTACACGCTGCTATAACCAGTATAATTAATACAAAATAATAAAAAAAGGGGGACCTTAGTTAGACTAAAGTTCCCCTTTTTTCAGCGGACTTACAGATAATCTTTTCCCAGATTTATTATAAACTTGTCCTTAATTGGATAAATAGAGTCCTTATAGTTTGTTGTGGGTTTACTATTATTCCCCTCCCCGACACCATATTTATGCTAATAAACCTTAAAAACAGGACTTTGCGGGATTGGAAATTGAGATTTGGGACCAACATACGCAAAGTTTTTTTATTTCTCTTGAACAGCATATCTAATCATCTTTTCATCTCCTTTTTATTGACCTAAAAATAATTTTTCGAATCAACATTATATCATTTTTATTACTACTTAAGCAGGGAAGTGGCGGAGGAATTTACTTTCTATTATTTTAAGACAAAATCATATGATATAATTTAATATATAAGGTTTGTAATAGAGGTGCACAAGTATGATTCGAATAAAGGAATACCTCATGCTGCTGTATACAAGAGTTCAGGAAAATGAAACCACTGCCAGGGGAGCACAGCTGAGCTATTTTTTTATCCTGTCGATTTTTCCTTTTCTGATATTTTTGATTACCCTTATCGACTATACCCCGTTAACGCAGCAGGATACATTAAACCAGCTTTCCCTGTTACTTCCTGAAGCGGCCTTTGCCATTATTGAACAAATTGTCTCGGAAGTAGCGGCAGCAGATAACTTCACATTACTGTCTCTAAGCATCCTGTCTACGATTTGGACCGCAAGCAGAGGCACATCCGCTCTCATCAAAAGTATAAACCAGACCTATAACATAAATGAACACAGATCTTTTCTGAAGCTGAATGCCACCGGAATCTTCGCCACATTTGCCATGGCGCTGGTTATCTTGTTTACACTAAGCTTTTTAGTCTTTGGTAGAGTCATAGGTGAACTGGCCTTTCAGTATCTAGGCCTTGCAGCAATCTTTAGTGTTTTATGGTCGGTATTGCGTTATGTCATACCCTTCTTTATTATCTTTGTAAGTTTCACGCTGTTGTTTCTATATTCTCCTAATCTCCAATTACAGTTTAAAAATGTTTACCTGGGAGCAATTTTTTCGACTTTGGCCTGGATTTCCGCCTCTCAGGCTTTTGCCTTTTACGTAAACAACTTCGGTAATTTCTCCCGAACCTACGGCAGTATCGGCGGTATCATCGTATTTATGATCTGGATCTATATAAGTAATGTGGTGGTGTTATTGGGAGGAGAAATAAACGCCACATTGTATCACCTGCTTCATGAATCAAATAATAATATTTCAACATAAGAAAAGCTTTTTTCTTTCGGTCCCCTTTAGGAAGTTTTTCTTATGCTGTATCATTAGCCATTTACCAGTGTAAAAGATGAAGACTACCGGCTGCTTTTAGCAGCCGGTAGTCTTTTGCGCAAAAAACCATATATGTGGGCAGAAATAATCTTTAGAATAACAAAAGTGGGTACTGCGAAAATTAACCCTAAAAGACCGGCCATACTGCCAGCCAACAACAAAAGAATAATAATGGTCAGTGGATGAAGATAAAGCTTTTTGCCCATGACCTGCGGAGTGATAAACAGGCTTTCAATTTGTTGCACTACCACAATCACAATAAGCACCAGAAACGCCATTAAAGGGGATGTAAAAAACCCAACAATTACAGCGGGAATTGTAGCAATAAACGGGCCCAAATAAGGAATAAAATTGGTAACAACTGCAAAAAGGGCCAGAATTAGTGCATGTTGGATACCAATTATTAAAAACCCAATATACATGAGGACGCCCACGGACACACTGACAATTATTTGTCCCTGTATAAAAGAGGAAAGCCCACGGTCAATTTCCCTAAAAGTATTGACTGTTTCTTCTCTGTAGCGCTCTGGAATCTGCTTCATCAGATAACCTGCAAATTTGTCACCGTCTTTTAAAAGATAAAATAGAAAAATAGGCAAGAGAACAAAGATGAGAACTGCATTAGCTAGAATGCTCATTACAGTAGATATACTGTCCTGCAGATTGGGCAGGGAATTGAGCAGCACATCGGACACTGATTCCGCAATATCCACCAGGGAAATCCTTTCATCTGCCTGAAAACGCTTAAATATAGTAGTATCTTCCAAAGATGCCACCGTATTGATTGCTTGGTCCATATAAGTGGGGAAGACCTCAATTAACTCTAACAACTGAATATAAGCTACTACCCCTACGGTTAAAAACATAAACAAAGCTAATAAAATCAGTACTGCATAAAGCATAACAATGGCCAGAGACCTGGCAATTTTCCGATTCTCCAACCAGTTAACAATGGGGCTAAAAAGATAGTACAGGATAAGTGCCAAAAATGTAGGTAAAAACAATAGCCTTACCGCTACTACTAATGGGATAAAAATGAAAGAAACTTCTCTGCCAATATAAATAATGCTAAAAATTAGAAGAATCCAAACAGCTGCTCTAAATGACTTGGCATTTATAAAGTCCATATACGCATCATTCCTTTAAGTAATTAAGGATAGAGCGCTTGCTCTATCCTTAATTACCTTCACTGTTTTTTACTAAACATCTCCAAAAATATCCTCAGGCCTTCACTGACAATTCTTACATAACTAAGAATATCCTCCGTATTCTCCTGTACGGTACTGGCTGTCTCCATTAAGCTAACGTTTACCATATCAACGGAATCATCTACTTTTTCACTGGTATGTTTAAGGGTGGTGGACAGGCTGTAAATATTGTTGATTGTTCCGGGTATCTGCACATCTAGAAGGTCTTTGTTCATATATAGCGAACTGCTGATCTCATTAATGTTCTTCATGGAGCTCGTTACGTTATCAATGGTATCCTGAATATTTTCCTCATTGTCAACAATACGCTTATTTATACCGGACACAACTTTGCTGATGTTGCTTAACGTGATAATAGCATAAATCCCGGCTACAAACACCACCAGCAGTACAAGGAAAATACCTAACTCCTGAAGCGTAAAATATATCGTCATTTTCTTATCTCACCTTCTTTTACTTTGCTTTTTTATCTACCTTTTCTTTTGCCTCCTGCAGCTCTTTCTTCGCTTCCTTCGCTGCATCTTTGATTTCATCTATAGACTCGGCAACTGCTTCTTGGATAATTTCTTTTTCTTGTTTCTTTTCTTCAACTTTGCTGGTCACGGTATCCCTCACACCTTCAACCTTCCCCGCAATATTTTCTTTAATTTCGTGAAGCTGCTCTTTACTTTTGTTTAATGTATCGGCTGCTTTTTCACTAATTTCATTTCGGGTTTCTTCTCCTGCTTTTGGTGCAAAAAG
>SL_3KL_010_SEDDRAFT_10005963_pt1 | contig 10912 bp, 8 predicted proteins | sample SodLakKL_010_SED_2_FD_10381 | JGI IMG/M metagenome (IMG submission 10381)
CAAACACTTTGTACGGTAAAAATTCTGCAATTTGAGCAAAAACGTATTTTCCATGATTCATGACTTGCCGATTTTTCGGTAAACCTAATCAATTCAAATCGTTCCCAACTCAAAAAGCTCTCAAAACGTGATCTATCAGGGATTTCAAAGAACGTTAATTAACTTTTAGTGGACACTACTGGGAATATTTTAAAAGTTATGGCTTTAATTAAGTATTAACCACAGTGCGAACACTGATTTAATTTTAAGAGGTTTTTACCCATTGGCACGTATTGACAGAAGTCCGGTACAGGCCTACCTTTGCTTTGATTCTCTTCATAAAGTAAGTAGTTTTTTAATGAGAAAAAAGGAGGCAACACCAGCCTCCTTTTTTTTAACCTTTTTGTCTTTAATACTGAAGGTTATAGTTTGTCTTCGGGTTCATTTTCCTCTCCGATAAGGTCGTTTTTTATGGCATATTTTATCAGGCCAATCACACTTTTGGTTTTGGTTTTGATGAAAATGTTGCGGCGATGCGACTCAACAGTACGCTCGCTGATAAAAAGTCTTTCGGCAATTTCCTCGTTAGACAATTCTCTGGCAAGCAAATTGAGCACCTCCTGCTCTCTTTTGGAAAGGGAAATGCTCTGTCCTCCCGTTTGCTTTTCTTCAGGAACTTTAATTCCTTCCAATAGGATTTCCTGTACATCACCACCCAGGTATTTTCCCTTTTCCTCTATTTCTCGGATAGCATCCAGCACTTCTTCCAGGTGAGTTCTTTTTAAAATATAACCGGAGGCTCCGGCAGATATCATTTTTTGGATCATGGCAAAATCCTCATGCATGGTCAGGGCCAGAACCTGCACCTGCGGGAAGCGGGATTTGATCTCACGGGTCATTTCAACCCCCGACATCCCCGGCATGTTGATGTCGACCAGTGCAACATCTATTTTTCCCCTTTTCAAGGATGTCTTTTGCCTGGCTCCAGGTATTGGCACCCCCGCAAAAGCAGATATCCTTTTCCTCTTCAACAAGGGAACTTAATCCATTAATAATCAACTGGTGGTCGTCCACCACCATAATGTTAATTTGTCTTGTTTTCATGTTGGTATTATTTTAACGGTATAAAAATCTGTACAATGCTACCTCTGCCCTTCCTGGAATCCATGTAAAAACTACCATTAAGGTTTTCAATGCGGGTTTGCATGTTTTTTAATCCGCAACCCCCGGATGAATTGACCAGGTTGATGTCAAATCCCTTTCCATCGTCTTCTACCAGGATGGAAACCTGGGAATTATCGCTGATTACCTGCACGTAAAGGTTGGCAGCTGCCGAATGCTTCAGGGCGTTGTTTATAAGCTCCTGTACCGACCGATATACGGTAGTTTCTGTAATATTGTCCTGAATACCCGAAAGGTCCAGGGTTTCAAGGTGCAGTTTAACTTGTTCTGCCTGGTTCACTTGCCTGGCAAGGGAATTCAATGCCTGCTCCAGGCTCATCTCTGTCAGCACTGCAGGAGCAAGGTTATGGGAAATGCTTCTTAATTCCTTAAAAGCCTGATCAACAGTGTTAACTGCAGAGTCGAAAAGCTCCTCCCTTTTTTTTCCGCTCAGGGATTCCTTTTTTTTGAGCACTCCAACATTCATTCGAATGATTGATAACATTTGCCCCAAGCCGTCATGCAATTCCTGTCCAATACGCCGGCGTTCCTGCATTTCTGCCTCAATGGCTGCCCTTGAGCGATTCTCCTTATGCGCCAACAGGGCCTTTTGCAAACGGGCCTTTTGTATATGCCGGTAGTTATGATACAAAAAGAATATTCCTGCAAGTACAAAAGCAAAAATTACTACAATCAATACGATCAGGGTATTCTTGCGCCCAATTTCCAGGTCTTTACGCTCCAGTTGCAAACGTTTTATTTCCTTTTCTTTGCTCAGCTGGTCAATCTCTTCCAGGCTCTTTTTTGTAGCATGCTGTATTTCCAGGTCATAAACCTGATGCAAACGATAATGGTTAATGGACTCGTTTTTTAAGCGGGTGGCGAGTTTGAAATGTTCAAGTGCTTTGGCATAGCTACCAGATTGTTCATGGATTTCTGCAATGGTTTCATGAACCTGGTAAATTAGTTTTTCACTTTCTATTCCCTCTGCATACTCAAGGCCCTTTTTTGCGAGGGAAAGTGCCCGGGCATAATTGCCCTTCTGAAGATTTATTCCCGCTAAACCTCTTTTTGCCCTGCCGGCCCCATAATCATAACCAATGGACAAGCTTAATGCATGGCTCTCTTCTAAGTACTCTGCTGCCTTATGATAGTCACCTTTGTCAAGAAAAATCCTTCCCATTGATTCCAGAGATATGCATTTCCCGTAAGCATCATGGGTCTTTTCCTTATACTTAAGAGACAATTCGGTAAAATAGAGGGCTGAATCTGTTTGTCCGGAAGTAAGATGCAACAGACCTTTGTTGGTCAAAACGGCACCCAGGCCCCTGAGGTCGTTGTTTCCCTCAAAGCTTTGAAAAGCATACTGGTATTGTTCGCGGGATTTTTCGAAGTTGTCCAGACCGGCATAAATTAACCCAATATTGTTATAAATATTACCCTGGATATGCGAAATATCGGCTTCCCGGTAATGATCCAGTGCCTGGAAAAAATAATCAAGGGCATCTTTGTAATTACCCGTATGCCAATGAGTCAGCCCGATATTGTTGCAGGTATGCCCCAGTTGTTCATAATTACCCATGGACGCAGCAGCTGAGTAAGCCTGATAATAAAAATAAAGGGCTCTGTCGTAAGCAGATTGTACATCCTGAATAATTCCAAGGGTGTTTAAGGTTCGGATATTCCAAATACTCCCCCGATGATCTGCTCCATTGTCACGCATGTATAAAATAATATTCTTCGCCGAATCAGGGTTGGCATATATCAAGGAATGAGCTTCAGTGAAAAGACTGTCGGCAATTTTTTGCTTTTCTGATAGATTTTGAGGGGTTAACAACATGGGAGAAGACCACCCGGTATTAAGATAAAACGTTAGGGTTAAAGCAAAAATCACTAACAGGTTCAAGCGGAATATCAATTCCTTAAAAAAATCAATTATTTTTCTCATCTTCTACAACAAAACAACTGAAACACCTCAAAAAAAGGAAGTTACGATAGACAAAATTAAAAAACTTTCTTTCATTAAAAACCAAAAACTCAAAAACCCGTGCTGGCACTTAATGTGTTTTTTCCCGAATTTTCAGACTTGGCACGGATTGATATTTCTTTTTAATGTCCCTTACTTTGTGGCGGAAATAATTATTCATGAAGTTTTTATACATTTTCTTTTTCGTTTTTATAGCCATTTTTGGCAACATTCACCTGCAAGCCGTTTCATTAAATTTGCAGAATAAATATGTGCTGCATTCCATGATTAATTATTGCCAAACCACCAAAATATACTACCATTGTGGGGTAGTCACTCCAAAAGACCCTGACTCATTGAAAGTGAAACCCAAACCTGAAAAAAAACCAACCGATTCAGTCAGGGAAGATTTTTTTAAGCAGCTAAGGAAAAACCCCAAAACCCTTCCCTCCATTTTTGTTGGCAGTCATGGCCAGATCTATATTGTTCACGCCACCGACTCCCTGGAAAGCGAATAAACAAAAACAGCCGGGAAAAAGACAACCCACAATCCAGCTGACTACCAACATATTGTATTGCCACATCATAAAGGAATAAGTGCCAGCACTGAGCATTTCTTACCCAAAATACACAGCAGCGCGGATTGTGCTTAATTAGAAGTTTCTGTAGGTTTGCCATACTTAATTATTGAATTTCTTTGGCATTGACATTTGGTTGCCTCCGGTTTGTTTTTCATCAAAAGTAAAGCGGGTTAGCCGGCAATGAACTGCCATTTTCTGAAGAAATTTTTTAACCCAATCATGCAGTTTTCTTAATAGTCTCTGAAAAATGACTACAATCAAACCCGCAATCTTACTTTTATTCCTGTCAGGATTTTGCTTTTTCCAGCTTAATGCCCAAAGTGGCGTTTCATCAGCAGGAGGAGATTCATCCGGTGAAACAGGCTCCGTAAGCTTCTCTATCGGCCTTGTGGACTACATCAGCATCAGTAACGAAAACGGATCGGTTGATAAGGGCCTTCAACACCCCTATGAAATATTCCCGGTAACGGTTTCTGAAATTATTGGTTCCGATTTGAGCCTGATCGTTTATCCCAATCCCACATCCGGAATTGTCAATCTCAGGGTAGAAGAAACTGACCTTGAAAAATTAAAATTCAGGATTTACCATCAGAATGGAAATCTTATTATGGTGAAGGCCATTTCCGGGCCAACTACCTCCATCAACCTTGATCCATTAAGTCCCGGGGTATATGTTTTAGTGGTAAGCCGGGGAGACCAACCTTTAAAAGAGTACAAAATTGTCAAGCATTAATTATTAATAATGAAACGTCCATTACTATTTCTAATATCGCTTCTTCCAGTAATTTTTGCCTCCGCCCAGGCACCTGAAGGAATTCGTTACCAAGGGGTAGTTCGGAATTCTGACAATGAGCTGGTTGCGGAAGCCTTGGTTGGAATGCGGATCAGCATCCTTCAGTATTCCGATACCGGGGCTGCCGTATATGAGGAGATTCAAACCCCCCTTACCAACATGAATGGGCTGGCAAGTATTGTTATCGGACAAGGTGATGCCACCAGCAGCAGCCTGGAGGATGTTCCCTGGGAAGACGGTCCATTTTTCATCAAGACAGAAACCGACCCGGAGGGAGGAAACAACTACACCATTGAGGCAGTAAGCCAGTTGCTAAGCGTTCCTTATGCTTTTTTTGCAAAGAAGGCAGGCAGTGCCCAGGAGGTTTTCAGCGGCAATTACGAGGACCTTGAAAACACACCCGACATGGGCATTTATGCAACCAAAGACATGCAAGGTGAAAATATTGTGAATCTTGGCAACCCCAAAGAGGATCAGGATGCAGCAAATCAGGCATATGCCGAACATCGTGCCCTGGAGTTGAATCTCCGTATGGATGCCATCGAAAATCATGTTGAAGAGTTAAATACCCCTGTTGTGGAAACCGCAAATGTTTCCAACATATCCGATTCTGCCGCCACAGTTGGCGGAAACGTTACCTATGACGGAGGGTCGGAGGTTTCATCAAGGGGAGTTTACTGGGGTACTGAATCCGACCCTGAAAATACCGGAGAGCAGTTGCAAATTGGAAGTGGCACCGGGGAGTTTTCGGCCATTCTTGATGGACTGACTCCCGAAACCACTTATTATGTTAAGGCTTTTGCTACCAACAGCCATACAACAGCTTATGGGGAAGAGAGAAGTTTCTTTACCCTGCAGGAAGGCGACCCGGGAACCGTAACCGACTACGACGGGAATGTTTATGAAACGGTTGCCATTGGTGACCAGATTTGGATGGCTGAAAACCTGAGAAGTCTTCATTATTCTGACGGCACTCCCATTCAGGGGGTTTATGCCTATAACAACAATGAAGAAAATGCCAGCAATTATGGCCGGTTGTATACCTGGGAAGCGGCCATGAACGGAGAAACCGGGAGCAGCACAAACCCAAGCGGAGTGCAGGGGGTTTGCCCAACCGGATGGCACCTTCCAAGCGATGAAGAATGGACCCAGCTCACGGACTACCTTAGCGGGGGTACCGGAACCGGCGGAAACCAGCTTAAATCATGCAGACAGGTGGACTCGCCATTGGGTGGTGATTGTGATACCGATGAGCACCCAAGATGGAACGCCCACTTCACCCACTTTGGAACCGATGAATATGACTTTTCCGCTTATCCGGCCGGAAGCGTTACCGCGGGAGGAACCTTTTACGACCTGGGTACCGTTACCCTGTTTTGGACCGCAACCGACTTTGACGCCTCTACAGCATGGAGAAGACGACTTGCCTGGAACAACGCACAGGTTGCCCGCGACCGAAACGCAAAAACCACCGGCTTCAGTGTAAGGTGCGTCAAGGATTAACAAGGTTTTTTCCCTGACCAAGGTCAATCACCAAAAAAAATTAACAGGTCATTTCTTATTAAATAAATATGACAACCTTTAACAAATCATTATTCTTTTTTGCGGTTCTCCTCATTTCTGCCCAAATCCTATGGGCTAACCCTCCGCAGGGAATCAAATACCAGGCCCTGATCAGGGATGCCAACCATGAGCTGGTTGTAAATTCAGAGGTAAGTATACGGGTGAGCATTTTACAGCATGATGAAAACGGCCCCCAGGTGTATTCCGAAGAACATTCTGCCGGGACAAATGCCTATGGTCTCCTGGAGATTGTGATTGGCCATGGCAACCCTTTAAGCGGAAATTTCTCAGAAATAGCATGGAATGAAGGTTCATACTTTTTAAAGACAGAAACCGATCCTGCCGGAGGTAATAATTTTGATCTGCTCAGCATCAGCGAAATGCTCAGCGTTCCTTTTGCTTTTTATGCTGCTGAAACCGCAAGCATTAAAGACGACTTTTCGGGCGATTATTCTGACCTGGATAACCTTCCCGACCTGGACCTGCTGGCAACCATTAATATGAAAAATGAACGCATCACAAATCTCGGATCACCTGCAGGAGAACAGGATGCGGCAAATAAAATATATGTTGACGGAAACCTGGATTTGATTGAAGAAAGAATTGAACATATTGAAAACACCCTCGGGATCGATCCTCTTGTTGTTGACTACGATGGAAACATCTACCAGACCGTTACCATCGGAACCCAGGTATGGATGGCAGAAAACCTGCGTTCAGTCCATTATGCCGATGGCACTCCTATCAATGAAGCATATGCCTACTATCACCACAACTTCCCTGATGAGGAAGAAAACGTTGCCAATTATGGTAAGCTATACACTTGGGATGCGGTTATGAATCCCGGGGGAAGCGACAAAGAAGATTCCGGACATATCCGGGGAGCGTGTCCTGTGGGCTGGCATGTGCCAACCCATGATGAGTGGAATATTTTAACCGATTTTATCACCGGGGGTACATCAACCGGGGGAAACCAGCTTAAATCTTGTCGACAGGTAAACTCTCCCCTGGGAGGGGATTGTGCAACCGATGAACATCCCAGATGGGAAGCCCATCATCAGAATTATGGCATCGACAAATATGGGTTTTCTGCATTACCGGGAGGGATGAGAGGTTCGTCCGGATTGTTTTCAGATATGGGATTGAGAGGACGCTGGTGGGCAGCTACGGAAGTTGGTGAAGTGGATGCTTACTATCGTTTTATCTTTTATGATGTCCCCAATGTGGGAGTCCATCATGGAGATATGAGAAATGCCTATAGCGTTCGCTGTGTGAGGGATAAACCCGCTGCACCACGCATTCCGGATGTTTCCACTGCCACTCCTGCCGACATTACGGCAACCACTGCAATGGTAGGGGGTTTCATTGAATATGACGGGGGTTCTGAAGTTACAAGCCATGGAGTATATTTTGGTACAGACCCTGATCCGCAAACCACTGGCGAAAAGTTGCCTGTAGGAAGTGGTACGGGAGAGTTTTTTACTACCCTTACAGAACTGGATAATGAAACCGAATATTACGTGGCCGCTTTTGCCATTAATAGCATGGGAACGGCCGTAGGGGAAGTAAAAACCTTTACCACCCTGCTGCAGGACCCCGAGCTTCCGACAGTGATTACCTCAGAGCCATCAAACATTACCAGCAACTCATCTTTGGTGGGTGGAAATGTAACCAACGATGGAGGAAGTGATGTGTCGGAAAAAGGGATATACTGGAGCACAGAGCCCAACCCTGAAACAACCGGCCAGCAAATGCCCATTGGAAGCGGCACAGGAGAGTTTTCATCCCTGCTTACCGGACTGGAAAGCGAAACCACTTATTATGTCAAAGCATACGCTACCAGCGTCTTAGGAAGCGGATTTGGTGAAGAATTCAGCTTTACCACCCTTGATGAAACCGGACCCGGTACTGTAACAGATTACGACGGTAATATTTATCAAACCGTAACCATTGGCGGACGGGAATGGATGGCAGAAAACCTGAGGGTTACCCATTACAACAATGGAGATCCCATTCCAAATGTAGAAGCCGGCGAAGAATGGGAGGATCTCACTTCCGGAGCCTATTCCATATATCCTTATGATGATGAAAATGCCTCTGGAATAGACTCTGAGGAGCAAATGGTGGAGGCCTATGGAAAACTTTACAACTGGCATACAGTAAATGACGAACGCGGCCTTTGCCCCGATGGATGGCATGTGCCTGATAACGATGAGTGGACTCAGCTAACCGATTACCTTTCGGGTGAAAGCGATGAGGTTGGAAAGCTGTTAAAGTCCTGCCGGCAGGTTAATTCTCCTTTGGGTGGTGACTGCGACACCAATGTTCACCCAAGATGGAATGCCCATGAAATACATTTTGGAACGGATGATTACGGCTTTTCAGGACATGCAGCAGGATATCGTTTTGCCAACGGCAATTTTGTTTATTTGGGAGAACGCTCCGCATGGTGGACTTCTACTGAGTCAATGGCAGCCACAGCCCGCTACCGAAGCCTTTATTATGGAAACTCCTCCGTAAGCAACATCACTTACAACCAAAAGGGAGGATTGAGTATCAGATGTGTTAAGTCCCTGGATTAAGATGGTTGGTAATAATTGTCAGCAATTATTAAACAAAAAAAATTGATGGATAAAACTCCGGTTACAATGCAATTAGGATAGTTTTTTTGAAAAGAATATTCCTGAAAAGGATTTTATCAGTAAGTCCAACCTTACCACAATTTATATTGCCACACTACTAATGAAGTCCGCAGCAGTTCTGAGATGGAAATCCCTGAACAGGGATTTGCCACTCATCTGCCGCCCATGAATGAAACCGGTAACATTGCCTACGTCCGGTTTATTGTCAGGTAAACCTGACTATTGGGGAGTAGGAATTCATTTCCCGATCCCTTTTTTAAAAAATTTTTAACCTAAAAAGAACCATTTTTATGAAATTTCATTTAAAAAATTTACTGTTTCTGGCAGCTTTTCTATGGATTGGTATGGGGGGCCCTGCGGCCCATTCCGGCCCGATTATTTCACAGGGAGGGAAAACCACCATAGATGACCTGCCCCATTTTGAAAACTTCAACAGTGTGGAAGTCCCCGACATTCCCGAAGGCTGGACAACCATCATTAAATCGGATAATGAAAATGCTTTCGTGGAAACAAGTACCATGGGAGATCCGGTCAGTGAACCCAATCACATAAGAGCATTCAATTCAACCGATGCCGATGCAACTTTATACCTTATTACACCTGCTGTTACTCAGGACCTGGATCAACTCAGGGTGCGGTTTTTTTCCTACGCCAACATCGGAGGCAATAACCAAATTGAAGTTGGAACCTTTGACCCGGACGATGAAAGCCTTACCCTGCTTGAAACTTTTACCCTGACCAATGAGCATCAGGAGTACATTGTGGAGTTTGACGACTATGTGGGTAGCGACAGCAAGATTGCCTTCAGGGCAAATCCGGAAACTTCTACCCGCAGTATTTTCATCGATGATTTTGTATTGGAAGAAATTCCCACAGGACCGTTGGCAGAGGTAAATCCCGTGGAATGGGATTTCGGCTCCAATCAATACGGCTTTACCTGGCCCCCAAAAACCTTTACAATTACCAACGTAGGGGTTGGAACACTTACCATTGGTCCGGATGACATAAGCCTTAGCGGTGAAGATGCCGGAGACTTTATTTTAAATAACCTGGAGGCAACCGTCGACCTGGATCCTTTTGAATCAACTGAAGTAAGCGTTTCTTTTTCGGCACAAAGTGTTGGAGAAAAAAATGCCATACTGGATGTGGACGGATTTGAAGTGCCATTGAGCGGATATGCATTCGATGCCACCATTACCGAATTTCCGCACCTGGAAGATTTCAATGATGTTGAAGTTCCGGAATTGCCCTTTGGGTGGTCTTCATATGTGGAATCATCCAATGAAGCCGCCAGGGTGGAAACCACCACCCTGCTGGACCCAATTTCAGAACCCCAGCAGTTGCGCTTCCTGAACATGAACGACCCGGATGCCCTTCTGCTGTTCATCTCCCCTCCCATTGATGCTGATATTAGCCAGCTAAGAATCAGTTTTTATGCTAAATCCACTTCAGGAACTGAGAATGCAGTTGAAATTGGTACTTTCGACCCGGAGGCTGATGATCCCTTCACCGCGATAAAATCGGTTACCATCACTACTTCCCATGTCCAATACGAGATGGACTTAAATGATTATCAGGGCGATGACACCCGCTTTGCCGTAAGGGCTGTGCCTGAGGCATCGGTTAGGCCGGTTTACCTCGACAACCTGAACATTGCACTGATCCCCGAAGACGCCGAAGTACTGGTGACTCCCGACAGCTTTGAATTTGAACCCACCCAATACGGAGAAAGCTCCGATGAGAAAGAGTTTACCATTACCAACATCGGCGGAGGAATCCTTTCCATTGGCCCCGACGACATCAGCATTACCGGTGATGATGCCTCTGATTTTGAACTGAATAACCTTTCTGAAGTAATTGAATTGGGCACCAATGAAACCGCAGAAATCGGGGTGACCTTTTCACCTGCAGAAGAGGGCTTTAAAGAAGCCGTGCTGGAGGTAATGGATTTTGAGGTTTCCCTCAGCGGGAATGCATATAATCCAAACATCACCGACCTGCCTCATTTTGAAGACTTCAACGATGTGGATCCACCAGACCTGCCTTTCGGATGGACTACCTTTATAGAATCCACCGCCGCAAGAGCCGACATTGAAACCTCCCATCTTTCAGAACCCAACTCGCCCCCTCATCATGTCAGGTTCAGGAACTTTGAAGACCCTGATGCGGAGCTCATCCTGATCTCACCTGAAATTGAGTTTGATATCAGCGAGCTCAGGGTAAGTTT